>FLNX01001708.1_pt1 | contig 52738 bp, 40 predicted proteins | sample 1140341 | NCBI WGS metagenome assembly FLNX01 (sample SAMEA3878208, study PRJEB12797) | bioreactor metagenome | biome: Moose rumen | place: Sweden | collected 2011-10
TTTGATGCCCCCCGCCACATACAAGCCATTGTGTCAGATACCTGTTGTTTGCTTGATGAGCCTGATCGCTATCATACGCTATGTGTTACTGCCGTCAATCGGTATAAACAAGAAAGTCTGCCATGTATCTTAAGCAACTGAACATATTGAACTATAAGAATATCGCCGAGGCAGATCTTTGTTTTGCACCTAAAATCAACTGTCTGATAGGCATGAACGGCATGGGCAAAACCAACGTGCTTGATGCGGTCTATTACCTATCGTTTTGCAAGTCAGCCTTTAATTCTATAGACTCGCAGAATATCCGGCACGAGGCTCCCTTCTGTATGATACAGGGCGAGTATGTGGGACAAGAAGAGCCTTTTATGGTGAGTTGCGGCATCAAGCATGGTCAGAAGAAACAGTTTCGTTTGGGCAAAAAAGACTACAAACGTCTTATTGACCATATCGGACTGATACCGCTGGTGATGGTCTCACCTCGCGACAGCGAGTTGGTGCAGGAGGGGTCTGACGAGCGGCGCCGTTTCATGGATGGCATTCTCTCCCAAAGCGACAAACTCTATTTGGAGCATCTGACCGACTACAATGCTTTGCTTAAACAACGCAATGCACTGCTGAAGCAGGCGGAGGAGAATGCCGAAGCACTGAACGCAGACCTGATGGAGGTGATAGAGGAGCAGATGACCGTGCATGCCGACTATATCTTTGCTCAGCGCACTGCCTTTATTGAGGCTTTTATTCCTCTTTTTCAAGAGGTGTATGATTTTGTGGCTCAGCAGAAAGAGACCGTTTCGCTTTTGTATGTGTCGCAACTTCAGAACCGCCATCTGCGTGACGCTTTTCGTCAGACCCGCAACAGGGATGTGATTTTAGGTTGGACTTCCCAAGGTATTCATAAAGACGACTTGGATATGCAACTTGCTGCCTATCCTCTGCGTCGTGTAGGAAGTCAGGGACAGCAAAAGACGTACCTCATTGCCTTGAAGTTGGCACAGGCCCTTTGGCTTACAGAGCATCATCCGCATCGGCAGAAACCGATTCTGCTGTTGGACGATATATTCGACAAACTGGACGCTGAACGCGTGGAACGCATTGTCAGTCTGCTCGGCACCGACCGTTTCGGACAGATTTTTATAACCGACACAGACCGTCAGCACTTGGTCAGTCTGCTTCAACCGCAAGCAGAAAGCAGTAAGATATTCGTAGTGACAGACGGCCAAGTAGAAGAATTATAATCAGGAATCAGCAATCAATCTATGAACGAATTTTTGCAAAAAGAAGAAGAGATAGTGCGTATGCTCAAGACCGTTTTCGATCCTGAGATACCGGTTAATATTTATGATCTTGGGCTTATTTATAAAGTGGATCTTCAGGATGACGGTGTGCTGAATGTAGATATGACACTCACTGCGCCTTCCTGTCCGGCTGCCGATTTTCTGGTGGAAGATATCCGTCAGAAACTGGGAGCAATAGATGGTGTTACAAGCGTGAATGTAAACCTTGTATTTGAACCTGAATGGTCGAAAGATATGATGTCGGAAGAAGCCAAACTGGAATTGGGAATGATGTGACAACAGTGGACGGCTGCTTTCCTGCACTCTTAATATTTTCTTAACCCCTAATCGTTATGATATATTTTCTGAGCGATGCACATATAGGTTCCCGAGCGATGGACAATCGCAAAGAGCATGAGGCGCAGGTTTGTGACTTCTTGCTCCGCTTGGGTGAAGATGCCACAGAGATATATCTGCTGGGTGATATGTTTGACTTCTGGTATGAGTATGTGTGGCGTAAGCCCGAAGAATATCGTTTGACTTTAGACACCTTGCGCCGGTTGACAGATAAGGGCATTACCGTGCATTTCTTTATTGGGAACCATGATATATGGACCTTTGGTTGGTTGGAGCGACAGACAGGGGTGTTGGTACATCGCTCGCCCGAAACGTTTACTATTGCCGGCAAACGTTGTTTTCTGGCTCATGGTGACGGTCTGGGACCCGCCGATATCTTAAGCCATTATCCCAAGCCGATTCAGCGTAAGATTCGCCGATTCATGTGGTTAAGACGGATTTTCCATAATCCTGTTTTGCAACGACTCTTTGCTCTTATTCCCCCCAATTGGGGAGACCATTTGGGCTATGAGTGGGCACGCCGCAGCAGAATGAAGGAGTTGGCAAATCCGGTGGGGTATAAAGGCGAGAACCAAGAGGAACTGGTACTTTTTGCCAAGGAAAGGGAGCAAGCCGAACATTTCGACTACTATATCTTCGGTCATCGACATATAGAGCTTGATTTGCAATTGGCAACGGAAGCCCGCGTCATCATCCTGGGTGACATGTTTCGCCAATTCACTTATGCCGCCATGGATGAGAATGGTAATTTGTCGTTGTGTAATATGGAAATATAATAAACTATGAATAACAGAGAACAGCAACTGAAGGCATTTAATCGCCTATTGGACATACAAGAAGAACTTCGTGAGAAATGTCCGTGGGACCACGAGCAAACCATGGAGTCGCTCCGTTCTTATACTATAGAGGAAGTCTATGAGTTGGCCTCGGCTATTATGGGAGGCAATCCGCAGGAGGTAATGAAAGAACTGGGAGACGTGCTGGAGCATGTTGTGTTCTATGCCATCATCGGCAGTGAAAAAGGCTGGTTCGATATGGCAGATGTGTGCAACAGCCTGTGCGACAAACTCATCTTCCGCCATCCGCATATCTATGGCAATGCGGCACAACTGCAGAACTCCGAGCAGGTGGAGCAGCAATGGGAACAAGTGAAACTGAAGGAGAAAGGAGGCAACAAGACTGTTTTGGCGGGTGTGCCTGAATCTTTGCCCTCCGTGGTGAAAGCCCATCGCATACAAGACAAAGCCCGCCGCGTCGGTTTCGACTGGGATAAACGTGAGCAGGTGTGGGACAAAGTGAAGGAAGAAGTGGGGGAACTGCAGACCGAAATCGACCGCATGGATGCTGACCGTATGGAGGCGGAGTTTGGCGATTTGTTTTTCTCGCTTATCAATGCCGCCCGACTGTATGACGTGCAACCCGACAATGCTTTGGAACGCACCAATCGTAAGTTTATTCGTCGCTTCAATTATTTGGAACAGAAAGCCAAAGAACAAGGCCGTTCGCTCAAAAAAATGACGCTTGACGAGATGGAACAAATTTGGCAGGAAGCCAAACAAATAGCACAATGATAATGAAAAGAACAACTGCAATATTTATATTACTTTTAGCATGTTTGTCGCTTATGGCACAGAGTCATCTCTATCGTGGTAATTCCACCTATTCGGGCAATATGCTCTACACTTTTGACGGGAAGTATCTTTACAATGGTAACTCCACCTATTCCGGCAATATTTTGCTGACCTATGACGGTCAGTATGTCTATCGTGGCAACTCCACCTATTCTGGTGATATTCTTTACACTTTCGATGGCAGGTGTCTCTACAAAGGCAACTCCACTTATTCGGGTAATATACTCTACACTTTTGATGGCAGGTACCTCTACAAAGGCAATTCCACTTACTCGGGGAATATCCTTTATACTTTTGACGGAAGGTATATTTATCGAGGCAATTCCACCTATTCCGGCAACATCCTCTATACCTTGGACGGAAGTATTCCTTTGCCGATATTGTTGATGATATTGTAAAGCAACAGCGGGGTGGTTCTCCCACTCCGCTGTTATGTTCTTTATTCTTTGCTTTTATAGTTTTGTCTATTTGCTTTTAAGCCATTTCTCGGCTTCAATGGCGGCTTTGCATCCTGAGGCAGCAGCGGTGATGGCCTGACGATAATGCGGGTCGGCAACATCACCGGCGGCAAACACTCCTTCTATATTGGTGATAGGCGTGCCGGGTTGCGTGATGATATAGCCTTGGTCGTCCAATTCAAGATAATCTTTGAACACATCGCTGTTGGGGTGATGACCGATGGCAAGGAAGAAACCGTCAATGTCGATATGCCGTTCTTCTTCATCGCTCTCACCTTTCCGATATACAAGGTCTGCTCCTTGCACTTTGTCTTCTCCTGTTAGACGCAGGGTGTTATGCTCAAACAATACCTCTATGTTCTCACTTTCAAACACGCGCTTCTGCATAATGTCTGAGGCGCGAAGGAAGGGTTTGCGAACAATCAGATATACTTTTCTGCATAGACCTGCCAAGTAGAGTGCTTCCTCGCAAGCGGTATCGCCACCGCCTACTACCGCTACTGTCTTCTTGCGATAGAAGAAACCGTCGCAGGTGGCGCAAGCACTCACACCCCTGCCTCTGAATTCACGTTCGGAGGGCAACCCCAAGTATTTGACAGAAGCGCCGGTAGCAACGATAATGGCATCGGCTGTCACCTCCTCCGTATCTTCTATCCACACATGCTTAGGCGAAACTGAAAAGTCCACCTTTGTCACAATGCCGCTCCTGATTTCCGTTCCGAACCGTTCTGCTTGCCGACGCATGTCGTCCATCATCTGAAACGGCTCCACACCGTCAGGATAGCCGGGAAAGTTTTCCACTTCAGTGGTGGTGGTAAGTTGACCTCCTGCCTGCGGACCCTCATAGAGTACAGGGCTAAGGTTGGCACGTGAAGCGTAAATGGCGGCGGTGTAGCCGGCAGGACCACTGCCGATGATAAGACATTTGATGTGTTGCATATATTTGATGGATTGAATTGTTATCAGTTTCTGATGGGTCAACGTAAATCATTGATATAAGCCCCTTCTTTTCTAATGCTGTAGGAGGGTGCTTCGGTGACGAATTGCGGATTGAGCAGTTTGAGGGTGGTCTGTTTGCTGACCGTCTCTTTCATAATGGCAGAAAGAGGCATCAAATCTGACTTGCGAAGCATTAGTACAAAACTTTGCACACCGGCGCTCTTTTCGTAGGGGACAAGCGTGATTTTATAAGTGTCACCTTGGTCGTTGACAGTTCGCTCAGAATTATACATAATGGCTCTGGCAAACAATAGCGGGTTGACTTCGGTCAGTTCATCAAAGGTGGGTTGTGAAAGAGTCAGTTCGTTGTTGCTTTCGTCATAGGTGTATAGTGTCTTACCATCGTAAGCCACCTCCATATCCATGATACTGACCACGAACTTGTCGCCTTGCATGGTGATGGAGCCGCTATATGTCATAGGCTGTGTGGCATCGGCCTGTGCCGTCACGGCAAAGTCTGTCCGTAGTGTGCGCTTTTCCAATTGTGCAAAACAATCGGTCAGCGCATCCGCAAACAGCAGGGTGGGGCAGAGCAAAAACAATATATAAAGCAAGCGTTTCATTATTATATGTAGCTATAGTGCACTCTCTTACCCTATACTCATCAAAATCTGTTCCAAAGTGCCTTCGTCTTGCACCAACACGGCTCTGCCTTTGGGGCCATTGTTGGGTCCTACGATGCCTGCCGCCTCCAACTGGTCGGTCAGTTTGCCGGCGCGGTTGTAACCTATCTGGAACTTGCGCTGCAACACGGAGGTGGAACCCTGCTGATTGGCTACCACAAATCGTGCTACATCGGTAAACATCGGGTCTAAGTGTTTCAAGTCCACGCTGCCAGGAGCCGCCTCGCCTCCTTCGCCTTGTTCACCCACGTATTCAGGCAATTCGTACGGAGCTCCATACGATTGTTGTTCGCTGATATGTTTCACAATAGATTCCACTTCGGGCGTGTCCACAAAGGCGCACTGAATACGTAGTGTCTCTGTTCCGCCGCTGTAGAGCATATCGCCTTTGCCCACCAAACCTTCGGCGCCCTTCGCATCAAGCACAGTGCGGCTGTCCACCACCGATTGTGTGCGGAAAGCGATGCGCGTCGGTATATTGGCTTTGATGGTACCCGTGATGATGTTCACAGACGGACGCTGCGTGGCGAGAATCATGTGCATACCCACAGCACGCGCTTTCTGGGCGATACGTGCTATCGGACGCTCCACTTCCTTGCCTGCCACCATGATAAAGTCGCCAAACTCGTCAATGATTATCACCAAATAGGGCAAGAAACGATGGTGCTGAGGTTTTCCGGTGCTGTCCAATACATCCTTTTGCGGATTCAGTCTGCGGTTGACAAACTTCTCGTTGTATTCTTCCAAGGTGCGGCAGCGGGCGTCTTTCAAAAGCAGATAGCGGTTCTCCATCTCTATGACGAGAGAGTTGAGCGTATTGATGACCTTTGTACTTTCTGTAATAATGATATTCTCATATTCAGGCATGGCTGCCATATAATACTTCTCCAACGGCTCATATATGCTGAATTCCACCATCTTCGGATCCACCAAAACAAACTTCAGCTCTGACGGGTGTTTTTTGTAGAGCAATGAAGTGATGATGGCATTCAGTCCAACCGACTTACCTTGACCCGTTGCACCTGCCACAAGCAAGTGCGGCGTCTTGGCAAGGTCGAACATGAATATCTCGTTGGTGATGGTCTTACCCATCACTACCGGAAGTTTCATTTTCTGTTCTTCCTGGAACTTGCGTGAGGCTATCACCGAGTGCATCGATACCACCTGCGGTTTCTTGTTGGGAACCTCTATTCCAACTGTTCCTTTACCTGGCATCGGGGCTATCATACGGATACCTTTGGCGGACAGCGACATCATAATATCGTTCTCCAAACTGGTGATACGGCTGATTTTTACGCCTTCTTTGGGTACTATCTCATAGAGTGTTACCGTAGGACCTACGGTGGCAGAAATACTCTTTATCTCTATGCCAAAGTTGCGGAACGCCTGAACAATATTGTCTTTATTGGCATTCTGCTCGTCCATATCCACTACTGGCGAGGTTTCGTTGTCATACACCTTCAGCAGACTGCTGCTCGGGAACTTGTAATGATTGAGATCTAAACGCGGGTCGTATGGGCCCAATTTCTTGAGCCAATAGTCGGGGTCGTCCTCTTTGAGTTCATCCTCCTTGCCTTTGTTGATTGTCAAGTCAGGAACATCGGGTGTGTCCTTGCCGTTTTCCTCGTTTTGCCGGTCTTTCTCCTCCACAATTTCGTTTCCTTCTTCTCCGCCTGCATTCACTTCAAAACCGCCATTTCCTTCAGGGAGCAGAGGAAGAGTATCTTCCCCGTCATCATCGCCGAAACGGATAATAGTGCCGTTCTGATCTTCTGTTTCATCATCGCCATTGCCCCATTCGCCGTCCTGCCCGTCATCTTCGCCCTTATTGTCTTCGTCTCCCTCACCATCATCGGGGGCTTCAATGGGTTGCTGCTTCTTCTTAAAGAGGGATACAAACCAATGTCCGAAACGCTTGAGGTTGGGGATAGTGTTGCGGTCGATGCAGATAAAGAAGATAAAAAGTGAGGCAATAAGTAGAATGGTCACTCCCGCTATCTGGATATAGGACGTGAGCCACAGACTCACGGTCTCGCCGTGAACGCCGCCCCAACGGAAGAATGAGTTGGCTTTCGTCAGTTGCTGAACAAAACCTAACGTAATACTGCTCCAAAAAAGCCAGAAGGCAGAACAGAAAAGCACGCGCCAGCCGCGAATGGAAGAAACGGCATGCATCAGCCTCAGCGAATAGATGATGCTGAGTACAAACAACGCAACGGACGCCAGTCCGAAAGTCTTGTCAATCAGGAAGTCGGCAATGTAGGCTCCTTCCAAACCGCCCCAGTTGCGTATGCCGTGACGCAACGCGCCTGCATCTTCGCGAGGCTGTTGCATCAAAGAGAAGTCAGACTTGCCCGTGAAGAAAAAACTGACAAAGGCAATGAGAAAATACAGCGTCAAAGCAGCGAGCACAATGCCGATGACGAGTTGCACGCGCTCGTTTTGAAAAAATGACTTTATCTCATTCCAATGAGGGAGGGCAAAACGCTTCTTCTCTTCAGGGGTGTTCGTTACCTCAAATTCGGGTTGACGGGTGTTGCGTGATGTGCGGTGTACTGCCATAAGTGTGGAATGTTTAGGTGAAAATCAAACACATGGGTATTTTACGCCATATTAAGGATACTTCTATAAAGTGCTTTATATATCGGACGGCAAAGATATAAAAATAATCCGAATTAAAAAAATGGATTGTAAGAGATAATGCAGATTGTCAATTTTAACCCGTTGCCGAAATTAATATAAACCTCTTGCGGAAGGCAGGGTACTCTGGAGCGCTATCACTCGCGCCTGTCGAAAAAACTAATGTCAAACTATATCAAACCGTTATCCGACCCTATCCAACCAATATATATACGTAACCGTCCTGTAGTAGCTCTGTAGCCGACTTGAAGCACATAAACACGATAGATACACGATAGATATACGATAGATACACGATAGATATACGTTAGATAAACGATACATTCTGCGGACTTCATAACCCTGTCACCTATATGTCACGGCAACCGAAGAAAACGGACTCGGAAAAAAGAGAGGACTGCTGGCTGCTGCTATTTTGCCAAAAAGTGTGTAAAAAAACAGAAAAACTTGTTTTTATAAGGTGGCTGTTGGCTATTTCGAAAAAATGTTGTACTTTTGCACCCTGTTATAAGGGTGGTATGAAAGAGACTATTACTCATGCAGGTGTTGTTCAGTCTGTTGCTGACGGTGTGGCGCATGTCCGCATCGAGCCGGCATCGGCTTGTGCTTCATGCCAAGTAAAGAGCCATTGCATGGCGGCTGATGCGCAGGAGAAGTTCATTGATTGCCGGATGACAGAGCCGCTTGAAGCGGGCGATGAGGTGATAGTCGAGATAGAGCAACACTTAGGTTGGCTTGCCGTGCTTCTCGCTTTTGTACTTCCTTTTCTGCTGCTGATGTCGGTGCTGTGGATAGGTAATCTTTATTGGAGTGAGGAGATAGCCGGAACTGTGGCCCTTGGCAGTCTGCTGCCATATTACGGAGTGTTGGCACTGTTCAAAAAACGACTGAAGAAACGCTTCGATTTTGTAGCACACAAAAAGTAGTGGATTATTTCTATTAAGACCAAAGACTAAAAATACTATAAAACAATGAATCTGATTTTAATTGCGTTAATCACCTTAGGTGTTACGGGGTTGCTGGCTGCGCTCATCCTGTACTTCGTAGCGCAACGCTTTAAGGTGGAAGAAGATCCTCGCATCGATTTGGTGCAGGAAGTGTTGCCCGGAGCCAACTGCGGAGGTTGCGGTTTCGCAGGTTGCCGGGCTTTGGCTGAAGCCTGCTGCAAGGCTGATTCGTTAGACGGCTTGCTCTGCCCTGTGGGGGGACCCGAAGTAATGAAACAAGTGGGCGACATCCTTGGTATGGCGCCTGCTGCTACTGAACCGATGGTGGCGGTAGTACGTTGCAACGGTACGTGCGAAGCCCGACCGCGTACAAGCGAATATGATGGCACTCGTAGCTGCAAAGTGATAAATAGCCTCTATGTAGGTGAGACAGCCTGTGCTTTTGGTTGCCTTGGTTGCGGCGACTGTGTGGCTGCTTGTCAGTTCGGCGCTATCCGCATGAATCCTGAAACGGGCTTGCCCGAGGTGGATGACGAGAAGTGTACTTCTTGCGGCGCTTGCGTGAAGGCTTGTCCCCGTCATATCATCGAACTCCGGAAGAAAGGGCCGAAGAACCGCCGTATCTGGGTGGATTGCGTGAATAAAGACAAGGGTGCCATCGCACGCAAAGCCTGCCTCAATGCTTGCATCGGTTGCGGCAAATGTATGAAAGAGTGTCAGTTTGAGGCTATCACCGTTGAGAATAATCTCGCATATATCGATTGGAGCAAATGTCGTATGTGCCGCAAGTGCGTCGCTGCATGTCCCACAGGGGCTATCCATGAGATAAACTTCCCCCCTAAACCGGCTCCCAAACCGGCAGATACAACTCCCGCAGAAGCAAAAAAAGAGGTGAAGGTTGAAGAAGTGAAACCTAATGTTGAACCCCAAAAAGAAGAGGAGGCAAAACAATGAAGACGTTTCGTATAGGCGGTGTGCATCCGCAAGACAATAAAGTGTATTCTGCTCACAAAGAGATAGTGGCGGTTCCCCTTCCTAAGAAGGCGGTCATCCCCTTGGTGCAACATATAGGTGCTCCCGCCAAACCCGTTGTGCAGAAAGGCGACAAAGTGCTGGTTGGTCAACTCATTGCTGAAGCAGGTGGCTTCGTCAGTGCTAATATCCACTCGCCGGTCAGCGGAACGGTCAGCAAGATTGATGCTGCCAAAGACGCATGGGGACTTGCCATGCCTGCTATCTTTATTGACGTGGAAGGCGACGAGTGGCTGCCCGAAATAGACCGTTCTGACATCATCAACAACCTCTGCAAACTGGAGCCCAAAGAAATTGTGGAGAAAATCAAACAAGCCGGTATCGTAGGCTTGGGTGGCGCCTGCTTCCCTACACATGTAAAACTTATGCCCCCTCCCGGGAAAAAAGCAGAGGTGCTGATTGTAAACGGCGTGGAGTGTGAACCCTATCTCACTTGCGACCATCAGCTTATGCTCGAACATGGTGAGGAAATCATGATAGGTATCCAGATACTGATGAAGGCACTGAATGTTGAGCGTACTATAATTGGCATCGAAAAGAATAAACCCGATGCCATTGAGCACATGAAGAAACTCGCATCGCGCTTCTTGGGCGTCAGCGTGCAACCCCTCAACCTGCGATATCCGCAAGGTGGCGAAAAACAACTCATTGACGCTTGTATCCGCCGCCAAGTGCCGAGTGGCGCACTGCCAATCGAGGTAGGTGCCGTGGTGGATAATGTGGCAACTATCTATGCCGTCTATGAAGCCGTGCAGAAAAACAAACCACTGATATCACGCGTCATGACCGTAACAGGTAAAGACGTCCAGAAACCTGGCAACTACTTGGTTCGTTTCGGTACACCGCTCAGCGAGGTGCTCGAGTTTGCAGGTGGCGTGCCTGAGACAACGGGTAAAATTATAGGTGGCGGACCGATGATGGGTCGCGCTATGAATAATACGGATATGCCTTGCAACAAACGTATGTCGGGTGCACTCTTGATGACAAAGGCGGAGGCACATCGCTTGGAACCGGAAAACTGCATCCGTTGCGGAAAGTGCGTTCAGGCTTGCCCGATGGGCTTGGAACCCTATCTGCTCAGCCGCCTCTCCGACTTGCAACGATGGGACGATATGGAGAAACATAATGTGATGGACTGCATCGACTGCGGCTGCTGCCAGTTCACCTGCCCGAGCAACCGACCGCTACTCGACTATATACGCGTCGGAAAGGCTACCGTCGGTGGTATCATCCGTGCACGTGCACAAAAATAAGTTGTATGAGAGAAATCATCAATCCGTGGGTGGGTATGAACGGATATTGCTGCTTCGGATGCAGTCCGCAAAACCCCTTGGGCACGCAGATGCGTTTTTATGAAGAAGGTGTGGGCGATGAGTATGCCGATATCATCAGTGTATGGCAACCCTCACAGCAGCACCAGAGTTGGATTAACACTCTGCATGGTGGTATTCAAGCCACACTCTTGGACGAGGTTTGCGGTTGGGTGGTGTTCAAAAAACTCCGTACCAGCGGCGTGACAGCCAAGATGGAACTGCGTTACAAAAATGCTGTCTCCACAGTGAACGGACCGCTTGTGCTCAAAGCACGCCTCAAAAGCAATAATCACCACGTGGCATTGGTGGAAGGAGAAATTTGTGATACAGAAGGCAAATTGCTGACACAATGCGAGTGTACCTATTTCTCTTTCTCCGAAGATAAAGCCCGAGAGATGGGATATGTAGAAGCCGCATTGGGCAACGAAGATATATCCATTGAAGAGGCGATAAAACGAGCCATAGAATATAAACCCTTACGATTAGGTGCCTTATGAAAACTAAATTCTTCAATCGGGTAAATGTGCTGATTGCATCCTTGTTGGCAATGCTGGGATTCAGCAGTTGTGAACCGCAGGTGAAATACGGACCCGCACCGGATGTAATTGAAAAATATGGTGTTCCTTATGCCGAAGAGGTGGAGGAAGCAGACTCAGACTCTGACTCTACTGTCGTGGAGCCGTCTGCAGAGAATGAATAAATGAACGTGGAATAACAAATAAAAAACTATATTTATGGACAAACTTATTGTTTCGGCAGCACCGCATGTCCACTCCAAGGACAGTGTGCGCCGCAATATGCTGAATGTAATCATCGCCTTGATACCCGCCTTTGTGGTGTCATTGGTGGCATTCGGTTGGGGAGCACTGATAGTGACAGCCACCTCAGTCGCTGCCTGCGTATGTTTTGAATGGCTGATAGCCAAATTTATCCTGAAGCAAAAACCCACCATCGGCGACTGCTCCGCTATCCTGACGGGTCTGCTGTTAGCATTCAACCTGCCCAGCAACCTCCCCTTGTGGATCGTGCTGATAGGTGCGTTAGTGGCTATCGGAGTAGGTAAAATGACCTTCGGCGGCTTGGGGCAGAACCCCTTCAACCCTGCACTTGTAGGTCGCGTGTTCCTGCTCATCAGTTTCCCTGTGCAGATGACCACCTGGCCCCGTCCCTTAGGCTTCAACAGTGCTATGCCCTTTGTCGATGCAGAGACAGGGGCTACCCCTCTCGCTATCATGAAGAACGCCATCAAAGCCGGCGACAGTTCGCTCCTGAACGAACTGCCCTCCTATTGGGATATGGCGCGCGGCTTCATCGGCGGTTCATTTGGTGAAATAAGCGCTATCGCACTGCTCATCGGCGGTGTATATCTGCTCTGCACCAAGACCATCACGTGGCATATACCCGTTAGCATCCTGGCTACCGTGGCTGCTTTCTCCGCTATCCTCTATTGGACCATACCGGGGGCTGCCGCTCCGCAATACCATTTGCTGACAGGCGGGTTGATGCTCGGTGCCATCTTTATGGCTACCGACTACGTTACCTCGCCTATGACCGGCTGGGGACAGATTGTCTATGGCATAGGCATCGGTCTCATCGTAGTCATCATCCGTACTTGGGGAGCTTATCCCGAAGGTATGTCGTTTGCCATCCTCATTATGAATGCAGTCACTCCGTTGTTGAACATGTACATCCGTCCCAAACGGTTTGGTGAGAAAAAGAAAGGATAAAACTATGAAACGATTAGAAAGTAACTTGCTTAATATGTTGCTGTCCCTTACGATAGTAACACTCGCTGCCGCTGCTTTGCTCGGAGGATTGTATGTTCTCACCGAAGAACCCATTGCCAAGCAGAAGGCTGACAAACAGGAAAAAGCCATCACCTCCGTATTGCCCCAAGTGGAAGGAATGCAGATAGCCGAGGCGGAAGAGACAGACAACGGCATCATCATCTATCGTGCTTACGATGCCGAACATAATTATATAGGTGCCGCCGTTCAAACTTCCGAAAACGGTTTCGGGGGTAAGTTCAAACTGATGGTCGGCTTCGACCGCGATGGCAATATCGTCAACTACGAAGTGCTTGAGCATCAAGAGACACCAGGCTTGGGCGACCACATGACCGATTGGTTTAAGACCGATAAAAATCGTCAGTCCGTCATCGGCAAGAATACCGCTACCACCAACTTCACCGTTTCCAAAGATGGCGGTGACGTGGATGCCATCACGGCTGCCACCATTTCCTCACGCGCTTTCTTGAAAGCAGTAGTGGGTGCATACGATGTGCTGAAAGAACCTGAAGTGCAGGCTTCCACCGGTGCCACCGCTCTCCAGGAGGAGACAGAACAACCTGCCGACTCCCTTCAGACAGCTGAACCTGTAGCATCTGCCGACACGATTATAACAGTGGAGGAGGTAAAACAAGAAAAACCTGCTGAACCCGTGAAGAAGAGCAAGAAGAAAAAGACTGCCAAAGTAGCGGCAGCTGAGCCCGTAGCAGTGCCCGTAGCCGAACCCAAACCCGTTGCGGAGTCCGTGCCGGCTCAAGAAACGGCTCAACCCGCAGAGAATGTAGTATCCAACCCCGAAACAACTCAGAATCATGAATAAGCCACTCAAAACTTTCACTAATGGACTCCTACGGGAGAATCCTACCTTCGGACTGGTGCTCGGTATGTGTCCTACACTTGCCACTACCACCTCCGCTATCAATGGTATGTCGATGGGTCTTGCCACTTTGTTTGTACTCGTTTGCTCCAATGTGGTGATTTCTCTCATTCGTAACCTCATCCCCGACAAAGTGCATATCCCTGCCTATATCGTAGTCATCGCTTCGTTCGTGACAATGGTGCAACTGCTTATGCAAGCCTACGTACCCGCCATCTACGAGACCCTCGGCTTGTTCATCCCCCTGATTGTGGTCAACTGCATCGTCTTGGGTCGTGCAGAAGCCTTTGCCGCTAAGAATAATGTCGGTCTGTCCGCTCTCGATGGACTCGGCATGGGTCTCGGCTTCACACTCTCGCTGACAATATTAGGTGCTATCCGCGAACTGCTTGGCTCCGGCATGTGCTTCGGACTGAAAGTCTATCCCGAAGCCTACGGCATGCTTATCTTCGTCCTCGCCCCGGGTGCCTTCATCGCACTCGCCTACCTCATGGCAATGGTCAATAAAATAAGAAAATAATGCGGGAAATTGTAATAGTAAATGATTAAATCGTAAATAATATTATGGTATATTTTTTAATCATCATCAGTGCGATATTTGTCAATAATATCGTGTTCTCCCAGTTCTTGGGAATATGCCCGTTCTTGGGAGTAAGTAAGAAAATTGACACGGCTGCCGGTATGGGCGCTGCCGTGACGTTCGTACTAACGCTCGCCACTATCGTGACCTACCTCCTGCAGAAGTATGTGCTGGTGGCTTTCCATGTGGAGTTCTTGCAGACCATCCTCTTCATCCTCGTCATCGCCGCCCTCGTGCAAATGATTGAGATTGTGCTTAAGAAAATATCGCCGTCGCTCTATCAAGCCCTCGGCGTCTTCCTGCCGCTCATCACCACCAACTGCTGCATCCTTGGAGTGGCTATCCTCGTGGCTGACGGCACATGGGCTGCCAAGGTTCCGGGCGCAGAAGCCAACCTGCTGCAAGGCACTGTCTTCGCTTTCGCTACCGCCCTCGGTTTTGCACTGGCACTGATTCTCTTCGCCGGTATCCGTGAGCAACTCGCCATGAACAAAGTGCCCAAAGCCATGGAAGGCACTCCTATTGCCCTGCTTACCGCCGGACTGCTGGCTATGGCATTCATGGGATTCAGCGGGGTAGTGTAATGCAGATTATTGCACGCGCATATAATGGCTATAAAGAGAAATTCGGCATACCACGACAAGCGGGGTGTGTCGAATCTGTCTTGACACGTATCGTCTTTGAACCGCTGTTCCGCAACCCCGATGCACTGCGAGGAATAGAACAATGGTCGCATCTGTGGCTAATATGGGCGTTCTCCGAAACCCCGCAGTTCGCAGCCGATACCGTCGCTGACGAATCTTCTCCCGCCACCTCCCTTACTCAGCCCCTGACTTTTACCCCCACCGTCCGCCCTCCCCGATTGGGGGGTAATAAACGGGTCGGCGTCTTTGCCACCCGCTCCCCTTTCCGTCCTAACCCGATAGGTCTGTCTTCAGTCCGACTCCTCAAAGTGGAGAAAACTGCGGCAGAGGGCACTGTCTTATGGGTAAGCGGAGCCGACCTGATGAACGGCACACCTGTCTACGACATCAAACCTTACCTTCCTTATACTGACATCCACCCGGATGCTACGGCTGGTTTCACAACCGAAGGAAAAGACTTCCGATTGCAGGTGGAGTGGGGAAAGGGCACGAAGAAAGGACTGCCGTCAGCCGTGGTCAGAAACCTCGATGAGATACTCTCCCAAGATCCCCGTCCCGCCTATCAGGACGATGACCGCGAGTATGCCCTGCGTTTTGATGATTGGAATGTCCACTTCCGAGTAAAAGCAAATGTCCTGCAAGTACTTGGCGTCTCCCCGCAGATAGCGCAGTAGTTCTCCACGGATGAGACGAATCCATTCCCAACGGATGAAACAAAAAATCCTGCGCTATCAGCAGAAGAGAATCACTTGTCCCCTGTCTTGACCCTACTTATAATCCGTAGCGAATTAATAATAAAATGTTCAATTTTTCCTCAAAAAAATGAGCGGACTTGTAGCGGACATATAGCGGACATGTAGCGGACATGGTGGACCTTTAAAAAATCAAAAAATGTTCTATTTTTCCTCAAAAACTTGTAGAGGACTTCAAGAGGACTTCAAGAGGACATCAAGAGGAATTCAAGAGCCTTATTATAATTTTGCAAAATGTTCTATTCTCCTCAACCGGCCTTCCTCTCACTTTCGTCTCCTGACGGAGGAATACCATGTATTCCGTCAACAGGGTAAGGGTACCAATAATATACCTGTTGGGAAAATTATGTAGGCTGTATTTATTCTGCCAACGGGTTTTGCATATATAAATTTTTCTTTTTATCTTTGCAGCGTCATTTTGGAAGATGCACATTTGCATCTCGCAAAATGGCACGACATATTGAAATAGCGTTTATTGACGCTTTGTGTTTGACCAAACGAAACTTAGCAACTTTCAAATTAACAGTCAAAATCAAAGTCGCAGTAGATGCCTATAGGTATGACTATCATACCTGCTTGCAGTATCTCGGCAGGCGGTTTGTCATATCGGCGTAGGTTTCCTGTTGTTTATTTGACTGTTAAGGTAATGCTAAGACCTCGTTTGGTGAGTAATCAACAGCGAGGTCTACGCTTTTCGTGTGTATTTAGAGGAGTAAAACAACAATGAAGATTGACAAAACTTAGAGAATAATTACACTCGTTCAAAACCAAGAAATTTACACTTAAAATTCAAACTATATGAAAACAAAACTTTTTTCTCTCATGCTTGCTGTAGCAGCGAGCATGAGTATGTGGGCTTCTGATACAGAAGTCGATGGCATTTGGTATAACTTTAACTCAAGTACACAAACAGCCTCAGTCGCTTATCGTGGCTCAAATTATAATTCTTATAGTGATGAATACTCAGGTTCGGTTGTCATTCCATCTTCTGTCACTTACAATGGTGCTACCTATAGTGTTACAAGCATTGGATATTATGCTTTCAGATCTTGCAGCAGTCTTACTTCTGTTACTATCCCCAATAGTGTAAAAAGCATTGGAGATGGGGCTTTCTATGGTTGCAGCAGTCTTACCTCTGTCACTATCCCCAATAGTGTGACAAGCATTGGAACTCAGGCTTTCTCTGACTGCAACAGTCTTACCTCTGTCACTATCGGTAATAGTGTGACAAGCATTGAAGAGAAAGCTTTCGCTTCTTGCAGCAGTCTTACCTCTGTCACTATCCCCAATAGTGTGACAAGCATTGGAGGGAGGGCTTTCAGTTATGTACCTAATATAGTATATTCGGGTACAGCAACAGGTTCTCCTTGGGGTGCAAGAAGTATGAACGGCTATGTAGATGGTTATCTTGTATATAGTGATGCATCAAAAACCGAATTACTGGCATGCTCTGCAGCTGCCATAGGTGAAATCACTATCCCCAATAGTGTGACAAGCATTGGAGATGAAGCTTTCTCATATTGCAGCAGTCTTACCTCTGTCACTATCCCCAATAGTGTGACAAGCATTGAAGAGAAAGCTTTCGCTTCTTGCAGCAGTATTACCTCTGTCACTATCCCCAATAGTGTGACAAGCATTGGAGATGAAGCTTTCTCATATTGCAGCAGTATTACCTCTGTCACTATCCCCAATAGTGTGACAAGCATTGGAGAGGGTGCTTTCTATTATTGCAGCAATCTTACCTCAATCACTATCCCCAATAGTGTGACAAGCATTGGAAAGTATGCTTTCACTAATTGCAGCAGTCTTACCTCTGTCACTATCCCCAATAGTGTAACAAGCATTGGATATGAAGCTTTCGCTTCTTGCAGCAGTCTTACCTCTGTCACTATCCCCAATAGTGTAACAAGCATTGGAGAGCGGGCTTTCAGTTCTTGTGAAAATCTTGAAACTGTAATCTTAGGTAACGGATTAATATCACTCTATCGATTCGCATTCTATAATTGTATCCGCATTATAGATATCTATTGTTATGCAGAGCGTGTGCCGGACGTGGATTATAATCCAGATGTGGAATATGATCCATTCTACAATGTTTCTCGCAAGGCTTATCTATGGGTACCAGCAAATCGCTTACGCAACTACCAGACTGATTCCTTTTGGGGAGAGTTTGATGTGCGAGCCATGGAAGATGAAGGGGTAACCGTTACTGAAGTGCAAGTGATAGCCGGAAAAAATAGCGCCGACATCGTATGGCCCACCAACAACGATGCTTCCACCTACGAATTCGTCATCACCAAAGACGGCGAAGTCATCTGTACGCTTATCTTCAATGCCAACGGGCAGTTAACCAGTATCGCTTTTGCACCTGCCCGCCACGACAACAACCGTGCTCCCGAACAAACCGAGCAGAGCGGCTTCTCGTTCACCGTCACAGGTCTTAACCCTGGCACTACCTACAGCTACACCCTCACCACCAAAGATGCCTCCGATAAGGTGCTGGACATTAAGACCGGCACTTTCACCACCGAAGGCATCACCGCCGTGGAGAACCTGCTCTCTCAAGAAGAGTTGCAATCGATGCTTCAGAACCCCGCCACCCGCATCTATAACCTGCAAGGCAACGAACTAACCGCCATGCGTGACAACCTCCCCGCCGGCGTGTATATCCTCCGCTTGGGCGACAAAGCAGGCAAAGTGGTGATACGATGAGACCACACGGTAGAGACGTCAATTAGGGCATCGAAGTCCGGTGAACTTCGATCGGACAAAGTCCTGTTGGGGAATAAAAGCGAAAATTTGCCTGGCACTTGGCGCTTGGCGTCTCTGGAAATGCAACAAAATAATAAAACAATCTGTAGAAACTGTCTAACAAGTTTTGTTGGACAGTTTCTTTACTATATGTGTGCTCTCCTCCGCTGCGTTACCGCCGCATGGTTTCCCCTCCTAATGTAGGAGGGGTGTCCGAAGGACGGGGAGGTAAAAATAATTTGCACAACTATCTTCACCAACACACTCCCCCCTTATCCCCCTCTAACTTAGAGGAGGAAATAACTCCGTATTTATCAGTAACAATCCGTCTTATCCGTGGGAAATTCTGCGTTATCTGCGGAATCCACTGACATCACAGCAAAGAAAAAAAATCTGCGTAAAATCCGCTAAATCTGCGTCATCTGCGGTGAATAAGTCAAATATTAGAAAAGAGATGGATGTTGCACTACTTCATAATAGTCTGATTAAATCTTTTTTCATTTTTCATTTTTGTTTTCTAATTATTTTATGTATCTTTGCAGGTGAAAAGTGTTTTTCACTATGCATATTGCCGTAGCAGGAAATATAGGTGCCGGTAAAACTACCCTCACGCGCATGCTTGCCCGCCATTATGGTTGGGAGCCGCGCTTTGAACCCGTGGTGGTGAATCCTTATTTGGAGGACTACTATAAAGATATCAAACGATGGTCGTTCTGCTTGGAGGTGTATTTCCTAAAGCAGCGTTTCCGGGATGTCCTCGACATCGGCAAGGCTGACCATACCATCATTCAAGACCGTTCTATTTTCGAAGGCGTGTATGTCTTCGTGGAGAACAACTACCGACAAGGCAATCTCTCCGACCGCGATTTCCAAACTTATATGGAACTTTTTCAGCTCATGACGCGTGTCACTAAAATGCCCGACCTGATGATCTATCTTCGCAAGTCGGTACCTTCGTTGGTGGCACAAATACAGAAACGCGGTCGTGAATACGAGCAACAGATGCAACTCGACTATCTGAAAGGTCTCAACGAACGATATGAGGACTTTATATATAATAGGTATAAAGGGAAAGTGCTGACTATCGAGTCAGATGACTTGGATTTTGAACATAATCCCGCCCATTTTAGCGGTATTGTCAATAAAATTGATGCCGAACTCTTCGGACTGTTTAGTTGACCAATGGTAGAGATGCCAACTTAGTGAGAACAAAAGCGGAACACTTGGCGTCTCTCGAAATTCAAATAATAAAAGATCAAATTTAGAAATCTTATACTATGCACATCGCCATTGCAGGAAACATCGGAAGCGGCAAGACCACACTGACCAATATGCTTGCCAAACATTACGGATGGACTCCACGCTTTGAGTCTGTCGAGTTTAATCCCTATCTGGAAGACTTCTATGCCGACATGTCGCGCTGGAGTTTCAACTTGCAAATCTATTTCTTGAACAAGCGTTTTCAGGATGTGGTGGAAATCGGGAAAACCCGTGAAACCATTATTCAGGACCGAACTATCTACGAAGATGCCCGCATCTTTGCACCTAACCTATATGAGCAGGGCAATATGTCCGAGCGAGACTTCAAAAACTATTGCGATTTGTTCGACCTGATGATGAGTCTGGTCAAAATGCCCGACCTGCTTATATATATAAGGTCAACCATCCCCAATCTGGTGGCACAGATACAAAAACGCGGCCGCGAGTACGAGGCATCCATTCGTATCGACTATCTGCAGGGCCTGAACGACAAATACGAGAAATGGATTGCAGACTATAAAGGAAAACTCCTTATCATTGACGGAGACAACATCAAGTTTGCCGACCGCCCGGAAGACTTCCGCTATATAACCGATCGTATCGATGCCGAACTCTATGGTCTCTTCCCCTTTGAAGAAAAACCCGGAGTGGGGAAGGAAGTGGTAGAAGACGGAGACCGAAAGAGGGAAGAGTAAATGATTATCGTCTGAATGATCTGTCACTTCTTGGAATATTTGCAGGTGGAACGTCGGTATTCGCAGTTGACGGTGAATGCTTATGGGCATGATTTGAGAGAGTTCTGCGCCTATCTCAATCTTCAAGAAGATAACTTTGAGCCGAAGAAAATTCAGACGGAGGATGTGCGCAGCTGGATGATTAGTATGTTGGATGCCGGAGTGTCGGCACGCAGTGTGAACCGCAAACTCTCCTCGCTTCGCTCGTTTTGGAAATACCTGTTACGCACCGGCTATACAGATATCGACATCACACAACGCATCATCCCCCCAAAAACCGACAAACCGCTGCCTGTGTTCTACAAAGAGGATGAAATGCAACGGGCGCAACTGACGGAAGAATTTGCCGACGATTTTGTTTCGGTGCGCAACAATCTGATTATTGAAATGTTTTATGAAACGGGTATGCGAAGGGCGGAACTGCGTGGCCTGACCGATAGTGATATCGACCTTGCCCAACATCAGTTGCGGGTGTTCGGTAAACGAAGAAAAGAACGTATTGTGCCTTTCGGCGAGCGCTTGAGCAATGGGATAGAAGAATATATGGCATATCGGGAAGCTGAGTTCGCGGAAAAACAAACCGAGAATTTCTTCTTCTTGAATGAACGGGGAAAACAAATGTCTGAAAATGGCATATACAAGGTTGTGCACGAGCGCATGAGTGAAGTGAGTACATTAAAAAAACAGTCGCCTCACGTGCTGCGGCACACTTTTGCCACAACTATGCTAAACAACGGAGCCGACATTAACACTATCAAGGAACTGCTGGGACATGCCAATCTTGCCGCTACAGAAGTTTATACGCATACCACCTTCGAACAGATTATGAAGGTATATCACCAGGCTCATCCGCGTTCAAAATAAAACAAAACTAACAACGTTAAACAATCTCAAACCATATAAAACAACTATAAAAAAGGAGGTAATCATGAAAATCACAGTGAAGGCTATCAATTTCGAGATGGCAGAAAAATTGGAGAAGTACATCGACAAGAAAACACAGCGTTATGAGAAACTGCTGGGTGAGAAAGGCGAGATGGAAATCCGCATGACGGTCATCAAACGCGAGACGGCTCTCAACAAAGAAACCAAAGTGCGCATTCTGGGCGTTGGGCAGGAATTATTTGCCTCAGAAGTGTGCGACACTTTTGAGCAAGGTTTAGACCAGAGTTTGGATGCTTTGAATAAACAATTGGAACGCCTGAAAGAAAAAAAGTGATAGAAAAAACATTTTTTTTCAAAAATAATTTTGTCATATCAAAAATTTGCAGTACTTTTGCACCGCTTTTTCGGCGATTATGAATTTTGTGCGTCGGATATGGCAAAATTTGCCTCTTTAGCTCAGTTGGCCAGAGCACGTGATTTGTAATCTCGGGGTCGTTGGTTCGAATCCGACAAGAGGCTCGAAAAAAAGTGAACATTGAAATTATAGATTGTCTTAGAAGAAGTGCGAGCGCCTAAATGCCGACAGAGCGTAGCGATGTTGTCAGTCCGAGCGCGAGCAACTTCTGACGAAGGGCGTGTTCCAGAGTGGCCAAATGGGGCAGACTGTAAATCTGCTGCGTAATCGCTTCGGTGGTTCGAATCCATCCGCGCCCACACTCCGCTGAAGTCTTTTGCAAGGAGAATGAAAGCTTGCTTTCGTAATTCAACATGGCAAAGACTCTCGCAAAAAAAAACTTAAACGTGTTTTTGCGGAAATAGCTCAGTCGATAGAGCACTAGCCTTCCAAGCTGGGGGTCGCGGGTTTGAGTCCCGTTTTCCGCTCAAGGATGAAACAAGAGGCGTTGACTCTTCAAAAAAACGACGGAATGCTGCTTTAGCTCAGTGGTAGAGCGCATCCTTGGTAAGGATGAGGTCCTGAGTTCAACTCTCAGAAGCAGCTCTTTTTATTGTGAAGATATACACAAAGAAACTTAACAAGTTAAATTTAACAATAACTAAATTCTAGAATTATGGCAAAAGAAAAATTTGACCGTTCGAAACCGCACGTTAACATCGGTACTATCGGTCACGTAGATCACGGCAAAACGACATTGACCGCCGCTATCACTCAAGTACTCGCCAAGAAAGGTTTGAGTGAAGTTCGTTCGTTCGATTCAATCGACAATGCTCCTGAAGAGAAAGAGCGTGGTATCACTATCAACACCGCACACGTTGAGTACCAAACAGCAAACCGCCACTACGCGCACGTTGACTGCCCGGGGCACGCTGACTATGTAAAGAACATGGTTACGGGTGCTGCCCAGATGGACGGTGCTATCATCGTAGTAGCAGCTACCGATGGTCCTATGCCTCAAACTCGTGAGCACATTCTGCTCGCCCGCCAAGTGAACGTTCCTCGTCTTGTTGTATTTATGAACAAGTGCGATATGGTGGACGATCCCGAAATGCTTGACCTCGTTGAAATGGAAATGCGCGAGCTTCTTTCATTCTATGAGTTCGACGGCGACAATACCCCCGTTATCCGCGGCTCCGCTCTCGGTGCTTTGAACGGTGTTCCCGAGTGGGAAGAGAAGGTTATGGAGTTGATGGACGCTGTTGATACATGGATTCAACTGCCTCCTCGCGCTATTGACAAACCCTTCTTGATGCCTGTTGAAGACGTCTTCTCTATTACCGGTCGTGGTACTGTTGCTACCGGCCGTATCGAGACTGGCGTTGTTAAGGTTGGTGATGAAGTACAAATCATCGGTCTTGGCGCAGAAGGCAAGAAATCTGTTGTTACCGGCGTTGAAATGTTCCGCAAATTGCTCGACCAAGGTGAGGCTGGCGATAACGTAGGTCTTCTCCTTCGTGGTATCGACAAAGACGAAGTTCGTCGTGGTATGGTTATTACCCACCCGGGTGTTGTTAAACCTTATAGCGAGTTCAAGGCTTCTGTTTATATCTTGAAGAAAGAAGAAGGTGGTCGCCACACTCCGTTCCACAACCACTATCGTCCTCAGTTCTACATCCGCACCATGGACGTTACCGGCGAGATTACTCTCCCCGAAGGAACTGAGATGGTAATGCCGGGCGACAACTTGGAAATCCAAGTTAAGCTCATCTACCCTGTAGCTTGCTCTGAAGGTCTGCGCTTCGCTATCCGTGAAGGTGGCCGTACCGTAGGTTCGGGTCAGATTACCAAACTGATTGACTAATAAATTTGGTCAGAAAAGTCATAAGTCGGTAACCAAAGGTTGAAAGACGTTTGACAAACGACGAAAGACTATAAAAACCGCTCGGGGTGTCGAGCCCCGAGCGTTTTACGGAAGTCCTCCAATGGTAGGAGAGCGGTCTCCAAAACCGTCAATGTGGGTTCGATTCCTGCCTTCCGTGCAAAGGGAATTTGAGAATTTGATAGACTTGTTTGTTTGAGAATTTAATGATTCCTGTGTTACAAAACATAGCTTCCGATTGACTTTGGCTCCTTGTACGGCAGTTCTGTGGCGGGCAGGGGAAAAGCTGAGGCCAATTGTTTGGCGGAAGTAAAACGGATAGTATTTTGATTATTGAAAGAATATAAAAATCTACTTATATGAAGATAATTGATAACATCAAGGCGTCTTACACGGAATTGGTCTATAAAGTGAGTTGGCCAACTCGTAAAGAACTTGCCAACAGCGCTGTGCTGGTACTGATTGCTTCCCTTGTATTGGCATTAGTGGTATGGCTTATGGACTTTTGTTTCGAACACCTTATGACCTTTATCTACGGTCTTTTCTAAAACTAAACGTCAATGGCTGAGAATTTAAAATTCGAGTGGTATGTCCTGAAAGCTATTAGCGGTAAGGAAGCCAAAGTGAAGGAATACATCGAGACGGCGATGCGAACCGCCGGTTGGGATGCATTCGTTTCTCAAGTACTGATTCCAACCGATAAGGCAGTTCAAATTCGCAATGGCAAACGTATTGTCAAAGAGAAAAACAGCCTGCCCGGTTACGTTTTAGTAGAGGCTAAAATGGTTGACGAGTGTTATCCTCGTTTGCGTAATGTACCAAACGTACTTGGATTTTTGAGCAACGGAAGAACTTCCACAACTCCGGTTCCGGTACGTCAGGCGGAAATCAACCGTATCCTTGGCAACATTGAAGAACAAGAAGATGTGAACCTGAGTGAAATACCGTTCTTGATTGGTGAGACGGTCAAAGTAACGGATGGGCCTTTCAATGGTTTCAATGGCGAGGTGGCTGAAATTATGCAGGAGAAACACAAACTCAAAGTTATCGTCACGGTCTTTGGGCGTAAAACTCCCTTGGAGTTAGGCTTCAATCAGGTAGACAAGGAGTAGGAGACTATGTTACGGGTCGTTTAACTACTCGATAGTTAATCATCAACTATTAACAACTAAACAACAAAATTATGGCTAAAGAAATTGCTGGCTTTATTAAATTGCAAATTAAAGGCGGCGCAGCGAACCCCTCACCCCCGGTAGGACCGGCTCTTGGTTCGAAAGGTATCAACATTATGGAGTTCTGCAAGCAGTTCAATGCCAGAACACAAGACAAGGCAGGCAAAGTGTTGCCTGTGGTAATCACTTATTATGCAGACAAGTCATTCGACTTCGTTGTGAAGACACCTCCTGTAGCTATCCAACTCTTGGAAGCTGCCAAGGTGAAGAGCGGTTCGGCTCAACCTAACCGTCAGAAAGTCGCTCAAATCACCGAGGCTCAATGTCGTCAGATTGCTGAAGACAAAATGGTTGACTTGAATTGCTTCGAGGTGGAGGCCGCTATGAAGATGGTTGCCGGCACAGCTCGCAGTATGGGCATTACCGTTGTTAAATAACAAAACTTCTATTGAATTATGGCAAAACTAACAAAAAAACAAAAGTTGGCTGCAGAAAAAATAGAAGCCGGTAAAGCTTATACACTCGAAGAGGCTGCAGCTCTCGTTAAAGAGATTACAACCACTAAGTTTGACGCTTCAGTGGATATTGACGTACGTTTGGGTGTTGACCCCCGCAAGGCCAATCAAATGGTTCGTGGTGTGGTAAGTCTGCCCAACGGAACAGGCAAACAAGTACGTGTTCTTGCATTATGTACTCCGGACCAGGAAGCAGCTGCTAAAGAAGCAGGTGCTGACTATGTAGGTCTGGACGAGTATATCGAAAAAATCAAAGGCGGTTGGACTGACATCGACGTTATCATCACTATGCCCCAAATCATGGGTAAAATCGGTGCTCTGGGTCGTGTTCTCGGTCCTCGCGGTTTGATGCCTAACCCCAAAAGCGGTACCGTTACTCCCGATGTTGCTAAGGCAGTAAAGGAAGTAAAACAAGGTAAAATCGACTTCAAGGTTGACAAGTTCGGTATTGTACATACTTCTATCGGCAAAGTGTCGTTCGAAGCAGAGAAGATAGCAGAGAATGCAAAAGAGTTCATTCTGACGCTCATCAAACTCAAACCCGCTGTATCGAAGGGTACTTACGTGAAGAGCATTTATCTCTCCAGCACCATGAGTCAAGGTATCAAAATTGATCCCAAATCAGTTGAATAATTAAAAAATTGAGTTATGAGAAAGGAAGATAAAAGTGCTATTATAGAGCAATTGAAAGAAGAGTTGGGCAACTACCAACATTTCTATTTGACTAATATCGAAGGTCTGGATGCTCAGAAAACAAGTGAACTCCGTCGTGCCTGCTTCAAGAAAGAAATCAAACTTCTTGTAGTAAAGAACACCTTGCTTCACAAAGCCCTCGAGCAAATAGGCGCAGATGCTCAGTTGTTTGACAGCCTGAAAGGGAACACCGCTTTGATGCTTTGCAACACAGGTAATGCACCTGCCAAACTCATCAAAGAGTTCCTTGATAAAGACAAGAAAAACAAAGACGCTAAGCCTCAGTTGAAAGCCGCTTTGGTGGAAGAAACTGTGTATGTAGGTCGTGAGCAACTGGACTTCCTGACTTCGATTAAGAGTAAGAACGAACTTATTGCTGACTTGGTTGCTTTGCTTCAAAGTCCTGCAAAGAACGTGGTGTCTGCCCTCCAGAGTGGAGGCAATACGCTTCATGGCGTGTTGAAGACGCTGGAAGAGCGCGCTTAATTACATGGCCCGCAGGTCAATGGAGTTGCGGGTCTCAGATATGTGCATAATAATTAACATTAAAACAAAAACATTTTAAAATTATACAACAATGGCAGATCTTAAAGCTTTTGCTGAACAATTGGTTAACCTTACGGTTAAAGAAGTTAACGAACTCGCTCAAATCTTGAAAGACGAGTATGGTATTGAACCCGCTGCTGCAGCTGTTGCAGTTGCTGCTGGTCCTGTTGCAGGTGCCGCTGCTGCTGAAGAGGAGAAAACATCTTTCGATGTAGTTCTCAAATCCGCAGGTGCTGCTAAACTGCAAGTAGTGAAGGCAGTGAAAGAGCAAACCGGTCTTGGCTTGAAAGAAGCTAAAGACTTGGTTGACGGTGCTCCTTCCACTATTAAAGAAGGTCTTGACAAAGCTGCTGCTGAGGCTCTCAAGAAAGCTCTTGAAGAGGCAGGCGCAGAAGTTGAACTCAAGTAATCAACCTCAAGAAACCGTATTCGATTTCAACCCGAATACAAGGTATAGAACCCTAAAAAGGTTCTATACCTTTTCGTCTTATAAAAGGAGAAGTGTTAAAATAATATAAAACACAATAAAAATTGTGTCTATTTTGTTAAAACGGCTTAAATGTAAATCCGTAAGCCGGATAGGTTGTTGAGAGGCTTAAGCTAATATTAACTTAACCCATTGGCGGAATGAACGTAAAAAATGTTTAACTTTTCTGTAAAACTTATAAAGGACATCAAGAGCCTTTGAAAACAACAAAAATTTGGCAATTTTTCCACTCGAAAATTATCCCTGTTTTTTCGAAAAAAAGAGCACCTTTTTAGCGGACATGTAGCGGACATACAGCGGACATCGTGCATACTTTGTGGTATAACACTCTTATTATATGTATGTTATAGGCATAAAAATGGCCATTTTTTACTCTTTGCCTGCAAAAAAATCAATCGAAAAATTTGGCAATTTTTCCCCAACGGATAATCTCCTCACTATCGCCGCATGACAAAGGGATACCAAGCATTCCGTCAAAAGAGTAAGGGTGCTGAAAAATAAATCTGTTGGAAATATATGTAGTCGCTGCCTTAATTTAGTCAACGCGTTAACTTAATAAACTGCCAATTAACCTGAATAAATCTTAACTTGAATATTCCTAATTGCTAAATCAATTAACATTAATCATATATCAAAGCATTTATGGCTTCAAACAAAAAAACAGAAAGAGTGAATTTTGCTTCCATTCAGAAGCAAATGCCTTATCCTGACTTTTTGGACATTCAGCTCAAGAGTTTCCGTGAGTTCTTTCAGATGGACTCTTCGCCTGAACAACGTCGTCAGGAGGGACTCTACAAAGTGTTCTCCGAGAACTTTCCTATCACGGATACCCGGAACAACTTTGTCTTAGAGTTCCTGGATTATTTTGTTGATCGCCCTCGCTACACCATTGAAGAGTGTTTGCAACGCGGTCTGACCTACAGTGTGCCTTTGAAGGCTAAACTGAAACTGTATTGCACTGACCCCGATCACGAGGATTTTGCAACGCAGATTCAGGACGTATTCTTGGGACAGATTCCTTACATGACTCCCAAGGGCACTTTCGTCATTAACGGTGCCGAGCGCGTTATCGTTAGTCAGCTCCACCGCTCTCCCGGCGTGTTCTTCGGTACGAGTCGTCACACCAACGGTACGCAACTCTATAGTGCGCGTATCATTCCTTTCCGCGGTAGTTGGATTGAATTTGCTACCGACATCAACAATGTGATGTATGCTTACATCGACCGTAAGAAAAAACTGCCTGTTACCACCTTGCTTCGCGCTATCGGTTTTGAGAGTGACAAAGATATCCTTGAGAAATTCGGTTTGGCAGAGGAAGTGAAAGTGAGCAAAGCCGGTCTGAATAAGTATCTGGGTCGCCGCCTTGCAGCCCGTGTGCTTAGGACATGGACGGAAGACTTCGTGGATGAGGATACCGGAGAGGTGGTTACCATCGAACGTAACGGTGTCATCATCGAGCGTGAGGCTGAACTGACCAATGAGAACATTAAGGAGATAATTGACGCGGGTGCCAAGAGCATTCTGCTCCACCCGGAAGAGGAGAGCGATAATGACAACAGTATTATATTCAATACTTTGCAAAAAGACCCGACCAACTCCGAAAAAGAGGCTGTGCTCTACATCTATCGCCAACTGCGTAATGCAGAACCTGCCGACGACAACACCGCTCGCGAAGTGATTAACGGTCTGTTCTTCTCGGAAAAACGTTATGACCTTGGTGATGTGGGTCGCTATCGTATTAACCGCAAACTCGGTTTGGATATTGATGAGAATATACGTGTCCTTACCAAGGAAGATATCATTGAGATTATCAAATATCTGATTGAACTTATCAATTCCAATGCAGAAGTAGATGATATTGATCACTTGTCCAACCGCCGTGTCCGCACTGTGGGTGAGCAACTTTATAATCAGTTTGGCATTGGTCTGGCACGTATGAGTCGCACCATTCGCGAGCGTATGAACGTTCGTGACAGTGAGGTGTTTACTCCTACAGAACTGGTCAATTCCAAGAGCATAGCTTCCGTAATCAACAGTTATTTCGGTACCAACGCTCTCAGCCAGTTTATGGACCAGCAGAACCCCTTGGCAGAGATTACGCACAAACGCCGTATGTCAGCCTTGGGTCCCGGCGGTTTGAGCCGCGACCGCGCCGGTTTTGAGGTGCGTGACGTGCACTATACTCACTATGGTCGTCTTTGCCCGATTGAGACTCCTGAAGGTCCGAATATCGGTTTGATATCTTCGCTTTGCATCTATGCCAAAATTAACGATTTGGGCTTCATTGAAACTCCCTATCGCAAAGTTGAGAACTCCACAGTGGACCTCTCTGACGAAGGGGTTGTTTACATGACAGCAGAAGACGAAGAAAAGCATATTGTAGCTCAGGGTAATGCTCCCCTTGATACAAAGGGCCATTTCCTGAACGACAAAATCAAGGCCCGTTATGAGGCAGACTTCCCTGTTGTGGGACCCGAAGAAATCAACTTGATGGACGTGGCTCCATCCCAGATTGCTTCTATTGCTGCAGCCTTGATTCCCTTCCTGGAGCATGACGATGCCAACCGTGCTTTGATGGGTTCGAACATGATGCGCCAGGCAGTGCCCTTGCTCACATCGGAGGCTCCTATCGTAGGTACCGGTATAGAAGGTCAGCTGATTCAAGACTCTCGCACTCAACTCACAGCCGAAGGCGCAGGTGAGGTAATCTATGTAGATGCCGACACCATCCGCATTCGTTATGAACGTTCCAAGGACGAAGAGTTTGTAAGCTTTGAGCCTTCTGTGAAAGAATATAAGATTCCCAAATTCCAACGTACCAACCAAAACACCACCATTGACCTTCATCCTATCGTGAAGAAGGGTGACAAGGTGGAACTCGGTCAAATTATGACTGAAGGTTTTGCTACTCAAAACGGAGAGTTGGCATTAGGCAAGAACCTCAAGGTGGCTTATATACCTTGGAAAGGCTACAACTACGAGGATGCTATCGTGCTTAGCGAGCGTATCGTTCGTGAAGATATGTTCACTTCAGTTCACGTGGTTGAACAACTGCTTGAGGTGCGTGAGACCAAGCGCGGACTTGAGGAGTTTACTTCTGATATCCCCAACGTAAGTGAAGATGCTACCAAAGATTTGGACGAGAACGGTATTGTTCGTATCGGTGCACGCATCGAACCGGGCGACATCATCATCGGTAAGATTACTCCGAAGGGAGAGAGCGACCCCTCACCCGAAGAGAAATTGCTGAAGGCCATCTTCGGAGAAAAGGCAGGTGACGTAAAAGACGCTTCCCTGAAAGCCAGTCCATCACTGTCAGGTATTGTGATTGACAAAAAGATGTACCAGAAGTCGGTGAAAGACCGCAAGGAAAAACAAGACGACAAACTCAAACAGACAGAACGTCAACTTAAGTTTGAAGCCAAGGTGGAAGACTTGAAGAATCAGTTGGTTGAGAAACTGCTTGTCCTCACCGAAGGTAAACTCTCGCTTGGTGTACACGACTTCATGGGTACTGACCTTATCGGCAAGAACTGCAAGTTCACCCGTGAGCGTCTGGAGCAAATCGACTATACCTGCGTTATGCTTGAGCATTGGACTGCTGACGAAGAGAAAAACAGTTTGATTAGTCGCTGCATACTCAACTACCTGAAGAAATATAAGGAGTTTGATGCACAACTCAAACGTGAAAACTTTGATATGTCTATTGGTGATGAACTGCCCAACGGCATCATGCAGATGGCAAAAGTATATATCGCCAAGAAGCGTAAGATTCGCGTAGGTGACAAGATGGCAGGTAGGCATGGTAACAAAGGTATCGTAAGTAAGATTGTCCGTGTGGAGGATATGCCTTTCTTGGCAGACGGTACTCCTGTTGATATTGTGCTTAACCCGCTGGGTGTGCCTTCTCGTATGAACCTCGGCCAGATTTTCGAAGCTGTGCTCGGTTGGGCAGGTCGCGAATTGGGCGTGAAATTCGCTACTCCAATCTTCGACGGATGCACAATGGAAGGACTCAATGAATGGACTGACAAGGCTGGTCTGCCTCGTGCCGGTAAGACCTATCTCTACGATGGCGGTACCGGCGAGATGTTCGACCAACCTGCTACTGTCGGCGTGACTTACTTCATGAAACTGGGTCACATGGTTGACGACAAAATGCACGCCCGTTCTATCGGTCCTTACAGTCTCATCACGCAACAACCACTGGGTGGTAAAGCTCAATTCGGTGGTCAGCGTTTCGGTGAGATGGAGGTTTGGGCATTGGAAGCTCACGGTGCTGCCCATGTGCTGCAGGAGATATTGACCGTCAAGTCAGACGACGTGAATGGTCGTGCCCGCACCTATGAGGCTATCGTCAAAGGCGAGCCGATGCCTACACCGGGTCTTCCCGAATCACTCAACGTCTTGCTGCATGAGTTGCAAGGTTTGGCATTATCGATTACAATGGACTAATAAATCAAAGAAATTATGGCTTTCAAACAAGATAATAAAACAACCAAGAGTTTCAACAAGATCACTATCGGTCTTGCTTCGCCTGAGGAAATTCTGCGCCAGTCATGTGGCGAAGTCCTCAAGCCTGAAACGATCAACTATCGTACCTACAAGCCTGAACGCGACGGTTTGTTCTGCGAGCGCATCTTTGGTCCTACTCGTGACTATGAGTGCCACTGCGGTAAGTACAAACGTATTCGTTATAAAGGTATCGTGTGCGACCGTTGCGGTGTGGAAGTGACAGAGAAAAAAGTGCGCCGCGAGCGTATGGGACATATCCAACTTGTGGTTCCCGTGGCACATATCTGGTATTTCCGCTCACTGCCTAACAAAATGGGTTATCTGCTCGGTATGCCGACCAAGAAACTGGATAGCATCATCTACTATGAGAAGTATGTGGTTATCCAAAGCGGTGTGCTTGATGGTGTAGAGTTCGGCGAGGGACAGAAAGTGGAGAACAATATGCTTCTTGATGAGAACGAGTATTATGAGCTTCTCGACAAACTGCCAGCCGGCAACCAAGCACTGGAAGATACCGATCCTCAGAAATTCATCGCCAAGATGGGTGCTGAGGCAGTATATGACCTGCTATGCCGTCTGGACCTCGATGCTCTTTCTTATGAGCTGCGTGACCGTGCCTCAAAAGACTCTTCGCAACAACGTAAGACCGAGGCGCTGAAACGTTTGCAAGTAGTGGAATCGTTCCGTCAGTCGCGCAACCGTAACCGTCCAGAGTGGATGATTCTCAAGATTATACCTGTCACTCCTCCCGAACTGCGTCCGTTGGTTCCGTTGGATGGCGGTCGGTTTGCCACTTCTGACTTGAATGATTTGTATCGTCGTGTCATCATTCGCAACAATCGTCTGAAACGACTGATTGAAATCAAAGCTCCTGATGTGATTTTGCGCAACGAGAAACGTATGCTTCAAGAGGCTGTTGACTCATTGCTTGACAACTCACGCCGCTCCACGGCTATCAAGTCGGACGCCAACCGTCCGCTCAAGTCGTTGGCTGACTCTCTGAAAGGTAAGCAGGGACGTTTCCGTCAGAACCTGCTTGGTAAGCGTGTCGATTATTCGGCTCGTTCGGTCATCGTGGTAGGTCCGGAACTGAAGATGCACGAGTGCGGTCTGCCTCAAGATATGGCAGCTGAGTTGTATAAACCTTTCGTAATCCGCAAGCTTATTGAGCGCGGTATTGTGAAAACCGTGAAGTCGGCAAAGAAAATCATTGACCGCAAAGACCCCATCATTTGGGAGATTCTTGAGCACGTGATGGAAGGACACCCTGTTCTTTTGAACCGTGCTCCGACGCTTCACCGTCTCGGTATATTGGCTTTCCAGCCCCGTATGATTTCGGGTAAGGCTATTCAACTTCACCCGTTGGCATGTACCGGTTTCAACGCCGACTTCGATGGTGACCAGATGGCTGTTCACTTGCCCCTTTCCAACGAGGCTATACTTGAGGCTCAATTGTTGATGCTCGGATCGCATAATATTCTCAACCCTGCCAATGGTGCTCCTATCACCGTTCCTTCGCAGGATATGGTGCTTGGTTTGTACTACATCACCAAGGAACGTGCCGGAGCCAAAGGCGAAGGACTGGTGTTCTACTCACCCGAAGAATCGGAGATTGCACTGAATGAGAAGCGTGTGGATATGCATGCCAAAATCAAAGTGCGTATTGACGATGTAGTGGACGGCAAGGAGGTTACACATATCATTGAGACAACTCCGGGTCGTATATTGGTCAACCACTATGTACCTAAAGAGGTGGGCTTCCAAAACGTGGTTCTGAAGAAGAGCAAGTTGCGTGATATCATTGGTGAGGTAATTAAGGTTTGCGGTGTGGCTCGTACCGCCCAATTCCTTGATGATATCAAGAACCTCGGTTATCAGATGGCGTTCAAGGGTGGTTTGTCGTTCAACCTGAACGATATCATCATCCCTGAAGAGAAACAAGATTTGGTGGCTGAAGGTAATAAAGAAATAGAAGAAATCACCAATAACTATAACATGGGTCTTATCACCAACAACGAGCGTTATAACCAGGTAATTGACACGTGGACACACGTGGACACTAACCTCACACGCGTGTTGATGAAAGAGATGGAATCTGCAGACCAAGGTTTCAACGCCGTGTTCATGATGATGGACTCCGGTGCCCGTGGTTCTAAACAGCAGATTAAGCAGTTGTCAGGTATGCGCGGTTTGATGGCTAAACCTCAGAAAGCAGGTGCCGAAGGCGGTCAAACCATCGAGAACCCGATTTTGAGTAACTTCAAAGAAGGCTTGTCAGTGCTTGAGTACTTCATCTCAACCCACGGTGCCCGTAAGGGTCTTGCGGATACGGCTTTGAAGACTGCCGATGCCGGTTATCTGACCCGCCGTTTGGTTGACGTCTCTCACGACGTTATTATCAACGAAGAGGACTGCGGCACATTGCGTGGTTTGACAGCTACAGAGATAAAGAAAAACGAGAGTGTTGTGGCTTCGCTCTACGACCGTATCTTGGGTCGTGTCAGCGTACATGATGTGGTTGACCCCATCACAGGCGAACTCTATGTGGCAGCCGGCGAAGAGATTCGTGAGGATGCAGCCGAAAAGATTCAGGCTTCTCCGATTGAGTCAGTGGAAATTCGCTCGGTATTGACCTGCGAATCAAAGCATGGTGTGTGCGCTAAGTGCTATGGCCGCAACCTGGCTACCGGTCGTTTGGTAGAGAAAGGTGAGGCTGTCGGTGTTATCGCTGCGCAGTCTATCGGTGAGCCCGGTACTCAGTTGACCCTGCGTACTTTCCACGTGGGTGGTGTTGCAGGCAACGTGGCTACCGAGTCGAGCTACTCCATTAAATATGATGGCGTGGTAGAGCTTGATGAGCTTCGTACTGTCAAAACCAAGAACGGTGACCAAATTGTGGTAAGCCGTCAGACTGAGATGCGTCTGCGTGACGAGAAGACGGGTGTGGTACTCACAACCTTCAACGTGCCTTATGCTGCCAAACTCTTTGTGGAGAACGGCAAACGTTATGAGAAGGGTACTCTCATCTGCGAATGGGATCCGTTCAACGCTACCATCGTTATTGAAAACGAGGGTAAAGTTCGTTTCGAAGACGTGGTAGAAAACGTTACCGCTAAGACAGAGACCGATGAGACCACCGGTTTGAAAGAGACTATCATCATCGAGTCGAAAGACAAGACGAAGATTCCTGCCGCTCATATTGTGGATGCCCAGGGCAATATTCTGCATACCTACAACCTGCCTCTCAGTGCTCACTTGCAGACCAAGGATGGCGACAAGGTTGAAGTGGGTGACCTCTTGATAAAGATTCCGCGTACCGTAGGTAAAGCCGGCGATATCACCGGTGGTCTGCCTCGTGTAACGGAACTGTTTGAAGCACGCAACTCGTCCAATCCTGCTATTGTGAGTGAGATTGACGGTGAGGTAAGCTTCGGCAAGATCAAGCGTGGTAACCGTGAGTTGACAGTGACCTCTCGTTTAGGTGAAGAAAAGAAATACCTTATTCCTCTGTCGAAGCAGATTCTTGTGCAAGAGAACGACTTCGTACGTGCCGGTACACCGCTCTCCGATGGTGCCGTCACACCGGATGACATTCTGGCTATCAAGGGTCCCACGGCAGTGCAAGACTATATCGTTAACGAAGTGCAAGACGTATATCGTTTGCAAGGTGTGAAGATTAACGACAAGCACTTTGAGATTATCGTACGTCAGATGATGCGCAAGGTTGAGATTCTTGAGCCGGGCGATACCCGTTTCTTGGAGAAACAGATTGTGGACAAGAACGACTTCTTGGAAGAGAACGACCGCATCTGGGGCAAGAAAGTGGTGGTAGATGCCGGTGACTCTGAGAACTTGAAGGCCGGTATGATAGTGGCAGCTCGCAAGTTGCATGACGAGAACTCGTCGCTGAAGCGCCGTGACAAACGTCTTGTGGAAGTGCGTGATGCTATGCCTGCTACTTCTGCTCAGATTCTGCAAGGTATCACCCGTGCCGCTTTGGGTACGAAGTCGTTTATGTCAGCCGCTTCGTTCCAGGAGACCAACAAAGTGCTCAACGAGGCTGCCATTAACGGTAAGGTTGATACACTTGAAGGTATGAAGGAGAACGTTATCTGCGGTCACCTGATTCCTGCCGGTACAGGTCTTCGTGAGTTCAAGTCGCTTGTTGTTTACAACAAAGAAGACTATGAGCGTCTGCTTGCCGCCCGCGAAGCTGAAGAACAAGAAGTGGAAGAAGAGGCTTAACGGCTAATTCATACATAGTGACATCTGCCTGCTCATTGTGAGCAGGCAGATGTTTTTTAATAGATATTAGAGAGTCTAAGGAGTTAAAGGAGTCTTACTTTGATATTGCTCCTACATAGTTGTATGCAAACAGAGAGAGGTGTTAGAAAGAGGGGGTTAGATAGGGCGGGGCAGAGAGGACGGGGCAAGAGAGAGGGGGTTGCTCCAGCGGAGCAACCCCCTCTCTTTATTTCTTCTCTCTACTCCTTTGTTTCTCCCCTCCCATTGCGGGGAGTGGAGGGAGTGGAGGGGTAGAGGTTATTTAACCTCTGTACCGATAACGTTATAGGTCTTGTTGTCGCGGAGAATCAGCACTTGACCGTCACGAATGACTTTCACAGCTTTACCGTCAGCATTGATGCCTTCCAATGCGGTGGGTTGGTCAAGGACGAAGGTGGCGGCTACGATGACAGCTGCTGCCGGCATAGTGAATGAGTAAACACCTTGTACCGGTTCGATAGCAGATCCGTTTACTTTCACGCTTTCAACTTTGTAGCCATCAGCGGGAGTTACTGTGAGCGTAACGGTTTCGCCTTCAGCGGCTTCGGAAAGGTCTGCTGTGACACTTCCGTTTTCTGCATCAGAGCAGGTGATAGTGAATTTTTCAACGGGGAGTGTAACTTCTGCTATGTCTTCGTTAATCATAATCTGCTTGAACACAACCGTATTTTTCGTTGAAGTGGCAATGGTGACATATTTGTCTGCTTCGGTGGCAGTATAGGTGTAAATGCCTTCGGAGTGTTGAACGGGCTCTTCACCTTCTACCGTGATATTGAGAGGATCACCAATGTTTCCGAATTTTACTTTCAGTACATCGTCTTTCTGAAGTGATACTTTGAGGTATCCGCCTGTTGTTTTTATTTTCAATCCGAGATAGGGTTCGTTACGCCCATCTTTTTGGGAGAGAGAATCCAATTCATTAAGGCTTGCATATTCAATATTCTTTTCTTCCAATGCTGCGGCGATGTCGTAGCTCGTGCCATAGTCAAGCACAAGTTGTTCGATGTTGATACTGCTTGAGTAGTCGCGAGACTTAACAGCAGAGAAGTTAATGGTTACGGAAACAGATTTTTCTCCTATGGTGAGGGCAAGAGTTGCAGCGCCGGCTGCTACATCTACGTCACTGGCAAAGGTAACGGTTACTGTCTGACTGAGTTTTCCGTCTTGACCTACAGTAACAGAAGCGGGGTCTATACTCAAACCATCAACAGCGGTGAGGCTGAGGTCATAGGTACCCGGTGTGAGGTTCTTTCCGGAAAGTTTTACGGTTTTGCTCAGGGATGCCAAATCGGGCGTCAAGGCTAACTCTAATTCAGCCAGACTGGAGGATAGTTTAGCCACTCCATCGTTGACAGGACGAACCACCTTCAGTGTGGAAAGGAAAGTAGCGGTGTTGCCATTGCGACCCAAGAATAATGAGTCAGCATCAGCGGTAAGAACATATTTCTCAACAACAGGGTCATCTGCTGAATTTTTACCATTAACGCCATTGTTTTCGGAGATGAATAAATTAGTTTCTCCGTCTTCGCTGTAGATGGCAATTTTCGCCGTTTTATCATCGCTTGAGTTGTTGAAGCAAGTAGCAACATACACGGTGTCACCTTCCTCAAACCCACCTGTTTCAGGTTTGATGATAACGTAATGTTTGTCGGCAGCGCTATAGGAACTTTCAATCCTTATAGCGTCAATTGTATAGCTGTTGTTATGAATTTTCACAGTGCTTGTTGAGATTTTCTCGCTTCCGTAAGTAATGATACCTATTCTGTTGGCTTCTTCTTTAGCCCAGAGCACCAATACTTCGGGAATGTCGTTTACAGTGAGTGCGAAAGGTTCTGAAGTGGCATTGCCGAATTTGTTGCTTGCCTTAACGGTATAGGAGTATGTACCCGGAACTGTAGGACGGAAGGAATAGGTTGCTTCGGTTGCACCATCAATCTCAACTCCTCCTTCATACCACTGCCAAGCGGTAGCGTTCTCGGCTACGCATGTGAGAGTGATGTCGGTGTTTTTATCTACGGTAGCGGCACCCGTAGCATCGCCTAATTTGATGACAGCGCTTTCTACTGTTTCTGCTTTGGCAACGTTAAGAACGATGGCATCAGTGGTAGCACCGCAGTAAACTACATCGCTAACGGTGTTGTTCTCTTGTACGGCTGTGAAGGAGTGCTCCCCTTCAGTAGCGGTCCACGGAGAAGTGATTTCGGTGTCACCATCATACAGTTTGATGGTACCGCCGTTACCGCCTTCTGTGGTGAAGGTAATAACGTCACCTACATAGACATCAGAGGTTTTGTCAGCAGTGAGAGAGAGAGCTGTGGCTGGAGATTCGCAGGAAGCTTTAGCATAAACTTCTATGTAACTGATATTGAATGTTTGATTTCCAGTTGCGCTAGCTGGTGCCCAATTACTACCTGTACCAACAGCAGTTTTGTCGTTATTTACTTTTACGCGTCGATATAACCTCACAGATTTAGTTCCTGATGGTAAATCTATTTGGCTGTCTTCGCAAGCTTGATCGTAGCCAGTATAATGAACTTCTATAATACTGGTGATTGTACTATCAAAAGGTGCAGCAGTGCAAATACAAAGAGGTACAGCATAGTCTGTCGTTCCTGTATTATTTCCAGAACCGCGCACAACAATTTTATTCAAACCGTCAGGACAACTAATCTCAATCCAATGACTGTCAGCTGAAGATATTGATAAGGCTTTCTCGTTGGCAGTTGCGCCACAAGGTTTTTTGTCAGCAAGTGCTCCACCTTGGACACTAATAGTAACGTTTTCGTAAGTTTTATTCCAGTCTTCAATCGTAGATGTTTTAGCTGTCAACGTAAACGTTGGGTCAGCTGCCCACAGGTTGGTGGTGCAGAGAGCGACCAACGCGAGGGCGAAAAGTTTGAGTTTTTTCATGATTGTAAAAATTAAAAGTTAATATTGTTGATTATTGTTATTGCGTGTTATTGCTGATTTTAGATTATGTCGGTTGATGATATGACCGCACAATTCTTCTGATTGCAAAAATAGTGCGATATATTATAAGATGTGTGCATAAATTTCCGATTTATGTGTAAATTTCATGATACCCTCTGCCTTGCGGGTCTCTACATTTCATGATACCCTCTGCCTTGCGGGTCTCTACATGAGGTTGTAAGGTTAGCGGCTGTCGGGAGAAAAAATGAGGTTGGGGTGATGATGCAAATGGCCTTGCTGCGGGGCAAACGCATCAGAAAAAACTCAAATCTTGCAGGTGTCGCTAAGAAAAGAGGAACAGAACAGAGTAGGGCTTTGCAGAATCTTTATGAAGGCCGCTGAATGTATCGTTTATCTATCGTATATCTATCGTGTATCTATCGTATATCTATCGTGTATCTATCGTGTATCTATCGTATATCTATCGTGTTTGGGTGCTTCAAAAGTGCTTCGGAAGGGCTGCAGAGTGGTTGGAAAGCGGCTGTAAGATGTTGCCTTTTGCGAGGGTGCGGTACTACGGGGAACTAAACGGAGCCTGTTGAGGACAGAAGTTTCTTTTGTTGGACAGATGAGAGCCAACGGCATGCCCTATATTCCGCCAACGAGAAACATTTATTCTGCCAACGAGTAACATTTATTCTGCTAACGAGTAACATTTATTCCGCTAACGAGTAACATTTATTCCGCCAACGAGTAATACTTATTCCGCCAACGAGTAACATTTTGATGCTTTTGTTTGGAGTTGTTAAATAGAATTTGCATAAGTAAATATTTATTCATATCTTTGCACGCCGAATAAAATCGGGAACTTTAGTAACAAGAAGTATCATGGTAAAACGTTTTTTCATACATATCGGAGAGTATGTGCTACTGATGTGCCGTGTGTTTCGCTGGCCTGACCGTCAGCGTATGTTCTGGCGTCAGTTCTCCCGCGAGTTGGAAAAACAAGGCACCCAGTCGGTTCCGATAGACTTGATTATCTCCATCTTCATTGGTGCTATCATGACGATGCAAATCAAGCTTGATATGGCGAACCCGCTTCTGCCGCGCTATACGGTAGGTGTGGTGACTCGCGACACGATGCTATTGGAGTTCTCGTCCACCATTTTGTGCTTGATACTGGCAGGCAAGGTGGGCAGCAATATAGCTTCGGAGATAGGTACGATGCGTATTACGGAGCAGATAGATGCGATGGAGATAATGGGTGTGAACTCGGCAAACTACCTGATATTACCGAAGGTGTTGGCGTTCATGATGATGATGCCGATATTGGTGATATTCTCTGTTGGTTCTGCCTTGATAGGCGGCTATATGATGGCAGCGATGACGGACATACTGACGGTGGACGAGTATGTGTATGGTATCACGTATGCGTTCATGACGTATCATGTGCCGTATGCGATAGTGAAGTCGGTAATTTTTGGGTATGTGATAACCTCCGTGTCGTCGTACTATGGTTACTTCACTCGCGGCGGGGCTTTGGAAGTGGGTCGTGCGAGCACGAATGCCGTGGTCAACTCGAGTGTGATAATCTTGTTTTTGGATATATTCCTGACAAAACTGATGTTGAGCTAAGGACTATTTGTATTCTTTTTTAATCTTTCTTTTTTATTCAATGATTGATGTAATTCATGTACAAAAGAGTTTTGACGGGAATGCGGTGCTGAAGGATGTGAGCACGCAGTTCGAGGACGGCAAGGTGAATATGATCATCGGGCAGTCGGGCTCGGGCAAGACCGTGCTGATGAAGTCGGTTATCGGTTTGCATCAGATAGACTCCGGCAGGATAGAATACGACGGGAGGAACTTGCCTGACATGAAAGAGAAGGAGGTTCGACTGTTACGTCGCGAGATGGGTATGTTGTTTCAAGGGGCAGCTTTGTTTGACAGTCAGAGTGTGATAGAGAATGTGATGTTTCCTCTTGAGATGTGGGCGAGCATGACGAAGAAAGAGATGGAGGAACGGGCTCAGTTTTGCCTGAGCAGGGTGAACATACAGGAGACGGCGTGGCATTTGAGTCCTGCCGAGATATCGGGCGGAATGCAGAAGCGTGTAGCGATAGCGCGTGCCATTGCTTTGAATCCCAGATATTTGTTTTGCGACGAGCCGAACTCGGGTTTGGACCCGAAGACGAGTTTGGTGATAGACCGTTTGATCCACGATATTACGCAAGAGTATAACATCTGCACGGTGATTAACTCTCACGATATGAACAGTATCATGGAGATAGGCGACAATATTGTGTTTTTGCTTCAGGGAAAGAAAGAGTGGCAGGGCAGCCGTTTTGATATCTATAATGCGGAGAGTGAGGCACTGCATGATTTTGTGTTTGCGAGCGAACTGTTCAAGAAGGTGAAGGCCGCCAATAAGGAATGAGCAATGTTGAATGATGAATCGTCTGCTTGTTATATTGTTGGTAGTGTTGTTTGCGGTAAGCGAGTATGCCTTGGCTCAGAATAGAGTGCCTGCGATACGTAAGCCGATAGAGGTGGTTCAACCCGATGGTGACACGTTGACTATACGTCTTTGGGGCGACGAGCACAAGCATTATCGCACCACGGAAGACGGCTATGTGATACTGCAAGATGCAAGAGGCTACTATTGTTATGCCCGTCTTCGTAAAGGAGAGCAGGTGGCAAGTCGCCGCAAAGCACACGATGAAGCGAAACGTAGCAGATGTGAAATGAGATACCTGAGAAGAAAGGGCTTGACAAAATAAGATAGAAGGCAATACAACTACAAAGCGTTATAATGAAACAATCTTTCGCCATATTAATTTTTCTTTGTTGTTCCATGGCAGTTATGGCTGTGCCTGCCAGAAAGGGTGTCAGAATATTACGGCAACCGGATGGTGGTACAATTGAGGCATATAAGCAAGGAGATGAAGTGTGTCATTTCTACACAGACAGGGAGGGCTATGAATTGCGAAGGGATGCCGATGGCAGATGGCAGCGCATGGAGTTGCTGACGGATGAGCGTGTGCGGTTGCGGCGGGCAGCTTCTCCGCGTACGCATCGCCCGACGGCATCGCGCAGTCCTCAAGCCTCGTTTGCAACGAAAGGGCTTGTTATCTTAACGCAGTTTAAGGATGTGAAGTTCGGTTTGCATAATACCAAACAGGCTTTTGACTCGTTGCTCAATGGCAGCAGCTATATGTATAACAGTGCCACCGGCTCGGTCAAACAATACTACGAAGCCCAGTCGGCAGGTATGTTTAGTCCTACTTTTGTGCTTTATGGTCCTGTCACTTTGAAAGACAGTATGCGTGTGTATGGCGGCAACGACGCTAACGGCTATGATGTGGGTGTAGGGTTGATGGTGAAGGAGGCTTGCGAGTTGGTCCACGCTACTTATGGCATTGACTTGAGTGAGTTTGATGCGGATGGCGACGGCTATGTTGACTTTGTGGATGTGCTGTATGCCGGCTATGGTGAGGCAGATAGTGATGAAGAGAATGCCGTATGGCCTTGCGAGTGGGAGTTGGCAGCCTCGGAAGTAGGCAGTGTATTGGTATTGGGTGAGGGAAGTAGTCAGAGGACAATCAATCACTTCTCTTGCCATCAGGAGTTGGACGGCTTCGGCAAGCAGAAAGGAAAGCGCGCGGGTATAGGTACTGCTTGTCATGAGTTTGGTCATGTGTTTGGCTTGCCAGACTTATATGATACTAATTATAAGAATGCTACACTTGGCGATTGGGATGTGATGGATAGTGGTGCATATAATAACGATGGTCGCACTCCTCCTGGTTTCTCGGGTTACGAACGCTTCTTTGCGGGTTGGCTCACTCCTCGTGTGCTGACGTCGGAGGAGTCGGTGACGTTACATGAGTTGCAAGCGAGTCGTGAGGTGTTGCTTGTAAGTGAGACGGGTGTGCATAACCTGAATGGCACTAATCCGCTGCCCAAGACGTTCTATCTGTTGGAGAACCGTCAGAAGACGGGTTGGGATGCCTATCTTCCGGGACATGGTTTGCTGTTGTGGAAAATACAGTATAATTCCTCATGGTGGCAGCAGAATACGGTGAACAATCGTGTAGTTGCCAATCAAGGAGTGGCATTGATGGCAGCCGACGGGGCGGTCTATTCAGTGAAGAGGAATGGTCAGATTATAACTTATGGTGATGACGGCGACACATATCCCGGTGCGAAATTGGTGACGACCTGCAATATGTTTGACAAGTATAAGGCTACAGACATTGAAGAGACTGAGGGAAATATCAGTTTCTTGTTCTCTGTTTCGTCCACGCCGACAGAAGTGATAGCAAGTGACGAGTTGAGTTTTAGAAGCGAGAAGGGGGCGATTATAGTGAGTGGAATAGAACAACCTGCCGAACTGACTATCTTCAACGCATTAGGGCAATTGGTATGGCATAGGACGATAGCCGGAGGTGCGAGGGTTGACTTGCCCACCGGTGTGTATGTGGTGAGAGTAGGGCAGATGAGAAAGAAAGTGGTGGTGGAATAATCTTACTTTGTGAGGGGCTATCTTTAAGAGAGACATTTTGACAGAAACAAATCAATATATTAATCAACAAAACCAAATTATCATGAAAAAATCGTTCTTACTGCTTTGTGCGATGCTGATTGCCATGTCAACGATGGCTGAGCGCATCACAGAGCAAGATGCTGCCTTGGTGGCAGGCAATTTCCTTACTGCACAAGTGCAGAAGTCTAATCTGAAGAAATCCGCAGCCGTCCGTCCTGCTATTCGCAAGGTGGCGCTTGAAGAGACAAATCAGTTTTATGTTTATCAGAATGCTAATGGCGAAGGTTGGGTAATGGTGGCTGCTAACGATGCTGCTCATCCTATCTTGGCTTATTCCGACAAAGGTCAGTTCCATACCGAAGGTATGCCCGAGAACATGCGTTGGTGGTTAGGCAAGTATAGTAAGACTCTTGCTGCTGCCGAGGCAGACAATGCAGTGGCTACCGAAGAAGTAAAGAAAGAGTGGAACGCACTGCGCAAAGGCACTCAACAAACGGCTGCTACTGTGGTGGCTTCACTGGTGAAATCCAAATGGAACCAAAATGATCCTTACTGGCTCTACACCCCCGGAAGCACCTCAAGTGGCGACAAGGCTTATACAGGTTGCGTGGCTACCGCTATGGCACAAGTGATGAACTACTGGGAGTGGCCCAAGACCGGTACGGGTTCGCACTCGTATAAGCCAACAATGGATATATATAATAGTTCGGGATATTATCAAGAAACTATCACTATTTACGATGTTACACTCACAGCTAATTTCGGTGAGACCAACTACGATTGGGACAATATGCTGGATACCTATACCAGCAGTGCTACAACCGCACAAAAACAAGCCGTGGCAACCCTTATGCTGCATTGCGGTGTGGGTGTAGAGATGCAATATGGTGGGGATGACTATGATGGTTCAGGTGCGCTTGATATCAACTATAATGATGAAAGTGAACCCAGCGCAGAAAACGCTTTGTGGCAATATTTCGGCTATAACAAGAGCACCATCAAGAGCTATCTTCGTGACGGATCTACTCAATATGGTTATAACAAAGTGAGTGATGCCGATTGGATTGCTATGCTGAAAAAAGAGTTGGACGAAGGTCGCCCTATGATGTATGGTGGCTCCGGTTCTTACGGAGGCCATAGCTTCATTTGCGATGGCTATGACTCAAATGATAAATTCTCTTTCAACTGGGGTTGGTCAGGTCAGAACGATGGTTTCTATGCATTGAACAACCTTGTTCCCGGTAGTGGCGGTGCAGGCGGCGGCTCATATAGTTTCAGTGAAAACCAAAGTGTCATCATTGGTATTCAACCCGACCAGCAGGCTTATACCGTTACCTTCAATGCAGGTTCCAATGGCACTTGCGCAACGACTTCTCTGACAGAGTCGGAAGTGGGTGCAGGTGTGGTATTGCCCGCAGTAACGGCAAACAGCGGTTACACTTTCCTTGGTTGGGCTACCCAATCGGGCGCTATAACAGCTGATGCAGGTCAGACTGGCGAGACCTACAAACCTTCGCGTAACATCACTCTCTATGCCGTTTACAAACATGACGGTTATGTCGTTCTTGCTTACGACTTGACAGGTGTGGAGAAAAAGTCAGGTGCCGCTGCAGGCGAGATAGCCGAGGGAACGGCTCTGACGGCTACTTTCGCTGCTGCTGATGGCTATCTGGAATTGACAGAAGACAACTGCTTGGTAGAAGTACTCGTGGGTGGAACAGAAATCACTAACTGCACTTCCATTGCAGCAGGTGTGCTGACTGTCACTCTTACCGCTGCACAAGTGACCGGCAATATAGAAATCACCATCGTGGCTACTTCTGATGAAGTAGAGGTAAAAGTGGTGGATAGTGCCGACTTCTATTATTATTCCGGCGGTGGTAAAAACTACTGGGATGTGGATATTTATCCTTATGACGAAGAAGAGTCAGATTATAGCGGTTATCCTGAAGTGTATATCACGATTGATGCCGACTATAAGAAAGGTGTCAATGGGGAACATAATTCCTATTTCACCACTTGCTGGTGGTCTGCAAACGACTCTGTTGAAACTGCTGACAACGATGGCGGAACATTCACGTTTACTTACAAAGGCGAGAGCCAGTATGATGGATATTACCTCTATCACCTTGATGCTCGTTGGACGGGAGAAAACGGAACACACTACTTTATCAATGCCGACGTGGATGTGAAGTTGTATGATTATGACAATAACTATGCAGAAATTACTCCTACTTGCGACATCAATGGGGGAGATTGTTCCGACCAAGGTGGCGGCGAAGGTGGCGAGCTCGATCCTAACTATGCCGAGGCAGACTACTATTCCGAATATAGTACTGACGGTGCTTACAACTGGACTGTTTATATAGCAGACTTCACTACAAATCAAGACTACAACTGGCTGATGTATATCGATGTAACAACACCTACATTGACGGCTATCGCCGGTACGCACACTTCTTCAACTGATATAGAAGTTGAATATTGCGGACTCGATTTCGTCAATGGTACCGATACAACCGAATTGTCTGCCACTGCAGTCAATATGACCCTCACCTATACCGGCAATGATTCAGAAGGCTACCCGATGTATGACGTTGTGGTAAGCATGACCTGCGACGATGGCAACACCTACACCATCAACACCAATCTCACTATCTATGTCGTGGATTATGAAACCGGTGAAGACATCGACATGACCGGTGACACCGGCGGTAGCGGTGGAGGCGGCGAAACCATAGAGGGTGTTTACTATCAGAAGGTAACCTCTGCTCCGTCCGACTGGTCAGGCACCTACCTCATTGTTTGTGAAGATGCCAATGTGGCTTTCGATGGCAGCCTGAGCACACTCGATGCTGTCGAGAACAATATAAATGTAACGATCTCGGGTAATAAGATTGCTGCTACTTCTGCTACCGTTGCTGCCGAGTTCACTATCGCTAAGTCGGGTACAGGCTATAGCATCAAATCCGCAAGCGGCAGTTATATCGGTAGAAACAGCAACTCTAATGGATTGAATGCAGGTTCTACTGCCATAGAGAATGCTATCTCGCTCAACTCAGGTAATGCTATCATCGCAAGTACTGCAGGTCCTACCTTGCAATTCAATAATGCCGCCAACCAACAGCGTTTCCGTTACTATAAGTCTGACAACCAGAAACCCGTACAACTCTATATAAAGGTAGAGGAAGAAAAACCTGTTCAGAAGACCTATGCCATTACTCTTGTAGCAGAACATGGAAGCATCAATGTGGTAGAGAGCGGTATCGACCTTACGGCTGTGCCTGAGAATACTGTTCTTCACTTCACGGCTACGCCCGATGCAGGCTATCAGTTCAAAGAGTGGAAAGGCTACAACGAGGCCACAGGTCTGAAAGTAACCGCCAATGCAACCGTTGAGGCTGTGTTTGTCGAGTCGTCTTCCGGTCTGGACGATGTCAATGGCAATGCCCTTGCACCCGTCAAGGTCTTGCACGAAGGTGTCGTTTATATCCTTATGCCCGATGGTAGGATGTATAATGTGATGGGTACGCAAGTAAGATAAACCTTCAGTATAATATTTAGGTATAAAAGATGGCATCCGCTGCACTTAGCAGCGGATGCTGTTTTTATTGTGAACTTACCCCTTGACGAAATGCAAGTAAAAAATGCCCGTCTCCGAAAAAGACTGCCCTTTTGCTACCCCTTTGCTGCCGTGTTTCAGCATCCAAACACGATAGATATACGATAGATATACGATAGATACACGATAGATACACGATAGATAAACGATACATTCAGCGGACTTCCTAACGCTTTCCTCTGCCCTGTATAAACCCCTCATTCTGATTCTTTTCCCTGCTCACGTAAGTAATATGGGGCGTGCATAAAAATTCAAATATACAAGAAAATGCACTTTTCTGACAAAAAAGTATGTTTTTAAGCATAAATAATTTGCATGGTTTGACAAAAAGATATAATTTTGCGGCGTTTTTCTGCATTTTGTCGGAAAAAACAAACGAAACCTACCGAAAAGGTGAGAAAACCAAAATAAAAAAATCGGAATGACAGTTGCAGTGACATACCACACTGCATCGGCATAAAGAAAAATAATTACTATTAACTAATAAACTATTTTAAGGTATGAAAAGATTTTTACTGAGTCTAATTGCAACGGCGCTTTGCCTCGTGGCTACCCCCGTTTGGGCAGACACCGTTTCAGAGGAGGACGCAGCTGCCATCGCGGCTAACTTCTTCTCCGCACAGACTAATGCTTCTGCCAATTCGCAACTGCGGAAGGCAACCAAAAAGTCTGCACCCACCTTGCAAAAGGTGAAAGTAGAAAGTGTCGCTGAAGACAATAGCGACAACCTCTTCGCTGTCTATCAAAACGAAGACGGAGAAGGTTGGGTCATGGTCAGTCTCATCGACGCAGCTCACCCTGTCCTCGCATATAGCGACGAAGGCACTTTCAAAACAGAGAACATGCCATCCAACCTCCGCGGCTGGCTCAAAGGCTACAACGAGGAACTTCGTGTCGCCAAAGAACTCAACCTCGAGGCTACAGATGAAATCGCTCAAGAGTGGAGCCTCATCCGCAAAGCTTCCTACAACCAAAGCACCATGGGCGAGAAAGTGGTGGACTATCTCATTCAAACCAAATGGGACCAGACAGAGCCTTACAACAATCTCTGCCCGGGGTCGGGTACCTATGGTAGTGGCAGCACTAAGGCTGCTACAGGATGCGTCGCTACCGCCATGTCGCAGGTGATGTATTTCTGGCAATGGCCCGAAACAGGTCAGGGAAGCAAATCCTATCAGCCGAAAGATGTGAACTCTGGTACTACATCCACCAAGTATGGTACACAGTCGGCTAATTTTGCCAATACTACCTATGACTGGGCAAATATGAAGACCACCTACACCGGTTCTTACACTTCAGCACAGGCAACGGCTGTGGCTACTCTGATGTACCACGCAGGGGTCTCTGTGGAAATGATGTATGGCGACTATTCCGATGGAGGTTCAGGTGCCTACACCGAAGCACTTAACTATGGGGACAACTATGTTTGTGCACAGAACGCTTTGTGGAAATACTTCAAGTATAACTACGACTCCATTGCTTCTTATAAACGTAGCAATTATTCTGACAATAACTGGCACAACCTTCTAAAAAAGGAACTGGACAAGCAACGCCCCATCATGTACTCCGGTTCAGGTACAGGTGGTGGTCACTCCTTCATCTGCGATGGCTACACCGCCAACAACTATTTCCACTTCAACTGGGGATGGTCGGGCTCATCAGACGGCTGGTTCCTTAGCAATGCACTGACTCTCAGCAGCGGCGGTGCAGGTTCCGCAGGCCTGAACTTCAACTCCGGACAGGGTATCATCATCGGTATCGTGCCCAACGTGTCAAGCAAATACACCATCACTTATAATGCTGGCGCGCATGCCACTTGTGCCACCCCTTCGTGGACACAAACATCCATCGGACAAAGCACTACTTTGCCTTCGGCTACGCCTGCTGACAAGTATTTGTTCAAAGGTTGGTCTTACACCGAAGGGTCCAAAACCGTGGATGCCGGTGTGGCTGGCGACTCCTTCACACCCATGCGTAACCTCACCCTCTATGCCGTTACTCCACAAGACGGATATGTGCTGCGGTTCTTGGACCACTCCTTGCTCTATACAGATGGCGACACCGTTCAATGGAACTGGCATGGTACCTGCGAGGTGGACTCCTTGATTGAAGAAGGGACCGGAACCGGTATTACTCTCCCATCGGCTTCTGCCGATCCCGGATGGACATTCCAGTTCTGGGCTTATATAAGCGGTGGTTCTGTCTATATCGCCGGTTACCCGGGTGACGTGGTTTATCCGAGCAGCAATATGTATCTCTACGGCTACTGGACAGAAGATGCCAAACAGTATGTCTATATGGACCTTACCGGTGTGGATATCGTATCTTCACCTCTTGAGGAAGGCTATATCGGCGGTTGGGTTCCCCAAGCCGACGGCTTTACTGCTACCTTCCAAGCCGCTGAAAACTATGCTGCTCTGACCGCAGCAAATACCACTGTTACGGTTGAGGTAGGCGGTGAGGCAATAACAGGCGTCACCTCTTTCAGCAATGGCATCCTCACCATCACACTCACTTCCGAGCAGATGATTGATGAGGTGGACATCACTATCGTAGCAACCGAAGACTTCTCCAATTGTTCTAATTACTCATATACCTATGCGAATTCAGGAGTGGGAACGGGAACGAGGACCTTAGGCTCTTATAGTTGGACTATCACTGCTGAGGGTTCTACCTCTACAAGTTATAACACTAATGCTTGCCGTTTTGGTGCAAGAAATTCACGCACAACCTCTGTTACATATACCACAAGTAATACTGCTAATTGCGTTATTAATAGTGTATCAGTTAATGCATGGGCTACCACTACCGGAAGTACCTTAGAGGTATTTATTGATGACTCCACTTTGGGGTCACTATCAATGACTACCAGCAGCGCTACTTATACCTTCTATAATACTAATAATTTGAAAGGTAATTTGAAATTTGTTATCACTAATGCTGCTACCAGTAATCAACAACAATATCTATATGTGAAAGCTATCAATGTTAACATGGCTGACCACCCCGATGGAAGCATGGATCCGATAAAGATATCAAGAAACTTTTTGGGAGGTGGATACTATGATTATAACGAAGGAGAAGGCACTCCTCTGATGGTATGGCAATTGGCATTATGGAACTATACGTTCACTCAAGGTACACCCTCTGCATATGCCGATTATTATGGATATATGTTCTTGATCCCCTGTAATACAACCACTTCTATTGCTGGAACACATAATGCCTATTTGGAAGCAACTTATAGTGCCCAAACAAGCGGTTTCGTTGCTTATGGAGAAAATATATCGTTGGAGATAACTTATAAGTCCAAGGGAACAGGCAATTATAGCAGTTATTATATTTATCATGTTACCGCTTCATGGACGGATGAAGACACAGGACAAGCATATTATATTGATGACGATGTATATACAGAATTGTATAATTATGATGACGACTCTGAAGATCCTATCACTCCTACTGGTGATACCAATCCTCGCTATTTGAAAATTAACTATAATTTACAAGATGTCGCAGGAAATACCTACACACTTAAAGAGTCTGTTACTGTGCAAGGCGCAAACGGAGAAACTGTAACAGCAGAACGTAATAGTTATACCGGCTTTGTTACACCGGCTACTCAAACCGTTACTCTTGCCAACGGCAACACCAGCACGAACCCCGCTGTAGTGAACTACTACTATGACCGTCGTACCTATCCTATCTCATGGGTAGTCAACCAATTGGTAGTACAACGCGACACCGTTCGCTATAAGGCTACTCCTGCCTTCAACGGCTCGGATCCCGTACGTCAGGCAACAGAAGAATACACCTTCTCGTTCTCCGGCTGGTCACCGCTTGTCGCTCCTATTTCGCAAGCCAATACCTACACCGCACAGTTCGCAGCTAACGTGCGTCAGTACACCATCGTCTTCAAAGACGCTGACGGCAACGTACTCCAAAGCAGCGCTGTCAACTACGGCGAGACACCCGTTTACAGCGGAAGCACACCTACCAAAACACCAACTGCTCAATATACCTACGTATTCAGCGGCTGGAGTCCTGAAATAGAAGCTGTCAGCGGCGATGCCGAGTATGTGGCTCAGTTCAGCGAGACTATCCGTCAATACACTGTCTCGTTCAACGCCAATGGCCACGGCACCGCTCCCGAAAGCCAAGTGCTCAACTATGGTGCTGCTGTAGTAGAACCTGCCGCTCCTACCGCTACAGGTTGGACCTTCGGCGGATGGTTCCAAGAGGCGGCTTGTACCAACCAATGGATATTCGGAACCTACTATGTAGTGGAAGATGTCGAGTTGTTTGCTAAGTGGACACAAAACTCATGGGCACTCACATGGAACGCTAATGGTGGCGTGCTCAGTGGCGAATATACCAATGGTCAAGTGCTTTACGGAGCAGCCATCACGGCTCCTACCGCTACCCGCACCGGTTACGACTTTGCAGGATGGGACAACCCTGTTCCGGCTACCATGCCTGACAACGCGCTCTCCTTCACCGCGCAATGGACCATCCATACCTACAGCAACCTCACCTTCACCTCCGAAGACGAGAACAAGGGTACGGTCAGCGTGACGGGTGAAAAAGCCGAGTATCAGTATGGCGACCAAGTGACCATCACCGCTATGGCTAACGATGGCTACACCTTCACAGGTTGGAGCGATGGCAACTCACAGAGTCCGCGCACCATCACCATCGATGACAACACCATCTCTCTCGAGGCTCAGTTCGTTGCCAACACCAGCACACCATACGTTGTTCGTCACTGGCAACAGAACATCGCTGATGACAACTACACCGAGGTAGAGGCAGACCGACAGAACCTCACCGGCACCACCGCTACACAGACCGCTGCCGAAGCTAAAGACTATGTTGGTTTCGATGTCCTCAATTTCTCGCAAGCCACTATCGCAGGCGACGGAAATACCGTAGTCGATATCTACTACAACCGTCAGTTGTTTGCCGTAGCATTCGTGGTGGACGGCTCAACCGTTCAGAGCGAGAACCTGCGCTATGGTGCAACACCCGTGGCTCCTGCTGATCCTACCAAGGATGCTGATGCTCAGTTCACCTACATCTTCAATGGTTGGACACCTGCTATCAGCACCGTAACCGCAGCCGCTACTTATCAGGCTACCTGGAGAACTACTACCAATACCTACACCATCTCGTTCAACGCCAATGGTCATGGTACGGCTCCTGCAAGTCAGACACTCGCCTACGGCAGCAAGGTAGTGAAACCTGCTGACCTGAGTGTAGAGGGCTACACCTTCGGTGGCTGGTTCAAAGAGGAGAGTTGCAGCAATGCATGGGACTTCAACAGCGAGACCGTCAGCGGTGCACAGACATTGTTCGCTAAGTGGACCGTCAACACATGGACACTGACATGGAACGTGAACGGCGGTACTATCACGAGTGCTGCAGGCTCCTACACCAATGGTCAGGTTGACTTCGGTACCGCTATCGTGGCACCCGTGGTGGAGAAAGAGGGTTATACCTTGACATGGAACCCCGCTGTTCCCGCTACAATGCCCGATGCTAACCTCACTATCAATGCCGTTTGGACTGCCAAGGGTGACATACCTTATCAGGTAGTACACCGCAAACAAGCCTTGGACGGCTCATGGG
>FLNX01004320.1_pt1 | contig 52670 bp, 40 predicted proteins | sample 1140341 | NCBI WGS metagenome assembly FLNX01 (sample SAMEA3878208, study PRJEB12797) | bioreactor metagenome | biome: Moose rumen | place: Sweden | collected 2011-10
CTCATTGCGGAAAACAGGAAAGTACATTATTTTTCTTAAATAGAGATTATTAAAGTGGTAGTATTTAAGAACCGAAGATTCTAATCTTAATTTTTGGAAGAATTAGGTAAAAATCTTAATGCTGGTAATGTAAGAGCAAATGGAATTAAGCTTTTATAGATATTGGGATTGCTCAAATCAAAATTACCATTATTACCTAATAGAGATTTTCTTGGCGTTCCGGCATGAATGATAACATCATCAACGAGGTCGCCAAAACCCTCAACAACGTTATTGATTTGTGAGATATTGAAGCCGTTTGATTTAGCATAGTCCACAACCCCGTCTGTGGTTGCAGTTGTCCATCCTTCAGTTTTCGGTAATGTTAAATCACCTTGTTTACGTGGTATATCGCTCCAATACTGACCTTTGGCGTTAACAACAAACCTGGGCTCGTTGATGGTTGTATATTCCAGAACTTTACCTGGGTATGTTGTTCCCTCTCCTGCCCAATCGGCACTTATTTTCCTCTAAAGATCAGCCCACACGTCGCCTGTATATACCGCATTCCTCGCTTTTTCATTATCCATTCCACTAAATAATCTCTAGTTTCCAAGGTTTGCCTACTTATACGTTTTTGACTACATTTGCACCCAGATTCTTGGATCGCCTGACCACAATAAACCATCTGGCATTTTTAACCACGAACCATCTATTTTAGCGCGTTTCTCAATATCTAAATATTCAGGTATGTGAGATTTTAGTGCCATCACATCTTCAGCGTCCCATGTTTGATTACCTCTTGTTCCAAACCAACTTTCTGGTGACCAGTCCAACTCAGACCTAAATTGGACATTGTCTGGCACAATTCCATAGGTTTGGCTTTCAGGATGCGCTAACTGATACCGCATAGTTCTCCAGGAATTCGCTATGTCGTTTGCAGCATACCGGACAGCATTGTCTGCTGCATTGATGCCTTTACTCAACCATCTCGAAGCACCCCAGTAGCCTGGATTGGCAAGGTCTGTGAAGAAATTATATATCCCTCGTGCATAGGGATTCCACGTTTCTGGATTGAAACCTAAGGTCTATTCAAGTCCTGACCTAACATCTTCTCCAATATCTTTACCCGATATGGCATTAAATCCTTCGTCAAACAATCTTGCAGTAGCTTCCATGCCAGCAGCCTCTCCTATCAGGTTTCCTCCTGTGGTTCCTGGGGCAATGGATGGTGATACTGCACCAAGGGTTCCCGCCAGCATTCCAATACCTAATGCCCTATCTGCTTTACCTGTGGCAGCTACTCCGCCCAGATATCCGCTTTGGTTATACCGTGTTGGATTGAATGCATAAGAGGTGTATGCTGCATCAAGACCTGGCTGGGTGCCCAATGTATGCAGGGGTGCTTGTATGACTGTTGGGGCGGAAATGTTGCCTTGCTGCTCCTGCATCTCCTTATTGAACAGTTCCTGCTCCCTGCGCAATTCATCAGACAGGGCAAGCTCAGCAAAGTTGGGGTTATATGGTGTGCCGCTATCTTCAGCAGCCTTCTGCATCTCGCTGGTGCGTATGTTGGTATACATCCGTGCTGCCTGCTGCCTGTCTTGAGGCTTTAGTCTTGGGTCAACCGCCCTGCGTCTTGCATTCCGCTTTACGGTATTTGTCTGTACAGCAATCTGCCGTTGTATCATGGGCAAGCCTGCAACCTGTGCTGTCTGGTCAGAAGGCGCAGCAATGTTGTACATCTGATTTCCCAATCCAAACCTGTTCACCTTGCCGCCGTAGCCAAAGCCCAGCTTGGTGATGAACTTGTTGAAGATGTTGTCGGTCCTTGGTGCATAGATGCCGGTGACCCCCCATATTTGCGGTTGCCACCCTGGATGCTCTTGAATCTGTCGATATGGACTTTCCCATGGATGTTGTGTACAACATACCAATCGCCGTTCTCAATAAAATAGCAAGGCCAATAGGATCAAGTCAAGCTATGCGTTCATGAAACGAAGGAGATGTCGTTTCAAGGACTGAATGCGTGTGATGGAAGTTGGTCGGTCGTGATTGTCTGGGATGATGGATATGGTTACGATGCTAATATTGTCATGCCCGCCTGCATCCAGAGCTCGCTGTAACAGACTTTGGCAACAATTGGATGTATCAGTCTGATTCAGGTCCAAGCACGCCTCTAAGGTGTCATCTGTACAATAACCACACAGACCATCACTACAGAGCACGAGTGTCTCATTTTCTTTGACAGGATGGACGACAAAATCAGGGTTAACCTCACTGCCGAAGTCTCCTAAACCCCGAGTGATGATGTTGCCGTCAGGATGGGAGAAAGCCTCTTCAGGTGTAATCTCTCCCTTATCGACCAGTTCTTGCACCCACGAATGGTCATGAGTAAGAGCTTTCAGCCCTTTTGCAGGATGGTAACTATAGCAGCGGCTATCTCCACACCAAGCTATATATGCCTTGCCTGCCACAATCCAGCAAACCACAATGGTAGTCCCCATTCCTTGGGTCCCGTCATCTGTCGCAATACGTTGAAGAATGGCTGTATCGGCTTGCTTAATCGCTTCCAGCAAAAGAGACTTGATTGTTTCTTCTCCGCCTTTAACCGCAGCCGAAACTCGATCGATAGTAAAAGTCGCCCTTATGGTTTGAATCGAGATTGACGATGCCACTTCTCCAGCATTTGCCCCACCCATGCCATCGGCGACAACAGCAAGTGCTCCGTTTTCGCCAAGAGGCAAATAGGCTGCCATGTCATCTTCGCACCATTTATGATCCGACAGGTTGGCACAATAAGCCAGGGCATCCTCGTTGTTCTCCCGCCGCTTGCCTATATCAAGCCTTGATGCAATCTTGATTTTCATATACAGCGATGTTATGGATATAAACGACCAGCACCGATATCTTTCTGTTCTGGTGTTTTGGGTGTTGTTGTAGTCACTACCCTCTTCTTGGCTTTGCGTACTCTGTTGCTATTGATACGCGGTTTCACAGTAATCTTCTCAACGGTTTTCTTTACGGGTTTCTCGTAAGTTACATCGAAGGAGTGGTATGTTTCCAAGCCGCCTTCCTCAACAATGGCATAGGTTATGTTGTTGATGCCTGGTGCTATATCCCGTAATGTAATGTCATATTTACTTTCTGAAATCTTTGTGATAGCACTGTTGTAATCAAGACTGTTATAAGTTACAGTCGTGTCATTGTTAACAAGCGTGATTTCAACATGGTTATAATATGATTGGCCCTGTTCATCGGAACTCAGTAGCAGGGTGAAGTGGTAATTTCCGTCTTGGAAATAACTGTCAGTTTCTGGAATATCAGGTGTGATGTATTTGTAATGCCAAACATCTGCTTTGAATGGTATTTCAGGTGACAGCAATCCATTATACTTCACTCTTGCTTTGTAATGCAAGTGACAGTCATTATCCTGCTCATTATAGGTGTCAGGAAGACCTGTACTTGGAAAATCTATCTTGCACGGATATATGATATATCCAACCTGGCTACCGTCACCATGGCGCTCGGCACGCAACGGGTCAATTGAACAACCAGAATCATCACCGATAATTTCAAGGGAAGACTCCTGGGGTGATATGCCTTTGGGTAAATTCAGTTGTATCGTCGTTTCGTTTACGCTATGTCGTAATCCCACTTTTTGCCCTTTATTCAGTAATAGCTCAAAAGGAACATCCTTGTAGGCTTGAATGAGTCCCCATTTACCGTTCAGGCAGACGATAGCTTTATCGTCAAAGAAATCGCCTATCGCCTTGAATTGTGGAGGAAGAATAGTATCAGTTCCCCAATTGAAGCCCTTGGTGCCATTATGCTGTGTGACGCTCAGCAGCTGTTGGCGCACGCGTTCCTGGACAAGTTTCTTGGAATAGACTTGTTCTGTGTCTGTGTATTTGATACTGACAGGTCTTTCTTCTTCGTCGAGCAGGATTGTTATGCTAACATGTTTTTTGGGATCTGTCGCCACCATGTGGTACCCTTCGGCATGAGACACTAACAGCATCTGATTCTTGTCAATCTTGACTTGTTTGTCCTTGTTCTTGAACGAGCCATTACCGGTCGAGAATAATGGTGTCAGATTTCGGGTTTCCCCATTGAAAAGATAAACTTTTTCCTTAATGATGACGACAGCGATGTTCTCGTCATTAACAGATGAGATGTAGTTGATATCCTCTGGGTCAACACGTTTTCCTTCAAGATTAAAGTCTATGGGCTTTAAATCCTCATAAAAGACTAATTGCGAGATTTCATTTTTCTTTTTCTCGATGTCTTTATAGGTCCTGCATGAGGCATAATGGTTAGAGAATGGATAAGCTGAGATGTATCGATTAACAAATGGCTTACCATCTACTGTTCGGCAGGTGACAAAGCGATAGAACTCTCCATCATAGGCGAGCAAATAGCCATTGCGGAACCGGGGTGATGGATGGGCCACCTGAAGGCCTTTAATAAATGTGTAGGTGCCATCACGATAATAGAATCCGGTGATAGTACTTTCATCGGCTGTAGTGGTCACGGCATAGCCTCTGTAGAAAGGGTGTATCTTGTCCGTTGAACAGTAATCCACTACTGGTTGGCCATTAAAGTCCATCAACTGCTTTTCACCATTCAATTCGGCAATAAGAAGATCCTCAGTTCCAGGTGCTATGGTAATACGGTCATACTTTGGCGGAATCAACCACTTGGCTATCTGCCCGCTTGCCATGAATGCTGCTGAACCCAGAATGGCAACAAACAGCATTCTGAATAAGAATGAATTACGTATCATATCAGTAAAACCTATTTTTTATAATTCTCTATGTCCTTTTGAGCTCTTTGTTTATAACCACTCAGCTTAGTCGCCATTGCTGTATCACCCGAGCACTTAGCCCATTCAATTGCTTTATCATAATGTGGTATAATCAAGTGATTATATTTGCCATCAGGATTATAATGCACCGAGCCATATATCTGAGTCAAGGCAAAAGCGGCCTTAAAGTTAGCGGCAGGAAATACTGAATCAGATTGATTAAGTATTTGTTGATACAGACTGATTGCCTGGTCCACAAACTTTTGTTCTTTGGGCCACACTTGATTCATCCTGTCATGAATCGTATCAATCTTAAGCATCTTTTTCCTCTTGTCATATTTTGCGGTTGAAGCCTCAATGTATTCCGGGCCGATGGTTCTGGCCAATTCAAGTTGGGCGGGAACGTATTTTAATAAGGACAGGCTATCAAGAATTGCTTTACCCTTGAGCACTGAGTCTCGCTCGTAGTTGTCTATCAGCCTATACGCATAATTGAATTGTTGTTCAGGTGAGGCCTCTTGCTGTACTTCTGGCTCATGCTGTTGGCTAAAGGCATAATATATCAAACCTGCAGCCACAACAATAGCGAGAGCCATCAATGACAGCCACAGAGATCGACGAGACTTTAAGGGATATTGGCGGGCACCGGCGGCATCGGCAATCTGTTGTGCAGATGGGCGGTCGCCTGGTTGTTGTGCCAGGCAGTCGTGAATGAGTCGCTGAACGTCGGCACCCACCCCATGGATTGTAGGCATGGGGTATTTGCCTTCGGCTTGAGCCTGTCCGCCATCTTCACCAAATGGAACCTTTCCTGTCAAAATCTCGCACAGGGTAGCCCCAAAGCCCCAAATGTCGCTCAGCGCCATTGGCTCGGCATCTTTCTGGAAACGCTCAGGCGCCATGTAGGCCATCGTGCCACTGTTCTCGTCATCAAAGTAGTAGCCATGGACTCCGCCGCGCTGCGCACTGATGCCAAAGTCGGTCAACGCATAGTGACCAGTATCGTCAAGCAGAACATTGGCAGGCTTCACATCTTGATGGACTATCGGCGGCTCCAATGCATGCAGATAAGCCAGACCTGAGGCCACATCCAGGATATACTTCCAGATGTCATCGTCGCTGAACTCATTGCCGATAAGCAGCTCTGAGGAGCCCTGCTTGCAGTAGGGCAGCACCAGGTAAGGCGTGTCCTTGAAGATGGAGAAATTGGTGGGATGGATCAGGTTGGCATGATGGCAGTTGAACACAATCATGTACTCATCACGGAATCGCTGCTCGCCCTCAACGTCAAGAGCGTTCTGCGGACGATAAATCTTTATCGCCACCATCAGGCCCAATTTCTCGATCTCGTCATCACTCATGCGGGCAATCTCATCAATCTTGTCCCCATCGGTCATGGAGACAGTGTTGAGGTCCAGCGACAGCCACACGTCAGCCGTAGCCCCATCGGTGCTCAACGGACGGATGAGCAGATAACGCCCGTCAAACCGCCCCTTCTCGTCAGTATATTCGTTAATGTCTATCATAAGTAGTGAGAGTGCATGATGAACACCTTTTATCAGCTTTTAGAGAGTCCTCTAAAGAACGGTTATCATGCAACAAAAAGAAATTCTCCTATATCAAAGCAATTTTTCTTGTCAATACCAAGTTCAAAACTCAGCTAACTTGCTGTTCAGCATTTTACCATTCAACAGATAATCGATGAGTTCGGTAACATCGGCAATGTTGACTTGCCCGTCACTATTCATATCAGCATTCTGCTTATTGATAGGCATTGAGCCGTTCAGCAGATAATCGATAAGAGCGGTCACATCAACTATGTTAACTTGGGAGTCATGGTTCACGTCACCTTTTTTGCCACCTCCATTCAGTAAATAGTCAATTAGAGCAGTAACGTCTGCGATATTAACGCTGCCATCTTGATTCATATCTGCCGCAGCATTATAAAAAGATGATCCGTTTAAAAGCAAATCGATCAAAGACGTCACATCTGCAATATTGACAGATTCATCATCATTAACGTCGCCAAGAAGAATCTCTTTAACGGTCACGTCGCAATAATCTGATTGGCTTGTACCATTGATCGTTGCTGTAATACGGGCAATTCCCGCCTTTCTTGCGGTTACTACACCAGATGAATTGACCGTGGCTACGGTCGTCTTATTTGACTTCCATGTTATTGTATAACCAGCAACAGGCAACTGTATCGGCGTTATTTTTTGGGACTGTCCGACATTTAATATCATCGTTTTTGGCAATTCGATAGTGGGTACAGGTGCAGATTCATTCACCGTGACGGTGCAATAGGGAGCATTCTCGTCGTTTGCTAAATTTGAATGGACAAAGACATTTGTTGTTCCTGTCTTTAATGAAGTCACTTTGCCAGATGAAGAAACACTTACCACGTCATTTGAGGAAGAAAAGGTGACGTTTGCTGCCGACGTGTAATCATTGTTGTAATGGCAGTAAACCAACTGAAACGTTTCCCCAATCGATAAGGTTTTGCTTTTAGGTGATACCGTTATTGGATTATCAATACATACTATGCTTCTTGTCAAAGAATGAAACCTTGTGCCACCAGATTGAGTTAGTTTATAATTATAGGTTATAGTTACGTGGGCAGTTCCTGAAAAATACTTTGTTGGTGTTATAATACAACTTTGCTCATTCTTCCAATTAAGATTTATGTAATTGGGAAGGTCGGTTTCCCAATTAACGTTCCAAATAGCATAGTAATTATTACTTGGTGACAGCATCTCCCATGATTCACCTACCCATAATTCTATAATATTGCTTTGTGCCTTTAAATCAAAGCTTAAAATAGCCATGAAAACGAGGTATAAGAGAATATGTTTGATATGTAGTAAATAGAACATTTTATAAACAAGAGAGGCATTGTATGATATGACGCCATATGACACTAATTGTAAATCGTATTGTTATATTTATTCTATAACAACAATGCACTTCGCAACAATATCAGTATCATCAATTGAGGCGCAAATTGTTGCTGTTCCATTATCATGTGATGGTTTATTTAATGCTGTCACTTCTACAGTATTCTTTTCTGTTGATTTGAGACTAGCCACACCAGGAAGATCAATAGACCATACTATTGAACAATTAGGATTTGCTGGTATAATGGATGCTGTTAGTGTTTTTGTCTCTCCTACTTGAAGTTCCAATGATGTCTTGTCAAGTTCAATGGTTGTGTTAGCGCTGATTACACAGACTTTAAATGTTGTGATCGCACTGGTAACCAGATCGGTGACTGTAACTTCTGCTGTTCCATTTTTTTCACCATCAATCAAGACTTTATCACCTACTATCCGACAACTAATAGAAGAATTACTACTCGCGCACTTGTAGTTCCCATTCCCGTGTAGAATATCTATTTCAGCAGTTTCACCAACTTTGATTGTTGTGTGATATCGATCAAGCTCAATTATCGGATTAGCAGAATTGCCAAGAGCAAGACGAAAGCCAAGTCCCCCACTTCCATATCTATTCCAGAGCTTCCATTTATCTGAAAAATCAGACCAATAAACATTGCATTCTTGAGGATTACTAAACCAGCTTCCACCGCGTATACTGAAATAGTCATTAATCACGCACATCTCATAGGCATTACCGCTCATGTCATACAAACCTAATTCATTTGGGGATAAACTTCCAACAGGAATTACGGCGGGTGTGTAAGTAAACTCCTGGCCATACCAAGCGACCTCATTGATGTCATCACTGCCCGCGTATTCGTAACCCTGACTCATGCTACCGCCTCGAGCCGCGTATTCCCACTCGACATCTTTTGGAAACCGGAAGGATTTTCCGGTTATATAATTTAATGCTTCAATAAAAACGCTGAATTCTGTGTATGGCCCCATCATATAACCATGGCCTTCGTATCCTCCAAGCCAATAGACAACAGGGCTTTCTGGGTCATCACAATACACTTCATAAGAAAAATCACCATCGCCCATAACAGCCTTCCACAAAGCTTGAGTTACTTCGGTTTGACCAATGCTGTAATTGGAAACTGTTGATTGATGGTCATCGCCCATTGCAAATGTGCCCCCCTTTACTGGTAGCATAGCAAATGAGACATCATTCACAGTGTAGATTTCAACATCACTTAAGACAAGACGAAGACCTTGGTAATATCCACATACATTAGGTTTATCATATATGCGTTGCCTATAATTGAATTTGATGTCTAAACTTTCCCATAAATCTGACGAGCCTCTCACAACTTTATCTGTGCCGACTAATGGACCGATTGGATTCACTTGCGGTTGATTAATATAAGGAGCATACCAATCGATACACCACTCATGGACCCCTCCTCTCATGTTATAAACTGGAATAGAATAATTGCAGTACCCATTTTCGTCAAATATTTTATGTGCGACATATTCCCATTCAGCCTCAGTTGGTAAACGGAATTGTCTTCCTGTAATTATATTAAGCCGTTTTATAAACTCTTGACAATCATACCAGCCGATGCCCTTCACCGGGTCGTCAATGTTGGATCCAGAACCATTGCCTGAATTAGGTCCCATTACGGCCTCCCACAATTCTTTAGTTACTTCTGTTTGTCCAATTCTAAAACTATTTAAAGTCACTTCATGGGCTGGATGAGTATCTTCATATGGATCTTCATACGGTCCCCAGTCGGGATCCCAATCATCATCGGGCTCTGTGCCCATAGTAAAGGTTCCTCCTTCGACATACACCATTTGAAATTCCACACCATTAACAAAAAATGGTTCAACTTCTTGGATGTAATGCTTTGGATTCAGAATAATATCAATGTCAGTATTTATATCAGCGATTGTAACCTCACCATCATTGTTGATATCAGCCCACTGAATTAACTGGTTATTGTCATCGTCTAAAATAACGCTTATGATGGAATTGATATCAGCGATGGATACCTCATTATCTCTATTCACATCTCCAGGAATATTCCGGATGACAAATGATGCGGTAAGAACATCACTATTATTATACCCATCCTGAATTGCAATTGCTTTGATCTTGGTATCTTGGTTAATAATAATAGGAGTTCTATATAAGTGGTCAAATTGATCTGGAATTGTTCCATCAGTTGTATAATATATTTTAGCTCCTATACTGTTGGCAGAGAGGACTACTTTTGTGCCTTTGTTGACAACGCCACCATTGGGTGCTGCTGTCAATGTAAGTGTCGGTTTCCTGACAATGACCCTACATGATACATGAATTCCTGTGCCAACAACTGTTGCGGCTATTATGGCCTCTCCTGCATTTAATGCTGATATCCTGCCCGTTTTTCCACTCATATCAGTTTGATTAACAACAGCGACATCGGGGTCATTGGTACCCCAATCGAGTGTGTATTCTGCGCCATCTGGCCCAACTGAAGGAGTTATATAGAACTCGTCTCCAATGAGAACTTCATAACTATTTGATGGCATTATAATATCTGTGGGTGTAATGGTTGAATTCACCCTGCAGCTGTCTTTTAGGTTTGTCCCCTCGATTGTAGCTATGATGGTAGCCGAACCTTTGTCTTTAGCAACGACTTCTGCGACTCGATGGTCAGTCTTTCGTCTCACTGTCACAATGCTTTCATCAGTTGATGACCACTCAATCTGATATTCTGCATCAGCTGGAGTTACCGTTGCTGTTAGGTTCTTCTTATTTCCTTTTTCTATTGACAGTGAATGGTGGTTAAGTTTAATCCGTTCAGGAGTTAAAGGAGAAACTGTCACCATAGAGTTTGCTTTGAGATTAGTTCCTCTTATTGTAGCAGTAATGGATACGGTTCCTTTACTTATGGCTGTCACAATAGCAGTTGTTTTACCTATTCTTTTGACAAGAGCTATTTCTTCGTTGCTGGACTTCCAGTCGATGGCAGCATATTCAGCATTAGCTGGTGAAATTATGGCTTTGAGTGTATCTTGATCCTCAACCGTCATGACTATTGTTCCCTTGTCAAGCGCTATTTTACTAGGCCCAACTGTGGTCGCTTCAACGGCAACTTGGCAGTTTGCCTTTATGTTTGTATCAGCAATTGAAGCGATGACAGTAGCAATGCCTTGCTTCTTGGCCGTTATTTCAGCTGTTGTTTGAGTAAGTTCCCTTATTATGACGGCATCATTATCATCTTGAATGGTCCAAGTGACATTTGAATTTTCGGCCCCATATGGCTCAACCATAGCAGTTATGGTGTCTTTCTTGTTAACGGTTAAAGTCAAGTAGCTGGGATCTATACTGATTCTCTCTGCTTGGACTTTCCCCTTAACTTCAACAGCACAAATCTTATCGTCCTTAGCTTGATTAGAGTGCACTCTAATATAAGTCTCACCAGACTTCTGAGCGGTTACCTTTCCTTCTTGATCAACAGAAATGATGTCATTTTCTGAAAAGAAAGAGACTCGCAAAGCATTTTCAAAAGACATATCCTTGTGCCAATAATCAATGAACCCGTTCCGCTGATCTGTTAGGTTCAATGTCATGTGCTCTGGCGCGATGGTGAGAGGATTGTCCTTGCAGCTAATCGTTCTCTTTAACGGACCAACTAGTTCCTTGATACTGCCATTTGCACTAAACCTGCCAATAACCGTCAGAGTGACAGAGGCTGTTCCGTCGAAGTATTGAGTCGGTGTGACGATGAAATCCCTTTCAGAATTAATCTCTTGGATTTCCAGATTCAAGTATTGGGAATAGTTTGGGTCATCGCTCTTAAACTCAATACTTGTCACTTCATAGTAATTGCTGAGATTAATTGTTTTAATCTTGCCCTCTTGACCAACATAAAGGCTGAAGTTTGTCGTAGAAGTCTGCGCTTGAAGGATAAATATTGGAGCGAGTGCTATAGCCACCAATATGAAAACACAAAGTTTCTTACACATGACAAGAAAAATTATAGAAATTGATAATAAAGACTCGTTATAACATTAAAAAACAAAAGAAGGGCATGGATGACAATCAAGCTTTTTTGATTCAATCTCATTTGATTATCATGAAAAAACTAGTTCTCACCCCAGGTGATTTCATCATCTGCAAGTTTCCAGAATTTTAGCTTTCTGTGGGTTTCACTCTGTCCTTTGCCGCGAATATTATAAATCTTGACTTGTGATTTATTATTGCTATAGTAAAACTGACCCGTTTTAACGTCATAGCCTGTTTGGTTGTAGCCATTAGCCATTAATTGGGTTTCAATATCCGATAATTGGTAATGACTCTCTATACCGAGGTCAATTATAAGTGCTCTCAAACCATTGTTTGATTCATCGAAGCAGTAGTCATAATCTATGATTTTGCCTTTTGAATATGGGTTTTCACCCTCATATACTGCAATCCATTTTGGAACTATCGTTCCATCAGACATTATAACGTCTTTCTCATCAACGTCAAAATACTCCAACTGATAATTGCTCATATGCTTTTTAACGCTGTCAACGGTGCATCCCCATGCTGTGCATGGCTCAGGAAATACTTTTGGGGTAGGTTTGATTTCTATGGTGTTGATTTCGTCATTCTCGCATGAATTGAAGGCAATGATAGCCAATATGGCGGTCACAGAAAAAATAAATATCTTTTTCATTGTTTTTGTACAATTAATTGGTGAATTATGATGGTTAATTAGAATTTGGCTGTCTGGAACATGAGAGACAAGGACAGTTCAAGGGTGTTGAGTTTGGTGGGCAGGACTTTCTTGGAGAGTTCGCCCGTGCCCAAGTAGTAGCGTGCATGGATTCCCAAGTCCACCTTGGGCATGCTATAGTTATAACCAAGGCCCATTGCCACACGGATGTCTCCGCCCTTGAGGTCACCAGTTGCATACTCAATGGCTTGCAGACCGGGGTAGGGCTCGTTCAGGTCTAAATGTAATGTCTTGGGGCTCTTGCTCATCAGGACGGCGAAGTCTGGACCCGCCTCGATAAACAAGCCGTTGGCCGTCGTTGTGCCAGCCAAGGGGTAGAACTGCACCAGCACAGGGATATCAAGATAGCCCAACTTGAGGTTGTCATCGGTCCTGGTCTTGACATTGTTGACGGTGTACTTCACCTCAAAGCCAGCGGCCAACTTGCCAGTACCCTCCAATGAGTTTTCAGTTCCTCGTCCGAATCTCACTTTGGCCGCCACACCTCCCGAGAAGCCGATACCGGTACCCTCAAACAGGTCATACTTTGCTGGCTGGCCAGAACTCATTGTCATGTTAGCTCCAACAACAGGCCCCACATAGAGCACATGGTTGAAGTCTTTCTCGGTAAACAATTTGTTGATGTCTTCACCGCTCTGGGCAAGACCGCTCAGTCCACAGAGGACTGCAATTGCTAATAATAGGTTCTTTTTCATAGATGAATATTTTGTTTGTTAATGATTTGACATGATATCTATTAAAAATTAGGGTGCTTCCCTCTAAAATCGCACTCATCTATCGATTTTCTGCATATAGGGCACTCATATTTGGGCTTGAGGTGTTTACCATTCTTAGGACATCGGCTCTTAACGATGCCATTATGGTCAATGACTTTTCCGCATTGCTTATCCGTGCAGTTCTTATGCTTGCCGTTGTCTTTACACTTGCTGATTTCAAGATGGCATGTCGGGCACTTGGGAGGCTCTTTCTTTTTAAACTCTATCGTGATAGAATGAGTGGCGAGTAGGAGACCTTCTGATAGCAGGTTAATCTTAAAAGTCTTCTGAGGGACACGCTCTGAGGGGAAGAAGATAAATGAAAACAAACCATTCCCTTCGGACTTCACCTCTACGCCATCTGGTTCAGCCAACTGTGCTTGGATTTGAGACCCATGCCAATCGACAGGTGAGATCGTGAATTGACAGGTCACAGGTTCGGCCGGCTTATCAAATTGGATGGTTTTATTAACAGTTGAGACGTTGAACTCGGTAATAGCATCAGATGAAAGATGCAGGATGCCTTGTTTGCCGTCAGTCATTTTCACAATAGCAAAGCTATCAATAAAAGGTTCGGCAAAAGAGAATTGGCATGGAAGCATCGTCTTGCTGTCTTTGACCATGCTGTAGCCATACTGTGTGTTTTTACCCTTCCCTTCAACTTTGAGTTTAACCAAAGTATCCACGACTCCTTTATAAACGGGATCATAGGGGGGCGTTTTTTGGACGTTGTCACTATTTGAGACAAAACGATACAGGTAGTCAACATTTTTATCCAACGATTCTGGCTTATGAGACAGTTTTTCGCCATTCCCTTCTACGTCACAGATGAAGTAATCCTTATTCTTTCCCATCATCAGAGCTCTACCTTGGTAGAAATTCATCACCTGAAATAATTCCACATTATTGAGCAGTGATGAACGAATCGGCAGGATCTGTCCGTCTTTATTGATATAATTGGACTTTTGATCGTCGTTGAACACGACAGCATAGCCTTCAGAGAATGGCTTAATCCTTTTATACTTTTTGCCAGTACCTATTCTTTCATTGCCTTGATAGTCAATATAGACTTTTTCGCCCTTGTCATTCTCAACGGTGAGCAAGTCTTCGGAGTAGAATTCTTGATTTGTAAGGGTATAAAAGACCGCCTTAAACAAATTGCAAGTCCCATCAGATGATAAGGATCCGATAACCCGCCTTATCTTTTCCTCATGCTTGATCAATAATGCCCAGTTCTTATAATACAGGGTAATCTCATCACATGTGACTATAGATTGTGCTTTCCCGTCAGCACTAATGGACATAACCGACGAATGGCCATCTATGTGAGTCACCTTATATGTGTGTTTGCCTATACATTGAATATCGGCGTAATTGCCTGGAGGCAAACTCCATACTGCTGTCTGTGCAAGACTTGTAACGGTGACAGAAAGACAAAAGAGATAAAAGAAAAAATATTTCAGATGATTCATAGTGCTATCTATTGCATGCGTTTATATGGGCCTCAATTAAATTCCTGTATTTATCATTTTGGTTCTTGATAGCCCAATTGTTGGCTTTGGTAAAGAACTCTAAAGCTTTCACTTTATCGTATTTTAAATAGAAATAGTAACAACCAGCCCTAAAGGCAGATTTCATGTTGACTTCTTGGAACTCTGGTTTAGCTATATCGACAATTCGGGTATAGTAATTGACTGCACTGTCATTGTATTTCTCGAGTTTTGGCGTTTTGGGTATCAAACGATTGTCATCTTTAATATGGTTATTGCCCAATTTAATGCCCAGTAGTTTTTTTCTTTCATACTGCATTTCATCATCAGGTGCCATGCCGCCGTAGGTGATAGCAAGTTGATACATTGCAGGTATATAGTTGCTGTCGGCAAGTGCTTCAAGTTGATTGATGCCTTGTTGTATGCTATCTTGAGCGCGTGCATCAAGCAATGTCAATGCTTCACGGTATAGTTCGTCAATCGTTTTTGTTTTCTCGATTTGAGCGGAATCTGTTTCGGTATTGTTAGGATCTGGGTGAGTGTGTTGAGCAAGTTTCCATACCGCTATTCCGGCTACGACAAGCAGAAACAAGATGGTAAGTGTTTTTCTGATAGAAATTGGCTTAGAACCTCTTTTGAATTTATGCTGTTTAGAGGCATTCAAAATCTGCTCGGCGGTGGGGCGCATGGACGGAGCCTTGCTCAGGCAGGAGCATATCAATTGCTTGATATCGTTCGAAACCTTGATGCCTTTGAAAGGTAGTGACACCTTGCCATCTGGCTGGACCAGACCGCCGTCTTCGCCGAATGGCACGCGCCCAGTCAACAATTCATATAGGGTGGCACCAAATGCCCAAATATCGCTCTCAGCTGATGGTATATTGCCTTCAATAAATCGTTCGGGAGCCATGTAGGCAAACGTGCCGCTCTGCTCCTCATAATCGTCATCGTCGGGTTGATTGCCGTATTGCTTCATGCGCTTGGCACTGATGCCGAAGTCGGTGATGGCATAATTTCCGCTATCGTCAATCAAGACATTGGCTGGCTTGATGTCCTGGTGAATGATGGGAGGATTGCAGTGATGCAGGTATTTCAGACCCGCAGCCACATCATGGATGTAATGCCAGATGTCATCATCACTCACAAAACTGCCAATCAGCAACTCCGACGATCCACGCTGGCAATAAGGCAGCACCAGATAGGGGGTTTCCTCAAAAATCGAGAAATAAACCGGGTGAATCAGGTTGGCATGATTGCAATTGAAGACGATGACAAACTCCTCACGGAACCGTCGCTCACCCTCGATGTCAAGCGCATTCTTGGGCTTATAAATCTTGATGGCGACGAGCAATCCCACCTCTGAAAGTTTCACGTCATCAAGATAGGGAGCCTTGTCAAGTGCTTCTTTATCACTGACGGTAGTCGTGTCAAGTGCCAGCCAGACGTCGGCGGTACCGCCCTCGGTATTCAAGGGGCGGATGAGTTTATAATGGTTGTCAAACAGTTGCCCAGTGTCGGCAAACTTTTCTATATCAAGCATGATGATCTTTAGATAGATTACTAAAATTGCTTGTTTGATATTTTTAGTCTCCTGTTCAGTACAATCTGATTAATATTCACAATTGCTTCATTGCGATTTTGCGACCTAAATTATTTGAGCCATAGGCGTTCACCCTCTTCCGTTTTGTCAGCATGAGTCTTTTTGTTCTTCTTTAACAAATAGGAGACCTTGACACCAAACCTCTGAGAGATGCTGTGCCATGTATCACCACTCTGGACTACATAAGATGCCTCTGGATCATTATATTTATTCTTCTTTTGCTCAAGATAAACAATGTCGCCTTCCTGGAAATCGTCCTCACTGGTAGCTTCGTTGTACTCAAGCAAATCGTACTTGGAAAGATCATTCTCCAAAGCTATTAAAGAAAGTGTTTCACCAGGATAGATTCTCTGGCAACTCACGCCGTTGATCTCTCGGACATAGGGTAATCTTGCCACTTTTTCATAGTCCTCTTCTTCTTCGGTTGTCTCATCATCTGAGATAACATCCATGTCTGGGATTGTGACATAAATTGTCCTGACAACCTTTATGTGGCGCTCTTTTTGTCGTGAACTGGGACGCAACTTTACTCCACCGTTCAGCTTATAGAGCTGGAAACGCTCGATGTATTGAATAAGTGACTGAGCATAATCTGGGGCCGTTGCATATCCTTTTTTCTTCAACCCATGCGCCCAGCTACGGTAGTCCAGTATGTTGTATGTAAAAAGCTCGGCATATCTAGATCGATTTTCAATAGCCAAGAATCTGGAGTGATCCTCAAACGACTCCCTATCCGAGCTATAGACTCTGAAACGGCTCAAACCAGGCTCATCATCCTTGGCATGGTGGACGGCTCCTTTCCATGTCCTGTGGGCCTTAACCCCGAAGTGGTTGTGAGAATTTCTTGTCAAGGAACTCCTACCTGCACCAGACTCAACGATGCCCTGTGCCAATGTTATCGGGGCAGGGATACCATATTTTTCTTGTTGTTCGAGTGCGATGGACTTATACTTATTAATATAGGCAATCACCGCAGCATCGTGGGACTGTGCACTCGCAACCAAAGCGAGAAGCAGATAAGTTGTGATGATAATAGATAACTTCTTCACCATAGATTATTGTTAATTACTGGTTTCTCAAGGACTAACGTTCACCTCAATTACAGCCGTACCCTTGGTCGTTACTACGTCGATATAGGTTTGGCCAGATTTAATTCCTGTAATCAAACGATTCTTTAAATCAACTATAGCAATTGTCGTGTCGTGGGATTTATAGCTTATAATTTGAGGGTTCTCCACTTTTGGCTCCTTCAACAATGATTTATCAGAACCGTTATAAGAAATAATCTTATTCGGGATTAATGTGCTTGCTGGCAAAGGTACGCTCTCCCGTTTCTTGATTGTAATAACATTCAGAAGCCTTGAATAAGTAAATCGTTGTCCGAAAGCATTATTTGCTGGAGTCTTATTGATAATATATGAGACTTGCAATTCATTAAAGGCAGTTATCGTCCAATCCAGACTCATTCTTCTTCCATCTTTTATTTGATAACGAGCAATAAGATGAGGTTTTCCTGAAATAGTATCAATACGATAAACGCCAGTGAGATTCTCATCAACCCCTGTAATATATTGATGATAGATTGCATGAAAGAAACCAGATTCATCATACTTTATTTTCTCTGACGTTGCTCCATCGGGATAATCATACACCCAAGTCCCAATAAACGCTTCAATGAAATCTTTATGCTGTTTTGAATCTTTACTCAACCCTCTCCAGATAAAGGCTCCAGCTAGTAAAATGGCAAGGATACTACACGTTATGGCAATTGTTTTGATGCGATTGCGATTTGTGGCCTTGTTTTTGGATAATTCAGCGAGAACTGATGCTGCGGGACGATTAGTAGCATTGGCACAAAGGCATGAATAGATTATTTGCTTTAATTCGTTGGGTAATTGAACGCCAATTTTGGGAATTGGGGTATTTCTTCTTTGTGCCTTCCCTCCGTTTTCGCCGAATGGTGAGCTACCTGTTATTAATTCAAACGCGGTGGCACTCAGAGACCATACGTCACTTTCGGGTATAGGCAACGAATTTGACCTATCTTCAAACCGCTCTGGGGGCATAAAATCGGTTGTTCCACTGTCCTTGTCATCAAGATAGCCGTCATTACGATAATCTCTCTTGACGCTGATGCCAAAGTCGGTGATGCGGTAGTTGCCGTTATCATCAATGAGGATATTGCCAGGCTTGATGTCTTGATGGATGATGGGCGGCTTGCAGGAGTGCAAGTAAGCCAGGCCTGCAGCCGTCTGTTGCAGGAACTTCCATATCTCCTTCTCGTCTGTCATCTTTCCAACGAGATTCTCGACAGATCCTTTGCTGCAATATGGCATAACGAGATAGGGGATATCATCTTCGATTCCATACCCTGTTGGTGTCAACAGGTTCTCGTGTTGACAGTTGTAGGCTGTTTTAAACTCTTTGACAAACAGAGACTCGCCCTCAACGTCCAATGCATTCTTTGGGCGATATATCTTGATGGCTACACGAGTGCCGGAGTCATCATTGGCAACTGTCTCAGCATTATTCTCATCATTGAGTCGTTTATCTAAGGTGAACGTGTCTATAGCCAACCACACATCAGCGGTCGCACCCTCATTACTCAATCGCTTGACCAACCGGTAACGATTATCAAATAAACCATTCACAGTTAAAGCCATAACACGGTGTATTTAGAAATTGATATATGTTCACTGTTCTATCGATTCGAAAAGAATCTAAAAATCTCTTGACAACCTTGGACCGCCGTTTCTGTAAAAGAGACATCTGCCTCTTGTAATAAATAAATGAGAGCTGATGCAATTAAAAACGCGATGGCTGCTACAATTGCAACAATCATTCCAGCTGAGATCGTAACACCACAAATTGCCAGAACTGCAGCAATTGCTCCCACAATTATTTGAGCTATCACAGTTGCTGCAAATGCCATGACAATTCCATCAAAGAATTCATAAAGGTGCTTTTTCAAATCTTGCCGCCATTCTTCAGTTCCCCATTTATTTACTAGTACTAAATCCCAAAGTACATCTTTTAGACTTAGTATTAGAAGTGCACCTCCACCCGCACTAACTTTAACGCTCTTCCCTTTAAAAGCCGCTCCCAACTTGTCCAGTTTTATTTCACCCGAGAATCCCTTGCTTTTTAGAAATTTATCAATTTTGGCAACGAAATCATATTCTTTGATTACTTGAATGATCTCATTGCATGTATTCAATTTTACTTTACCATAGTATTTTTGCGTTGCTTGAGCTTGACTTAAACTTCGGTTCAGGTTGTTGGCTTGAAGGTATTTGGCTTTAGCCATCGCTTTTTTATTCTTGGCAATGGTGTCACTACTATGAATGAAACCTTGGACGGCTTTCCTCAACTCCTTCATTCTTGGATCCCATCTGGATGTGAAATGTACGTAACTATTTTTAAGAGAATTGGGGTCGGCTTTGCCATAATTACTTATTCCTCTTGCCATATCACAGACTACGTGATCTAAACTGCTCATGAGGTCAGTCATCTCTTTTATGATAAAGTTCACAATACTTAATGCTTTGTTATTAAGTATTGTATTATCATTGGGATTTAATGAAGGCTGGGCTATAGTGTATCCAGGACGCGCAGCACTGATGAAAGATGTTGCTGAAGAATAGTTTTGCAATGCATCCCACGTCTGTGGCCCTGGAATCCCATCAGCAGAAAGATGGGCATATACCTGGAACTTTTGTACCGCAGTTTTAGTTTCGTTCCCCCACAGACCATCAACGCGAACTCTGCCCCATGTTGTGCGTGGAGCTTTGTCTCTGATTGCATTGAGAAGCCTTTGAAGCTCTCGGATTTTGCCTTGTGAATAATCTATAGCCATGGTTATTGTTCCAGATTAATGAGGTTGATGATGATGGGCATGGTAATGCAGGACTTGTTCTCGATTCTGTGTAATAACTTTACATCGAGCGACTCGCTCATTGCCTTGTCATAATTCTTTGTATCCTTGAACTCAATGTCAATGTAGAGACCTCGCTGTAGAGAGGCTACGCCATCGGTTCCTTCTATATTCATCTTGATATAGATTCGGCGGAATTCTTCTTTACCAAACTCGGCCATTATCTCTTTCCTGAGGAATGCGTCAATATCCATCTTGGTGTAAAGACGGTCGTTGGTCAATGTGTAGTATCGCAACAGCTCATATTGCTCATCGGGTGAGGCCTTGTCACAACCACCCATTGCACCGATGGCAATGTCGATCTTTTGTTCAATGGCAGGAAGTTTTTTATTCTCCATCTGCTCACCAGCTTGAGGGGTATCACCGATTTTTCCCTGGGTTGTCAGGTAGGAAACCTTGATAGCAGAAGAACTCTGCTCCTGATTCATGTTTTTCATCACATAGGTGCCGCTGTCGAACTTAAATTTGGCATTCCGTTCCCCGACTCCTTTCCCGATCTGATTGATCGTTTGACGCAATTGCTTGAGTGCCTCACCATCCTTGATTCCATTATACTCAATAAAGGCATAATAGTCATCGATAAATCGATTATAGAGGTTACGCACGTCTCGGTACAAGTCACCGTTATGATAGCGGTTAGCATCAAAATCCCTAATGATGATATCTTGATTTAATGTGCCAAATCCTTGCTTGATGCCCGCAGCACTTGTTTCTGTAACGCTCAAGAAGAAGGCATCTTCCTGCTTTTGCAACTTGGCAATCGGCGTTGCCTGTGTGAGCGTTAATGTGTTCTGATCAACATTAACAACGGGTATTGCATTGATGATCAACTCACGAGTATTGGGAATGGCAAAACCGTCAGGGAACTCCATTTGTAACCAGACGATGTTTGGCGTAAAACAGTTCAAAACATTATCCTCGAGTTCTTGCTTGAAGCTATTGGGGAAAGTGCGAGGCTTGAATACATCTCGGTCATTGAGTTTGTCAGTAATGTATATCAGGGTGGCGTTCTCCATATTGAGCAGCCACTCTTTCCAGGCTTCGACACATGAGAAGAATTGTCTTGAAGACTGCTGAGCGTCAAATGGCTCTGCCATCTCAACATTCTCCATCTCCCTCATTGTAGCAAATTCCAGGTCTGTATTATCCCCGACAATTATTCTTTTAGGTGCGATGCCATGAGTACCCTTGATGAGCACCGACACTCCCATTAAAGATTCTACCTCAACTGGTAAAGCGATGCCAACCCACATCTTGTTTGCTGCATTCATGCAAATAGTGGTTGATTCGCCTTGATGTGTTAGCAAAGAATGCGACAATACATACAGGTCGTTATGAGGGATTACAGTTGTCGCAAATAATGGCACATAATTCAGATGGTTCTTCAGACCATCAACCTTGTATGAGAAAACCGCGCCACTGCCGACTTGGATTGAACCCGTATCCTTTTTTTGCTTGAACTTGGGTACTATGATAGCAAGAGATGGGATTGCCCCTATCTTATAATTGGGTATAAAGTCAGAACAATATTTTTCAACAATCTGCTGGCTCACTTCATCGACATGATCCTGGACCTTTTGCACCTCGTTTAGCATCGAGATGAACAACATCCTGGCAACGGGATCCATATCATTAAAGTCAAACTGCTCAGGAGACAGCAATTTCAGTTCTTCAATTGCATGATTGACTCTTTTCTCAAGATCGATATCCATATAATATTGTCAATATCTTAATTGTTTGGCAGTGGGCTCCACAAGGAAAATGACATCCTTGCTATAATCGCGGTTTGTCCCAAGCCCATCACTGATAACCCCTTTTACCGTGACTTTGACCGAATACTTGGACAAGACTTTTTTGCGGCGTTGCCTCTCAGCATCGGCAATGGCAAGGTCGATCAGGACGGTCACATTCTTTAACTGCGGGTAATAGGTCAATAGGCTTTGCCGAACGCTCTCCTGGCATTCCCTTTTAGTGACTTCGTTATAGCTGATTGCCGTACCGCTATTGTCATTATTGAAGTCCATGTAGTGGATGTTAGAGTACTCGTGATTCCAGTATTCAAAGCCAAAATCGGGATCTGCGGCAAAGCTTCCGCGAGGGGTGAAGACGATGAGCTCTACCAAATTGTCGAGCATCATGATGCGATCATCGATGTCACGCCCAAGGTGAACGGCCTTATTTCCACTCCGTTCAATGAAAGTTAAAGGTGTGCTGATAAACTTATCCACAGCTAAATCTCAAATCCTGTCCAAACAGAGATATCCTTAATCAGAGTGATCTGGAAGGTACTGGTCGGACTGCTAACGCCATTCAATACAGCCTTTGCCTTAATTGTCACTGTCATGTCAGGCTCTGCAACGCGGGCTTTTTTAAACCCGTTTTGCAGGGTCACATGCAGGCCTTTGGGTGATGACTCGCTGGGGTCACTGCCATCTATTGTATAATAGACTGTCGCACCAGGAGCATTATTGGTCAACTGAACCTTTGCGGTACGGTTAGAGCATCTTCTGGTCATTTGGTCGGGTGCGATTGTTGGTGCCTCGGGCAAACCAGGAGCCGCTGGGGGTGGGGTGGGTGCGGTCTGCAAGTTTTCAATGTTCTCACTGATACGGAAACAGATTCCGATACCTTCTTTTATCGCCACGTATGCGTCCTTGTAATTAAAAGGCCTGACTATATAGCCTCTTAAAGCATCGGCATTCTCAATGCTTAAATTATCATCAAGATCGCAAGCACAGATGAATGCACTGACACACTTCTGCACTTTCTCCATCAAGTTGATTGGGCTCATGGAGTCTTTCTCCTTGTCAACTTCTATCAGCAGTTGCTGTATAATGGGCCATAAAACGATGAACACGTTCCTGTTTCCCGTCTTCAACAAGCCGGCAACCTTTTGGTCTATCGCCGACAGTGTCGAGTAGAACTCATCAAGCAATTCTTTGAATTTGGGATGTGCAGAAATGAACATACAAGGTGGCACAAACTCCACGTCATCGATGCGCCACCCTCCATATTCACTATCGACGATATGGGCTATCGGCAAAGCGTTGTCGCCAATGGGAGAATTAATCGGTATGAGTTTAAAAGCGTAGGCCTGTTCCTCGTATCCGTTATTGGTATCAGACCACTTGTCGCCTTCTGCATTGATGGTCAGAATGTATTCTGCGACATCGTTCTCAACGGGTATCTGAATGCGAGTGTCAAAGGAATTGTTATATTTTGTGTCATAGTGTGCCTCGATCAGGTCGCCACCACTTGTGATTGCGGTACAGTTCAATGAAATCACGTCAACCAGACCATTTGAGATATCTAATGAGATCTCGAATGGTGCAACAGAGGGCAGCAAGCCAAATCGGCCCGAAGAGGCAAGGACAAACGCATTCTTGGCAAAATCGATAAAGCATTGGTCTGAGGCTCGCATCACTTCGTCTGTGAGTCTCATGCCTTTTGTCCAACGTATTCTTTTTGGCATAATCTTTCTATTTATATGTTGGTGTTATAGTTCAAATAATTGAAAACGATGTCATCGTTCAAGCGCAAGGGCGGTCCGTCATGACTGATGTTGAATATCAGCACTTCATCAACCGACATGAAATAATCTTGGACAAACATCCGCAGTTGATCCACTTCGTCCACAAATGTGAGGAAGTTCTCGTCACATTCTTCGTCGCTCCAATAGTGGATGTCATACACACTGGTCGGTACATTGTAGGTATTTCCCACGTAGCAGTCTCCAAGAGTAGAACCGAGGGTGTAATCATATCTTGGCTCATTGTCGGTGAATTCAAGAGGCGCTTGCCGAACATCGATCCTCAAGCCTTCTTCAATGAAAACTTTTCGCAGCATCATGGTCATCAGCGTCTTATTTCCCCTGATGTTTTTGCATGATGGCAAGAACGGCACAATCTGCTTGATGAATCTATTGTCTTTTTGCTCCTGGGTCATTTCATCGATGATGATGTCAATGAGAGCCTTATTGGATTCGCAATAGGGCAATAGGCGTTCTCGCACGTCCAATCTCAATTTAAAGAGGAAGGTATCAATAGGAGCAAAGAACTTGCGTGCATTCTCTTTTTCCTTTTCCTGCTTTTCATATTCCTCGGCAAACCGTTCCTTTTCCTCCAGTTTGGGCAATTCGTTAAAACGGTCAATGGGATGGAACATGTATTCGGGCAGTGCATTGTAAAGACTATTGCGGGCAATGTCCACAATCATTGTGTCATTGTCACCTTGTTCTATATCAAAGATATCAGAGTAGGCATTGCGCTTGTGCAAGCCTTTGAACAAAGCTTTGCAATGGCCCCGAGGAAACAACGAGAACAATAGTTCGACGTTTAGATCTTCTGGCAAATTTGCTGGGATGGACATATCACATAAATAAGGGAGCGTCATCACTCAACTCAACAAAGAACTGGCCTTGATCAGTCGAGACTTGCAGGACGTCAAATAAGGGGATACCAATCTGTTCAAGCGTCAATTCTTGATAGGGAAAATCTTGGTCAATATTCTCGAAGAATGATTTATGGAACAAGGTGCGATAACTGAGTTTGGTCAATTCCTTGTCTTCGCTGATGTATTGGTCAAGCTTTGATTCGGGAATCATGACCTGAAACTCTTTTTCAGGCTTGTCGGAGATGATCTTGTCCACAAACTTATTGTTGCGCATATTTATTTCCAGAGCGTTGACCCCAAGCATGCTCTTTAAAGCGTTGAGGGCTTGCTTAACCGTGAGTTTGGCTGACAGGCTATCCCCCTTGACGACATCATGCCATTGTTCATGGGCTGGACAATTCTTTTTCCATGATGCAAAGCTATAGATACTCGTGCAATTGGTCATGCCTTCGTATCTCAGCATTTTTCCTTGCAGGGTTTTGAAATGGCTATTGTCGCTATCAGGGTCCAAATGGATAACCTTCATGGCTTCTTGAACCTGCATCGCACCGATGATAGATGCGCTGATAGGCGTAGTCGCGACACGACCGGCCGAAGCCTGTGACCTGACCACATCGGCACAACCTGTCCTAAGCATGATGATGTTGAACTCTTCTCTTGATAAGCTGCACTCATAGCAGCTGATGCCAGGCGTGAACACCCGTAGCGCTCCAGTCAAGTTCTCGATGCTACCGTCAATCCATGTCTTTCCTGCTCGCATGCACAACCGATTTAGCAGATAACGAGCTATGCGGCTGTCAAGACACCCGATGACCACATCCACCATTCGGTAAATCCCAAACCCGACCTCCGAGAACAGATTGCCGACAATCGGTGTCACCTTAATCTGCGGATTGATCTCCATGGCTCGCTTGGCGACCACCTCTGCTTTATAAGCATGGTTGTAGGCATCATCTTCACGAAACAGTACCGAACGAGTCAAGTTGGACAACTCAATCTGGTCAAAATCGACAACATAGATGTGGCCGACACCGAAAAGGGCGAGGTTTTTCACAACCTCATTGCCCAAGGCACCAGCACCCGCGACGAGAACGCGGGCGTTCTTCACCTTGTCCTTTTTGAACCAGGAGAGCAGGTTATAGACCCCCTCTCCCCATTCATAGTTTACTTTATTAGACATTCTGATTAAAATACAAGTGCAGCCTTGGCTCCTACATGGCCACGGCCAATGCGCATCTTATACACATCGTAGTCACCGGGAGTGCAGTTGAGATTATTTTGATAGAATCCTCCAATTCTCACCAACTTGCCACCCATTGGAATGTAACCGCCGACCTCTATACGAGGAGCCACATAGAAACCGGATTTAGAGTCATTATCCTCGGTATTGTAATCTTTTCCCATTTCGCCTTGGGCTCCAGTAAAGAAAGTTGGCACGACACCTATGCTGCCAAACAATGAGGCTTTCTTGCGGTCCAACTTTGTGAACTCAATATAGATGGGAACACCAATCTCCATAACGGTTTCTTTGAACTCGTTGTCATAAATCATCGAGTTCTTGTTTACATCATAGGTGTGACGATGGAATTTACCCATTCTGACACCAAAAGACAAACCTGCGTTAAAATAAACCTGCTCACTCAAGCCCAATTTCCAACTTCCTTCAAGACCAAACACATTGGATGCGCCCAAAACGACATACCGTGGCACAGCCATGAAAATGCCAATCTGGAAGGCGCTTTTCACTGGTTCGGTAGTCGGCTCAACGACGTTAATGACGGTATCCTTTTTCAGACCGAAATAGTTGTACAGATCAATGCCTTTGTTCAACTGATAATAGAATTCGCCCACGCCATAATAATCCACACTATAGGGACCCACTTCAAACGAATCAGGTTCAGAAGACTGTGCGATACCAGTAAGCGATGCTACTGCACATAACGCGAATAATAATGTTTTCTTAATCATAATCATTGATTTTTATGTTTTGTTAATCCGTTTCTTCATATTTGAAAATGGTGTCTCCGATTTTGAAGGTGTCACCATTGGTAAGGACAGAAGCCTTACCAACCGGCAACTCTGCTCTGGTGTTATACACTACACCGTTGGCCAAGGGCTTTATCACTGGCATGGAGCGGGGCTGGTCAATATAGAGTTGGGCGTGCTCTTTCGCCACCTTGTTACTCTTTTCCCAGTTCATCTGTATTTCACAGTCACCTGTCATGCCTATTGTCACCTTATTGCCTCCACCTGTGGCGTTCATCCACTTGTGGATGGGGATACGCTGACCGGCCTTGACACCATTTTGGATAACGAGGAAGTATTTCTCGGCAAGAGCACGCACAGTAACCAATGATGCTCCCAAACCGCCACCATAGATGACGAAGTTGAGCAACATGCCCCAACTCTTGGCAAAATCGCCAAAATATAAAACGATGAAGCCTATGACAGTTGAGCATAATCCCCCCAGCAATGCACTCTTGACTGGCACCGAGGACTTGATGGTTAAGCTAAGTGCGGTGCAAATTGAGAACAACAGGTATGCCGGTAACGAGCAATACCATGGAATATATGTTGCATGCGTAAAGGGTAACCAAGCACACAGGATGCTTCCCCCAATGGCAAATGCCACCATGCCGATGATTCCCGAAAGCAAAGACAAGGCAAATATCTTGAGCAGGACTTTCCAATCCTTCTTGCGATACTCATCATTATATCTGAACACCAGTGAGAGGAAAAATCCCAACAATAGACCAATCGCAAGAAAAGCCGAAACCTTGTCCTCTAAATTAGTACGGTTGAGAATCATCTGTCCTTGTGGTTTATAGAACGTGTCAACGATGGGCTTTGCTAGCGCAGTCAAGAATACACCATTCCCGCTGATCGCAAACACGATCCAGCTGACCAGTCCGGCAAGTATACCAGAGATTGTCTGTTTACAGTCTCGCAACGTGTACTTGGTAAACAATGAGTTCCACTCCACATGCTCCTGAATGCCTGAATTGCAATTTTGGCCATACTCCGAGCACTTGTAATTGTTGATTTTCCAGCAATGGGTGTGCATGTAGTGGTTGCACTTTGCAACAATCATCTGCCCTGGCTGCAGATCCTGTTTGCAGTAGTGGCACACGCGGCGTTGCACATTGGCCTCGGGAACATATTTTTTATAATATTTGGATTCAAACATCTTGGACTTTATCCATGGGATGAGTGCTTTCATGATCAAAATAAAGAAGGCGATAGTCAGCAAGGTCACCAATAAGGCCCCAATAGCCATCCATGCAATCTTGCTCCACGTCAATGGGTGGGGGGGGGACCAAGGATTCTCTTTAGAACCGATTGCCAATATTCCTTCTCCTGCTACCGTGTCATTCCATTTGGCTAAGAATCGGGTATCACCGTCATAATACTCTTTCTGGGCCTTGTAGGTAAACACATAGTCATACATCTGCTTGCTGATGGTCTCACCGAGCGTGTTGATGATTTGATCAAAATTGCCAGTTGACAGCAATTTGCCTTTGCGGTCTTCGGTCAGATCTTCATGTTCGGTGTACGCAAATAACACTTGTTCCACATCGGTATCTTTTTCACCGTTTTGAGTATAATAAAAAGCGAACACCTTAGGCAAATCTGCAGCTTTTGCATTTAGCTGATACTGATCAACATCAGAGAACGTGATATTGTTCATTGTCAGCTGAGAACCGCTTGCGGTAATGACAATCAGGATATTTTTCCCTTTGTTCTCTGTCGCTCTCTTTGCGATGAGCGGATTCTTTTGGTAACCTTCGACACGACTTGCCACATTTTCAAGTTCCTGTGTTTCAGTCGAGAATTCAGCCATCTTGGAATACAAAGCGTCGTAGAAAAAATTGCTACCGCCTATTTGCATGAATTTTTCTTTGAATCCAGCATAGTTTTTACTGGTAATCATTTCGCTTGAAGTGACATGATTGCTATAGAACGAGATATACACGCAACTGTCGGGGGCACTCTCGACCAGCTTTTTCAGTTCCCTGTATATTTGTTCTTTATCTTCATCTGGAATGTTCAAGTCAATCAGCACCGAGAAGGTGAAATTGTCTGGAATCCGCTTGCCTGACTGTATTCTCTCAACGTGTGCATCATTCCAATTGACGAGTTTTTCTTCCTCAAAGACATTCAAGCATTGCTGGACGCTCAACTCGTCGAGAGTGGTGACGGGATTGCCTGAGTTGTCAAGCAACTTAAGGAACAATGAAATCTCGGCGGTTGAATCGTTAACACTGTTACCACAGAACTTTACGGTTTTCACACTCTGCGCCTCTACCGGCAGGATGGCCATGGCGGTCATCCATGCCATCAGCAGTGCTTTCAAGATGTTCATCTTTTTCTTCTTGTCCATATCTTTAATTCTTCTAGTTTTTGTTCTCCATAATAAGTCTCATCGGCCAGCAATTCCCTGCCCTTGACTGGAATAGTGGTCAGCAAACTATCGGCAGTGGAATATACTAATGCAAACCTGATCTTATCGGCATGCGGCTCGATGGCCTTGCGCACAGTGGGTATGCTGCAATACTTAGTGATAATAAAGCAACCCACCAGCTCATTGTCAGGAATCTTCTCTTCATGGCAAACCGCCGAGACCGCAATTTCACTGTAATGCCCCTCTTGCTGGATAAAACCATGCACCATGCCTGCCATGCCATTCTCATGTTCTACTGTTAATTTGTCGATGTCGATAATGGCACTATTGCTCAAATGAACTCCATGACACGTGCTCTCGTGCTGCTTGGCGTGCGCCAGAGTATCGAAATGGTCCTCTCGTTTAAATGTGTTACGTTCGCTCTCAATCGCCCATTTGTACATGTCCTCGAGAGAATACATCTTTGTTAGGTCCGCCTTGGAATTGAGGGTGCCGTCGGGCTTGAATGTGAAGATACCCATTTCCTGCTCTGGAGTGAGAATATCAATCACCAATGCGGTTAAGAAATGAGGATGTGTTGGATGCTTGAGCTGCATGTGGACTGTGTTGTCCTGGTTGGAGAAGAACACGCCCAGTCCAGGGTGAGAGTGAACCCAGCAAGTCATGTCATACTGCAGGTCGGTCTCACGGCGCAACTTACGCAGTTTTTCACTTACTTTTAGCTTGATTTTTCCTCCAAAGTTCAGCTCGTATTCCGAGAATACCGCGTCATCTCCAGGCTTGACCACTTCCTCGAGAGAGACGTAATACTCGTTCTTCTCTTTGTCATGAACCCAGCGCCCTAGAACCATGCAACCATCCTCCTTGGGATTCTCGGGATTGCGCAAGTCCTCGGCATACATATTATAAATATCCTTGATGCATGAGTTCTTGATATAGATGCGCCGCACGGCCGATGCTGGGCAGAAGTCGGCGCAGTCAATGGCCAAATAACAAGGATTATCAATCACATTTTCCAAGCTCTGTTTCTTCAGGATGGATGTGGTCTTGCGGCGAACGACAATGTCATTAGGATTATGGCCAGCTGATGCTCTGAGATAGTTGCTCGGTTCAGATTTGCGATTAGGACCTTTTCTCTTGGACTTTACTGCAAGCCAGATGACCAAACCGGCTCCTAAAGCAACCATGCCGGCGATGAGACCAATTAATGGCCAGTTGTGTTTGGGTTGTTGTGCTTCCCATTCCGCCAGTCCGGTTTTCAAACTGTTTAAGATCTCTGAGCGCTGCTCCAGTCTTTCATCTATCAGCTTACAGATTGTGTCACGCAACTCAATCTTGTCGGAGCTATTATTGTTGTATTGATCCAGAAAATCTCCAATGAGTTTGTCCTTCCTACTGTTAAAGCGGTCATAGTTCTCTATCATAGTGGCGATGCTCCTATGGATCTGTGCGGTATCGGCAATGCCTTGTGCCAATTCATCGAGGTAGGATTCTAACAGCGACCGCTCTTCGCCGATGCGTGATGAGCTATAATAACTATGACCTTCAAGATAATCCTTGAAATGAGTCAAGATAGTGCTCTTTTTTTGCCAACCTTTTTGCTTGAAATCATCATTATCGTCTGGAATAATCTCGATAACTTTACCTGGATTTGAATTCTCTTTTTGTTTATCCGTGTCACCCTTACCCTGTCCTGTTTCTGTGGAGGGGGCTTGCTTTGACTCTTTTGCTGTATGTTCTTCTTCGGCAATTATGTTGAGCGAAGGTTCATTAGCGGACTCGTTCCTTTTATTTCGATAATATAGTTGTTTACCATCGCCAATAATTTTATAGCAATCGGCTTCGATATCACACGACTCGCCGCTCGCTATTTTGGCAGACCTTTGTGGTTTGTTATTATCATAATACAGATAGATTGTCACATTATGATTCTTGTTGTTTTTGACAGATGTTGCTTGTTCACCACTTTTATTGACTTTGATATCAGGTTCTTGGGCAAATACCGTCAAACCTATACACATTACCAATGTCAAGCACATGAATCGGGTTAAGCGCATGATTAGTCTCATATCATTTGGTATTTAATCATTCAATGTTTGATGTTTTTTGAAGACTCGGTTAAATGGAGATTTCGCCATGATCACCAGGTTTTGGACGACGGCTGGGCAGATTCTTCTTACTGGAGAACCTGCCAATCGGTGGACGGCTGTTTCCGTCATTTGCACGACTGCCGCCAGTGGCAGGATTATCGGCCGAGCTTGGCTTCTGCCCACGAACGCGGTTTGCCACTTCCTGAGCTTTGGATTGTGCAGCCTGCCGTCCTTTATTCCTCGCTTGACCGATGACTTGACGGGTCTTGTTTTGAGTGTAGCCGCGAGCGCGGCGCTCGGCCTCTCTTTCAGCCCGTCTCACCATCTGCTGCTGCATGGTCTCAAAACTCTTCATCTTTTTTTGCTCAAGGTTATTTTTCCATCTGCTATACACCAGGAAGCTCACAGCCATGGCGATAAATGCTAATAACCCGAGCAATATGCTCCTCATGATCAAGTAAGGTTTAAGTCTTTTTTTCACCTCTATGATTTTCTGATTAAAATCAGTGAGGTCATGTTGTACCGTGGGAGATACTTTGTCCTTGTATTCTTGGCAGATAGTTTGATAAACCTTTTCAATGTCATCGATCAATCCTAACCGTCTCCATGTGCAAGAATCGAGTTGATGATCTAATTTATCAAGTTCACCCAACACATAGCCATCGTGTTTACTGATAGCATCAATCTGTTCTATTGCTTTATTTCTTTTGTCATTGTAAGCCCCCACAAGATCATCAATGTCTTGTTGCACCTCCTTAGAGGCGGCGTTCTTGAGTTTCTCGAGATGCTCTATTTTGGGTTTCAACTGGTCACAAGAAGCCAATGCTTCATAATCGGTCAGATCTAAACCTTTATCCAGTTCACGCTGGATTTCACGTATCAAACTCTTGGCATCAAGATCAGGCTGGTTTAAATCCGGACTTGAACCGGATTCAGGATCTATTACTACCGAGTCATCTACAACTTTCACTTCCATGGTCTTGCCTGGATGCGGCTTGGGGTCTGAGGCGCTTGGAGTTGCTTTAGGCATGGTCAACTTTATCTCCAAGGGCTCAAACTCGCTGAAAATATGATAGGATGTGACCTTTTTCTTGCCTACCAAGTTACGTTTGGTGTTAGATGTGATATAAGCCAAATAGATTGGGATTTTCAGGATCGCTTGATCCCGGTTGCCAGTGAACGAGAATTCTGGATGGCTATTCCTGTTATTCAGGCAGTAGACATTACTCTTATCCTGATTATCGTATTTCCAGCTTGCCGGGGTCGTGAACTCTGACCACTTGGATACATTGTTCTCAATCTTGATCTCAATCTCTTCCTCATTAAAGTTGTTGCCATCCATGAAGACTGCACGAACAAGTCCTTTATCTTGCTTTTGTGCATAATTTCTCTTGTTCTTGTCTCCAAGTTGGATATCAGTCACATGATCAAAAGAAACAACAGTCTTGCCGTCTTGATGGCTGACGGTATATTGAATGGTAAACCTATCGCCGTCGGGATTTTTTATGACTCGCTCAACTGATTGGGAAGTGCATGTGAACCACATGGCACACATGATGAGCGCAAACCAGCATCTTCGACAGGAAAACGGTAACATAGGCTTCACTTATTATTTGCAATAATTCTGAATGTGTTTGTACGAGTTCAATGCTTGGGTTTTCTTGCCGTCATCCGGTTTGCCGTTTACTTGATTATAGATAGCGTCGGCCTCTTGTTTAGCCCTCTGGCATGTGTAATTCTTTTTCTTATTCTTTAAATTCTTGTAGATGGTTTCCCATTTCTCCAAAGCCTTTTTCCATGTGATGTTATGTTTCTGACAATACGTTTCGCCCTTACTAATCATCCTCCTGCAGCTTTTACAGTGATATCCTGTACATGCATTTTTCCCGTTCCCTAGTGGCTTTCCGCAAGTATTACATTCTTTGCGCTGGCAGGCTGCACACTTATTCAATTTCTCTGGATTTTTGAGAACGTCTTCAACTCTTGCGTCAAATGCCTGCTGAATCTCGTCAATCAGGGTTTGATATTTCGTCTTTTTTATTTCCTCAAGCATCTGAAATCCGTGCATGCGGGCAATGGCACGGATATGATCTTTCTTAGCGTTCACTTTCTCGTCTAACTCTTTCACTTGCCTATCAAGATTGGGGTGGTGCTTCTTCATCTTGCAACCACTTCCACCTTCACATGGACAGAATGACCAGAGATTGATGGTTTTGATAAATTCTTCACATTCCACCTTTAACTGCTCAAACTCGGTGTCTGGGCCCAGTTCAAGATTAATCTTGATGGGATGGATTTCATCAAATTTCATCTTGACCTTTTGCGGTTGACTTTGATTATTCTTATTTCGTTTTTCAATCTTGCACAAGTAGATGGCCAAGTTAAATTCAGCGCCACCGTTGCCAATTATCATTTGGACGGGCAGAACACGAGTTTCAGAAAGGTCAATGAAGAACACAGGCCGAATCAGGCCGGTAGTAGCTTCAACAGAGCCGTTGTTCTTTAGCTGGTCATCCCAATTTATCTCAAAGTACTGATTCTTCCAGTCCTTTGACTTGGTATCTTTTTCGGTATACCCCCTGTCGAACAGCAATAAGCCGAACCCCTCCGATTGATTCTTTATCTCCAACTTGATTTGAGCTTGATCATTACTGTTATCAGGAATGGCTGTGACATATAGGTCCGCCTCTTTTAGTGCAGTAGTGTCACAGTATTCGTTCTGTTGGTTAAGATTGATTTCAATTGCCTGGCGGTCGGCATGGGCGGCCATCGCCAACAGGCAGACAAAAGAAAAAAGTGAGATGAATCGTCGTGTCATATTTTCAATGATTTTTTTGTCGGTTTTGTGTCTTTATTAGATGCGGATTCAGAATCTTTTTGAGGTGAATCAGAAGCGTTTGCATCCACCTTTGTTTTTTGTTGGTGGGCGTTGACTGTGTCGACATCCTGGCCGAAGCGGGTCCAGCCATTGGGCTCGGCCTCCTCGCGCACCCACTCGGCGACGTTCTGGTCCTCGGGGTAGGGATAGGTGTTCTGGGCGTGATAGAGCTGGTACATCAAGTAGCGCTCGACACGCAGGACGAGATCCTTCAACGAGGCCAGTACGCCCATTTCCTTGATGGTGAGGCACACGTGGCCCTTGAAGCTGCCACTGTGGCGGATGTTGGGATGCCAGATGTCGCTACGGAAAGTGAAGATGGGGTTACCGTCGGCCGAAGGATAGTTGTTGGGCAGGACGATGCTCATCTTGTGCAGGTACCCGAAGATGGGCTCACGTGGCACAGGGGTGTCCTTGACACCCACGATAGACTTGACGCGGTACCAAATCTCGTACTCGGTGGGTAGGCCGATGATGTTCTTCTTGCGGATGATATAGGAAATCGACGGTTTGCGCGGATTCTTGCTCTCGGCACGGCGCTTGTTGCACAACGAGTCGAGTTGTTGCCACTCCTGGAGCAGGCGTGCGTCACGGCCAGTGAGTTCCTTTTGGTTGAATTTAGTAATCAATTCGTTCATTTCGTCTCCTGTGATCAATGTTAACCGGCAATGGGAACTGAAATCAACTGCAGGCTGTCGCCAGGCTGGATGTTGTAGTCCATCAAGGTCTGCTCACGTCCATCCTCGTCCTCAAAGTCCAGGATCCTGGGTTCCTCATCGTCATCGATGATCTGTCCCAGCAGGTATTGGATAGGGTTGCCGCCATTGTCCATCTTGGGCAACTCAAATACCTGCACGATGCTGCTGATCTGGTCGCGGATTGTCTTGTAAGGGTCGCTGACCTTTACCTCCACCTCCTCGAATGAGGAACCTTCGATTGACAAGTTGATGATAAACTCCTCGTCATAGTACATTTCTTCGTCGTTCATAATCTTTTCTTTTTTATTGTTGTTAATTATTTTGTTTCTTTATTGATTACCAGATCCAGGCACCCCTGGGCTGGTCATAATTCTCGCTGCGATAGTGTTCAAACTTATTCTTGAACACGATCATCTGGTAAGCATCCTCGCTGATAACCACGGGCTCCTTCAAGCCATAGCGGTAAAGAGCGAGCTCATATTTCTTCTTTTCGGCATCAATGCGGATGATGAAATCCACCTTGGTGTCACGATGAGCACCATAGAAGCGTTCAAATGCCGAACGGATGGCTTCGTCTTCAAACCACAGATAGGCTGTGTACTGACTTTTCTTGATATGCCACTGGATGGCCAGTTTCTTAGGCTTCCCCGCCATGTGATAGTTGAGAAGTCCCCCATCATGCAGCTTGTCATGGGTACCGTCCCAAAGCGCTTCCTCTATGAAGTCAAACTCGGGAAGAGTCACACCATCACCAGGCTGATCATTCTCGTCAAGTTTAGGCTTCTCCCACCGTTCGTCATCCTCATTCCACCGCTGGAACATCGGCAGGTAGCGGTAACAGAACTGCTGCATATACCGATCAAACAAATCCCTCGCCGGCAACCCATTCACTTTAAGATATGCGCTGGCTGCATCGTTGGTGTTGATATAGAAGTCACAGATACTGTCAATTGAGGCGGTTGGGTTATCGGGAATAAATTGTTCTGGATCAACATTGATAATCTTTCCATGGAATATGTCAACAAGAGTCTGTTTCTTTTCTCCTGAAAGCCATAGAACTGACAAACCATAAGGAGCCATACCAACTAAAATCTTGCCATATAATGGCAGTCCTGTATTAGTATCTTGGTTATTTAAGAGTGAGTCCAACTTCTCGACAGGCAATTCACTATTGACGATATAAAACCGTTTCTCAATGATAGATAGATAAATCATATGAATGCCCGTAGGCACTGGATGAATGTCTTCATCCATGAAATAAGCCGAATTGTTCTCGCCCCATTCTCCTGTAAACGGCAAGCACTCGGGGACGGAAACGAAATGGTCCCCAGAGCATGACAAGAATGCAACGTGTATGAGCGCTGGGGCAAAATCAAAAGCACAACCAGCTAAGTCATAGTGAAAATTGTTCATTATCTATTAAATCTTAGGTAATCCATTGTATTGCTGCATGTATCGGACGACCATATCACCATAATCGCCACGATAAACAAGTCGACAGATGTCAGAATGCAAAGCCGAGTTTTTGCGACCAGGAGGATTGCCAAGGTCACCGGCCGAGTGCAGCGAGTCAGTTGATGTGAAATGCAGGTAATGCTGTCTTATCATCTGATAGAAAGGGGAACTGTATCCATCTCCAATGATATAGCAATATCTGCCATTTTTGTTTAAGCCTGCTTCAAGAGTGGACCACATACTGCCCAAGATGCCTTGTTTGGCACCAGGAATGGGGTACTCTGCTTCCGGATAGGCGCTAAAGAGTTTTAAGTTCTTGAGGTTAGGTGCCTTACTCAAAGCTCTTTGGTACATAAACTTGAGTGGCAGATTACTATACTGATTGATGTAGATCGGGTCATGCTTGAACTCAATTGAATCATTCTTTTTCTCTTTCGTCACCTCAATACCGCCATAGTCAATCCACCCTAATTTCTTCAAAAGGCTACTATTGAGTTCTTCAAAAGTCGCGTTTGGGCCAAGAGGGTTCTGCACACACATTCTGGTCTTCTTGCCTTCAAAGCTGACTTTAAGCGTTTTCTTCTCGGCATCGCTCAAATCACCGATAGAAGAAGCATATCCGCCACCGATGTCGGAATGGCAGCCTGGAAGGAACAATTCAATGTTATTGCCAGTCGCAGCATTGCCGATATCTGTTAAGGCAAAGTTTGCCCTAAATTCGTCAAGGGCGCACAAGTGACATGTACTGAGTACCTTTTTGAACGATGGTGAATACAAACCATAGTGTGTGGCATTCTTAGAGTGGAAATTATTCCAGAAATCACTTTTTAGCATAAATGCCGTTCTGAGCTTGTTAACCGATCCGTCAGAGTCTTTCAAGAAACCTATAGCTGAAACAGTGTCATAAATGCCTAAAAAATCAACAGTCATCTTCTCTTTATAATTCTCAAGAAAAGCAACCTTGTTGTTCTTAAAGTATTTTTTTGAAAGATAGCTGTCAAACTCATCCTCCTTAGGCAGAATTCCTGCTGGTTCTCCGGCACTACGGGCAACGATATATGAAAACAAGCGGGCACAAGCACTGCCTCTACTAAACCCAAACACGTAGTAGTGAATATGGTCGATGACCGTATTATTATTTATCTCCTCAGCTTCTATTCGTGAGGAAATGTACGTGATAGCTTTGCTGACCTTAGCGACTACACCTGTTGGACCCAGACCAAATCCTAGGCCTGTTACTGGTTTCCCATTATTAAGAAGAAAATCAGCAGTCGTGTTCTTCATTTGATACCCCTTGGCACCAGACCCCTCGATGTAAAGATGTAGGTATTTGTCGTTGCTCTGATCGGTATTGTTGCTCGATTTAGAAACATATAAAGCCGACAAAATCGCAGGATTTGATATTTTGCGCTCTTTGTCCAGAACAATAGTATTGTCAAAGGCATGTGATTTCTCAACTGATCCTGAGGTTTTGAACCACTCATACCACTTGTTGTTGTTGGCATTATTATTAGTGCCATCAAAGAAGACTCCAACATGAACTTTGATGTGAACAATTTCTTGTTCATCTTTGTTCTTTTTGTCTTTTTCTTTTGCTCCGACCTCGTTCATAATGAAATAATATGAAATTCAATTCCTAAATGAGACGGCCATTTCAGGAATATCAGCAATGATTAAATTGCCACTGAGACTATTGTATTACAATAATCAAAGGTAACGATATAGCAGTTGACCCTGAAAAGTATTTAATGCTAATTTCGCTAATTAGGCTAATTGCACGAATAATAAAAAAACACTTCGCATCAATTCGTAAATTCGTACAATTGATGAAATTCGCGTTAGCCCTACAGGGTTCGGGCCAACTGCTATATCATTGCCTAATTAAACCACTATGGACTTGAAGTCCATAGATTCATCCACGCATGAAAATGAAATTTTCATCTTCGCCCCTTGTAACCCATCCGGAAACATCATATTGTACATCTTCGGTAACAAGGTTTATAGAAACTAAAGTAGACGCATTGAAATGCGTGGATTTAACCCCTAATTGGATATTAAATCTTTGGTGGGGCCCAGCCGATGTTCTTACCGCCACGAATAAGTCTTGTCGTGCTGAATCTGTTATCGTAATGTCCTACTGTGGCAGAGGTCAGATTTCTCTTATCCAATGCAAGAAGTAGTTCTGTAACAGAATCAGCCAAATTAAATTGTCCAGGATGTCCTTTTAGATACTCATGCAATATGAGACATGATAGCTCTAAATCATTGACTTGAGTAGCGTCAATATTGCAATTGTTATTAATCTGATAGGTCGCCTCACGAAGATTATGAGACATGCTCTGAGGTGAATATATTCCCTCACACAGAGCTTGAGTAAATCTAAAAATCATTTTTGTGTCCATAATATAAGTCTTTCTTTGATATGGTAATGACTATTCGCCATTACGCCAGTTAAACATTATTTATTCTTGGCATTCAAATTTCTTGGTGTATTAAGAAAACTGAATTTAGGGCATTTCTGAATACAGAATTGCACCACCAAAGATGTCACATAACCGCTGATACATCTCTTCGTCTTCCTCATAATTCTTGACTGCGATGGCACCAAGAGTATATCTCTCGTTGATTTGTTCCCATCCAGAGTAAATCTTTTCATCGACAACATTCTTTTGAATATCCAGCAACTGATCATAGATATTCTGTGTCAAGCTGTCAGGGGCTTGTTCCAACAAGTCTGCTACAATGGCGATTGTATCTTTCAAAATCCGCTTGTAGTGTGATTTAGTCTTTTTACTCGATAATTGTTGATACATGTCCTTGACTATTATTATTTGTTATTTTCATAAAACTTCAGCTTTGCTCCTGTGATACTACTATATAGTTGAGTGCCTCCGCCCTCGGTTCTTACCCAATTGCTCTCGTCTCTATTCTTCCAATTACCATCGAGAGGAGCTCTAATATTGGCGGCAATACTTTTGAGAAATCTTACTTTCTTAGAATTCTCCTCAAAATGTAATTTTCTCAATTTACGGTATTTGCCTAAAATTCCATATCTCTCAGGCTTTTCCATCGGTGGTATGATTACATAAGACCCTAGTTCATGGGATCCCGTACGCACATATTGGTACACCTCGTTAGGTGGCGGCAACTCCACTACTTCAACTGGGTGATTAAAGTCAATTCCATTCAATTGACTATAAATGCCAAATTCTGTTCGCACGTCTTCTCCCAGATGAGGCCACGTCTCATCATAAAACGCACGAGCTTTTTCCATGCGCTGTCTTTTCACTTTCTTGAAAAGAACATCGTATTCGTCTTTAGTCATACTTTTAATAGCCTGCATTTCGATATTATCAATATTGCATGCGCCCAGAGCTGAATAATCTTTTGGTATATCAACATCGACCAATGATGCTGCAAGCCTGTCAATCTTATCCTTGTTTTCTAATGATAACCTAGGCTCGTTGGCTATTAGTTTTTGTTCTTTACGGCTATCAGTCAGCAGCGGCTTTGCTTCATAGCCAATTTGGGGCATCGGGGGAACTGATATCGTTTTTTGATTCTTTTTGCGTTGATTTTTATCAAACTCCTCCCGAGGTTTCTGGCTCATGTCAGCGGGACCTGTTGGGATTTGTCCGTCGGTGACGAGGGTGATGGTGCCGCCCCACATGCACTGGCAGGTGCTGGATTTGAGCAGAGCAGGGTCGCCCTTGACGATGTAGTCATTCTTGCCATTCATCCATGGAAATGGTGTATTGTGCATACACGGCATGGGTGTCAGGTGACCATGATGTGCGGCTGTTGCAGCTGCAGTAGCTGGGAATCCTAACGAGCGACAACGACCGAATGGTGCCAGATTGACCATTGTCAGATGGTCACTGATGTTAGCCATCGGCTGTCCTGTTAAGAACACCGTGCGAATGGGCAACACTGTCAGTCGAGCAGTGCTGGTACCCATTGTGCATTTCATTGTTGCCCCTGAACAAACGTAAGAATCAGCCATAATAATTACTGTACCTTGACGATGCCTGACTTGATGTCGATTCGGGTGCCTGAATTGATGGCTACGACATCGCCAGACTTGATGTGGTGGGTGGTGGAGTATTCAAGCAGATCTTGATTGGCCTCAGTGCGGATGTTTTCTGCACTGAGTTGCAGTTTGTGGGCGATTTGCTCATCCTTGTTGTCACCAATCTTGACAAACTGGTTCTCGCTCACGTTGAGCGAGTCGTTACGGTCAATGTTGGCTTTGCGGTCATTGCCAGCATGTTCACGGATGTCGTTGTCGGCCGTTCGTTGCTGGTCATGTGCTGCTTCAAGGAACATATCATTGCCTGCTGTCTCACTGATGTCATGCCCGGCTGTTGCAGAAATATCGTGTCCTGCCTGCATGATGATATCGTTCTTGGCATACAGTTCGATATTGCCGGTGGATTCCAGTTTGATCAGTTTCTCATCTGTCGAGAACGTGAGGATGTAGTTCTCCTTCTTGTTATCATAGATGCGGATGTAGCCATCCTTGCCCTCGTCATGAATCTCGATGGTGTGGCCGTTGCGAGTGCGAATGGCTTTAATCTGGTTCTTGCTGTTATTACCAGGTAGCCATAGTCCATCGGGATTTCCCACACCATTATATAATGTGCCGGAAATGAAGGGGCGCTCGGCATTACCGCCCTCGAAGTCGATCATCACTTCTTCACCTTTTTCGGGGATAAAACTAAATCCCTTTTCCCCACCAGCGTATGGTTGAGCAATGCGCAACCAGGGCGTCCACATGTTGCTGTCCAGTTGTGCCTGCCAGTCAAACTGGACACGCACGCGACCCAAGTTATTCGGGTCCTCGTTGTCCATCACCTTGGCTCGGCATGAGGGGGCAACGGGATAGATATCGCTATTGGAATAAGGTGGATAATCACATTCAGAAGGTATTCCGATGAAATAGTTCTGATAGACCTTATCTGCGGTAAAGTGATGAGTCAAATTGGTGATCAGGATTTCGTCTTGATCAACAGGACTCTTGGTGTTGAAGATGGGATTGGTGATGAAATTATCAACAACGATAAGTGTTGCTCCAATCTTGATTTTTGAGCAATAGGTGGTGCCTGAATAGGTTAGCATTCCAGCCTTGATACCACGAGCCTGGGTTTTTGTGGAAACATTTAAGACGGTTTCACGACCATCTTCATCAGCAAAACCGCCTGAATGCAGATTTTGGAGCGTTTCCTTGAAATACAACGACTCTGACATCTCAAAAGCCTTTTCACTCAACTGGTTGTACTCCTTGCGAGCTTCGTCAATACCTTCCTTTTGGGTCGCATCGTATGCGTTATAGGAAGAAGACAAGTGATTGAACTTCACATGCTGAGTTTTCAGATCCACACTGTAAGATGGTATATCAATGCTTGGATAAGACAAACGGACCGAGTCACGCTTATTGAGGTTTCCAAACACTAATTGCGTGCCGTCATTATACAACCACTCTCCATACCTGCGCGCCAATCGCTGCAAGAACTGATAATTGGTCTCATTATACTGCACACAATAGGGGATCGAAGCGGTGAATCTGGCATCAACATGAGTTTCCAGATGTCCGCTATATTCTCCTACAACATCATTTACAATGTCGTTAAGCGTCTTTTGCTCAAAAGACTTACATGCCGGGTCATCGTCCAGCAGAGCATCCCAGCTTAGAGCCTCAACCTGAATATTGTAGCTGCTATTGTCGCGAGTGGCCGATGCCGACGTGATAAATCCCTTGAATTCGATATCAGCGATTGTGTCACCACCACTATTTAAAGATTCATTCTCAATGCTCACAGTCTCGAGCGACACTGTGATTTGCTTTCCGATGATTTGTCCGCACACTTCAAACCGGGGCTCATTGATACCTTCCTCGGGGAGCGCTTTGTGCATGCTGAATGACAACGTGTTATGCGTTAGCAGACTCTGGTTGAGAGTGAAGTTATCCATGTGGTAACGGACACCCTCGATGTCAATATCAAATGCACTGGACGTTGTCCCTTCAATAGCAATGGATATGTTTTTTACAGAAATAGACATGGGCTAAACGGTCCATTCGTTAGTAAATTCTGCTTGAGCAAGTGAGCCAATCTTGATCCTCTCGGCACTGACCGTGACTGTCGTGTACATCAACTTGCTATCATTATCATTAAAATAGTCTTTTAGGTTGATGCAGTAGGCATTTTCAAATGAGACAGTCTTGAGGCTGCGATTATTCTTATTGGTATAAACCACAAACTTGAACGTACCGTTTTTCACCTCGGTTTTGTTGAACATCCATTTGTAGAAAAACAGGTCATCATCGCTTGTGGATGGCATTACAAAAGTAATGGTACCGCCTTTGGGACGAGATACCGGTTTGCCGGTGTCATCAATTGACTGGTTGAACTCATAGGCGCACTCAACCACATTATAACTGCGTCCACCTATGCTGAGGCTTCCTTGAATTGCCATAATCGATAAAAAGCGCTTGAATGCCGGGGTATCACCGCCAAGTCGCAGGAGATACCCCCGCATTAAGCATTTTAAGGGTTCTGAACTAAATTAGTTGTCAATGGTCCAGCGATTGTTGTGACGAGCATTGCCCACCTGAATTTCCTTGGCCGAGATGGTGAACTCCTCATACTGGAGCAGTGAGTTGGTCGAGTCATAGGTCTCAGCATACTCTACTACATAGCCCTCCTTGAACGAGAGGTGCTTCATCTCACCACCCTGACGGTTGGGGAATGAAATAGTTCCGCTCTTGCTCATGTAGGTGTCGACCATCCACTCAAGCAGCTCGGTGTTGCCGTCATCGTTGGATTTCACCTTTACGTAAATCTTGCCGCCACGGGTAGTGCCGGTAGGCTGACCTTCAACGTCGGTCTGCTGGTTGAGTTCATACCTTACGAATAATACTTCGCGTTCCTGAATGCCATCGGCATTGATTGTAGCTGTTCTTGTAGCCATAATCTGAAAATGTTATTAAAGTTAATAAATAAAAATATGTGTAAAGTCAGTTGATTATTGTACGTTTTGATCCCACTCAACGCCTGCCGTACCATTATGGCCGGTCAACTCGATAAAGAAGTTCTTTGCGGCAAAGAAAGGCTTCAGTTCCACCTGGATGGAGATGTCCTTGGTCTTGGGATCCTGGTTGATACCCTTGAGATTGTAGTTCTCAATGAGCTTGCCCGGCCCCTTATAGTCGCTCAGGAAATCATGAATTGCCTGTTGCAATTCTGCCTTTACCTGGGAGTTCCAGTTGATGAATGCTTCGTCATTGAAGAAATTCTGGAACACTTTGCCAATCCAATCAAATGTGCGGACAATGGGATATTCCTGCAAACCGATAGTTGCGCCGTTATACAATGAACGGTTGGAGAAGGCCATCGTGCGGCCATCCTCCTCAACCATGGGAATGACACCTTGGTCAATGAGTGCTGCAATCTCACTCTTGCGCAGGTCAAGGCGAGCGCCCTTAACATTGCTCAGGGTACCGTACTTCTTGCCGGCGGAACCTTGTGCGATAACGGTTTCTTCGGTATTGGTCATGCGACCAGCAAGGGCAGCTGATGCAGGCAGATAAATGTCATCATCCTCGCCCGCAAGCTCTGATTTCTTACGTCCCAGGATGTAATTGCATGACATGACGACATTGGCTAGTTGTGCATCTTGCCCTTGCAGGTTGGCGTCATCCAGCTCATCCTTGAGCATAGTGAAGTTCAGGCTGTCCTTGAAATCGGTAAGCATGATTACCTTGTTGCGATAAGCCGTGTCGGCCCACATTCTGACGGTCGTAGCGTCACCCAGGTAGCCAGGCACTACCAGCAGGCTATAGTTGTTCTTAAGACTCAAGCGGTCATAATACCTCTCAAGCTCTTCGCGGATTGCGACGGTGTCTTCTGAATCGTGATATTCCAGCTCGTCCTTATTGACGTTCATCAAGGTCAAGCAGTCAATCTTGCCTTGTCCTGCGTTGGCAAAGAACGAATCCAGTGCACGATAAGTGATCTCAAGTTTCTTGATGTCCTCGTGAATGTTGAAGAGGTTATCTTTCAAGTTGCGCTCGGTCTTATCACGCTTTGCACTGCACGACTCGATAATCTGCATAGGGTCGGTGCCCCCGCTTTCCAGAATGGATACCCACAATTCCAGTTCATTTTTCAGTTTCTTGCGTGCTTCGGAGTAGGCCGAGTCGCTCAGGAAGATATTCTTCACGGCTTTGCGGCGAGGGTCCATGTTTTCGACACCCTTGATCAAGCCCTTGAGCAGCTGGAATCCTCCAAACTTGTTCAAACCGCCTAGACTGTCCTGCAGCAACTCTGACGGATTCTCAATTTTTTCTCTTTCCTTGAGCTGCGGCCCTTCTGCAATAGGGGATTTTTTCATTTCTTCGTCAGCCATATCATTTTTGGTTTTGGTTGTTAATAATCATTGGTTTATTCAGCATCTTCAATCTCAGCCAGCAGTGCCTTTAATGCGTTTGCAAGATTCCCTCTGGCTGCCTCGTCCTTGAGCGTGTTGCGCAAGGTCTTGTTTTTCTCGAGCTGTCGGATTACTGAATTCAAGGCATCAATTTTCCCCTTTGCTGTACTCAACAGTTCGCTCTGCTCAATCAGGCTCTCATCTTCAAAGTCCTTGATGGACTTGAAATCAAAGCTCTCATACACGGCGCCGCCCTCTTCGGTTTCAAGAGCGACCCCATTCTTGCTGGGTTGATAGTGTTCAAACACTTCGTTCATGTTCTTGGGCTTAAACCCTTCTCGATCTTCATCAGTGTTGGGCGCTTCATCAGTAAACTGGTCGGCATATAAAGTCTTATTCTGGGGGAACTCGATAATGCCGTCCTCTGCGTTAGCGTCCAAAACCTTGGTGATAACAGTTTTTCTTGCCATAATGATTATATATTAATTAATGTATATTGTATTCGTTAATTCACGTCGTCGGGAGTGTCAATATCCCATTCTATTTGTTGATGCTCTTCATCATACTTCATTGTCACAGTGTCACCAGGATTGATGTCACCCGAAATAATCAGTTTGGACAACGGGCGACGAATCTCCTTGCGGATGATACCTAGGATTGGGCGGGCACCATAATGGGCATTGAAGCCCACTCGGGTAACATATTTTCTTGCCGTCTCATCGATAACCAGTTCGATGTTCTGCTCGTTGAGCGTCTTAAGCAGGTTCTTGATGTGTATATCAAAGATGCGGTCAATCATCTCGGTGGTAATCGGTGAGAAAGGAACAATCTCGGTGAGACGTGCAAGGAATTCGGGACGGAATTGACCTTGCATCACTTCCAGCAACTGGTCATGGGACGGTACGATATTTTCACCGAATGACTTGAAAATGAATTCACTGCCGATATTGGAGGTGAAAATAATGAGCGAGTTGGAGAAATCTCCGACTCGGCCCAGCCTATCATGAAGTTTACCCTCATCAAGGATTTGCAGGAACAGGTCAAATACCGACTTGTGGGCTTTCTCAATTTCGTCAAACAGCACGACAGAATATGGGTGTTGACGAATCTGGTTGACCAGCAAACCACCTTCTTCATATCCCACATAACCCGGAGGTGCACCATAAAGCAATGCGACAGAGTGCTCTTCTTTGTACTCCGACATGTCAAATCGCAGAATCGACGTTTCATCATTGAAGAAGAATTCAGCGAGTGACTTTGCGAGTTCGGTCTTACCGGTTCCGGTCGGACCTAAGAAGAAGAATGATCCGATGGGCTGTCCCTTCTTGTTTAATCCAGACCTTGATTCATATATCGCGTCAAGGATGCTCTTGATGGCGTGATTCTGGCCGACAACGCGCTTATGCAGTATTTCCTCTGCGTTGGATAACTTCTCTCGCTCTTCTGACTGGATGTTACCCATGGGGATACCTGTCATCTTGGATACCACATCACGAACGGCGTCCTTGAAGAGTTTCTCCTGCTGAGTGGCATTCTCATCCTTGAGCTTCGCCATCTCATTTGCAATCTTGACCGATGACAACGCCCGATCAAGCAGATCCAGCGCCGATGAGGGCAAATGCCTGTCGGGCATGTAGCGCTTGGCCAATCTTACGATTTCGGCAGGCACATCATCTTCCATGGGCAGATGATGGAATTCCTCATAGGCGCTACGTTTGTTCTGTAGTATCTCAATAGCTTGCTCTTCTGACGGTTCTTCAACAGTGATTTTCTCAAAGAAAGCCGTGAACTCCTTATCTTTCTCGATATTCTTGGTATATCCATCAATCGTTGCTGTACAGATTACCTGCAACTGATTTTTGGACAAGAGTTTTTTGAGGTTCGGGAGAATGCCGTTGAGTACCGACTGCTGCTCCTCAACACGATGGAAGTTCTCAATGACAAGGACAGGCTGAGTCTGGTTCAATAGACCCTCCGTTATCTTCTTGAAGCGATCTTCAATCTCACCCTTATAGGTGACTCCCTGGCTGAGAGCAATCAAGTCGAGCTCAAATGGTTGCATGCTCTCAAGCGAGGATGGCACGCTCTTCTTTTGCAATCGCTGCAAGATGCCGTTGATCAAACTGGTTTTTCCCACGCCAGTCTCGCCCACAATCAGGATATTGGCGCGATCCTTCCGGGCGAGCACCTCAACGATCGACATAATTTCACTATCAAAGCCGATGACTTCCTCCTCTGGCACCTCGTTCAGCATCGGGATGCATAATTCATTTCCCACTTGGATGTCTGATCCTGCAACCTTCTGCATCCCAGTTGTGACTTTGTTTATTGCCTTGGATGACGGCGACTGCAAGGTAGCTATTACTTTGTCAGCTTTTAGCGGCAGGGTTTTCAACTCTTCAAATGAGAATCCAATACCAGGTGTCACAAGCGACGCAAGCAGACAAATGGTATTAATCCCAGGCAGGCCATATTTGTCACTTATATTTGATGCTTCTTTCACAACCATTTGAGAGTCTTGAGAGAGTTGAATGCCCTTCATTGGATACGGTGACTTTTCGCACTGCATCATTCTCATGTCAGCCCAATCAACAAAATAATAATAGTCCTCATCAAGCGTATCCTCTATAAAACTGACCAAACCTACACTTTTATGCAGCAACGCTCTAAACAAATGCGCCGGCTCAATCTTTGGTGAACGATTGTCGTTTGCAAACGATTCAGCTAGATGTAAGTAGTCAAAAGGAAGTTCCATTAATAATTGAGTGTACTTATCCATCTTTTTATCTCAGTTTTAGTTCTTGTTAATCAATTATCGAGAGGCAATTGGTTGGAACAAAAGTAATTGCGACGGCTGCAACACCATCAATTTGAACAACAACATGCTTGTTTCTCTTCACTCTTTTAATTACGCCCTTGATGCCAGCAAAATATCCTTCTGTTATCTCAACCTGCTTACCAACTTTATTGATAAAATCATTGTTATCAAGAATAATAAAGTCATCATTGGGAGAAGATGTGACTTTGATAAAATCATTCATCTGATTTTCTGGAACGCGGATAATCTCATTTTGTCCGGATGTAAGGGATTTTTTAGTGATATACCTCATCGGTTCAAAATCAGCCATCGTCTTCTTAAGATTGGTGAGCACTTCTTGAGAACTCCTAACAAAGATCAAGTTTCGAATAGCAGGCACCAGTTTCTTTTTCTTCCCATTTTTTATTTTGACATAGTCATATCGCATGGGAAGATAATTCTCAATGGCTAGTTCATCAAGCAATCCCTTTATCTTCAGTTCCCGATTATACGTTATCCGCATCGGAAACCATTGAATCTCATTACGCGGTATATGAGTCGAAGCATTCTCCATCATATAATTGCGAAAATAGAGAGGGACACCGCACCAAACCGGTACAGCACCACTTTATAAATATATTTTGATATAAACTCTCCATTTTCTGTGCTGATTTCCAGCGACATAGATGAATAGTCTCTCACACAATCTCTATATAAGAGATGTATCTATACTGCAAAATTAAGAAAAAAAACGTATAGAAAAGCCATTTTTGTTGAAAAATGTCTTAATAATACGTCAAATTAGTAATACATCAATTATATAAGTAATGTTGTGTTTATTAATTTTTTTTGGTATTACTTTGATGGTCAGTCAATAACATGGGTATCATGTTAATCATACATCTCTTATATAGAGAAGTACGACTTTAGCTGCTCGGTTTCACTTTATTGATGATTCTCTTGTTTGCTCCGTCAATGATAGAATCGTTCAATGACGCTAAATAGATTTGCGTAGTTTGAATTGAAGAATGACCCATACCCTCACTTATCACAGTAATAGGGATGTTATTGTTCTTGGCAATGCTTGCCCAACTGTGACGTGCAACATACATGGTTATAACTGGTTCAATGCCCAACATTGACGAGAGTACCCTCAAGTGATGATTGATTCTGTGCATACAATTAAGGTACTGCCTACGACCGTCTTTCTTTTCAACGATGATGGGAAACAGGAACTCCTCGCATTGCGATTGGTATTTTGATACCAATTGTTGCATGCACTGTTCCCACCTTATGCGTAACTCCCGGCCTGTCTTGTGTCGTTTATAAATCAAATACCCATTCCTGATGTTATCATTCGTTAGATAAGCAATGTCAATAAATGCCATGCCACGAGTATAAAAACTGAACAAGAAAATGTCTCTTGCAAAATCAATCTGTGAGTGTCCAGTGAGATCGGCGGATATTATTTTGCGTATATCTTTATCACCAATTGCCCTTTTCTTCGTTTTGGCAATTCCAGTATAAACATTAGCAAACGGGTGCGAAGGTTCTATTAGACCTTGGGATATAGCCTGATTGTAAACCGAACGCAGTACACGCATATAAAAAGAAGTCGTATTCTTGGTCAATCCCTTCTCCTGCAAGTAGATCTCATAATCTTTTATCAGACCTGAGTCTATGCAGTTAAAATGTACATCCTGAAACTGCCTGAACCTCATGAAACTACTCAGTGTTGTTGAATAGGTAGCCGCTGTTCCTATTTTCCCTTGTCGTTGGAGACTCTCTATGCGTTGCCTCATGAACGATGAAAGTGATGGGCAATGACTCTTGTTTACAAAATGTAGTGCTATATCATCTACTGTGAATGACGGAGATTCCAGTATCAATCTGCTAATGATTTGGTAAATGGTCCTAATGTCATTTTGAACCTTATCCGAAGCTTGCTTTAGCTCACTGTGACGTTCGTAGTTGTCATTTGACAAAATGATGGATGAAGTTTGGTTATCCCAATCCCACACAAAAACAGAAACAGAAGAATTAATTGATTTTGAATGACCACCATGTGTGATTTTGTAGATAATCCTTCGTTTGTTTGAGACATCAGTTCTTGCGCTTAATTTGATTCTAATGGATGTCATAATGATTCTATTAATTTTAATATTCGTTATAAATATACCCTTATTTTATACATCTATGTATGCGTATTCTGAGTTTGCAAAGATAAACAACCAATAGAGATACTCATAGCTACAATTCCTTTGCTCTCATTACGCACGGCCCTCTGCCTGACGGGAGGGGAATGACACCGTGAAGCCTCATTGATGAAACAAAGTTTGTGCAAGCCGAACGCCCTAGAGCTGGCTCTAATGGCTGAAGCACAGCCTGCAAAATGACCTATAGGTCAAAATTCATATTACTAACCGTCCCACTCGGTAGGCCATCTACTGCAGACGGGCGTTCACATCTACTACGTCTTTGGTAGGTTGGCGCCTCCAGTGCGTGGTCAAATGTGACGTTGCAAAAGTAGGTTGTGAAAGAGCTTCAAAAAAAGACACGGTTTTTATATCAATAATCCGGTTGATCATCATTCGTGGCATTCGTGGCATTCGTGACATTTGTGACATTTGTGGCAAATGTGGCAATCGGCTTTTTGGGATCCTTCAAGTCGGTTTGTTTTTTGGAGAATCCTAGCATTTGGGGGCATGAGGAAAACACAAGGGCGCGGCCTGTAATGTCCAGAAAAATGCCACAACAAATCACTTGCTCCATCATAGTTCCGAGAAACATCATTCGGAGGAATAACACTGGAGAAAAATCCCCCAAATAGTACATCAAAGGGACTACATCAAAGGGACGGTTCTTTTGATGTACTATGTCATCGTGTGTCAACGTGTGTCATTAGGTGTCAATCTCGGTTGTCATTTTTGACAACCGTTTTTACGGCGTCGTTCGTCTCGCCGATGCCCTGGATGCGGATGTAGTCCTCGGCGGTGAGCACGCCGGCACGGGTGCGTGTGGCCGGGCCGATGGCTAGCGTGAGCGACGAGGTCGCCCCGTCGACCATGCTGCGTGCCATGAGCTGCAGGATGACGTTGCTGTGGTCATCGACGTTGCGCTGCTGGATGTCGTAGAGGAAACGGTACTGCTGGAGGGTCTCCTTCCAGACACGGATGATGTTGTACTCGGTCTCGCCGATGGCGGTGGCCAGCAGGTCGATGATATCCTGGAGGATCTTGCCGACGGTCTCGGGCGAGATGCTTTCTTTGTATAATCTGCTCTCGCTCGGCATTATTCAAACGAGTTTGATATTGCTCTCTCTTAATCGCAGATTTCTCGGTCTCTACGCGGAATGCGGAGATCAGGGCTGTGAGTTGTGAAATGTCGATCATAAATCAAAATAGTTTTGCGATTTTACTTCGCAAAACTACTTTGATTAAGCGTGTGGTAAAAGACAAGGATTTTTTGCAAAAAATGATTCAATCCTCAAGAATAAAATGTAACTTTGCAAATGGATAGTGAGTATCACCATCCAGACATTTAATAGAAATAGGCGTTTTGTTATTCGCTCTCGTTGGAAACTTAGGAACTTTTCAAACTGAAGTGCGAAGGATTGCAAAGCGGTTTCTGCGCTATAGTCGTGGACTGCTTTTGCACATCTGCACTTCAAGGTTTCCTAAGACCTCCAACGAAGGTGTTGCAATTCAGTCCACGCTTTCGTTTTTGTGAAAAACCTGGTTGGACTGATCAGGTCGAAAAAAACTTACACATATGTCTACTTGCAGTAATTGTGGTAAGCATCTTCCGTCATCAGGAAGAGTATGCCCCTATTGTGGCGCAAAGAGGGGGTTCATGGATACAGGTATCAGTTGGAAAGTCGTTCTCATAGGACTACTTGTGCTTTTTATCATTGGCAAAATCAAGCAATGTAGTGAAGGTGGGAATGATGATAAAACTGCGACCCAGACAGAGAAGGTCATTAGTAACACACCGACAAAAAAGCAAAAGCAGAAAAGCAAGAAGAGAAGCAAAAAGCATCGTAGCAGGCAGAATATTAATATTGTCACAATTAACGATGCAACATGCTCATATTGGTCAATTATCAAGACTGATTGAGACTGAAACTATATCTAATTGATCAGTGATTTTGTCTAAAATCTTTCGACAACGCTGAACTAATTATGCCACAGAATTCGGCTCCTACGTTCTCTTCATAGAACTCTTTCAGTCGCATCACTGAGGCGTAATACTTGCGTGAGAACCACTTGCGGCGCTGTCGCCGCTTGGCTCTGCCAAGATCGCCTGAGTTGCCACGGGGCGTCTCGCGGCCCGTGCCGTAGTCTTGCCATAAGCCGTATTGCATAATCTGCTATCGTTCGGCGATGCTCAAACAAGCTTGGCATCGCTCTCACTTAATCGCAGATTTCGAGGAAGGACTGGGGCAATCCGACCTCGAAGAAGCGACCGTCGGCCCGTAGCGGCAACGCCTTGGGCGAAGCTAGTAGCGCCCCGGTGTCAATGACACCTAACAGGGTGATCTGCTCCTGCCAAATCTTGAGCATGGTGTCGTTGAAGGCGGTGACGAACTTCTGGCGCTCCTGCAGCGCCTGTTGTTCGGTAGGCTTATTCCCATTCATCGGCATTGTATCTCAAGTCGGTGTAGACGTCAACGGCTATCTGGAAGAAGGCGCAGGCGCATCCGCTGAAGAAATATCGGTCAATCTCGTTGAACGATATCCTCGGGTCGAGGTAGATGCAGTGCTGCTCCAACTTGGTCTTCTCTAGGATCAGCAGCGACATGTACTGGCGGAATAGCTCTCGCAGGGTCTCCATGCAGCGTGTCCGTGCCGCCATGTCGTCAATCTTGTGGCGCTTTGCCAGGGATAAAAAGGGGTCAATGTAAAAACCCAGTTGCAGCGAGTAGATAGTCAAGCGCAGAGTTTTGAAAGTCTGAAGATGAAGAATGGAATGTCTCTAACGCCTCTGAATTGACTTCTGAAAGCCTTCACCTTCGAGTTGAAGGACTCGGCGAAAGCGTTTGTCTGTCTGTTGATGAAGTAGTTCAGTATCGTCTCATAGTGGTTACTCATAGTGTCCAGCACGGTTGAGAAGCACCCGTAATCGAGTTTTTCCACAGCGTTGTACCAATGGGCCAGTTTGGTTCGCGCCAGATTCTTGTCATAGCGGTGATTGTAGATCTGAGTCAGTTGCATGGACAGGTCATAGACGTGCTTCAACTCGGGATGTATCCCGAACAGTATCTCGGCCCTCTCCCTTTGCGAGTCGGTCCACTTGGTCTGGTTCTTGATCAGGAT
>FLNX01004557.1_pt1 | contig 52505 bp, 50 predicted proteins | sample 1140341 | NCBI WGS metagenome assembly FLNX01 (sample SAMEA3878208, study PRJEB12797) | bioreactor metagenome | biome: Moose rumen | place: Sweden | collected 2011-10
TGCTTCAAGCGACTTGTTTATCTTATCGCATTCAGCTTAGCTTGTCAACATCTTTTTTAGAAAATTTTCAAAGCTTTTGAGGCTGTCTCCAAAACTCCTTACCTGTCAGGGATTTATGAGCTTTGCAGTGCCTTGTCTGTCAGCGACTTGTATTATACTACAGGAATCGTCATGCGTTGTCAATAGTTTTTTTAAGATTCCTCAATTTTTTGAGCCGCTTTTTCATAAATCAAATGCAGCACATACTCAAACACCTCAACACCTCCTTTAACAGCGCTGTCGCTTGCGCCCCCGGCAGTCGCAGGCGAAACGGACAGGCACTGTCATGTTTCCGCTTGCAATATCTTTTGTACCTTTTGCGCAATCTCCACATCAGCAGGCAACCAGTCAACGTTATCCATCGTAGCAGCAGTGAGCCATTTCATATCCTCATGCTCTAGCAAAGTCAGTTCATCCGTAACTAAGGAGCATAAAAAGCACTGCATATCTAAATGAAAATTGGGATAATCATATTCCACGCGCCCCAATTCCTGGTCGACTTTTATCTGCGCATTTAGTTCTTCTTTTATCTCACGAACCAAGGCTTCCGCAGGCGATTCTCCGGCTTCGATTTTCCCACCGGGAAATTCCCAGCCATCCTTAAATTCACCATAACCTCGCTGTGTAGCAAGAATCTTGTCACCCTTTTTTATTACAGCAGCCACTACATTTATATTTTTCATTTACATTTCTCCTGATTTAAGCATTTTCACTGATGATATAGTCATAAATATCTTCCCGTACACCGACATCGAGATTCCAAAACATCTCCACCGCGTCATCGCCTGTCCCCTGCATTTTTACTTCTTCGCCATGTTCCATCGTCATACGACCGAGATAATAGAAACTTTTGGCAATGTTATCATTCTTGTTTTTGCGCACAAAGAGGTCAACAGTAATCCCCAGTTCTTTCGCATGACGGAAACGTGTAACATCTTCAGATTGTAATGTTCGCTTATTCTTGGACAAAGATATAAGCTGTGAATTATTAAGGAAACGGTCATGGTAATTGATGGAGTCTTGAACATCGTCCTCTTTATCATAGTTGATGAATACCGGAAACGTTTTGGTTTTATCATCATATTTATAACCACCGATATTTAAGGGAACAATATTTTGATTCCAATTAAGAATACGGCAAACATCTTCGTATTCGTATTTTTGATATAGCTGGAAACCGCTATCTTTATAGGGATTACTATAATTCAGCTTATAGCGATACAAACCAAAATTTACTAACTCCGCCACAGCTTCTTTAAACTGTTCATTAGCCAGACATGCGGCATAAGTATCAGCTATCGTATAACTGCCATTTACCTGTTGCATAAAGACACAACCGCTGACCGCTTTGGCCCCCGTGCCAGTTATAAAGTTAGCAGTCATGATATTGATGAGATTGGTGATTGTGTTCGGCTTGAAAGCAATTTCCCATTTTTCCTTCAAACGCTGTGCTAACTGCTCGAAGATATTGGTAGGTTGATTGCTGAGAATATCCAATAGTTCAAGTTCATGGGGACGTTTACCTTCAGCCCATTTGCTCGATATAAATTTCAGGAACATTTCTTCAGTAGCGTTGAACTTCACCTTATAATCTGTTTTATCATACTTCTTTAAGAAGGTATGATAGGAACCTAGCGATTTATTTTGAAACAGGCATATTATATCCATTTCTCCATAACGGTCAAAATCCATGAGCCTTGGTATACGTCCCAATTTGTGCTTTAGATTTTGATAGCTCTCCTTAATGCGGCGCAAATCACTGATATTGGTGGCATCTATAGATTGGAAAATCCGCTTTTTGGCAATTTCATCAAAATGTATGGTCGAAGCGCCAGGAATAATACGCGACCCCTCCAACAAGCAACGACGAATATTGTCTTTGTTGTAACTACGGTCGCCAGCTAAGGCCATGGGAATCATAAAATTATTTCCCAAATAGTTGCCGATAAAATCCAAAATGACTACATATTCCTTGGACGCATTTTGTCGCAAGCCACGGCCTAACTGCTGAATGAATACAATTGGGCTCTGCGTGGGGCGCAACATGATGACCTGATTGATTTCTGGAACATCCACACCTTCGTTGAAGATATCCACGGTAAATATGTAGTCCAAGAAATCTTCACGTTCATCTGAAATAAGACGTTCAATTGCCTCTTCGCGCTGAACCTGACTATTGCTGCCGGACAAATTGATAGTGCGCAATCCTTGCGCGTTGAATTTACGCGATAGCTCTGCGGCTTCTTCGTTACGACTACAAAAGATAAGTCCTTTTACCCGTTTACCGCTAAAACCATAAAACGCCGCCTCCTTGATGATATGCTTTACGCGTTCATCACTGGTCAATCTCGAAAAAGTTGCTAAATTGTCATCATCAACAGCAGGATTATCAGATAACTGTAAATCAGTAATACCGAAGTAGTGGAAGGGGCACAGCATATCTTCTTCCAATGCCTGTTGCAAACGAATTTCGTAGGCAATGTTGTAATCAAATAGTTTATAAATATCATAACCATCACTGCGGTCAGGCGTAGCAGTCATACCTAAATACATCTGTGGCTGGAAGTATTTAAAAATACGCTGATAACTTTCCGCACCAGCCCGATGAACCTCATCAATAACAATATAGTCAAATTCATCGGGCGCAAATTGGGTATATATATTTTCCTTGGAGATTGTTTGCATCGTGGAAAACAGGTAATCCGCCTCCGTGTCTTTAGCTGTACCAGATAACAATCCCATACTTGCATAGGCTCCCAGAACTCGACGGTAGCTCCGCAAGGCTTGCTTGGCAATTTGCTCTCTATGAACGATGAATAATAACCTGCGCGGAGCGAAATCCTTTACTGCAAAAGCCGAAGCATACGTCTTGCCTGTCCCGGTAGCCGAAATCAATAACGCACGTTTAGCCTTACGTGCTTGAAGCTCGCGCATATTTTCCACAAATTCTGCCTGCATGGCATTTGGCGTCAAAGCCTCTGTCTGCGGCCTCTTGCCATAGGTGATTGTTGGTGATTCTGCAGCATATTCAACTTTTAAATCATCCTCGGGGAGCGTGTAAACAACCGCGGGGGAAGCAGGATAATCACCATGCGTTTTCTGACGTTTATTTTGTTCGTAGGCCAGTTGGTATTGATTCTCTATCAACGTATAATCTATACATTTTTCATCCTGCCATAATTGCTCAAAACGCGTCACGAGTGAGTATGCATATTCGCCCTCCTGCCGGGAAACAAGCTGTGTGTTCCACTCTTCATTACGGGTCAGGGCATTCGCTGTCAGATTAGAACTGCCGACAATTATACGGTATATATCCCCACGGCGAAAAATGTATCCTTTGGTATGGAAACCAATGTCCGATGTGGCCTGATATAAGCGTAATTCGATATTGGTGAAGGCTTGTAATTGCGCTAATGCGGCCGGTTCACTAAAACATAAATAGTCAGTTGTAATAATTTGCCCCTTGACATTTCTTTGCTCTAATTCTCTAAAAATAGGCAGTAGCGGTGTAAGCCCACTTTTGGTGATAAACGCTACACTGATGGCAAAGTATTCACAATGTGTCAGCTCACGCTCAAGTGATGCCAGCACTTTGCGTCCTTTGCGAAAATCATTAAAGACAAACTGCGGGCGGTATTCCATGTCAGATTGTATTGCTTTACTTTCAAAGGCAGTACGCCATCCTTGCTCTATTTTCTCTTTGATTCGTTCATTAGCCATTACTACACCCACTTACTTTTCTGACAGTATCTTTTCATGAGCACCCCGTCGGGGGTAAAATTTACGTACCAAATGAAAACTTTAATCACCAATCATTCTAAACCCAAACAGGCTGTTTTGCCAATATTTATTTCAGATTATCTGGATATCTGTGACCCCGTGCTGGTTTTCGACCGATACCCGAAAAAGTAACGGGCTGCGCCCGGGGTGGTCAGTACGACGGAGCGGCTAATTGCCGGAAGAAGTATTTTTCAGCAGTGGCCAAAACTCAGCCGTACTGTCTCCCCTGCCCTGCTTTTAGGGCTCGCATGATGAGTCAAAGGGTGGGCAGCGGTGTTTACAACACCTGCAAAGGCGCTGTGATTTTATCCACAACGCCTTTTGGTAACTGTATTTAACTTGCATGTGAATTCCCTTTAGGTGGCGATGCCCGCACAGCCCCAATTTAGATTTTGCGAATTATAATGATCAGGTAGAGTATAATCCTCAGCCCAATCCTGATTCGGCCCATGATACCCATAGTCCGGAATCATACCGCCTGCAACTTTTTCCATAATCTCAACCGTAAGTTCTTGTCTGCTGTCTTTCATTTAAAAAATCCTCTTTCTTAAAATCTTTCTTTCTGCTTATTTAGTTGACTTTGTTTACCTTTGTCTATACTTACGATTGATTTAGTAAACTATTACAAAGTTTTTTACAACCAAGCAAAAAATTTTGGCATATAAGAAACTGTGCAAAACAAAAAAGACCCGCACAAAATCGCGCGAGCCCTTTAATCTCAATGGCAGAGAGGGTGGGATTCGAACCCACGGCAGCTATTAACTGCACTTGATTTCGAGACGTTTACCTGTACATAAAAACAAATTTATTTGAATGTCTATAAGCCGTGTACTGGCGCTAATTGGCGGAATCCTTACCAGGATTAAGATGCTGAATTCTTTTATTAGGAAACTGGTCGTTTAATGACTTTTAGTTACTTTTAACGGTTAATTTATTTCTTCATAGTAACCCGCTTATTACCCGCTGTTTTGCTAAATTAGGTTATGAAGAAAAAATAATTTGTATGTAAATGATTAAAAAAGGAATGGCGTGGATAAAATTAGTTGTAAATAATGGTATTTCATCGTGGATAATTTAAAAGCTCTATGCGAATAACATAGGGCTTATTTTTTTTCTGTTAAAAGTCAAATAATTATTTATTCATTTCTGCGAATTATTATGCAAAAATCAAACATTGTATTTTATGTAAAAGTGTCATTTCCCACCCAGCGCTGTTCCTGCTTTGGTGGACGCTGACGACCAGAGCGACCTGCGACCGCTTTGACCTGTCAGCGTCCACGTCGCCAGGGACACCGCTCCCGCCCTCATAAAGCAGTTGCGTATCTGACCAGTCAGGCGGGGCTGGACAGCAGGGCTGCAGACCAGCCCGGGCATAATCCGTCACTGGTAACGGGTGTCCGTTGACTTGGGTGGACAGGAAAGGCGGGACAGCATTACGCAGTCTCGCCTTGTCCTGTCCACGTCGTCACCGACACGAACTCACTTGACCAGTCAATCTTAATTTTGGTAAACATGTTTCAAAAGGATAATGCGTCAGGTTCGGGGTTCGGGACGTGCTGCCGCACCTCCCGCTCGCTTTGTTCCGGCCACCGCAGGCCGTGGCGTTGCCGTTAGTTCCAGCTTGCAAGTTGGGCGGCACTGAGGGCAGGGAGCCGTCTTTGCACGTGGACGCATCCGCGTCCACTCTCCGCCCCCTTTCCCCCTACGGCCCCGTCAAGCGGGGCCTACCCTCTTTTCCCCGTTTTTCTGCCCTGCGGTTCTGCAGCTCCTCGGTCAGAAGGGGAATATTGTGCCGCAGGATAGGGGGACAGAGGGCTTGGCAACCCTCCCTGCGGTCGGGACGACTACGGCGGCCAGCGAGAGCGGAGCGGGATAACTCGCGCCGCCGTACTCCCTGCCCTCAGTGCCGCGTGGTGGCCTCAAAGGCTGGTGGCAGCCTGCTCGTCGTTAGTTCGTTTTCCCACCCATGGCAGCGTGCCTTAGCTTTGGTGGACAGGGACACTTGTGGCGACCTTTGACCGTCACAAACTGCCCCTGTCCACGTCGCAAAGCACACCGTCCCGCCCTTTATCCCGTTAGAAAGAAATTGACAAGTCAAGCGGGACGGACAGTCTGCCTCCATTCCTGCGGCCTTCCAGTCGTCAGTCTCCTGCTGGGGTGGGTGCTCAGGTCTTCGCACTATTTCCGCCCCAGTAGGAACCTTCCTCCTTCCAGCACTTAGTCACTACGCCAGACAGACCGCCCCGGGCACAAGCCGTCACTGGTACGCGTGTCCGATAGCTCGGGTGGACAGGAAACCTGTCCACTTCGCATCCGACACGAAATTCCTTTAGGTATCTTATTGATAATGTTATAATAGGCATAGTAGCAGTAGGCATGACGGAATCAAATCCTTCCCCATGTTCACTTAGTGGCTCATAATCTATAAAATTCAACGAGGACAATCATGGAAAATGTCAATGTAGGCTATTATATAAAGTTACGGCGCAAGGAGCTGGGCATGACGCAACTGCAGCTTGCGCAAAAGGTGGGAAAGTCAGCTCAGGTAATTTCCAACTGGGAGCGGGGCTACAGTCCCAGTATGAAGATGGAGGAACTGGCCAAGGTGGCCGCCGTCCTGCAGGTTAATGTGGGCTATTTTTTCCCCGCCGAGGAAAAAATAACGGACAACCGCCCCCCGTAGTGGACAAACGACTGCGGGCAATTATTGACATTTATCCTTCCCTCAGCGATTACACCAAAGATATTATTGACGCCATCATTAAAGTGGCTAGAACACATAAATAAGCACGCATATCAAGGAGGCTGTGAGGCAGCCTCCTTTTTTATGTCCACGCCATGTCAGTCCATGATTTATATTTAATTATGAACCGCGCTTTCTGCAGACACAATAAAAGAGAGCACATCTGATGATATGCCCTCTGTCTGGTTCTTCAGCCGCACTGCGGAGGTAAGACCTTCTTACAAAGAAAGTTTGTCAATCAGTTTTAATACTCTGTCAACAACCGGGTTAGAGACTTGTTTGATAGCTTCTTTGAGAGTATCAAATAAACCTCCACCAGCTACCATGTCCAGTTCCATATCGTCCATTTTGTTCATGAACTTCTTATTCACTTCATTTTCCTCCTCACAATCTTGAGTGTTGTTATCTTGCTTTCTGTTCTTTATATCCCCGAAAAGCAAAAAGTGTTGTAGTGCGGGAGAAAAAAATGTAATACTTGACATTATCAATCGTAAGTATAGACAAAGGTAACCAAAGTCAACTAAACACAAAAGAAAGGGGTTGTCAAAAATGATGGACAAGAAAGAACTTAATGTTATGGAACTGGATATGGTTGCCGGTGGTAGCTTTTGGGATGATGTTGGTGACTTTTTTGAAGATGCTGCGGATGAAGTAGTTGATGTTGTGAAAGATGTTGCTGAACCAGCGGCGGAGATTTTTAATGATGCTAAGAATGCATAGGCGAATAGACCTGCTCAGGAATCTGCAGCAGGTCTATTTTTGTCAATTTGAGAAGGCGCACTTATGAGTTTCTCCAAAATCAAAATAAAAAAAGGTGCTGGTGATAAAATGCGAAAGCATTATATATCACAGCACCTTTTATCATACTTAAAACACAGCTCCGCCCGCCACTGCTTTTTCGTGGGCCTTGGCTGTTGCCTGCACTATTTCTTCATAGCCGGTCAAGGCGGCAAAGGGGGCGAATTGGGCGGCGCGTTTGTACATGGCCATACGTATGTGTCTCTGTGGTTCGGGGCGTGGCAGGTTGATTATGCGTTGGTAGGTCAGCCGCCCATGTTAAATATCACGGCAACTTATAAATCACATTCCCCTGCAGGCTATGCACATGCCGCATGAACGATGTTATCTTTTTGTAGTTTTTCACACCGTTGACCTCCAGGCAGTCCGATACGTCCACGGCATAGGGTTTCAGCACATGATTAAGCGCCAGCACATTTTTTCTGTCCACCTTTGCCGCAATGATAACCGACTTATGCATTTTGGCAATAATGTCAGCCAGTTTCTCATTCTTAAAGTCCTGAGCTCCAATATCTATCAGTATCATTTCCGCCGGACATTTCTCTGCCTTTTCCAAGGTAAAATCATCATCAAAGACAAAACGCTTGATAACAGGCCTTTCCACGCGTTTTATATACCTGTCGCTTTCGCTGCCATTAAGCTGCACATAATCCACGCCTACACTGTCGGCTGCCTTGTTGACATAATTCAGCGGCATATTACGGAACTCGCCTACCTTGCGCGTTTCCGGTTATACCCACCTTGATGAAGAATCCCAGCAAACCAAAGTCGGGCAATGGCTGGAAAAAAGATATTTCCGAACTGCTAAACACATCAAATGAACTGCCGTTGCAAAATAAATCATAATCCTGTGGCACTACATTGGCACTACTTTTACAAACAAACACACGGCAAGGCTCTGCGAAAATACCCGTAGAGCCTTGCCGTGCAAGGTGGTATGAAATTTAAGACATGGTTGAATATGTAATGTTAAATTTGCCCAATCATTTTATGTGTCTGGGGGATTACCCTTACATCCTTTAGTTTTGTCAGGGCATAGTTCTGACAGATGAGGATTTTTTCCGGGCTGGCGGCCTTGCAGCCGCCGTAAGGCGTGACCGGCTGAATGATGAACAGTGTTTCCGGCGCGGTCTCTGCCACTAAGTCAATGGCCTGCCGGAATTCTTCCTCCGTGGTTTCCTCTGCCACCACCAGCTTGATATACAAATCCTTGGTCTTGGCAATTTCGATAAATTTGCGGTGCTCCTCCCACTGCGGACGGCTGATAATGCTGGGCAGCTTGATGTCCATGCTGATGATATCCGCAACATCCATAATGCTTGCCAGCTCCTTATACAAGGTGCCGTTGGTTTCCAAAAAGACAGGCACATGAACAGCCTCGGCCACTTCGCGGATAAATTCTGCGTGCAAAAGCGGCTCGCCTCCGGTAAAGCTCACGGCCTGATGGGGAACTTCCTGACAAAGCCTGTTTATCTCCATCGCCACCTGCTCTGCCGAGCGCGGATTGGGAAGCGTTGCAAACTCCCGGCTGCCGGCGTAAGTTTCCACCTCGCAGGACTTATGGCTGCCTGGCGTATTTTCCGTATCACAGAAGCTGCAATCCAGATTGCAGCCTTCAAAGCGCACAAAAACCTGACGGCAGCCCACATATTTGCCCTCTCCCTGAATGGAGGAAAATATTTCAATAAGATTCTTCTTCATAACTCAATAACTCAGTCCTTCGTGTAGGTAACGCTGGATTTCGGTGATTCAAAGACCGTTATCGCCGCCAAAACGCTGTCGCGCTTAAAAATCTCATTACCAGCCAATTCTTCAAAGATAATCCGGGCAAGATTTTCCGCCGTAGGATTTACGCCATCCTTAAAAGGAGCCAGCTCATTGAGATAACGATGGTCAAAGCGTTCCAAAGTATCCTTCAAGGTCTGCTTAATATCCTTGAAATCCACCAGCATGCCCAGTTCGTCCAGTTCCCGGCCTTTGACAACCGCTTCCACCACCCAGTTATGCCCATGCAGGCGGGCACATTTACCGGGATAACCATTGATATGATGGGCCGCTTCAAACGCGCCCTCTACTTTTAACGTATACATTATCGAAAAACTCCTTACCTATATAAAATATACATGATTATAACACCTTCAAGCGGTCCTTTCAACACGAGCAAAGCTATACGTCCTGCCACGGCGCCCTGACAGCGGGCAATGACCTTATCTGCTTATCCTGTAATTCATAAGCTATGCCGTTATCTGCCAGCTCCTGCAAAAAGGCCTTTAGATAAACAGGGCTGGAAAACTTCTGCATGAAATCCAGGGTGAATTTACCATTTACCGCCGAAATTTGCAGGGTAATGTCCATAATGGTGGCATTCCAGGCATGGAACTCTTTTACATATTTTTCTGCTTCCCCGAAATTGGCTTTCCCCACATAACTCACGTTAGCTGTAGCAAAACGATTGGCGGCCTCGTCCACCTTTGCCATCATCGCCAGCCTTTCCTTGTGCGTTTTCTTTGCCAAAAGCATTTTGGTCAAGCCGGCAGTATGCGCCACGCCGGAAAGAACAGCTTTCTCACTGGTCTGTGCCGCAACCATATTCCTATAGGCCTTCACCTGCTCAGATAGCGGCAATTTACGCAGCTGTTCATCATATTCCAGAAAAGCACCGCCGACCAGACTTTGATGCGCCAGCGGAGCGTGCAGAGCTTTGCGCTGATTCACGCACAAAACAATGCGTATGCTTTCTTGGGCACGAGGATACAACTTTGCCAGACTACGGCTCAGAAGCAATGACACCATTGTTCCCGGACTGCCGCCATTCTCTTTGCAAAAGTGCATAAAGGCATCTTCAGCCAGCAATATGCTATATACATAGTCCGGGCTTTCCGTATGCAGATTAGCAGCGATACCGGGAAGCAGAGCCTTGCTCCACTCATGACGCCGGGGCGTTGGCAGGTCTTGCGCTTTCATTACGGGACAATCCCATTCCTCATGAGATATTTTATCGCCAGCCAGACGAATACCTGCTGTCGCAAGCGTCACCTTGTAGCGCTGACAGCAATAATAATACAACAAGGTGCGTATCACTTCATAAGTTCCCGCGCCATCGGTCAGACCATGAAAAATATCCATGACCAGCCAATCAGCATGGTACGAAAATGAAAGCAGATGATCATTCGCTTCTGCTGAATTTAATGTTACGCCCTGCCCTGAATCGGAAACAACTACCGGCTCCCGATTCTCTGCAAAGATAAAATCATCACCACGAGCCTGCAATTTCACGCAGAAATACGGATACCGCTCCATCGTGGCATCCACTGCCCTGCGCAGTACCACAGGGTCAACATCGTCCTGCATCCGTATCCGTATTCTAATGGCATACGGATTATCCTTGTGCAGCCGATAAATGGGAATGACCTCGGTAAACAATTTCTGTTCCATGCGAGCACCTCCAACACAAGCTACAATAATTTTACCATAAAAAGAAAAACGGCACGAGCCGTTGTCCCGTGATATTGGACACCAAAAGAACGAGGAGTTGCCGAGGCTGCCTTTGTGAACGCAAAAAGAAGCAGAGATTTCTGTGTTCTCTGCTCCTTGACTATAACTAGCCCCGCTGTACATCAGCAAGGAATCAAACATTCCTTCGTCCCTAAAACCAAGAAAGCCGCCTGTTTCTTCGATGCAACGCTGGTGGATAGCCAGAATTTGTTCTTTGGTTAATCTTTTCATTTGGCAAGCACCTTCAGGGCTTCCATGTTCTTTTGCTTCAGGCGCTCCGTTACAGCCATGACCTCTTCATCAGAGGCAACCGCTTCTTTTGCCACTTGCTTATATTCAATCAGGACATACTTAGGGGCATTGTTTTTCATAATCACCACAGCGCCACTGGCATCTACCATGTGGGCAATCTTGGAGAAATTCTGGTTGGCTTCGGTTATCGAAACCATGCTTGCAGAATTGACCATCATCGTCATTCACGCCCTTCTAACGCCATCCCTTTTACAAAAAAAGTATAGCCTAAGTATGAGTCAAGCAAGTCTGGCATTTTTCTGTTTTCCCCCTTGAAATCTGATAGCATTTTTGCTATCATGTAAAAAAGTTCATTTGTATTGGAGCTATCATGTATACCATCGAATTTTATGAAAACAGCCATGGGGGTGCTGATGTTTGGGATTTTTTGGAAGAACTCCGCTTAAAATCAGCCACCAGCAAGGATGCCAGAATACAATACAATCAAATGCTATTCTACATCGACCTGCTATCCAAAAACGGAACACGAATGCCGGAAAAAATTACCAAGAATATCGATGAAGATATTTTGGAGCTGCGTCCCGGCAATAACCGTGTATTTTATTTTTATCACCGTGACAATACCTTTGTCCTGCTTCATCATTTCCGCAAGAAGAGCATGAAGACGCCTCCACGAGAAATTGAACGTGCAAAAAGAGAACGCGATGACTATATCAAGCGAAAGGATGCTGAAAGAAAATGAGAACATGGAACGATTATAAAAATCATGTAAAGGCAGTTGACCCTGTTGCTAAGGCTGACCTGGAAAACATTGAGGAACTTACCTCTATTGTTTCTTCCTTGATTGCCAAACGAACTGAACTTGGCATAAGCCAGCGTGACCTTGCAGCAGAATGCGGTTTGCCCCAATCATCCGTTGCTCGAATCGAATCTTTCAAAACCACCCCAAAACTTGATACCCTGCTGAAAATGATGCGTCCTTTAGGCCTTAAACTCCAGGTAGCATCTATTGGCTGACGTAACGGCACTATCCTTCGGTAGTGCCGTTTAATATAAAGTTTGCATATAACACTTCCTCATAATATCATTGGCGAAATGTAACTTGACCGTTCATCAACATGGGGAGAAGAAAGTCGCGTAGAGCTATTAACGTATTATTACCGCCGATTTTAATTTTTACCTCGTTATAGCACAAAAGCCCTCCCCTTAAGGGAAGGCTTTCTAAATTACTTCATAATGTCTTTCGTATTTTTTACGTTGCCGACAATATCATTCATGCTCATAGCACGGGTATGTTTGGTATGGCTCCATTCATGTTCGTTGCGGTGAATGAACCCTAAGAAAATGATGGGAATCCAGGAATAAATAAACACAGGATAGAGCAGCATGTAGAGCCAGGATTTCCACTTAGCCCTGATTTTAATCAGAATAATCATGGGCAGAATATACTGGCCGAGCATGATGGCCGTCATCAGCTGCGAGGGCATGAAATTGTAGATATTCGTATAAAACGGCGGAAATGCCAGCTGAACGTAGCTGATAATGATGAAGATGGTGGAAATCATCAGGAAGTGGGGCTGCATGAGGTAAATACATTCATCCCACATACGGATGTCCTTGTGCTTCCAGCCTGCTTTCAGCATCTTGGGGATGAAGCGGTTGCCCACATCGAACTGTCCCTGCGCCCATCGGCGGCGCTGATTCCATGACTGCTTGAAGGTCAGGGGCTTTTCATCATAGATGATGGCGTCATGAGCCCAGCTGGTCTTGATGCCTTCAGCCATGCACTTCATGGTGAATTCCATGTCCTCGGTGAGGCAGGTTGCCTGCCAGCCGTGACGCTTTAAGATTTCCATATCAAAGCACATGCCGGTACCGCCTAAGCAGGCCGACAGGCCGATATTGGATTTTGCCAAATGGGAGATATGGCAGATAACCCAGAACGCGATGGCAAAAGTACCTGCCACCCATGTGTCGTAGGGGTTCTTGGCGTCCATGTAGCACTGGATAACCTTATCCCCCTTGCAGAGGCGGTTATTCATTTCCATCAGGAACTGCGGATGTACGAGATTGTCCGCATCGAAAACGCAGACAGCGTCATATTCCTTGTCCATTTTGAACAACCGGTCAAACATCCAGTCGAGGGCATAGCCCTTGCTCTTTTTGGTCGGATGGGTGCGCTCATGAACGATGGCTCCGGCTTTTGCTGCCACTTCGGCGGTATTGTCATCGCAGTTATCCGCTACCACATGAATATCATACATATTCTTGGGATAGTTGAGCTGGCCTAAGTTTTCCACCAACTGGCCAATAACTGCCGATTCGTTATGCGCTGCGACCACCAAGGCAAAAGTCTTTTTCGGAACCTTAACCTTATTTTCCTTCCGCCGCCACATTCCGCAAAAACCGATAATGAAGAAATACAGGGTAAACAGGAAAATCAAAATCTGCATCGGCACCATGATGATGTCAAATGGATGTGTCAAAAATCATCAGCCTTCCTTTGCAAATAGCGCAATTATTGTATTTAAGATACCTGCCAGCCCGTAGGTGCAGAATACGGCTACGGCAACAGCCGGCAGAAGGGCATCTTTGCCAAACCACAGGATGGCGGCAAACATGACCAGCGCAAAAATTTTCGTGGCCATATAGACAGGCTCAGCGCCATCCCCCTTGAAATTGGGGTAATGCACATGGCTGACCATCAGGTAGCCTACAATAGCCATAACGATGGGATAAGCGATACCAAAGCTCAGAGGGTCAATTCCCATGCTCACAAAGAGCAGTGTGGTCATAGCCACGATGTTGCCGCCAGCCGGAATGGCCAGCCCCATGAAATAGCCATGAACAACATCAGCATTGACATTAAACCGCGCCAGACGCCACATACCGCATACGGCAAAAATGATAACCACAGCCATGCCCAAAAGACCATGATGCTGCAGGACAAAAGCCCATGCTAAAAATGCCGGGGCAATGCCAAAGGAACCCAAATCGCAAAGGGAGTCCATCTCCTTGCCCATTTCGCTGGAAACGCCAAAGAAACGGGCGGTGCGTCCGTCAAGGCCGTCAGCTACCAAAGCCAGCAAAATGAAAATAGAACCCCAGATTAAATCACCATGATATGTAGCCAGTATCGAGCACATACCGAATACCAGATTCATCGAGGTGCATAAATTAGGTAAAAACCGCCTGTAATCCATCAGTCCTTAATCCTCCCCAAAATAGTCTGACCGCCGGCAACCTTCTGCCCTTTGGTTACAGCGATTTCCACATTTTTCGGCATAACTACCTCCAGGCAGGAACCGAATTTTATCATTCCGTAAAGCTCGCCCTGTTTCAGTTCATCATCAAGAGTCACATAGGACACAATACGCCGCGCCAATATCCCGGCAATCTGTTTTACACTGATGCGGATGCGGTCATTTTCGATACCCAGCACGTGATGTTCATTCTCAAAGCCGACCGTGTCCTTATAGGCAGGGCGGAAACGGCCGCAGAAATACTTTTGCAGCTTGATTTTGCCATTGATAGGACTGCGATTTACATGGACATTGAAAACGGACATGAAGATAACCACTTTGTTGCAGGGTTCTTTTACAAATTCATCCGCTTCCATGGACACGATGTCCGTCACCGTGCCATCGGCCGGCGAAAGGATTACATCGTCATTTAAGGCAATCTCCCGGTGGGGATTGCGGAAAAAGTAACAGAAATAAAACATCAGCACGAGGGGAATCACAGCTGCGTAGGGACTGATAGAAAAGCCCACCAGCAGTGCCAGGAAAAAACAGGCACCAATAAAGGGATAACCCTCGGAAATAATAGGAGTCAAGCTCCCACCTCCTGATTATAATCAATAATCCGCGTCTTAGGCGCGGCGTGATTTAAAGCTGTGTACCTTCAGTACAAACTTCGGCAGGGCCATCAAGCGGCCAGCCCGTTTCGGCTGCAAAAGACCGCGGAACAGCCATTCCAGTTTGGCTTTCTGCATCCAGTAAGGAGCGCGTTTCATAACGCCTGCCATAACGTCCAGCGTACCGCCTACACCGATGGAAACAGGCACATTCAGCTCCTTCATGTGGGCATAGAGCCATTTTTCCTGCTTGGGCACACCGAGCGCCGCCAGCAGCAGGTCAGGTTTTGCTGCCTTGATTTCCTCTATAATAGCCGGTTCATCCTGCGGCTTAAAGTAACCGTCCCGGGTGCCTACGATTTCGATGCCGGGATAGAGGGCTTCAGCCTTGGCCTTGGCCTTTTCCGCTACACCGGGAGCCGAACCAAAGAAGAACACACGGCGTTTTTTTGCCGGCGCCAGACGCATAAGTTCCTGTGCCAGGTCATAGCCTGCCACCCTTTCCGGCATTTCATAGCCCAGATGATGGGCTGCCCAGACTGTACCGGCACCATCCGGCACCACCAGCGCCGCAGCGTTCAAGATATTCTTCAATTCCGCGTCATGGGTGGCCCGCATTATCATCTCGGCATTGGCCGTAGCAATCAGGACATTTTTCTTTTCATCCATATAGCTTTCGACCTGAGCCACAGCCTGAGCCATGGTTACAGAATCCACCTGCACACCCAGTATATCAACTTTGTCGGACACGCTGTTACCTCCCGTATTTTCACAATAACTCATTGAACTAGTTTACTACAAAACACGGGCAGCGTCAACTGTCCGCCGCTGCTATAAAGAGGGCGGAAAGCCCCTGTTTTCTTCTCTGTGGTCTATATTTACGGCAGTAAAAAAGAGCAGCCAGTGACTGCTCTTTTCTGCTTATAAATGCCGCTTATTTGTTGTCAGCTACAACCTTACGCGTAACTTCTGCAACGTGGTCTACGGTGAAGCCAAATTTCTCGAAGAGAATGCCTGCCGGAGCGGAAGCACCAAAGCCCTTCATGGAAACAACAGCACCGTCAAGGCCTACATATTTGCCCCAGCCAAAGTCGCTGAGAGCTTCGACAGCTACACGGGCGCGTACTTTCTTCGGCAGAACGCTTTCCTTGTATTCAGCGCTCTGTGCCTCAAAGATGTCCATGCAGGGCATGGAAACGACGCGCACGTCAACGCCTTCGCCGGCCAGTTTCTTCTGTGCGTCAACAGCCAGCGAAACTTCGGAGCCGGTAGCGATGATGATACCATCCATCTTGGCCGCATCTTTGGCTTCGGAAACGACATAAGCGCCTTTGAGGGCATCCTTGGAGGAACCAGCCAGCTGCGGCAAATTCTGACGAGTCAGGACCAGAGCCGTCGGCGTCTTTTCGCTGGTTACAGCCAGATACCAGCCAGCTGCGGTTTCCGTAGCATCAGCCGGACGGAATACATTTACGTTGGGCTGGGAGCGCAGCATAGCCAGCTGTTCGATAGGCTCATGGGTCGGGCCATCTTCACCAACACCGATGGAGTCATGGGTGAATACATAGGTCACAGGCAGATTCATGAGCGCTGCCAGACGAATCATCGGTTTCGTGTAATCGCTGAACACGAAGAAGGTCGCAACGTAGTTGCGCAGACCGCCGTGGAGCGTGATACCGTTGGCCATAGCAGCCATAGCCAGTTCACGTACACCGAAGTGCAGGTTGCGGCCGGCATAGTCATCCTTGGAGAAGTCGCCAGCATCCTTCATATTCGTCTTGTTGGAAGGAGCCAGGTCAGCGCTGCCGCCGAAGAGGTTGGGCATGATATCTTTCAGGCGGTTAATCATCGTGCCGGAGAGCGCACGGGTAGCCTGCGGTTTATCCTCATAAGCCCAGAAGTTTTCATCGTTGAGCAGGGCATCGGCATCGACAGGAGCATGGAACTTGTCCCATTTAGCCTTGAGTTCCGGGAACTTAGCGCAGTAATCAGCAAAGAGCTTGTTCCATGCTTCTTCAGCCTGAGCGCCCTTGCCGGCCAGTTCCTTATAATGGTCATAAACTTCCTGCGGAATGTTGAAGGTCTTTTCCGGTTCCGGCCAACCCAGATTTTCCTTGAGCGCCTTGACGTTGTCTTCGCCCAACGGTTCGCCATGAGCGCTGGCCTTGCCCTGTTTTGCCGGACAGCCATAGCCAATCTGCGTCTTAACCGTGATGAAGGACGGATGTTCCTTATCGGCCTTGGCAGCTTCGATGGCCTTGCCGATAGCGGCCAAATCATTGCCGTCTTCGACTGTCAGCGTCTGGAAGCCGAAAGCCTGCATGCGTTTTTCCACATTTTCCGTGAAGGCGATATCCGTGCTGCCTTCGATGGAAATTTTGTTGGAATCATAGAGAATGATGAGTTTGGAGAGACCCAGCGTACCTGCCAGAGAGAAGGCTTCCGAGGAAATACCTTCCATCATGCAGCCGTCACCGCCCAGCGCAAATGTGTAATGGTCAACTACGTCATAACCGGGCTTATTGAATTCAGCAGCCAGATGAGCTTCTGCCATAGCCATGCCTACAGCCATGCCCATGCCAGCCCCCAAAGGACCGGTCGTAGCTTCAACGCCTACCGTATGGCCGTATTCGGGATGACCGGGAGTCAGCGAGCCGTCCTGACGGAAGTTCTTCAAATCATCCAGCGTAAGGCCGTAACCGAAGTAATGGAGCAAGGAATAGAGCAAGGTCGAACCATGACCACCGGACAGGATGAAACGGTCGCGGTTAGCCCACTGCGGGTTCTTCGGGTTATGGTTCATGTGGTTGGCCCACAGTTCATAGGCCATGGCTGCACTGCCCAGAGGCAGGCCGGGATGACCAGAATTTGCCTTCTGCACAGCGTCAGCTGCCAGAACGCGGATAGCGTTTACACAAGTAGTATCGATGTTACTCAATGTGTATCTCTCCTTACCTGTAAAAAAGATAGTTAATTAACAAATATTATTCTACAAAAATTATCTAAAAAAGTATAGTACCTTTGACCTTTTCCTTTATTATTTTTTATGATTTCTTAGTTAAATAGCGATTTTTTTCTGCTGACGGGCTGTAAAGTAATAATAATTGGTATAGCCTTTTTCCTTAAGCAATTCTACGGCCTGCGCAAAACCAGCCCCTACATCTGCGGTTTTATGCCCATCAGAACCCAGAGTGACAATCTCTCCCCCCAGCTCCTTATACAAGGCCAGCACTTCTGCCATAGGGTACTGCTCACCAGCTTCCTTACGCCATCCGGCAGTATTGATTTCCAAGCCGATGCCCCTTTCAATGGCCGTGCGTAAAATCCTGGTCAGGACAGCCCTGTACTTTTCAAACTCGTAATGTCCATAACCGCCAATCGCACCATACAGCTTGACCAAATCCAAATGACCAATGACATCAATATCGGCCGTTTCTGCCATAGTCAGGATTTCCTGAAAATATGCACCATACAACTCATCCTTGCTTTTACCGGGCATGTAATTGCGCAGCTTGACGCCATCAATATTATGGATAGAGCCGATGATAAAATCCACTTGCATGTCCTGCAAGGCCGCCGCAAGTTTCTCCCGGCAGGCTGGCAGATGAGGCTCGCCAATCTCCAGGCCACGTCCGATAAAGATACGTCCGGCAAATTTTTCCCTCATTTTGTCAATCTCCTGATGGTATGCAGGATAATCCATCACACCGTAACTGACATCGCGTTCATCCACGGAAAAATGCTCCGTAAAACATATCCCTTTCATGCCCTTGTCCAAAGCGGCCTGACATTGCTCTTCCAGACCGGCTTTGCCATCAAATGAAAACGTGCTATGCGTGTGACAATCGTACAAATCCATCTCAATACCTCCATTTACTGCGCCATGGAAAAAGGCAGGATACCGTTGCCAGCATCCTGCGCTTATATCAGGGGATTTTTCTTCTTTACTGCAATTTGCTGGTCAGGCCTTTAAGATTAAAGCATTCTACATAATGGTCAATGGCATTTGCAATTTTATAAACCACATAAGCCTCACCATCAATACCACTGACAGCCAAATTAGCATAGAGTTTCTTGATTTCTGCCTTAACTCTGTCATTGTTAAACGTATAGTGACCGCTTATCTCCGTAATGAGCAGCGTCAGTTTTTCGTCCTTGAAGATTTCCTCCGGCGCCAGCTTGTCCTTGCCATCTACCATCCATTTTTTCCAGCGGCCGCTGTTTACAGCTTCTTCACGCAGAGCTTTGCCCAGCTCAGATGCTTCCTTGATAAGTCCCTGTTTTACCAGTCTGTCCTCAACCTCAATCAATTTTAGATATGCCTGCGTTTCCACGGTGCCAAATTCCGGGGCAACGTTCATCGCAGTAACACCCAGTGCAGGATGCTCCAGCAGTACGGCATCATCCAGATAATCGCCATTGTGTTCTTTGAGGCCTACGCCATGCTTCTTGGCTACCGCAGACAATTCCTTGCAGGAAGTGGAATCAACATGACCTACATTTTCCGTAAGTCTGGTGAGCGTACCAGTATTGCCTACAATAAAGGACGGATGCGGCAACCCTTTTTCATCAAGTTTAGCATGGAGTTTTTCAATGAAGCGCTCATAGTTTTCCGGGGACGTCAGGCCGCCGTTTGTTTCCTCTGTACCTACCTCGTAGCTGACTGGCGGCAGATTTCTGGACTTGCGTTCATTCTCCACATATTCTATCAGTTCCACCGTGCGGCGCACGTTGACATCCGGGTCGATAACCTTGCCTACTACATAGGGGTCTTTGGTCGGGTCAATATGCAAAAGGTCAAAACCATTAAGCAGGTCATAGAGATATGATTTCTTGCCCAGCTCCATAGCCTCATCTTCCGGCAAGTGCGCATTGCGCTCATTATCACGCTGCCACGGGCCGCCATGGTCGCGGCAAAGATAGTAAAGACCGTCAAACTTCGTTTCCGCAGCCACTTCCTTAATGGCTTTGGCGAAGGTCTCCTGATTCCAGTTGCAGACGTAGCCGCCGCCAAGTTCATCGGCATCTACCTGATTACGGCTGGCAATGAACATCAAGGGGAAATCCTTTTCCTTTGCCAAAAGCATACTGGCCTTAATCAAAGTTTTCGACATCGGGCCAATTCCCACCATGGTAGCCTTTTCCCGGCCTTCCATCTTCAACATCTTTTGGACAGCTTCCTGTAAGGTAATCTTGCTCATTTAAAATGCGCTCCTTTTCACTAAAAGATATTTTATGAATCGGATTGCGCACACTGTTTATATATGTTATATTTTTCTTATAGTGTTTATTGCGTGGCGCAATCCATTTTGTCATTGTGTCTATGCAAGTTCTTTTCCGGGGTTTCCCCGGATTTTTTTTTATTTTTCGTTATCCTGCTTGATGTCCGGGCGCAGGATATGGAGACAGCCAGCCGTCACTGCCGTACCGATAAGCATATCAATGGCATACCAGAGAGGTGCCTGACTGACAGCCGGTAATACAATCAGCCCACCATGGGGAACCATACATTCCACACCATGAATCATGCCCAGACCAGCGCCTACCGCACTGCCGATGATGATAGAGGGCAATACCGTCTTAAGGCTCTTTACGGCGAAGGGAATTGCACCTTCGGTAATGCCGATAAGTCCCATGAACGCAGCCGACACGCCCATATTACGGTCAGCAGCTTCCCATTTCTTCTTGGAGATAAACGTTGATAAAGCCAGTCCCAAAGGAGGAATTGCCACAGCAATGCGGTATGCTCCATTAGGACCATAAATGCCTTCGGCCATAAGTGCCAGAGTAAAACCGGTTGCTGTCTTGTTGATGGGGCCGCCCATATCGAAAGCTGCCATAGCGCCAACGATGATACCAATGAGCAGCGCACTGCCGCCCTGCAAACCAGAGAGCGCGTTAATCAGCCAGCCCATAAACATACCAATCGGCGTTACCAACAGATAGATATAAACCATGGATACGGCAAACGTGGCAACGATAGGGATAATCAGAATTGGCATTATAGCCATAAGGGTTTGGTTTACCTTCCACTTTTTAATCCAACGGGCTACATAACCGCTGAGAATACCTAACAGCATAGCTCCCAAAAAGCCTGTCTGCACATGATTTTCGCCGATAGGAATGCTGGCCAGATATCCTGTCACAAATCCGGGCGTAAGACCGGGCTTACCGGCCAGTGAATATGCAATGTAACCAGACAATACAGGAATCATCATGGCAAAGCCTGCCATACCAATATCGCCAAGATTTTTCAAAAACGGGTTTGTGACTACCATGCCTTCCCCGGCTTTAGCATCACCACTGGCAAGCGATAATGCCAAAAAGATACCGCCTACTACCACCACGGGCATCATGTAGGAAACGCCTGTGTTGAAAGCCTTCAACAAATCTGCACCTACTGTTTTCATCGTATCAGATGCCATAATATTACCCCTTTCTTTCCCGAAAAATTATTTCACCAGAGCAACCGCCTTATCAATGGCAGCGGCCGGGTCACGAATAACTTCCGCAGGATTCATCGTCAGTACCAGCCCCTGCTCCTGTTTTTCCTCAAATCTTTCCTCGCCTTCAATGCCGATGGCTACTGCCAAAATCACTACATCGGCATCATTTACCTCATCCTCTTCCAGCTCATTTTCAATCCCCATACCTCCCTGAGTCTCAACCTTGCAGTCAATTCCTCTTTTCTTGCATTCCTGCTCAATAGCCTCCTGTGCCATGTAGGTATGTGCCACACCGGTAATACATGCTGCTACGCCCACGATTTTCATGATAATCCATCCTTTCCTTTGCTCTCCAAAAATCTCTTACTCTTTAATACCTTGATCTATTTCATTCAACATATTGTATGCCTCTGTACTGTTTTGGCAGGCAAACAATTTATTGCGAAATTCATCATTTATCAGTTTTTTGCTTACCGCTGCAATTGCCCGTAAATGCAGTGTATCCGCTTTGCTCTGCGGTACGCCTATAAGAAAAACTCCGTTTATTTCATCTGTAGAATTTTCATCCCACAAAAAAGGTTTTTCAGCACTGGCAAAAGCCATAAATGCTTCTTTAACCGCGTCGGTCTTTCCATGGGGAATGGCTATGCCATGTCCGATTGATGTTGATATCTCCTCCTCCCGCCGATATACGGCCCTGATAAATTCTTCCCTGTCTGCCAGTAAGCCTTCCTTATCAGCCGCCTCAGCAATAAGCCTGATTACTGCGTCCCGGCTGGTCAGGTCAGCCTTGGCAAACACCAGTTCTTTTCTGACCATAACATCCTCTCCTCGTATTCTTCTTTCAAGGTTTTCCTTCTGTAATCATACTATCATAATACACCCTCTTATAAAACTCATGATAATTTTCCTTTTCGTAAAAAATATGATAAAAACCCCTGCCATCTTTTTTCATGGCAGGGGTAAATAGTTTCATTGCTTGCTTAATAAATACGTTACTGATTTTTGGAATGCCTCATCGTTCTGGTCTTGTATCTTGCGCAATTCAGCACGCGTGTTTACACGCGCCAGCGCTTTATAAAAGCTGGAAAACATTTGCAGATTCTTTTCAAATTGCTGACGGGAAATAGCAAACATGAATACTATTTTTACAGCAGATTGTCCCCAAGGCACAGGTTTTTTCATGCGTACTATGAGCATCTGCGTCCGCTGTACATAATCAGGGTCGCCATGCGGAATTGCTATATCGCCAATATCAGTAGTGGAAACCTTTTCTCGTGCCTGCAGGCTGGTCAGGAAATCCTGCGTAACGCAGCCGTCCTTTTCTAAAAAGCGCGCCGCCTTCTCAAGCACAGCCTCTTTGCTTTCCTTGTCATTAAGCGTAAGGATTTTTGCATTCTGCAAAAACATGGCCAGCATGCTCTCAGTACATTTTGCCTCCACAAAGCGGCCTATCTGCTTTAGCTCGCCATCAGCCAGCATCGGCGTGACATATATTACCGAAACATCCGGGCGCTTGATATTTTCTGTACTGAGAACCAGCTCCGCATCTATTTCCTTCATCTGCAAAAAATATTGAACGGAAATGCTGTCAACAATTTCCACCGCCGGAAACATCTGCTCAACACGCACTGCTATCAGACTGGCGGCAGCCAGACCATAGTGACAAACCACCAAGGTTCGTACCTTGCGCCCGGTGCTCTTCATCCTCTCAATACCGGCCTGAAAGTGCAGAGCCAGATACATCATCTCTCCCGGCGGCACATGATACGAAAATGTTTCCGCGATAACTTCCGCAGCGATAGCTGCCATTTCAAAGCCTAAGGGATATTGATTGCGAACATCAGTAATCCCCGTGGCATCGCCCATCTCCCTGCCCAGCTTATCACGCCGAACCACCGTGGAGTAGATATGCACTGCCAGGCCATTGGCCAGTTCTTTGTCATCGCTCAAATCTACCGTCAGCCGCTGTTTTATGCGTACAAACACTTTTTCCAGCACATTGTGCATCACATCGACGAATTTTCCGCGGTTATCAATTTTCTGCTTGCGCAGCATCAAAAACAGATAAGCAAAATATGATTTCTCCGCCTCAGGCAGTGCTGTCATCCTGCAAATTTTGTCAACGGCTCCACGGTAATCAACTACCTGCGGCATCCCTTCCAGCATATCCTCCACAAGGAAACCTACCGTTACATTGGAAAAGAGCCGATATGACAGCTGTGCATAGACTAAATGCAAAAACAGCTGATTCACAGCCTCATCGGTAAAACTTATCTCCTCCAGCTGCCGCACATAATCTATAGCTGCTGCCGCCCGTTCAATCTCCTTCGCCTCCAGATAATCAAGCAGTGGAAAGTGATTGTCATGAAATTTTTCCAGCTCTGCCTCAAAATCAATCCCTGTTATATAAGGCCGCAACAACTTGGCAAACCGGCTGCGGCGTTCCACCTGTGTGGCGATATTACGCACACCATGACGCCGCATGGAGGAAAGTTCATCAGGATATTTTTCCAACATCACACTCATAACCTTTTCCACCAGCGATTTACTGATATAAAGGCCATCAGCAATGTCCTGTAATACCACAAAACCATCCCGACACAGCAAATACAGCATAATCTGTTTTTCCAGAGAAAACTCCTGCATAGTTTGAAAGGCGTTAAGCATATAGTTAATATTTTCTTCGCCCCAAATACGCAACGCATTTCCCGGCAAGAACTCAATGCCAACGTTATAATCCTTCATTATATCCTGCATGTTTTGCAAATCTGCCTTAACTGTCTGCAAGGATATCTCCAGCAATTCACTAATCTCCTTTAAACTGCTGTGTGGATTTTGCTGGATAATCCTGATGAGATTTATCTGTCGCCGTGTCAGCTTCATACAAAAACCTCCCATAGATATACTCTTTATCAGTATAACAATATATGGGAGGCAATAAAACTCATATTTTATTTATATAATGAAAAAATTTTACGTCATTTAACACTGATTAGAAGTTACGCAAATCAGGACGCAACTCCTGCGCTTTGCCCATGTAGACATGCTGGATTTCGGCCTGCTTTCTGTCCGTGTCAACCAGCAGCAGTACGCGGATGCAGCGCTCCATGGAATCATCGACCTCGGGCACTCTGGTATCAAACAGAGGCACCTTGTCAAACCCTTCCATCTGACGGGCACCGGTAGCCGGAAAGCCATCCGTCAAATCACTGGTCGAGCTGAAAATGCAGGCGCCGATATCCTCGGGCTTTACCTTATTGCGGCGCAAAATCTGGGACAGGAGCATTTTGGCTGCCTGCCAGATTTCTTCCTTTTTGTTTTCCCCTACTACAATCGCTCCACGAATTCCTCTCATAAATAATTCCTCCTACGCGCCTTTATGAATATCCCAAATAATTCTCAGGCTAAGTATAAATGCTATTAAATATCCTAAAAAACCCAGCAACGGTATTTCCATTATCTTCGGGGTCATTTGGGTGGTACAAATAGTACTGGACCCTAAGAGAAGCGCCGCCACCAGCAGAGCCAGAATAAGTTTGTTTATCATGCGGTCAAGATGTCTTAAAGGCTCTTCCGACCCCGTTACATCAAGATTTACTTTGGTCTGGCCGCTCATGGTCATTTTGAGGATGTCCGAAATCTGCTCCGGCAGCTGGGCTGACTTGCGCAGCAGCATCATGCCCTCCTGCTTGGCCTTTTCGATTTCATCTTTCCAGTCAAAGTTTTTCTTGTAATCCACCGCCAGACTGCGGGCAAATATCTCCACAAAGCTGACCTTGGGACAACACAGGCGCATAACGCCCTCAACGGTCAGCACCCCCCGGGCAAACATGGATAAGCCCTGCGGGCAGACAATGTGGTGAACACGCATCAGATTCATGATTTGTCTTGTCAGCACGCCCATCTGCAATTCGCTGAAATCAAGGGAGCTGTACTGCGCCAGCATGGCATCAATATCCTGATACAGAGCCGTATGGTTTACCTTGCCCCTCACCATGCCCAGCGCCAATACCGCCGCCTTCATCTCGAAGGTATCGTGATGTGCCAGCGAATACACCGCCTTGCGGATAGCCGCCCTGTCGCGGCCGGACAGACGACCCATCATCCCCAAATCCAGCCAGACGATGCGGCCGTTGCGAATCCAGATATTGCCGGGATGGGGGTCGGCATGGAAGAAACCGTCCTCTATAATCTGCCGCACATAGTTTTCGCCCAAACGGCGGCCTAAGGTATTTATATCGTAGCCCCGTTCCTTGAGCCTGGTAAAATCATCAATGCGGATGCCGTCCACAAACTCCATGACCAGAATGTGCTGCATGGACAGATTGCGGAAGACCTTAGGACAGGTCACATAGTCAACATCGCGGTTTAAATGGGCAAATTCCTCAATGTGGTCAGCCTCCATCAGGAAGTCCATTTCCTGCTTGGCGATGGTCCACATTTCATCAAGCACCATGTTGAAGTCAATGACATCCTGCGAACGGCTCACGACCTTTATCAGGGTGGCCGCCCGTTTCAGCAGGACGATGTCCTTGCTCATTATCTCATAGATGCCCGGGCGCTGTACCTTCACCACTACCTTTTCCCCGGTGGTGAGGATCGCCCGATGTACCTGCGCAATGCTGGCTGAGCCGATGGCCTCTTCATCTATGTAGGAGAACACCTGATTCCAGCGGCGGTTATACTCCCGTTCAATGACCTCCACAATCGTGGAAAAGGGCATGGGCTTGGCCTCGGACTGGAGCTTCATCAGCTCATCGCAGTATTCCGGCGGTAAAAAGTCCGGGCGCATGCTCATTATCTGTCCCAGCTTTACAAAGGTAGGCCCTAAATCCTCCAGAATCTGCCGGAGTTTTTCGGGGGTCATGCCCTTGACTACTTCCCGCCTGCGCAGAACCGCCACCATTTCTTTGAGGCGTTCCGTGGTGCCTGCATCTTCACTTTTAGCTTTAAACAAATTTCCCAGCATAGCACTGGCTCCTTTGATTTAAGTCAGATAGTGTCTTATTTCCTGCCGTATTTTTCTGCTAGCTGCTGCTTGACAGTCTCATTAGCCAAAAAGTCATCGTAGGTCGTCACGCGGTCAACCACGCCATCCGGCGTGATGTCGATAATACGGTTGGCGATAGTCTGGACAAACTCATGGTCATGGGACACGAAAAGTGCCGTACCGCCAAAGGCAATGAGGCCGTTATTGAGGGCCGTGATGGATTCCAAATCCAGATGGTTGGTAGGCTCGTCCATCAGCAGGACATTGGCGCCGGAAAGCATCATCTTGGACAGCATACAGCGCACGCGCTCGCCACCGGAAAGAACAGAAGCCTTTTTGAGGCTTTCTTCCCCCGAAAACAGCATCCTGCCCAAGAAACCGCGCACAAAAGTTTCGTCCGGATCCTTGGAATACTGGCGCAGCCAGTCAACCAGCGACAGGGACACACCGTCAAAATATGCGGAGTTGTCAGCCGGCAGATATGCCTGCGTCGTGGTCACGCCCCACTTGAAGGAGCCTTCGTCCGGCTCTTCTTCGCCCATGAGAATCTTAAACAGCATGGTCTTGCCAATGCTGTTGGGGCCGACAAAGGCCACCTTATCACCGCGTTTCAGCGTAAAGCTGACGTTTTTCAGCACCTGCTCACCATCAACGGTCTTGGAGATGCCCTCCACCTGCAGCAGCTGGTCGCCAGCTTCTCTGTCGGGCGTAAAGGCAATGTAGGGATAACGGCGCGAAGACGGCTTGATATCCTCCACCTTGATTTTATCGAGCAGCTTTTTACGGCTGGTAGCCTGCTTGGACTTAGCGGCATTAGCGGCAAAACGGGCGATGAAGTTTTGCAATTCCTTGATTTTTTCTTCGGCTTTTTTATTCTGCTCCTTCTGCAGTTGCAGAGCCAGCTGGCTGGACTGATACCAGAAATCATAGTTGCCGGCATAGAGCTGAATAGCGCCGAAGTCCACATCACAGATATAAGTGCAGACCTGATTGAGGAAATGGCGGTCATGGGATACCACGATTACGGTATTTTCAAAACCAGCCAGAAAATCCTCCAGCCAGTTGATGGATTCCACATCCAGATGGTTGGTCGGCTCGTCCAGCAGCAGGATATCCGGGTTGCCAAAGAGCGCCTGCGCCAGCAGTACGCGTACCTTCTCCTTCGCCGTGAGGTCAGCCATCTTCATGGTGTGTTCCTCTTCGGGAATGCCCAGACCATTTAACAGACGGGCCGCCTCAGCCTCAGCATCCCAGCCGTTGAGCTCGGCAAATTCTGCCTCCAGTTCTGAAGCCTTCATGCCATCCTCCTCAGAGAAATCCGGCTTGGCGTAGAGAGCATCCTTCTCGTCCATAATCTCTACCAGACGCTTATGCCCCATGATTACCGTGCGCAGCACCTCGTAATCATCGTAGGCATAATGATCCTGCTGCAGGACGGCCAGACGCTCACCGGGAGTGATTTCGATATTGCCCCCCGTCGGCTCAATCTCCCCGGACAGCAGCTTCAAAAAAGTTGACTTGCCGGCGCCGTTAGCCCCGATAATCCCATAACAGTTCCCCGGCGTAAACTTCAGGTTTACATCCTTATACAGCACACGCTTACCAAACTGCAAACTCACATTATTTGTAGTAATCATAGACTAAATAAAATCCTCTCTATATAAAAATATAAATATTACAAAGCAAAATCCAATCCACAGTGCTCAGAATCCATGCACCGCAACTCCCGGCGCCCAAGGACGGACGCATATTTCTTTTGGTACTTTTCCTATAAAAGAAAAGTACACTGTCTTTACTTAGACAACATTTCGCGGAACATGCTCATAATGCTCTGTCCATAAGTATATCCGGGTACAGCCCAGCGGCCGTTTAAATCCTGCCAGTTGGACAGCGTCTGCTGTCCATAAGTGTTGCGCACCAGCGCATAACGTGGGTCAACTACCGGCTCTATAGGGCGGCGTGTCGAAGCATAAGCCAGCAAATGCTGAATCTGGGCTCTCACCCCCATTTTCGGACTGGAAAAATATGCGCCCTTTACGTCAGCACTGGTCGTGCCCAAGCCGCAATAGTTGTTTTGGTCGGGAGTCACCGTACCGCCGTAGCGGAAAAAGCCCGTTTCCTTCAACGCCTGAGCAAAGGCCACATCGGGACGAATCCCTTCACGGGCGCCCTCTTCGTAGTAATAAGCTACCAGTTCCTTGGGCGATACGGCGATATTCGGGCTGGGATTGACGCTGAGCAGGTATCTGACACACTGCTCCTGGCTGGCCAAAGGCGTGCCGATGATAGAATCGTCAAAAGCCGATACCGTCTTGGGCACCTTGACGACATTCACATCGGCTTTTTTTTCTACAGCCGGATGCAGAATGGCATCAATGCGAGCCTCCAAGCTCTTTTGCGCCGTTCCGCGCTCCACGGTACGGGAACCGCTCCCCATTTTCAACTGATGGCTTGTATCCACCTTTGTTGCCAAATCGGGGCTGCTCCCCAAATGACGAGCCTCTGTCCCGGGTACACCTGCAATGCAGCTGACCAGCAGGCCTGCCGCCATAACCTTAACACAACGCTTAAACAACACGAAATAAACACCCCTTGAATTCACCATTAACTTACAACTACTTTATAAAACATGCTTAGAGAAACATGCTATAAGCAAAATAAAACACAAACAATGCTCCCATAGCCAGCATAAACTTAGAAAGCTCCCGTATTTTGCCGGCAAAGACCATGAAGAGAATATAACCTGTGAAGCCAGCACCTAAAGCTGTCGCAAAGTTGTGCGCCAGCGGCAGCAGTAAAACCATGATACCAATGGTGAGCAGTTCCGCCCGGCGCGTATCCTCATCAGCAGCTAGCGGAACCTCCCTGCTGAGACGCAGCAACAGCCAAAAACCGCTGCCCACCAGAACCGGCACCGCCATCGCCGGAAAATCGGCCCATGACGCCGCCAGCGGCTCAATGAACAAAGTCAGAAGCAGCACTGCCACAGCACCGCCGGTAACATAACGACTGTCCTTCCCCTGCCCGGCTGCCGAGGTTGGCGCAACGGCCAGCGGCGTAGTTCCCAGCAGCGCCCCCAAAAGGCTCATCATACTTAGCAGGCCAGCCCCCTGACACTGTTTTGACTTGTCAATATCCGGGGCAAAGGCCATGATACTGCTGCCATTGACAGCGCTCAAACACACAGGCAGGCACAAACTGGTCAGGACAAACATCCATAATTCCTTGTCTGTACCTGCTATGCAGGTAAGCTGGCCAAAGGACTTATCCAAGCCTTCAGGCAGGAAAAAGGGCGCTGGCGGTATCACCCAAAAGCCCTCCAAAAAGGTAGCTGCCAGCGTAAACACCATGCCGAAAAACAAGGCGTTCCTGCAGCGGCAGGCTGACAGTGCTAATGTCAGCACAATGCCCATCAGGCTCCAATAGGCCAAGGGGTCATAAAAGCCCCCTATCATGGTCACGCTCCAAGGAGAACTGACGATAATGCGCCCCATGTTCAGCCCCTGAACAATGAGATACACGGAAAGAGCCAGACTGATACCCCAGCCCAAAGCCGGCGACAGCCGCCATTTCGGACATTTGGCAGCCAAAAGCCAAAGACCTGCGCCCAATGCTGAGGCCATGGCGCTGGCCCCAAGGATTTGCTGCCAGCCGAGGCCATTGCTAATGGCGATGATAAATACCAGATAAGCGGTCACTGCCACAGAGGGCATAACTACCAAGGATAACCCCTGACGGCTGATCAACAAAGTCCCCAGCAGGGACATAAGCGCACCTGCCGTATAAGCAGCAGCAAAACTCATACCTGCCCAGGAAAGCATAGTGGCTGTGACCACCAGCGCCCCCACAGCCGGAACCGCCATGGTCACACCTGTCAAAACTTCCTTTGCGACTTTCATCACCGGTTCATCCTTCACATAGAATATCAATCATATTTTACCACAGGAAATAAAAAATTGACAGATTATCACGGTCTTTTTCATAAATTATGCCCTTTTCCATGCTATAATTGAGGAAGCTCAACCAACAAAACTATTCAAGGAGGAATTGTCTTGCCTGTCACCAAGTCTTTGCGGACGGTGAAACTCGGAGCCTTGGCGGCCATCGTCCTGCTCTTTGTCATCATACATCTGATAAATCCGGCCTTTCTGCCTCATATCTGCGGCCTGCTGGCCCGCGGAGATATTCAGGAAACCGCTGGCTATATAGCTTCTTTTGGGTCGGGAGCCTTGATTTTCAGCTTTTTGCTGACCCTGTTTGTCAACGCTCTGGGTTTTCCTCCGGCGATTATTTTTTCCACCGCCAACACGCTGATTTTCGGCATTTTCTGGGGCATCGTCCTGTCCGTGGTAGCAGAAACCGTGGGCGTGGCCTTCAGCTTTATCATCCTGCGTTTCTATTTCCGGGAGGCCGCCGCCAAAATCATCAGCCGCAACAAAACCTTGTCCAATCTGGATAAGTACAGCGGCAGCCGGGGCTTTGTGGTCATGCTGATTGCCAGAATGGTGCCCTATTTCCCATCAGTTATGCTCAATGCCATCGGTGCCCTGTCCGCCATGAAATTCCGCGACTACGTTATCGCGTCTTTAGTGGGCAAGTTTCCCTCGACAGGCATTGAGGCCATTATCGGCCATGATGCCATCACCAAGCAGGAGGACCCCACGCGCATGATTGTGGTCATCATCTTTGCCGTTATCCTCATTGTCGGCGCATGGCTTTACGAGCGTCACGAACAGCGAAAACTTGCAGAAAAATAGGAAGTGATTCGTTATGGTGCTTTCCCGCCGCAAATTTCTCAGTCTTATCAGTAAGTCGGCCGTTCTTCTGGGGCTCAGCAGCCTGTTCCCCAAACTTGCTGTCGCCGGCACGCCGCCCATTGAGGCGCTGCGCCAGCTCATTACCAGCGACCCACGTACCTCCCGAACGATTATGTGGCAAAGCAAGACGCCCTTAGACAGCTGTCACCTGCAGTACCGCGATGGCCAGAACTTACAGCAGACAAGGGCGGCTATCGTAAGCAGCCTTACGGAAGACCGCGTGACAAATTATTACTACACTGTATACCTAAAGGACCTCACCCCCGGCACCACCTACAGCTACCGTATCTGGTACGGCAACGATGTCACAGACTGGCAGGAGTTTACAACGCCTCCGGCTGATATGCAGGAATTCAGCGCCCTGATTTTTTGCGATTCCCAATGCGGCTATACTTACGATAGCTGGCATGAACATTTCCGCGCCATCTGGCAGCGCCACCCTGAGGCTCAGTTTTTTGCCATTAACGGCGATATCGTGGACAACGGCCAGCAGGAATGGCAATGGCAAAACTTCTTTGCCGCCATCGAAGGGGAACTTCCCAAGCATCTCTTCGTGCCGGTGATGGGCAACCATGAATGCTACAGCCTCATCTGGAAGCCATGCCGCCCCCGGCGCTACGAACTCAGCTACAATCTGCCGCCCAACGGCAATCAGGCGCTGCAGAATTATTACTACTCCTACGATTACGGTCCTGTCCACTTTGTGGTTCTCAATACGCAAATACTGGAACTGGCCGGCATAGCCCCTGACCTCTTAGCCCAGCAAAAGGCCTGGCTGCGTCAGGACGTCAAACAGCACCGTAAAAAATGGCAGGTTGTCCTCATGCACAAGGATGTCCTTTCCTATGATGAATTTCAGGTAAACAGCCAAACCATGATGAGTATCAGCGATGTGGGCTATGCCTTTATGCCGCTGTTTGACGAACTGGGCATTGACCTGGTGCTTACCGGCCACATGCACACCTACCGCAACCGCGGTCATATCTACAGGCTGGCTCCTGCCGACAAAGGCCCCGTCTACATCATGAGCGGCCCCATCGGCAACCAGCAGTACAATGTCCCCGAGGATAAGCATTTTGACAAGTCAGCTATCTATCAGCCCACGCCGCCCAATTACCTCCTGCTCGAGGCCAGTCAGGAACGGCTCACCGTCACCTGTCTTACGGCAGCTGGTGACTTCGTAGAAAAAATTGAAATATAACGAGGCAAGAAAATGTCCCCCACCTCAGCAGGTGGGGGCACGAATACCAAAACAGGCGGCGAGCATATCTCCCGCCTCGTTGAAACGCCAAGAGGAAGTTTTGCCTATGGCAAAACTGGAACAACGGCGTTATAAGCAAAAAAATTTAGCGCATTACTATTGCAATATTACATAGTAATGCGCTATACTATATCCCAAAGTTATATTGAGAATTGTTCTACTGGAGGTATCAACATGGCCACAATCAATGACAATTATCTGAAACTCCCCGGCAGTTATCTGTTCGCGGAAATCGCGCGCCGGGTAGCAGCTTTTAAAGAGGCACATCCCGAGGCTAACATCATACGCCTGGGTATCGGTGACGTAACCCAGCCTCTGCCGGCCGCCTGTATTGAGGCCATGCACAAAGCCGTCGATGAACTTTCCCGGCAGGAAACCTTCCGCGGTTACGGTCCTGAGCAGGGCTACAGCTTTTTAATTGAGGCCATCATCGAACATAATTATCGTCAGCACGGCATTGATATCGCCAGTGACGAAATCTTTGTCAGTGACGGCTCCAAGAGCGACTGCGGCAACATTCAGGAAATCTTTGGCACGGACAACCGCGTAGCCATCACTGACCCTGTTTATCCCGTGTACCTCGATACCAATGTTATGGCCGGCCGCACCGGCACTATCGGCGAGGACGGCCATTTCCAGGGAGTGACCTACCTGCCCTGCGACGCCAGCAATAATTTTGCCCCGGCCCTGCCGCAGGAAAAGGTCGATATGATTTATCTCTGCTGCCCCAACAATCCCACCGGCACCACCCTTTCCCGGGCTGAGCTGAAAAAATGGGTGGACTACGCACGCGCAAACGAGGCCGTAATCCTCTTTGACGCCGCCTATGCTGCCTATATCACCGAAGATGATGTTCCCCGTTCCATTTACGAAATCGAGGGTGCTAAGGACGTGGCCATTGAGTTCCGTTCCTTCTCCAAGACCGCCGGCTTTACCGGCACGCGCTGCGGCTACACCGTCATTCCGAAATCTGTCAAAGGCAAGGCTGCTGACGGCTCACTGGTCGAGTTTAATAAACTTTGGAACCGTCGCCACACTACCAAATTCAACGGCACGGCCTATATCGTACAGCGCGGTGCAGCTGCCATCTACACGGCAGCAGGCCAGCAGCAGGTCAAGGAAACCATCGCCTATTACATGGAAAATGCCCGTATCATCCGTGAAGGACTGCAGGCTGCCGGCATTACGGCTTACGGCGGTGTCAACGCGCCCTATATCTGGCTCCAAACGCCTGACAATATGCCGTCCTGGGATTTCTTCGACAAACTGCTGACAGAAGTCAACATTGTGGGCACTCCGGGTGCCGGCTTTGGCCCCTGTGGCGAAGGCTATTTCCGTCTCACTGCCTTTGGCGACAGGGAAAATACTCTCCGTGCTGTAGAGAGAATAAAAAACAAGCTGCACATTTAAGGCAGCCTGTATTTTGCTGACTAATAATCCGCCGTTATTACTTCAGCCCCAGAGGCAGCCAGTAAGCCTCTGTCCCTGCAATCTGGTCAGGAGAAAATCTGGCATACAAGGCACTGGGATTTTTGCCCAGCATAAAACAACTCAAAGTCTTATAACCTGTCATCGTACCGCTGTCAGTTGCAGCGGTACATTTTTTTTGCTCCACAAACAACTGATACATGGAATCCCGGCTGTCGCGGCGCACAATGTCCTCGCTGTCCACATCTTTGGTCATTCTTACGCCCTGCTTATCTATAACCTCAATCCCGGCGCCCTCACGCCCCCATATCGGTTTCTTTATCCAGCTCTGGCCCGTCTGCAGAAACGCCGGCGAAAAATCACGGGCAAAGTAAGACGGCAACATATAGCGCTTGATAATGGACGATTCCACATCAGTAAACACACGCTGTCCGCCCTGATTATTGTTATTAAGCGCCCATACCAGAGCCTGGAAGGCCTTGGACTGCATGATAATCGCCTCCGGCGGATTAAACATCATAAAGCGCCCGTTAAGATAGCCCTCCATAAAATCCTGCCCCAAGGTATCACCATCGGGCGTCCGTTCCTCAATCAGGATTTCCAGCGGGTGCAGGCGGTAAATGGCATTGGCTGTGCGGCCATCCGGCAGAAGGATACTGCCGTCATTTCTCACCGCCAGGTCATAGAAGGACGTAAAACAGATAGCGTCATCGGCCTCAACCGCCAGCGTGTTCTTCTTCATGGCCCGCATTAAAAACTGCGTAGTGGCCATATCCTCCTGATAGTCATGGAAACAGGCAAATAAAAAGGGGTGCTTGCGGTGAAAGCGCCCTGTGCTTATACTTACTCCCGGCTCCGAGGCCAGGAAAATTTCATTGAGCCAGCTGCAAAGTTTATCATACTCCCCGTAGTTGGGGTCTTCCACGCCAAAATGCGTGCAGGCCACCATATTGCCGTAATATGCCTCAACCACGGCACAAGGGGTATCGGCATTTATTTCCACCATGTGCAGCTCACCGGCCTCATCCTGCACATAGTCAAACCGGGACAGCCAGCTGACCAGCCGCATAACATTTTCCTGCTGCAGGTAGGGAATGAGCTGGGGAGGTATTTCCAAATCCACCAGAAACTGCTCGCCACACCGCTGGCAGACCTGCACCGCCCGTTGAAAAGCCCCAAACAATACACCGCTGACATATCGCAGCTCATCAGCCTGTTCTTTGCTTATCAGGTCTATGTTCCTGGTAGGGTATTTATCGTCATAGCCTTCGTATTCGACAAACGGGAAAATTTCCCGATTCAGTAAATCGCGCCAATCATCACTCATATAACTCACCGCTTTCCCTTTATTAAGAGGCCGAACTGCGGGTGCCGGCGGAACCAAACCCGCTCTTGGCCCCCGTGGAAGATTTGGCCGTGGACTTGCCGGAGCCGTTGGAAACATGCGTACTGCTGCGATAATTCCCATAGGAATGCGACAACTTCTCCTTTTCCCGCTCCGGCAGCGGTTTTACCGGTGTTGACGAAGTATAGCGCTGTGTCCGGGAATTGTAATAGCCGCCACCGCCACTGAGCCCATGAAATGCATAGTAGCCAGCCGCCAGTCCGGCCAGCAGTCCGGCAGTGCCGGCAATATACTTCAGGCTGCCGTCCTCCTCACGCCGAAAGGTGACATAACTGCCATCCTCGTAAGTCGCGGTTTCCGTCCCATCCTCATTTTCCGTCAGCGTATATTCAGCGCCTTTTTCATCTTTAAACACATGATTCTGGCTGACTTCCTGCCCCTCATCGATCTCCTCACCGAATATCCAGGCCGAAAAAGCCGCCGTTGTCGCTATGGCTGTAAATATCGCCAATATTTTGGTTGTTTGCGAACTTAACAAAAGCCATCCTCCCCTTTTTTACCTCTTATGTTCACTATGATAGGGTATCCCCCATACCTTGTCAATTTTATGGCGAATTTCTAATTATCCTTTAATAACAATGTAATACGGCTCTAATTGTATTTAATCTTTACTAATGTTATGATATTTTCTGTAAATACTTAGAGGAGATGATAATTCTTGGAAGAACAGACTGTAAATCGCCTGAACAAAAAACTGATTGCCTGCATTGTAGCTATTGTCTTAATTATCTGCAGCGTTGGCGGCTACTTTTACTACAAACGCACCCCCACCTACTCCCTGCAGCTGATTCAGCAGGCAGTCAAAGACCACAACTGGGAAAAATTCAGCCAGCATGTTGATACCAAAGGCCTGGCCGATTCAGCTTTCGATGATATCATCGATATCGCTTTGGAAGAGGATAAAAACCACCGCTTTACTAATGACAAGAATAAAACCTTTGTCACCGGTATGGTGCAGCTGATAAAACCGATGGTAACCGGTGTTTTGGAAAATGCCATCAAGGAATATGTCGAAACCGGCACGGTCAAAAACAAATTCAGCAGTAAAAAGGATGATGACAATACAAGCACTGGCAAAAGCGCTAAAAGCAGCAGCAAAGCCAACGGTAATAACCCGGCCAACGAAATCATCGGCAAAACCCGTGTTGATGATTTGAAATTCACCGGCGTAAAAGATACCACCACCGACGGCTCTGTATCCACGGTGACTATCGGCCTGCATGACGAGGCTGAAAACACGGATTACGAGTTAAAACTGCGCATGGTCCAGCGTGATGACGGCACCTGGAAACTCACCAAGGTGGATAACCTTAAGGAATTCTTCCATGCCCTCAAAGAAATTGAGAAGAAAAAGCTGGCTGAACTGAATCGGGATTTACAGGCTCAGCTGGACGAAAGCCTTTCCTTGGGCGAATTAAAAGCCACTGTAGAACCTGCCTCCGGCAAAAGCACGCTCAATAAACTGACAGTAAAGGTGCCTGCTACTTTCAACAACAGCAATGGCATTCAGTCCGCTCAGGTCAAACTAACCATCACCGCCCCTGACGGCGAAACCAAAGACTATACATTCCGTCACAACCTGAGCAATCAAAAAACCGGCACCAGAGATTTACTGCTCACCAAAAAGCTAACCTCTACCCCCTTTGAAAAGGCTTTAAGCCAAAGCCGGGGCGACGGTTACACCTACAGCGTCAACGTTATAGCGATAAAGTATGCTGACGGCACAACAGTGGAACTGTTGAAAAAACTGCCTAAAAACTGATTGTCACCATAAAAAATACCGTAGTCACTTTTAAGTGGCCACGGTATTTTTTTAATTTTTATTTCCCAATAAATTTGCGCACGGCCTTGCCGTTTAAGTAGTCACACAGCCGCCCCTGATAGCGTCCCTCCTGCGCCATAACATTGATGATATGGTCGCGGATTTTCCACCAGCCCGTCTGCCAGTTGGAAAACAGCGTGTTTTCTGCCGGGGCACGGCCGATAATCCGCTGCAAAACAATATCCGGCGAGAGATGTTCCAAAAATTTTATAACCCGGTCCTCGTATTCCGGCAGGGAAATCATTTTTATCCTGCCAGCCTCATAGTCACGGGCCATCGCTGTCCCCTTAACGATATACAGGGCGTGCAGTTTAACCTGGTCTACGCCTAAGGCAGATAAAATCTTGGCGTCCTCAATAACATCAAGCTCATCATCCCAAGGCAGGTTCAGAATAAGATGGACACAGGACTGCAGGCCGTATCGCTTAATACGCAGAATAGCGTCAATCAGTTCGGCCAGCGTATGGCCACGGTTGATAGCCGTCAAGGTATGAACGTTGGTACTCTGCAGCCCCAGCTCCACACAGATATCAATACCGCATTTATCAGCCTGTGCCTTTATAGCCGTCAAATGCTCATCACTGACACAGTCCGGCCGGGTAGCGATATACACCGCCACCACATCATCAGGGGCCCCGGCCTCTGCCACCCAGGCCGCCAGCTGTTCCGGCGTCGTATAGGTGTTGCTGAAATTTTGCAGATAAGGGATAAATTTCTTAGCCTTGTACTTGGGTACGATATGCGCCTTGTTGGCCGCCATCTGCTCGGTAATAGTCATCGACGCCGGCAGGTTCTCATACCCCGTGCCAATCTCCCCACAAAAAGTACAGCCAGCTCCGCCATTCCCACAAGTACCGTCCCGATTCGGACAAGTCACAGGCAAAGCTATCGGCAGCTTATAAACCTTCTCGCCGTAGCGGTCTTTTAGGTAATCGGAAAATGCCCGATAAATAGATTGTTCCATTACAACTCCCGCAAAATCTCACCAATAAACTTATCCATAGTATATGCTCCATCCGCTTGAATCGCCTTCTTATCAAAAACCATGAAGTATTTATACCGGTTTCCGGCTTTGGCCTGCCAATGGCGTCCCAGTTTCAGTTTCGTCCGGCTGTCATCGCCGTCCAGATAATCCCCCTTGGCTTCAATCAGGAGAATCTTGTCTGACTCCGTTTTGACAATAAAATCCGGATAATGATTGATAAAGGCATTGAGCCTCATTCCCTTGCGTTCGTTAATACGGTGCCACCAGCGCACATTATCCAACTCCACCATGGCATCCAGCAGTTGCCGTTCAAAGTTATTCATATCATCTTTTTCGGCTTCATAAAGTGATTTTGGTATGGAGGAAATGCTTTCTGCCGGAGTTATTACCTTGGGCAGTTCATAATTAGGCTGACAGATGATTTTATCAAAATCCAACCACTCATAAAACTTCTTCTCCTGATACTTGCGCGTTAATGCTTCAATCTTTTCCCTGATTTTAGCCGTATAAAAGGGCAGGGAACTTTCCAGCGCTGACAATTCATCTATGGTCATGCCATCCACCACGCGCCTTACATAATCCATAATTTCCGGGTCAGCCATACTATTGTTATTCTTGGAAAGCATCAGGGCAATATGCGCTACACATTCTTCCTGCCGTTTGGCAGGTGCTAATTGCGCCAGATATTCCCGAAAGCGCTGACTATCCTTTTGTGCCATGCGTTTGTACTTGGGAATAGCCTCTCCCTGTTCAGCAAGATTTACTTCATAAACGTCACCCGTAGATAGCTTAAAATTTATCTCCGTATCTTCCTTCTGTAGATTAAAACCTGCGGTCAGATTCTCCGGCTCCAAGAGCACCTTGCTATCCCCGAACAGATTGCTGCTGCCCATTTCCAAAAAGAACTGCGGCAAGCGCAAATTGCTGGCTTCATCCGCAAATTCACTCTGCACGCTGTACTGTTTCTGCATTCTTCCCAGCTCCCCTGTCAGCAAGCCACTTCGTTCTGCCTGCTGTGTTTCCTGCGCAAAGTTTTCTGCCGCCTGCTTTGCTTCTTCCAACATAGCATCGGTATGATTCTCTGACTCATATTGACCGGCTGATTCCTTCCAGCCCTCTATCTCCTGCATATCAGCAAAATCATCATATTCTGTCGCTGTCTTTGGCTCTTCTTCCCTTTTATCTTCCGGCAAAAAGTTCAGATTCCCCTGTTCTAACATTTCTGCCGCTGACGGCTCAGCTGACGTATTATCTACCGCCCGAAAATCCTTTTCCGAAAAGCCTGCATGATTCAGCCCTGCCACCACATTTTTCAGTGTCGCATGAAAATCTTGGGAGCAGGTCAGCACATAAGACATATTCAAAGCCTTGGCTGCATACAAGCGCGTATAAGGCTGACGCAACACCCTGCCGAGTATCTGCTCCACATCAACCTTAGACGTCTTATTTGCCAACGTTGCCAAAATATAGGCAAAAGGACAGTCCCAGCCCTCCTTCAAGGCATTGACCGTGATGATATAGCGAATCGGACACTCACGGGAAAGCAGGTCTACGCCCTTTAGGTCATCTACTTCACTGGTCTTAATGGCAATTTGCTCTTCAGGTATACCGATTTCCACCAGTCTTTTCTTGACCTTCTCAAAGGTAGCCTTGTCTTTGGCAATCTTCGGCTCGGCTTGAAACAGGATAATGGGTCTTATATAGGGACTCCCCTGCTTTTCTGCCTCTATCGCCGTCTGTTCGAGCCGTCCACGCAAAGCCAGGGCGTCGCTTAACACATCTTTGCGCTCACGCCGATTGTAAACGATAACCGGCAGTTTTACCATGCTTTCCTTCTGCAATTCTCTAGCATCCACATAGGAGATAATATTGCTCCCCTGTCGTGGCGTAGCGGTCAGATTCAGCACAAAGGAAGGATTCAGGTTGCTTAACATTTCTACACTGAGGTCGGATTTGGCGTTATGACTTTCGTCCACAATAACCACGGGATGAAGTGCCCGCAGGGTCTGAATCAAAGAACTATCCGGCGTATCAGGCAATAAATCTTCTTCGCTGATGATACTTTGGAAAGACAATAGCTGACCGTTTTCCTGATAAACCTTCCGCACATCCTTTTTGCGGCTGTTGATACGCAAAGAGGCAAAACTCATGATGCATAGGGTAAGCTGCGCCCGAACGCTGTCCAGAGAAAATCCCTGCCCGGCTAAAAGCTGTTCCTTGCTAAAAACCTCCACTTGTCCCCGATTATCCTGCTCCAATCGCTGATGATAGGGATGGTGGGGACTCGCAAGGTTATTGAGCGTCTGTGTCAGGATGGAATCGGACGGCACGAGCCACACCACAAGTCTAGGCTGACCAGGCTTATAGTTCAGACCATGAAAAATCTCGCTCACGGCACTGCAGGCGATAAGCGTCTTGCCGCCGCCTGTGGGAACTTTCATGCAGACATTGGGAATCCCCGGCAAATCATGGTGATAGGGAGGAATACCGTCACGCCCCACATGAAAATCTCTGTCTCCCCAGAATTTTTCCCACGCCTGATTAAGGTCGGGAGCAGACAGGCACTTTAAGTAAGCGCGCAAATCCTTCAGCACGCCTTTTTGATAATTTTTTAGTTCCATCTTCTCCGCTCCTTAAATTCTTGTAATATCCCGGGGAATCTTCTTGAATGTGATATTGAACTTTTCCAGTTGGCTTTCCGACAGCGTACAGGTATCGGCATAAATCAAATAGCCATCTGCACGAGTCTTCACCGCCGCTGCCAATAGTTCATAATCAAGGATTGTCCGCCTGTCCTTCTCATAGCAGAAATAATAAGCTTTGGCAAAATGTGTTCCCAAATAATACGGCTCGTTTTCGCGTGACGGCTCTAAAGGCTGTTGTGTCTCCGTAAAGTAAATATACTCGCGCAGTTTATCCGTGCCTACATCTTCATTTATATTGCCATTGGGGAGCAGTAAGGGATCGCCCAGCTCATAGAAGGAAAAATCTCCGCCCGTGCCTGCTACGGCTTTCTTGCCCTCGCCGTAACCGTCAATCACCCGGCGCACCCGTTCCGCCGTAATGCTTTCGGCATAGTCCATCATTTCAATCAGGATAAACTTGCGGTTACCACCATCCGCCTTGTTCAGATTCAAAACGGCATGGGCAGTTGTGCCGCTACCGGCAAAACTATCCAAAACGATAGAATCTTTGTCGGTGGCAATTTGCATTATACGTTCAATCAAGCGTACTGGTTTAGGAGTATCAAAAACTTGATTATCTGATAACAATGCTTTTTGCTCATTCGTTGCTTCTACATTTGTTCCAACATCTTCATATTTCCACAAAGTAGAAACCACTTTACCCTTTGAATTATCTAAATATGTCTTAGATTGAATACTTCCCTTTCCCTTAGCTAGAAAAAAATATTGTGGCCATGGGGTCGTCGCATATCGCTTCTCTGCAACTTTTTGTGCCTCTAAAACATCTCCAGCAAGCATTATGGCCTGAACATTCTTATCAACACTATCGCCACAAATATTCTCTCTTACCTCAGCGTCATCTATTACCCTCAGTTCATATGGTGCCCATTCTTTAAGAGCGTTTAATAACTTATCTTGTCCATCTTTCCAATGTCGTCCCTTAGGAGGATACATCAACTCCCCTGTTATAGGTTGTTGGATAGCGTATACCATACTTTTATGCGTTGATGCTCCTGGCGCATGAATTGGCGTTACTTTATACGCAATTTTATCATTATCATAATTAACATACCTTGCATCCATTTCAGCAGTACGAGCCAATTTATTGGGTGACCAATTCATTTTCCTAGAATAAACTAATACATTGTCTGTTTCATATGGTATTCCCTTTGCATCATTTCTCAACGAATAGTTATTCTGCCAAGTAATATGCGCCACAAAACAAGACGCTCCAAAAATTTCATCACATACTTGCTTTAGGTTAAATAACTCATTATCATCAATGCTGATAAAAATAGCCCCATCATCAGCCAGCAGCCGTTGCAACAGTTTCAGTCGCGGATACATCATGCACAGCCATTTATCATGGCGGGAGAGGTCTTCCCCTTCCTTGCCGACAACTTCCCCCAACCATTTTTTGATGCGCGGGTCATTAACATTATCGTTATAGACCCAGCCCTCATTGCCCGTGTTGTAAGGCGGGTCGATATAGATACACTTCACCCGTCCTTCGTACTCCGGCAGGAGCGATTTCAACGCCAACAGATTATCCCCATGAATAATCTTGTTGGCACTATCCTCCCCGCCAAAAGTATACGTTTTATTAAGCACATGAAAAGGCACATCCAAATGATGATTGATTACCTTATCTTTCCCTATCCACTGTAAAACCGGCATAATTCCTCCATTACTATTTCATCGTCAATCCTCACTGAATTTCTCTTCTAATAGCCGCATCAGCTCTTCCTTATTGGGCAGGACAAGTTCATACTTACTGGCAAAAATCTGAGAATTATCCTTGGGCAAAGTCATTTCCACAAGAGCATCGTTCTTCTTCTTACACAGCAAAATCCCCACGGTAGGATTTTCTGTAGCCAATTTGACTTTGCGGTCATAGTAATTCACATACATCTGCATTTGACCTATGTCTTGATGAGTAATATCACCTATTTTCAAGTCTATCAACACAAAACATTGCAATATACGATTAAAAAACACCAAATCCACATAAAAATGCTGTTCCTCAAAAGTCAAACGCACCTGCCTGCCCACGAAAGTATATCCTTTTCCCAATTCCATTAAGAAATTCTGCAATTCATCAATAATACATTCTTCCAGCTTAGACTCAGAATAACTGCTATTCTCCGGCAAACCTAAAAACTCCAATACATAAGGGTCTTTGACTATATCTGCCGGACTTTCCACAGTCAGTCCCTGCTTAGACAATTCACTTACTTCTTTCTTATTTCTAGACAGTGCCAGCCGTTCATATAACGCAGAATTAAACTGACGTTTCAATTCTCTCAGGCTCCAACGCTCGTTAGCAGCTTCTTGTTCATAAAAAAGACGTTCCTGAGGATTAGAAATCCCCATCAAGAACAGATAGTGTGACCAGCTAAGCAGGAATTTTCCAGACACTGTCTGTGAAATCGACGGAACCCCTTCTGATTTTCCAGACACTGTCTGAAAAATTGATAAATCTCCATCGTTCGAGTCAATAAACCGTTTGGAATAAACAATATAAAACTGGCGCATATTGGCTAAATTGCTCTTAGAAAATCCCTTTCCAAGCCGTGCTGTCAATCGTTTGGCCAATTCTGGTATTATTTTCGCTCCATACTCAGCCCGAATCTTGCCCTGCTGTTCATATTCCACAATCATACGACCAATCTCATAATAGGTACATACCATGGCCGAATTGACCTGAGTCGCAACATGCCGCTTGGCATTTTCAATCAATTCGGCTATCTGCTCAGCCAATTGACTAGTATTTTCTCCAGCTGTTTGCAAATTTGTCATGAAACACTCTCCATAATACTCAAAATGAGTAATATATCATTATTCGTATTTACAAATATCCTCAAACTTTATAAAATCTAAAACAGACGGAGCTCTACGCCGCGCCCGTGAATATCCATAAGATTCCTTTGATGCAACCTTACTAAGCCAATCTTTCATTTCATTTATGTCATTCACACCATACAAATCTTTAAGTCTATTAAATTCTCTCTTAGACTTCAATCCAGAAAATATTCTAGGAATATATCCACTTGAATAATAAACATATGTTCTTGGAAACCACCATTTATCCTTAAATGCCTGCACATAATAAGTTAGTAAATCAGCTGTAATTAAATCATTTTTAAAGTCATCATTAGCAAATTTGCTTCTCCCGATAATCAAAGAAGCAGATAAACAAATCTTATTCAACCCCAATCTAGTATTTCTACTTTCATCTATCGACTCTATATCATTTTCACAAAATACTGATACCTCACCCTCCCTATTATCACCTCTATAGGTGTAAAAATAAATCGTTCCTAGTAAATACCTCACTTCACTATAAGCTTCATTTCTTAGTAATATGGCTATAGTGTATAAAAAAATCTCATACGTAAACAATCTATAATGATCACATTGTATTTGATAGCCACTTTCATCAATACGTAAATTATTAAAATCTAATATCTTTTCCAATAAGTTCTTTATCAAGCCAATATTTTTTTTAGTAACATCCTTATTTATACATATACTTTTAATAAAAGATATATACTCATTTCGCAATTTCAGCATATCATTAATATGATTATATATTATTTCATCATACGGCTCATTAAAATCTTCTACTCTTAATCTATATTTTTCTAATTCAGCTACAAATCCATTTTTAAATTTATCCAAATTATAATCCAAACTAAGGTACTTATCCTCAACAACTGCCGTTTTTAATGCTCTTACAGCTGATGTTGTTAATAAAGCATGGCTTTTTTCATTAAAATTGGGTATACTCCCAGAGAGCTTAGGCTTTACATATTCAGGTTGGTTGCTTATATGTCGTAATAATTTTTCATACCCTTGCTCATATGCTTCAATTGAGGACATATCTATACCTATTCTTGTTTTAAGATAAGTCGGAATATAACTATCAAACTCTTCTCCAACCTCCACTACAATTGGAACAAATTTGGTCTGATCAACCTTTTTGTAAACTTCTGGTGTAATAATTTGTGTTTCAATCCCCACTCCACCACTTCTATTATTAGCTTTATGAAGGTACTCTTTATCACATATTATTAAAACATTATCCACCTCATCACTTAAAATTTGTTCCATAAAATAATCTTTGTCACTCCCTATTTTTAAGTCAAACAAGTCCACTATGACCTCAATACCATTTTCCGTCATTAGTCTAGTTGCTAAAGTATTCACCCATTCTTTCCTGCTACCGTCTTTCCCCCAAGCATATGAAATAAAAACACAATAACGTCCATCTTTAGTCATCTTTATCCCCTCTTTTGCAAAACAATTGACATTATAAACACATAACAAGGTTTAAACATCTAAACTTTTCTGCTTCCCTATCCACTATAAATCTAACATAATCACTTTACCACGTTTTCAACGGCACATACTTTATATGCAACACGCATATAATACGACTGTCTAAAATCACAATACACTGCGTATCGATTTCCTAGTCACCATTTCGAAAATTACTTTACCATTCATCTAGCTCAATTCGCTCATCAATACAGCGTGAACTAGGCTGTAACATTAAAACTGATGCATGATTTCCAATATTCCCTACCTAATCCTATAATACCGCTGATTGCGGCTGGTAGGTTTGTCCGGTATGGTCATGGCGATTAGCCCCTGTCTCATAGCCGGCTCAATGTAGTTGCGCTTCAAGCCTGCCGTGGCCTTCAACCCCAACATATCCTGCAGCTCTTTGGCTTTATAAGAAATATCATATTCCATGATGGCCAACAGTTTTTTGACGCATTCATTTTCTTCGCCCAAAACATCTTTTTCCAACAGCTCATCCAGCACCGCATCAATCATGTGCAACATAAAGACGATGAAGGGCGTGGACTCACCAGCCCGATGAGATGCACTTATCGCCGCATAATACTCACTCTGGTATTTGTAAATCTGATTCTCGATAGGCAAATAAGCAAAGATTGGCTGCCACTGAGCCAATAGCGCCGTCTGCCACAATCTTGCCATGCGCCCGTTGCCATCGGCAAAAGGATGAATAAAGATAAACTCGTAATGAAATATTGAGGATAGCAGCAACGGCTGAATGCGATTGTGCTCTTCCCTCAGCCATGCAAATAAATCTTCCATTTGTCCCGGCACTAACCTGGCCGGTGGTGCCATAAAAATGCACTTGCCGCCAGCGAACACACCTTCCTCGCCGCTACGCAATTTGCCAGACTCTCGCACCAATCCTGCCGTCATAATGCCATGCAGCCGCAACAACTCGTCTAAACGGTACGGATTTAGGTCAGCTAACTCCGCATAAGCAGCATAGGCATTTTTGGCTTCGCGAATCTCACGCTCCGGCCCTGCTACGACTTTTCCCGCAATAACATCCCGCACATTGCCCAACGTCAATGAATTTGCCTCTATGGCCAACGAGGAATGAATGGATTCAATGCGATTGTTTCTACGTAAACGAGGATAAGCAGACATATCCTGATAGTGCATGATGCGCCCCAGCTTGGTCGCTATCGCAGCCACCAGACCGAGCATCTCATTGTTTATCGTATACGGAGGACGGTTTTCCATTCTACTTTCTCCCCCTTATCTTATATATTATCTTATATACTTTCTTGTATACTATCTTACACCTAAACCATCTTTTTGACAATCAGAGACACGGCTTAGCTTTAGTTATCCACGCCCAGCTCCAGCTCAATCCGCTGGCAAACCGGCGCTTCTGCGGTATAGTCAAAAAGCAATGCGGTCTGTTGACCTGTCAGTTTTTGACTGGTCAATGTCATATCATAGGCAAAGACCTCGATATGATATTTCTTATTGACATCCCGCCAGTTGGTAAATTCGTATTCCGGTAGGTAGGCGCGCACAGGGCTTGGCGCGCCCTTCCAGAAGTCGGCAGTAATATCCTGATACTGCAGGCGGTTCCAGTTGAGATTCTCGGGACGGATTTTGCCACCGTCGGAGAGCAGTGCATCATAGCGCAAAAGATTATCGAGTAAATCCGCAGGCAAGTCATAAGCCGCCAGTGCAAAATCACGCAGATAGCCGTAAAGGTTCTTCGTGCTATGGCCGATTTTATGAAAGCCCTTTGCCTCCCACCAGTCGGTGAACTTCTGCCAGAACGCAAAAGCATCCTCCTGCTCACATTCCTTGATGATATAGTTTGCCGTCTGCCGGCAGCGCCCGGCGTTGTAATATAGTTCAAAGACCTGTTCAAAGCTGTGGAACCAGCGTATTTCCCCATAGCTTAAGGCATCATTTTGCAGTACTTCATAGGGCGCCATGGGCATATACTGATAGTGATAAGCAGCCACCAACTCCATCATCGCCGCCCCTTTAAGGAATTTCAAAAAGCCCAGCTGCAGCATATCCGTCTGCAAAGCATAGACATCATTAAAGGACTTATGGAAGGATTCCATGCCCTCGCCTGGCAGCCCGATAATCAGGTCCACATGCAGGTGCATATTGTGAAAGCCCATAATCTTTTGGATATGGTCGGCAATATCCTGCCAGTGGTTGACGCGGGACACGGCCTTCAGCGTCGCCGGATTAGTGGACTGAATGCCGATTTCCAGCTGGACACGTCCCTTGGGCAGCTGCGCGAGCACCTGCATGACTTCCTCGTCCAGATAGTCAATGGCCACTTCAAAATGGAAATTGGTGCGGCAGTCAGCAGGAAGTTTCAGCAGGTACTGCAAAATAGGCAAAAAATGCGACTTCTTGGCATTAAACGTGCGGTCAACAAATTTCACCTGCCGCACATCATGAGCTACGAAAAAATCCAGTTCCTTAAACACCCGCGCCAAAGGCAAAAAGCGCACGCCGGCCGTGGCACACGACAGGCAATAAGCACAGGAGAAAGGACAGCCACGGCTGGTTTCGTAGTAGAGAATACGTTCCTTAATATCCACCATTTCCGCCGCCCGGTAGGCAAAGGGCACCTGGCCGACAAAATCGCGCACCGTCACGGCCTGCCCCTCACTGATTTGACCGGTCAGACTGCGCCAGGCAATACCGGGAATAGCTGACATGTCAAGCTGACCGTTGGTTTTTGACAGGTCAAAACCGGCCGCCTGCAGCTGTTTTATCAGCTGCGGCAGCGCCTCCTCCCCTTCCCCCCGGCAGACATAGTCCACCATGGGAAATTCCTGCATGAATTCAGTCACGCCATAGGAAACCTCCGGCCCACCACAGATAATGATGGTATCCGGCAAGGCCGCCGGCAGAAGTTTCAGCAGGCTCTTAACGAGTTCGATATTCCATATATAGCAGGAAATCCCCAGCACCTTGGGCTTAGCACTATAGATTTCCCCAAGCATAGCGAGCAGCTGATGATTGATGGTCAGCTCCATGATTTCCGAACCGGGCACCGCCTCACGCAGGTAACGAACAGATAACGAAGTATGCGAGTATTTGGCATTAACTGCCAACCAGAGAATTTTATTACAATCCATGGCAACTCCTTAAAAAATAAACCTTCCCCTGGAGGGGAAGGCCTTTCATATTCTCTTACAACTTGGCAATTTCATGCAGGGTTTCCACAATTAAATCCACCTGCGGTTTTACTGTTTCCAGCAGCAAGCGCTCCTTAGGACTATGAATATCTATCGTCGTCACGCCGATGGACACAATGTCCAGCTCAGGATTCTTGCGGAAGTGCCAGCCGCATTCAAGCCCGGCATGGATGGTTTCTACCTTCATATCCTTGCCGTTCTGGGCTTTAAAGGTTTCGACCATCATCTTAGCCAGCCTGCTGTCCTTGTTTTCCTTCCAGCCGGGAGACTGCGTGCCGATATGCGCGGTAAAGCCCGTAAGTGCGCCCCACTCCTCAGCCATAAAACGGAACTCGTCCAGCTTGGCATCAACAGCCGAACGGGGGAAATACTGAATCTTCACTTCCGACTCTGTGGTTTCTACCACGCCCAGATTGGCGGATGTCTCCACCAGCCCCGGAATAACCGTGGACATGGCAAACACACCTGTATGCAGAATCGTCAGCAGGCGCACCAGCCGGGTCATATCACCGGCCGTCATGACCTTCTCCGGCGCCGGTACGCTGATCAGCACAAACTGCGCCTTGGGATCAACACTGCCATACATCTTATTAAAGCGGTCGAGCTGGTCATTCAGCACTTTTTCAATAGCAGTCTTATCCAAGTCCGTTACGATGGTCATACGAGCATCATCGGGGATAGCATTGCGCGCCTTGCCACCGTCAAAGGCCGCCAGTTCCACTTCACCCACAGCGGACAGCGCAGCCAAGGCCATTGCCAGTGTACGCAGGGCGTTGCCCCGGCCATCACCGATACGCTCCCCTGAGTGACCTCCCAGCAGCCCCTTGACTTCCACCTGCCAGGCGGCAGAAAGTTCCGGCTGCACCCATTTAATTTCCCGGGAGAAGTCGAGGTTGACACTGCCGGCACTGCCCACGGTGAGTTCATCGTAGTTTTCCGAATCGCAGTTAATCAGGAACTTGGCGTCCTGCAAATGCTTGGCGTCGAGGTTAATGGCCCCAGTCATGCCCTGTTCTTCGTCTACAGTTACAATCATGCGCAGGGGGCCGTGGTCTTTGGCATTTTTCAGAATGTAGATGGCCTCAGCCACGCCAATACCATCGTCAGCCCCCAGGCTCGTACCGTCAGCGCGCAGGAATTTTTCATCGCGCACGAGTTTAATCGGGTCATGGAGCGGGTCAAACTTCACGCCATCTGCCGCCACACAAACCATGTCCATGTGTCCCTGCAGAATGGTCAGCGGTGCGTCTTCCAGCCCCGGGCAGGCCGGCTTATCAGCTACGATATTATAATGTTCGTCCTGCACTACCGCAAAACCTGAATCTGTCAGATATTGTTTCAGAAAGTTGCTGACGGCCTCTTCATGACCGGACTTTCTGGGAATAGCTGCCAGCTTGGCAAACTCGTCTAAAACGCCATCCAGTATTTCCTGCTTGTTTTCCACGGTAACATCTCCATTTAATAACTACAAAAAAATAAAGACCAGACAATCCCCCAAGAGACTGCCTGGTCTACGCTTAACAAAATAATCTACGGGCAGCAATCAATCCGTAAGAGCTAAGGTCATCGCCTCAGAAACATCCACGCCTGCCGGCACATAGAGCATAATCTTGTTGGATATGCGCCGTGCTGAGCCATCTAACACATAGCAAACACCATTGACAAAATCACAGATACGTCTCTGCTCGACAGTTTCAATCTGCTCAAAATTTACCACACAGGCCTTACCGGCTTTCAAATCATCAGCAATGGACGTAACCTGCTCAAAATTGCGTGGTGCATAAATCTGCATCTTCAGCCGGGGCTGTTTCGTAGTATGCACAGTCAGCTGCGGCTGCTGGGACTTAACCGTCTTGCTATGACGGAACCCATCATTCACCTCGAAAGTGGGACGGGACACACGCACCGATGCACCATTTGAAACCTTGTACTCAGTAGTTGCACTGGCAACAGTATGAGTTCTTTCTATAGACTTAGCCCTCGGCTTCGCTTTTTCTACTTTTTCTTCAACTTCGTCTTCATACTCCATGAAATCGTCATTAAGCGGCATGATGATGTCTGCCAATCCAGTCAAGGAGTCTTTGAGCTTAGAAATTGCCCCCATCTTCAATCTTCCTTCCAGTAGTCTATAATCCTATAATGACTGCATCTTGTGGTCAATACAAATCCCATTTAACTTAGTCTATAATACCATAGTTCCATGCAAAATGCAAAAGTCCTGCCAAAATTTTTTCCATTTCGCCAGAGATTTTTCATATTTTTTTCATGCCTACTATATGTGCTCTAACGTTGATTTTACACCACATCATTTAGGATTATTACCTGTATGCCTTATATGCGCTAAGCACCTTGCAAATCTTTACTGCCCTTGCATTCATTCCAAAAAGCAAAACCCAATATCATTGCTCCCCCCAAAGCCTGACTAAATGTCATGGTTTCATGCAGGAGGAAGTACGAAATGACTACCGCCACCAAGGGGTCAATATATCCCAGAACAGCCACTTCCTGACCTGTCAACTGCCCCAAGGCCTGAAAATAGGCATAGTGCATGATAACCGTATGAATGAGACAGATAATGGCCAAAGCTGACCAGCCAACAGCATCCAGCGACAGCAGATGAAAGCCCTCCCCCCAAGCCGTATATGGCAGCATGACCACTGCGGCAATGCCAAACTGATAAAAGGAACGCTCCATGCTGCCCACGCTCTTTATATATTTGTTGAGGATGATAAAGGCCGCATAAAACACTGCCGCCAGCAAGCCATAAAATATGCCCAGCGAATCCCCGGCCTCCGGCGAAGCGTCAAACACATTTACAATCAGCGCCAGCCCCAGCGTTGACATGACAAGCCGATATCCCCATACAGGCTGATGATGATGGTTTATTTGCGACCAGATGTTACTTCCCAGCGACGTCCACCCGGCGTTTTGACGTCTTCACCGTAACCATTATGCCCGGAGAAGAACACCTGTCCGAAGGCCATTCCCCAACACTCAGGAATATGTGCTTGTCCAGCAGGGCACTTTAGAAGCCTACATTGCCAGCGAAGCATACGTCCTCAACCAAGGCGATGCTATGTGCTTCGACTGCACCCGCACCCATAAATTTTGCAACCCCGGCACAGAAACTGTGAGCTTTTTGGATATTATCTATTATCAGTAAAAGCGTAATAAAAACTTGATAGAACGCACCATTCCTGATAAGCCTAACAACAGAAATCAAAAATATCGGAAATGCTAAAACAGACAGCATGTCAGTCAATAGTTCAACTGACATGCTGTCTGTTTAATATCCTCGATTTTACAATCACTTCATTTTTAGCTTGTACAAAAAGTTTATAAATTCACGAAAACTATTCATATCAGAAGTGCTGTCTATTCTATGATTCATCCCATCTAAATAGTTACTATTTCCAACTATAGAAGGATTACCTTTTGTATATTTCTTTCCTATGGACGTTTTCAACATACACTGTAAGTAATTGTAATGATAAATCGATATAGAATCACGATATTCATCAGGACAAGCCATTATTTCAGGGTCACGCTTACTTACATCATAAAAATCCTCATATACCTTAAATTTCTCATCAACATTTTTAGGATAAGCCTTTTTATTCCCTAAAAGCCATGACTCAAAACATCTTTTTATCGGCAAAATCTTGTAATCAATATCCAAGCCGCTGGCAATGAAAATATTATCAAAGCTTGCATGAACTGCATTCTGATGTTTTTCCGTCCAATTATCTACATCATACATAATCACTATACAATCAGGACGTATGTCTGCCTCAGAAAACATTTCCAACTTACTGGCTAAAACATTCTTTATGCTAGGATAACCAAAGCCACTTTCAGCTATATATGAATTATTATTAAAATCATCTACAGAAAAAACTCTCTCATATTCTGGAAGACAAATTTTCAACCAGTTAGGCAATACTTTGAGAAATGACTTTTGATCCTCCAATAAAAAATATAGTTTCATGCCAACTGCCTCTTCAAGTAATTCATCAAGTCAAAAAAATTATCCTGTTTCATTTTTCCGATTCCTAAATCAATAGCTCTCTTACTTTCAATGATGCCTTTGTTCTGCGAGATTACCAACCAACTATTGACTGGTATTTGATTGATTATGTAAGGATGATGACTTGTCAGCAAAAACTGTATATTTTTCTCCATAG
>FLNX01001709.1_pt1 | contig 52310 bp, 44 predicted proteins | sample 1140341 | NCBI WGS metagenome assembly FLNX01 (sample SAMEA3878208, study PRJEB12797) | bioreactor metagenome | biome: Moose rumen | place: Sweden | collected 2011-10
CAGGTATGGTCAGCCAAGCCGTAAGTGAAGCGCTCACCAACTACTTAGAAGAACACCCCGATGATGCCAAGCGCATTGTGGAGAAAGTCATCCTTGCTGCTCAAGCTCGTATCGCTGCCAAGAATGCACGTCTCAACGTACAACGCAAGAACCCGCTCTCAGGCGGCGGACTGCCCGGCAAATTGGCAGACTGCCAATCGAAGGACCCTGCTGAATGCGAACTCTTCCTCGTTGAGGGTGACTCTGCAGGCGGAACCGCAAAAAAAGGACGCGACCGCAACCACCAAGCTATCCTGCCGCTACGCGGTAAGATTCTGAACGTGGAGAAAGCCATGCCGCACAAAGTGTTTGAGAGTGATGAAATCAAGAATATCTTCACCGCTTTGGGAGTCACCATCGGTACAGAAGACGATCCCAAAGCACTCAACCTTACCAAAATCCGCTATCACAAAGTAATCATCATGGCAGATGCCGATGTCGATGGTGCCCACATCGCCACCCTCGTCATGACTTTCTTCTTCCGCCACATGAAAGAACTCATTGAACACGGCTATCTCTATATTGCCATGGCTCCGCTCTATCAATGCTCCAAAGGAAACTACAAAGAGTATTGCTGGAACGACCAACAACGGCGCGCTTTCATTGAGAACTATGCCGGAGGAGATGAAAAACAGGTAAAGACACAACGCTACAAAGGTTTGGGTGAGATGTCCGATGAACAGCTCTGGGAAACCACTATGGATCCCGAGCGCCGTATGCTCAAGCAGGTAACTATTGAGAACGCCGCTGAGGCTGACCGCACCATCTCGATGCTGATGGGTGAGGAGGTAGCACCTCGCAGGGAGTTTATTGAGCAGAATGCTACTTACGCTAAGATTGACGCATAAAAAGAACCGGAGCATTGAAGATTTGTGTGTATTGCAGTGCCAAAGACACCATTGCTGATGAGTATAAGCAACTGGGTCGCGAATTAGGAGCATGGCTTGCTTCTGAGCACCACACCCTTGTCTTCGGCGGGGCTACCGGAGGACTGATGACCGCCGTCAGTCAGACAGCCTGCGAGCATAAAGGCAGAGTCATAGGCGTCATCACTCACGGTATTATTGCTGCAGGACGGCTCTCACCATGGTGTACACGCATACTAAAAGTGCCGCACATGAACCGCCGCAAACAGAAAATGAAACAATTGGCAGATTGTTTTGTGTGTCTACCCGGCAGCTATGGCACACTCGACGAGATGTTCGATGTCATAGCCTCAGGCACCGTGGTGGAACATAAAAAACCTATCTATATTCTGAATTACAAGGGTTTTTACAACTCTCTTAAAGAGCAAATTGACCGCATGAAAGAGGAAAAGTTCATACCTCAGGAAGAAATGTACAAACCCATTTTTGTTGATGATTTGAAGCAACTCAAACAGTTGCTCGTTAACCCTAAATAACTACACCTCTAATTATTAACCTATGAATCTATTTTTCAAAAGATTGACAGGTCAACTCCATTCCACGGAGAAGATGGAGCGCTATATAGCCGAGATGGAGGCAGAAATAGCTCGCTATCGTCAGGTGGAAACATCTGAGGAGTTGAAAGAGTATCAAGAACTGAAGAAATCGGTTGAGTCAAAGGCATTTCAGCAAAACAAGCAGAACTTGATTCATACCAAGTATAAAAACACCAAATGCTACCAAATATCAGAGGAGTTTGGCAAGTTGCGTCACAACAAACTGCTACAGCTCTACCTTCAGGTGAGAGAATCGGCTCAACTACGCGACTATCTGGAATTCAGGCAGTCGCCCGAGTATGTGCAACTCTACGACAAAAAACTGGTACGCAAGTCACCTTTGTTGAAAAACATGAAGTCGTTTGAGAAATCTACTGCCTATAAGGCATATATAACCTACAAAGACTCCAAGTTGCCACAGCGTTTTCTTAAGTTACGCGACTTGATGGGCACTTCCGAATTTCAGGAAGAGAAAGCATTTTGGAAGAATAAGAACCGCTGGCTCACCACGGAAGAACATGTGCAGGAAGTAAGATTCGCACAGCTATCGGCATCGCCTGATATTAAGTTCTTCTATGCTGCTGATGTGAAGAAGATAGAGCAGATGGAAAGTTATGTTCGCATCTTCAACGACGACTTTGATTGGACGAAACTGATTGACTCGAAATGGAAAGCAGGTTTTGCCTATAAGAACAAAGAACTCAAGACCAACCACTCTTTTGTGAACGAACAGCAAGCCAACAACGGCGGACTTAACACCGGAACGATAGGCGGTTTTCTTACCATTCTGACAAAGAGAGAGCAGACCACTGCCTCGGCCTGGGACCCCAAGAAGGGTTTCGTGATGAAAGATTTCGAATACACATCTGACTTCATTCAGACTGCCCAGACCTTCCGTCAGAAAGAGGGATTGTTTATGGTAAAATTGCGCTCGGAAGGTAAGTTGCACCATGCATGTTGCTTAGGTAGCTATAATCGTTTGCCACTCGTTAATATCTACCACTACAACGGCAGACACATCATCGTAGGCAATCTTACGGACAAAGGATTCGACGGTACTTCCATCAAGGGTCTGAGTCAGCATAAGTACTATATATTCTCACTTCGTTGGACAGAGAAAGAGTTGATATGGTACGTTAATAACTTAGAGGTGTATCGGACGCATCGCAACCTGCCGCAGGAAGAACTCTATTTGACTCTCAGCTCGTTCATCAGTGAGCAACAACGTGCTTCAGAAGGCAAGTTGGAGGTGGATTGGATTCGCGTATATTATATAGCACGGCAGTAAACTAAGAATAACAATGATAATGTCAGTAGGGGCGACCCCGTGTGGTCGCCCTTACAGGTTTTAGAAACCATGGATAATACAGTAAAAATCGGTAACATACAATTCGGCGGCGGAAAACGTTTTGTTTTGATTGCCGGTCCGTGTGCCATTGAGGACGAACAGATGGTGATGCATACCGCGTCTATACTGAAAGAGGTATGCCAACGTTTACAGGTTGAACTTGTCTTCAAGGCCAGTTTTGACAAAGCCAACCGCACTTCAGCGTCATCGCCGAGAGGTGTAGGTATAGAGGAAGGTCTGCGAATTTTGCAACGGGTGAAAGACGAATTAGGTCTGCCTATTCTCACAGATGTACATGAGTCTTGGCAATGCGAGCCGGTAGCAAAAGTAGCAGATGTTTTACAGATACCTGCCTTTTTGTGTCGCCAGACCGACCTCTTGCAGGCGGCTGCCCGCACAGGGCGCGTGGTAAACGTGAAGAAAGGACAATTTATGGCTCCCTGGGACATGCAAGGTGTAGTAGAGAAAGTGAGGACGGGATATGAGAGCATCGGTAATCAGTCAAGCGCAAATAAGATTCTTCTTACCGAACGTGGCAGCAGTTTTGGCTACGGCCGTCTTGTCGTAGATATGACTTCATTGGTTGAGATGCGCCGTTTTGGCTGTCCTGTTATCTTCGATGCCACTCATGCCGTTCAACAACCCTCTTCTGCAACAGGCGTCACCGGAGGCAACCGCGAGATGGTGCCCCATCTGATGCGAGCCGCCCTCTCCGTTGGCATCGATGGACTCTTCCTGGAGGTTCACCCTGACCCCGACCACGCTATTTCTGATGCCGCCAATCAACTCCGCTTAGACGGAATAGAAACCATTCTGCAACAAGCCATCACTATCGACAATATAGCAAAAAACATTGGTTAATACGCTGGCGGAATGAATACAATCACATTAACGCTTATGATATCTATTTTTGACATAGACCAACTCTTTTGCTATCACTTCAGTCCCTTTTATGCCGAACTATTATGGTGGTGGTGGGGTATATCGATAGTGTTATTCACTTTAATCGGTCTGAACCTCTATAAATATTGGGACAGAATGGGACGAGGAGCCAAAGTCTTCATCCGCCTGCTCTACTCCATCATCTGCTTAGGGGCTTTCTTCATCTATATCCATCTCACAAATAAATTCTGCAGAATCACCGTTTCTACCTTTCTTCTGCGCATTTCTCTCCTCATCGCTATCCCCACAATCTTCACTTGGATATATGCCAAACAGAACAAAGAAAATCGCTCCGCAAAGAAGTGGAAGTGGTTTTTGCTGAGTTGCACCCTTCTCCCACTGTTGCTTATTTTCATCATGTATGAACCCGCAAGAAAGATAATGAGAAATCCACTGGTTAGGGTCAATAATGTGAATATTTACGATGATGACGAAGAAGACGGACTCGTCATAGATTTCGCCACACAAACCTACGACCTCAAAGGTTGCACCGTCTATTGGTCTGCTGAAATAGAACGAGAGTATAAGCAAAGCAAGGATAACGATTTTAATACCCGCAGAGGTCCTATAGAAGAATACCAGGCATTAGATGGAACAACCATGGGATCATGGGAATACCGCAACATTAACTCGGATTTCAACGATTGGAGTCATTTCAGCATCAGGGTTCCTTATGATGCAATCTACCATAAGAAAGGCAAAAACACCTACTCCGTTATCATCACAACTCACTACAGTGATTACGATGTTTATAGCAGAAATGAGCATAACACACATTATCTTTATAATTATGATGGATACCATCAATACACCCATACCTTCAAAACTTCAAATTTAAACAAGAAGCATCGCTCCACCGCCAAGCAATCAACCAACAATAAGCCTGCACAATCACAAACTGCCTCACAAACTCAAAAATTACAAACTCAAAAATCACAATCTCAAAAACCACAACCTACTAACACGGTTTCCCAATCCGCAACGTCTGTCACCTCCTCCAACCACCCAAAACAAACTGCTGTCAATCCTCAATCCACCTATACTCCCGAGCAACTGCCTCCGCTCAGATACACCGCTCGAACATGGACCGAATCATCATCCGCCTTTGGTGTGAACTCGCATACCACCTACACCCAGACTTCCGATGGCTGGATTACTCGAGAATACCACCAGCAATGTACCCTTTGCCACGGTAGCGGAAAATGCCAGATATGCTACGGAATGGGAGGAAAAATGTCAGGCATGTACTATATGCCATGCATGGGGTGTGGAGGATCAGGACAATGTTCTTTGTGTAAAGGCAGCGGAGAATATATGAGCAGTACCACTCGTTACCTGCCTCTTGACGAATACTATGAGTCAAATGCCGGTGTGGTTCATTTAAGTGGTAATGGCAGAATCGCCATCTTCGGAATCGCAGCCAACATAATGCTCTATTCCAAAGATTTCACTGTGCAGGAATATGGCGGATATTATCATTTTGGAGGAAATATAGGCAGTTCTTATCTTTCTTATCTTTCTTATCTTTCTTATCTTTCTTATCTTCCATATCCGGAATGCCGTTTGTCCACAGACCGCAACACACTCTATATCGAAAACCAAAAATATACCCGCTGCAGCCCTCAAAAATACAAAAACGCTCAGAAAAACTACGAACTGATGTGCGCACAAATGGGTGTGCAACCCTACTATTTCCACACACCGGATCTAAGCACATCAGGCAGTAGTCAGTCCTCATCATCGTCTTCATCATCTTCGATGTCAAATAGATATGGCACAAAATCATGTTACGTATGTTTTGGCACCGGACACTGCCAATCTTGTAATGGCAGCAAAGTAAGTTCCAGTCCTTATAATAGCGATGTTTATGTATGTGGAGTCTGTGGCGGAACCGGAAGATGTCGCACATGTCAGGGTACGGGAGAAGTGTATGGCTTAAAATAACAAAACACCACCATAGCCCGTTTTAGTCCGCCTATTGAAGAATTTGGAAGAATTGCTTTGCATAGCAAAAAAAATATTGTACCTTTGTCGCACATTTGCATCATTATGAAAAACAAACCGACAAACTTTACAGAACAAGCCCGCTCCATTTTTCAGGCAGAAATAGCCGAACTTCAGCAACTCGCAGAACATATCAACCATAGTTTTGATGACGTAGTAGAGGCCATCCTTGCCTGCAAAGGAAAACTCGTCCTAATGGGCATCGGCAAAACCGGCATCATTGCCCATAAGATAGCTTCCTCTCTTGCCTCCACTGGCACTCCTGCCGTCTTCGTCAATGCCGCAGAAGCCGTACACGGCGACTTGGGTATGGTAGCCAAAGAAGACGTGGTAATGCTGGTAAGCAACAGCGGTGCCACCAACGAAATCCTCAATGTCATTGCACCACTTCGCAATATAGGTTGCCGTTTGATTGCGCTCACCGGCAATCCCAACTCGCCATTAGCGAAAGACTGCGACCTCACCCTCTCCACTCATGTGGAACATGAGGCATGTCCGCTCGGATTGGCTCCCACCACCTCCACCACCGCCACACTGCTCATGGGAGATGCACTGATGGTGTGCCTCATGCAAGAGCGACAGTTCAAAGCAGAGAACTTTGCCGTCTATCACCCGGGAGGCGCACTTGGCAGACAACTATTAGGCAGAGTGCACAACCGTATGACACGTGACATTCCCAAAGTCAGCATAAACGCATCTTTCCGCGAACTCACAAAAGAGATGTCCGACAAACACCTCGGCATGACGCTCGTCTATAATGAGAATAAAACTGTCGGCATCATTACCGATGGTGACCTGCGCCGCGCCATTCAACGATACGACAACCTCGCCCTTGTCACGGCAAAAGATATCATGACCGAAGGCTTCAAACACATCTCGGAAAATGCACTTCTCACTGAGGCTCTTGCCCTTATGGATAAGCACAATATCACAACGCTCGCTGTCACCGCAGCAGGCGATATTGCCGACATCGTAGGTATCATCTCCATTCACCACATCATCGACTTTAATTGATGCGCCATCTATTTCTTATTATCAACCTTGTATTCTTCTATTCGTTTGCGCAAGCCATTAGTCCCGAGCAAGCCGAAGCATTGTTTGATGAAGCCTATCAGTATTCACGTGTAGGCGATATTGCCGAGTCACAACAACGCTACCAAGAGGCACTTCAGGCATATAAGCAGACCTATGGAATGGAAGAATGGGAGTCGATGTGCTACTACTCGATGGCTATTCCTTATCTTGACCAACGCGATATAACCGGATTGGCAGCATACACCGATACCTTAGCAACCTATCATCTGCGTTATCCTGAGAAATACTCCATTCAGTATGACTACTACTCATTGCTTGCTTCGTTAAATGTGTGTCAGTATGAGGTATCTCCTACCGATGACTTGCGCGAAGCTCTTATCAATAACTACAAAGAGGCGGTTCGTTATATGGAGAAACTGAGCAAAGAGCAGTGGAAAGAGAAACATATTCAACCCGTTTGGAACTACTATAATATTGCCGTTTCTTATGACCTCTATTATGATACGCCGCAAGTGGATAGTATTGACAAATATCTTACCAAGGCTATCGAAGTGGAAGCTCACTCCGATCGTCCACCATTAGAGCAACAGGAAAGCCTCATCTCCCTCCGCGATGAGCAAGCATGGCTGTTCTATTATAAAGGTGAGTATAAGCGGGCAGAGCAAGAGATGCTGGCTGTATTGGCACTCATTGACACCGTACAAGCCCACTCACCCAACACCGTCATCACAGAGCGAGGAGAAGCCTACACTTTTTTGGTGGAACTCTATGAGCATACTGGCAGGATACAAGAGGCACTTGACTATCAGAAACTCCTTACCGACAATAATCTACAGCGGTATTCCATCGAGAAAAATCGAGCCTTGCATGAGGTGGAGACACACTATCAAGTGGCACAAAAGGAGGAACATATACAACATCTCAGACAGCAAAACCTCATCTTCATCGGTCTTTCCGTCGCTTTAGTGCTGATTCTTGCCAGCGTGGTTGTTATCTTTATTCTGCTCAAACGCCGACGCGAACAAGCCGAATATGATGCCGCCGTTGAGGCTGATTTACTCCGACAGAGCGAACAAACCGGCATACAAACATTAGTGGACCGTCTTTGTCAAGACTTTCCACAGGTTGCCGAACAACTCCGGGCCGTCAATACACAAACAGCCAACAATCTCTTTGCGGCCGCTGAAAAACCGCTTTCCATTGTGGATAAACGCTATCTATTCTGCTTTATGGCAGGACTGAAAGTACAGGAAATTGCCAAGTTGTTTCATGTAGAACCCGAGTCGGTCTATACCGTCCGTTACCGTCTCCGCCGTAAATTCCCGACTCACACCATCTTACCTTTCTAACGCGCAACATCCTTTTCTTTTCTACTATACATAACACGTTGCGGAATTATAAAGTAATAAAATTTGGCAATTTTTCCACTCGGAACTAAATCCTGTTTTTTCCAAAAAAGTGCACCTTCTGAGCACCTATCGTGCGGACAGCGTGCGGACATCGTGCATACTTTGTGGTATAACACTCTTATTATGTGAATGTTATAGGCACAAAAATGGCTATTTTTTACTCTTTTTCTGCAAAAAAAAACACCAAAAAAATTTGGCAATTTTTCCCCTACTGATATTTTCCTCACTATCGTCACATGACAAATGAATATCATGCATTCCGTCCAAAGAGCAAGGAGCCTGAAAATAAACCTGCTAAAAAATATGTAGTCGCTGTATTAATTCCGCCAACGACTTATACATAACATAATGACAAATCTGCTTTTTATTACACAAATCAAGATTTGTCTATTTAATTATACAATCCCATCTGCTACTTTTGCAGCGCGATTTACAAAGAATCGGTTGCCGTAGCGGACATTTCTTTGCTGAGGCAATATTGTCGCAATAAAAATGCAAAACCTACGAATTTAATTTTGTACCTGTCCGAAAATTTCGTAACTTTGCGGCGACATAAGAAATAGACTGCTCTCACTCGGGAGAATCTGGTAAATTTTATTGAGTGAATACGAAGCAGCCCGCTACATAGTCCGATTGAGCTTCTTTATACTCATTCCACATACGGCTATGGCGCACTATAGCGCAGGCAACCATTCTTTGTATTCACAGGTTTACCAGAGCCTTCCCGAAAAGAATATTGTCTGCGTTCCTTTATATATAACTCTATAATCATCACAACATTATGAAAAGAATACTACTCATCTTGCCATTGCTCGGGTTGAGCATGTTTCTATCGGCGCAAATCACTGTCGGTTGTGTCCCTAATGGCTATTTTCAAGATGTCTATCTTTGGGCATGGACCGATGAGGGCGATCTCTTCGATGCATGGCCCGGAATACAACTCTCTCAAAACGGAGAAGGTGCCTATACCTACACCTTCGACGAATCAATCACCAACGTCAACCTCATTTTCAACGATGGGGGTAGCAATGGCAGCGGCTCCGTCTATCAAACGTATGATATCACTAACGTGACTAAAAACACCACCTACATCATCAATGGTTCTTATCCTACTTATCCCAATTTCCATTACGCCGATATCGTTTATCAACTCTATCTTGGAACAAGTCGAGGAGGAAGTCTTTATATGACCAATGACAACTCAGGAACAACAGAATTTATAGAGCCACAAGCATCCGGCTTCTCATGGGTAATACCTAATAGTCATATCACACTCACTACCGAGCCTGTTGATGGCTATCAATTTACCTGTTGGAACAATGGCAGCACTGAGCCTGACATTGATTTTACCATGCCGGAATATCCTCTTTCCTACATTGCCTTCTTTGCACCGGAAAACCAAAGAAACATCACGGTGCATGTCTATCCCAACGATGAGATGCCTGAGGTCTGGCTCTACGCGTATAACGACTATCAACAGCTGGCAACCGCAGAAGACATGGGTATTCAACTCCGCAATCCTGACCGCAACGGAGTGCTCAAATACACCTTCCCCGACTCCGTCAAATATTTCGACTTTATGTTGCATGACAACTACACGAAAGGAATCCTCTCCTCCGACAATTCTCCTCTGCTCACCCGCACATACTATTATAACAACATAACGGAAGATGCTTGCATCAATCTGACTGGTATTCAAGCACCCTATCGCAACCTGATGGGGGCAGACGCCTATTATTGTACATGGTACAACCTTATCGTCACTGCTGCAGAAGGAGGAACTGTCAACGATGTGAGTGGAGAGTATGAAGAAGGCACCACCCTGCAACTCATCGCCACTGCCGATGAAAACTACACTTTTGAAGGGTGGTCTGATGGAAATACAGATAATCCCCGGGAGATAGTTATCAACCAAGATATCTCGCTTCAAGCCCTTTTCAAAAGCACAAAAGTCACTTACACCATCACTGTCACTGCTGCAGAAGGAGGAACGGTCAACGAAGTAAGCGGCACCTATCCCGAAGGAACAGAACTCTTGCTTATTGCCACTCCGCAAACGGGATACAAATTCTACCAATGGTCAGACGGTCTATTAGACAATCCGCGACAAATAATCGTCAATCAGGACATCGCCCTTGAAGCACTGTTCACCGCATCTTCAGGCGAGAAATTCCCTGTCTATATCATCTCCACCCACGGCGGCTCACTTCAGCAAACTTTCGATGGCGAATACGAAGATGGAACGTTGTTACATTTGGTTGCCATCCCCGATGAAAACTACGTTTTCTATGAGTGGTCTGGCTCTGACTTATGGGGGTGGTTAGATAGTCAAAAAGCAGAACGCTATCTGACAATAGAGAGAAAAACAGAATTGTTTGCTATGTTCTTGCCCACCTATTCGCTTCTGGTTGAAGCAGGTAGCGGAGGCAGTCTCCAAAAAGATATGAGCGGAAGATATCCCACTAATCAATGCATCGAAGTTGAAGCCATACCCGATGAAGGCTATCGTTTCCTGCGTTGGGATGATGATATACGCGATAATCCGCGCACTATCATTCTGCGCTCCAACTTGCAAATAAAAGCACTATTCACCGTCATCAGTAGCACTGAAGATATCAATTCTTCTTATCGTATCTATTCGCAAGACAAACACATCATCATTTCACTGCCTTCGGCAGATGATATTCATATCTATTCTGCCACAGGACAACTGATTTATGCAGCACATACAAGTAATGCTGACATCACCGCTCAAGCAGGTCTTTATCTTGTCAGCACTAACCGGAAAACGTATAAAGTAATCGTAAAATAATTCTCGCCATGAAAAAGTATATCATTCTTATAGTCACCGCTCTCTGTTACTCCCTCGGCGGGTATGCACAACTCAACGGATATTTCTCCGTTTCCTCCTCTAAACAGGTACGTTTCTCAAGGGGAAATCTGCAATACCGCGCCTCATCTGGCTCGTGGCAATTTGCCACCAATCAATATGATATCATCGGAACTGACAACAGCAATATATCCTCCACTTATAGCGGTTATATCGACCTCTTCGGCTTTGGAACAAGCGGATACAACAATTGTATGCCCTATGAGACCGGTTTGAGTGTTACCTATGGAGGCGGACTCAGCAGTATCGCCGGAACAAACTACGACTGGGGAGTCAAGAACTTCAGTAATTACCGCACCCTCACCGCATCGGAGTGGAGCTATCTCATAGGTTCCCGCAACAATGCCTCCTCGCTTCGAGCACCTGCCACGGTAAATGGTGTCACAGGTTGGATACTGCTACCCGACTCATGGAGCTCTTCACTCACTTTCACCTCCTATGCCGATGGTGCTCGCTCCTTTGATGCTAATGTCATCACCGCTTCCTCGTGGAGCAGCTACCAAAACGCAGGTGCAGTCTTCCTTCCTGCCTGCGGATGGCGCTATTCATCGGGAAGTGCAAGCATGACTTCCTATGTAGGATCACAAGGCTACTATTGGTCCACCGACAAAGCCAACGCCGCTTGCATGGGAGCATCCTATTTCTATAGCGGTCAAGACGCAGCAGTATATAGCGGTTGCGCTGTCAGGTTGGTCTACGACACAAGTTCAGGAGGCGGTAGCACTACCACACAGTACACCCTTACCGTCAATGCTTCACCTGCCGCCTATGGAACCGTCACAGGCGGAGGCACTTACAATAAAGACGCCTACGTAACCGTCAAAGCCACAGCCAACAGCGGCTATGAGTTCGTACGCTGGACAAACAACACCTTAGGCACCACCTACGGCTCTGAAAGTTGGACCTTCCGCATCGACCGCGACATGACGCTCACCGCTGAGTTCTCCACACCACGCTATTGCGTCGATGGTATTGCAAGCCCTATGGCGAAAGGAACTGTTACGGAATCCTCACCACGTTGCGGCGTAACAGGTACAGTGGTTACCCTCACCGCCACTCCCTATAGCGATACAAAGTTTACAGGTTGGTCTGATGGCGTCACTACTGCCACTCGCAATGTCACCATTGCTAATAGTTATGTATCATTGTATGCTTATTTCGAATCGACTACGCAATATACTGTCACCGCCTCCCCAAACAATAGTGCTTACGGCACGGTTACAGGTAGTGGTGCGTATGATGCAAGAAGCAGTTGTACGCTGCGGGCCACACCTAACGATGGCTATCTGTTCACGGGGTGGTCGGACGGCAACACTCAGAACACACGCACATTCACTGTGACCGGAAACCTGACTCTCACGGCATTGTTCGAGCAAGAAAACACACCCACCTACGAAATATCTGTGCAAGCCTTCCTTGAAGATTATGGCACGGTTACCGGTGGTGGTACCTACGAAGCCGGCGACTATGTCACACTCACGGCAACACCCAACGAGTGCTATGATTTCGATTATTGGTACGACAAAATCTCAGCGTCCACCATCTCGAAAGACCACACACATACATTCCTTGCATCGGCGGATATGCAAATTATTGCCTATTTCTACAGACCTGTTTATTCTTTCGATGTAGCAATCAATAACACAAACTATGGGAATGTATCGGAATTTCCTGTCTCATTGTACAAGTGCGATGATATTACTATCACCGCTACACCATACGCAGGTTACAAGTTTTCTGCGTGGATCATTCACGGAACAGAAAACACCATCGCCTATGAAAATCCGCTTACCGTCAACATGCAACAAGACACCTATATCGAATGCTATTTTGTGCCTGGCGACCTTACCTACCAAGTGCAAGTTACGGCAGGTTTAGGAGGAACGGTAAACAATGTGAGTGGGCAATATAATTATGGAGATGAAATAGAACTGATTGCCAAACCGGATGAAGGCTACATTTTCAGCCAATGGTCAGATGGCAACAGCAACAACCCCCGCACACTGACAGTAACTAACGATATCACCCTCGAAGCACAGTTCACAGCACAGAGTACCGTGACTTACAATGTCAGCATCACCGCAGGCGAAGGCGGTACGGTCAGTGAGGTGAGTGGCGTCTATCCTTATGGCACAGTACTCAACATTGAAGCCATTCCCAACAGCACGGAACTAACGCTCATTTATTATGAACACGATTATCCACCATATGGAGACTATTTGTTTACCCAATGGTCCGATGGCGTCACAGACAAACAACGAACCATCACTGTGACAAGCGATATCACGCTCGAGGCACAATTCCGCAGAAAAGAGTTTTATTATTTTTTCATCGTATTTAATCGTAAATCAGAGTTAGATTTAATTAACTGTTCACATGACAATGAACCATATCTTTCTCTTAATGACGGATATATAGAAAAATATAAAATATATGTTGCAGAAGATATGAATACATGCACTTTTAAGGCAATAGATGGTGCAAAAACCACACTCGATTATTGGGAATATCAGGGTCAATACTACTACGACAATCCTCTTTCCATAACCATTACACAAGACAACACAACACTCACCGCCAACTTCAGAGAAAAAATCTACTATCTCTTCTGGAGCACAAACACCGACGGTGGCAGTTGCAACTACGGTTACGCAGGGAAACTGTCTATTGGAGAAAAAGAAGAGATAGTCTTGGAAGCCACACCCGATGAAGGTTATCGTTTCCACAGCTGGTCAGATGGTTCACGTGATAACCCTCGTAGCATCATCATGACACAAGACACCATCATCTACCCCATCTTCTATAGCACCGAGTGCGAAAAATAAAATAATCAAACTTAACACAAATAAAACAACCAACCTTAACGCATATATATTTCAGAAAGCGATCCCTTGGGGTCGCTTTCGTTGTAATAGCCCATCCTACCTATCATAAAATCCTCAAACACCTAAAAAAAAAACTATGTTCAAGACAACTTTAGGGGTAGTTGTCCTGAACCAAAAATAAACACTCCCTCATAAATGACAACCATTTTGCAGACACCTTGAAGCCGATAAACACGATAGATACACGATAGATATACGATAGATACACGATAGATATACGATAGATATACGTTAGATAAACGATATGTTCTGCGGATTTCATAAAGATTCGGTAAAGCCCTACTCTGTTCTGCTTATCCTAAAATTTTAGCAATCTATACAAGATTTGAGAGTGTTTTGATGCGATTACCTCGGCTTTTTTTATTTTTATTTTTCAGTTATTAATTATTTTTTGTATCTTTGCGGGCTGAATATTATGGCTAACTATATACCCAAATATCTGGTTGAAAAAGACAGCGTCATCTGGACGGTGTGCGGAACCGCCTTGTTTGCCGAACTCTTTATTCTCATCTATCAGCCTTTCGGCTCACGAGGGTGGACCGAGAGCGAATGGATCTTTATCGGGTTTGCCACCTTGGCTGTTCTCGTAGCTATGGCTATCATCGCCATCTCACGGACCTTCTTGTTCTTCTACGCAAAAAAACATCATATCGCCTATTGGGAATACGCCATCTGGATTGCCGTAGAACTACTTGCAATGGCGCTCACCTACAGCCTCTTCCCCATTATAGCCCTGCATAAACAACTCGACTTCCTGCTCCTCTTCCGAGAAGCTCTCATTGACACTTTCTTCATCGTCCTCATTCCCTACACCGTGGTAACGCTCTCTTTCATCCTCAAAGCCAGAACAGAAGAACTCAACCAACTCAAAGCCGATACTTCAAAACAATCACAAACCATAGACGAAAGCAGCATCATTAATTTTCACGATGAGAAAGGCGACCTCAAAATTTCCATTCGTTCCGATGCTCTCTACTACATAGAATCCGCTGACAACTACGTTGTTATATATTATAAAAATGGCGACAAAATAAGCAAGTTCTTGCTTCGCAATTCACTCAAGCAGATAGAAGACTCTCTTGCTCTGCCCGGCATTGTGCGGTGTCATCGTTCATACATCGTCAACCTTGCACGCGTGAAAATGCTTTGTAGAAACAAAGAAGGACTTGAAATCAACTTCATGACAGACGGCATTCCCGCCTTGCCCATTTCCAAAACCTACAGCGCTAAGGTGATTGAGAGATTCCAATAAAGAATTTAATGAAAGGAAGAAATAGAGCCTGTTTGAAAATAAAAAAATGAAGATTACTAATAATAAACCCGTTAAATAACTAATCGTATGAAAAAAACTATTTTGTTGGCTACTGCAGCCATCCTTACACTCAGTGCTTATGCACAAAAAAAACAAGTGGCTCCCATCGAAACTAAATTGGTTGAATTTGACCTTAACGCTCTGCGCGACTCAGCAAAGAGCCTGGACTACTATCTGATTGAACTGAACGATTTGCAACGTCAGGTAAAGGCAGATAAAGACAAACTCAACTTCGAAATGAAACAACTCAAAACAGAAAAAGACTCTTATAAGAGTCTGGCTTCCATCAACAAAAACCGTAAAAAACAATTAGCATCACAAGCTAAAGAATATAAAGCTCAAGCCAAAAACTACAAGACTGAGCGCAAAAACACCGAGAAAGAACGCAAAGCTATGTACAAAGAGAATCCCGGCACAGAAGCCGTTGCCGAGAGAAACAAAATTATTGACGAACGTATCAAACGTATCAACAAGGGGGAAGCTGACCTGCGTCAACGCACCGACCAACTCAAAAACGACCAGGAATCGCTCAAAAACGATATGATTGACTTGGAAGAATTCAATTTCCAAATCAAAGAAAAAGAAACAGCCTTGAAAACTATGCAGGCTAAAAACAAACAGCAAGCCGCTGAGGTGAATAACGAGATAAAGAACGTAAAGGCTCTGCAGAAAGCCGCTGTCGCCAATCAAAAAGCAGAAGCACAAGCTGCACAGGCAAGAGCCGAAGCCGATGCCAAATTAGCCGAAGAAGAAGCCGCCAAAGCCGCTCAGGCTGAAGCCGCAGCACAACAGGCAGAAGCTCAAGCTGCAGAGGCTGCCGAAAAAGCTGCTGAAGCCGCCGAAGAAGCAACAGAAGCTGCCGAAGCTGCAGCCGCAGAAGTACAACAAACAGCAGAACCCACAGTGCAGGCCGCAGAACAAACAGCCGCAGAAGTAGAGAAAATTGTAGAAGAAGTTGCCAAATAAACTAATATTCATATTCTCAAATATATGAAAGTCACTAATTTATCGGAGCAGAATAGCATCCTCAATCAGTTCATGAAAGAGCTGCGCGACAAAAACTGTCAACGCGACTCTATGCGTTTTCGTCGCAACATAGAACGATTGGGGGAAATCTGTGCCTACGAATTGTCTAAGACTTTATCCTACCAAACAGAAGAGATTACCACTCCCTTGGCGAAAACGGCTATTGACACTGTCTGCGACAAGGTGGTGTTAGCCACCATCCTGCGCGCAGGACTGCCCTACCATCAAGGTTTTCTCAATGTCTTTGACCATGCTGAGAATGCTTTTGTAAGTGCCTATCGCAAGTACACAAGCGAGTCCGAGTTTCATATTCACACCGAATATATAGCCTCACCCGCATTGGACGGAAAAACACTTATTATCACTGACCCTATGCTCGCCACCGGCAGTTCTATGCAAGTGGCATACGAAGCATTGTTGCAGAAAGGAAAACCCGCAAAAGTATATCTCGCTTCCGTACTCGCCACACCACAGGCAATAGAGTATTTGGAATCAATGCTCCCAAAAGAAACCTCACTCTTCACCATCGCCATCGACCCCGTCCTCAACGAACATAAATACATCGTTCCCGGGTTGGGAGATGCAGGCGACCTCTGCTTCGGTGAGAAACTATAAAAACTGATAAAAAATATAAAAACATCAACAACATGAAAACATTTCTTAAATACTTAGGCGCCATCTTCGTATTGCTCGGAGTGGTGTGCATCGTATGCTATCACTATGCTTTACCGGCTAACTGGCTTCTCGTGCTTTCTTTAGTGCTCGAAGTTGTGGGCATCATAGGATATATCGTTGCTAACCGCTTTATCGACTAATCGGCTATCGTCAAAGCCCTTAAAAAAATACACAACGAGGCGCAAATAAAGGTTTGCGTCTTCGTCGTGCATAAAAACAATGACAACCATGGAGGAAACCCCCAAAGAAAATATCGAAAAACAAAAAGCAGATAGTCAACCGACAAACGAGACTGACACCGTAGAGACGCCCCTTGATAAAGACAAAGGAGATGTAATCACTGCCTCTCAAGACCAGAAAACGGATGACGCCTCTCAAGAAAGCATGTCCCATGTACAGCCTAAAAAAGCTGCTTTCAGCGACTCCGTCAAGTACCACCTGACAGGTATGTATCAGGACTGGTTTCTTGACTATGCTTCCTATGTCATTCTGGAACGTGCTGTGCCCGACATCTATGACGGACTCAAACCCGTACAACGACGCATCCTGCATGCCATGAAGAATATGGATGACGGCAGGTTCACAAAAGTAGCGAACATCATCGGTCAAACCATGCAGTACCACCCACACGGTGATGCCAGTATAGGCGATGCGTTGGTCCAACTCGGGCAGAAAGACCTGCTCATTGACTGCCAGGGTAACTGGGGTAATATCCTCACGGGTGACGGGGCTGCCGCCCCTCGTTATATTGAGGCACGACTTACAAAATTTGCCTTGGAAACGGTTTTCAACCCAAAAACCACTCATTGGATGCTCTCCTATGACGGCAGAAACAAAGAGCCGATCAACCTACCAGTCAAATTTCCGCTTCTGTTGGCACAAGGAGTGGAAGGTATTGCTGTAGGTCTCAACTCCAAAATCCTGCCTCATAACTTCGGTGAACTCTGCGATGCCTCACTTGCGTACCTGCAAGGCGAGCCTTTCCAACTATTCCCCGACTTTCCTACAGGCGGCTCCATAGATGTCAGTCGATATAATGACGGCGAACGGGGAGGAGTCGTCAAAATTCGCTCCAAGATAACCAAATCGGCAGACAACAAAACTCTTATCATCACCGAAATTCCTTTTGGCACCACATCCGCATCTATCATAGAGTCTATCCTCCGTGCCAACCAGAAAGGCAAAATCAAAATCAAAAAAGTGGACGATGCCACCGCCGCCGAAGCAGAGATAGTGGTGCAACTTGCTCCGGGAGCATCCTCCGACAAAACCATTGATGCACTCTATGCTTTCACTGACTGCGAAGTGAGCATCTCACCCAACTGCTGCGTTATTCAGGACAAAAAACCTATCTTTACCAGCGTCAGCAACCTGCTGCGCCAGAGCACAGACCATACACGCGAACTGCTCAAGTGGGAATTGGAGATACGAAAAGCAGAATTGGAAGAACAATACTTTTATACCTCACTCGAGAAAATATTCATCGAGAACCGCATCTATAAAGAAAAACAATTCGAAGATGCCACCTCACCCGAGAAAGCCATTGCTTTCATTGACAAAGCTCTCGATCCGTTCAAAGCCAAACTGATACGCGAAGTACGTGAAGAGGATATCAGAAAACTTCTCGACATCAAGATGGTGCGAATCACCAAATTTGACTCAAAAAAGGCAGATGAACAACTCAAAGCATTGAGCGACAAATTGAAAGAGGTCGCACACAACCTCTCTCATCTTACCGACTATACCATCGCTTGGTTCCGCTCACTCAAAGAAAAGTATGCCGACCGCTATCCACGTCGCACCGAAGTACGCAACTTCGCAGGTATCAATGTAAAAGCCGTAGTGGAACAAAACCTGAAACTCTATATCAACCGCGAAGAAGGATTCATCGGCACCACGCTCAAGAAAAACGAATATCTGTTCGACTGCTCCGATATAGATGACATCATCATCTTCTATCGCGATGGTAAATACAAAATCGTTAAAGTGGCAGAGAAAGCTTTCATCGGACTCAACACCCTGCATATCGCTGTGTTCAAGAAAAACGACGAGCGAACCATCTACAACGTGGTCTATCGGGATGGAAAAAACGGTCCTTATTACATGAAACGCTTTGCCGCCACCGGCCTTGCGCGGGATAAAGAGTATGATCTTACCGCCGGCAAACCCAATAGTCGTGTCATCTATTTTACCGCCAACCCGAATGGTGAAGCCGAGGTGATTAGAGTAGCACTCGAACCGGCATTACACCTCAAAAAATTGGAAGTGCTTAAAGACCTCTCCGAACTTGCCGTCAAAGGCAGAGCCAGCCGTGGCAACCTGCTCACTAAGTTCAAAGTGAAATCTATCACACTCAAGCAAAAAGGTGCCTCTACACTCGGCGGAAGAAAAGTATGGTTCGACCCTGATGTGCTACGCATCAACTACGATGGCATGGGCACCTATCTCGGAGAATTCCAATCAGAAGACCGTATTCTTGTCATCTATCGGAATGGTGACTATTACACTACCTCCTTTGAACTCACTGCCCACTTTGAGGACAATATCTGCCGTATAGAAAAATACAACGCAGAGAAAACATGGTCCTTGGCTCTCTGGGATGCCGACCAAAATTATTATTATGCCAAGCGGTTCCAACTAAATGCACAAGCCAAACCGCAAAATTTCCTCGGAGAGAATCCCGAGTCACGCATGATACTGCTCTCCGATCGGGATGAAGCCACCTTCCTCGTTCATTTCACCGATGAAAACAGGGAAAACTTAACGGTTGTCATGTCAGAATTTATTGCCGTGAAAGGTCCTGCAGCCAAAGGCAAACGCCTTACCACCTATTCTGTCAATCAGATCGAAGATATCACTCCCGCACCCCCTGAAATCGAAATCGAAGAAGTAGCATCGGGTAAAGATAATGACGAGGTTGAGGACGAATCTCAAGCCGATACCGTAGAAACAACACCCGATAAGGATGGCAAAAAGGAGAATAACAGTAATGCCGATATTATGACCCAAGAGAACAACGAGAAACCATCACCTGCAGAACCCGACAACTCAACTGACATCCCCATGACTATCAACGCATCTGTACCGGAAGACTCGCTGCCTGCCGAACCACATGACGACCAACTATCCCTGTTTTAATCGATGTTCGTAAAACAATACATACAACAAACTGACAGCACCAACAACTTTCTTAAGCAATTAGCTACTCAAACAACATTAGAGCAAGGCTATACTGTCTATACCTCGCTCCAAACAGCAGGACGAGGACAGCAAGGCAATACATGGGATAGTGAACCCGACAAAAACCTATTGTTTTCCACCCTGTTTTATCCCGAGCAACTGAAAGCCCTGCAACAATTTCGTTTGTCAATGGCAGTAGCAGTACAAGTAAACAAAGTATTGAGAAAATATGTGCCGCAAACGGTCATCAAATGGCCCAACGATATTTATATCAATCATCAGAAAATGGGAGGAATGCTAATAGAAAACCAGCTGTCAGGCGAATTTATAAAACAATCGGTCATAGGCATAGGCATCAACATTAACCAACTCACCTTCCGTAAAGACATCCCTAACCCCACCTCACTGGCTCTGCAAACCAAACAACACCATAATATCAGCTCTATCCTTGATGAAATTCTCATTTCATTTGAAGAGTTGAATCACATGACTGAAAACTTCAGCGAATTGAAACAACAATATTTTGAGCATTTATACAGAAAAGAGGGGTTCTTCCTCTATCGTGAAAGGAAAGCAGATTCCGCCCCCGTTAATATCGATACACATAATGACAACACCTGCTTCAATGCCAAAATTATTGATATCGAAGAGAATGGACAAATGATTCTTGAAAGAGAAAACCACAGCCGCAAAGCATATTATTTTAAGGAACTGCAATTTATCATTTCCCAAAAGTAATCGCTAATACAAATCGGACAATATGAAAAAAATTCTATACATATTATTTGTATTTCTTTTTACCGCAAGTTGTTCGCCTCTCCTTGTTGACCCTTCCGATAAGGAGCAAAACCCAACGGAACAAAACAACCCTGAAGAAGATGAGGATGAGGATAATTCTGAGGATGAGGAAAATCCAAAAGCCAACCAGACTCCCGATCAAATCCGCAACCCAGACTATCTATACGATAACAATGCTCTGCCGTCCATCACCCTCACCATCACCGAAGAAAATTGGAATCAGTATCTTACCAACTTTGACAACAATCCCAACAACAGCATTTATATTCCTGCTCAATGGAGTTACGAAAAAGATGGCGTAGTCTATACGCGCGATTCAGTAGGTGTGCGCCCAAGAGGTAACACCTCTCGTGTTCGCCCCGAGGGTTCTATTGGAGAGATGCACCAACGTAACAATGCCGATTGGCACCATGCTCATTTTGGTGTACAATTTACCAAATACAACACAGGAGAACGCTTCTTCGGATCTGACCGTGTGATACTCAAATGGCTTAAGTGCGACCCTATGTATTGTCGGGAGATATACTGCTACGACCTCTTCTGCCGCTTCGGTGTTTGGTCGGCACCACGAGCATGTTACTGCAGATTGACCATACAAATAGAAGGCGATGACAAACCTGCTTATTTCGGCATCTATGAGTTAGTAGAGAACCCACGCAAAGGATGGCTTAATAACCACGCAAAAGAAGGGCATATTGCAGACAAAAACGGAAATCTTTGGAAAGCAACATACGGAGCCACACTCAGTGACGCCAATGCCTCTATGGGTGTGTCAGACGATTACTCACAGTACACTTACGACCTAAAAACAAACAAAAAGAATGGCTTGAGTGCCGCACAACAAGAATTGAAAGATTTCATCAATGGTATGACACCACTTAAATCCGGAAGCGAAGAACTAAAGCAATGGCTCGAAATACACATGGATGTAGACTTATTTCTCCGTGCATACGCCGTCAGTGTGATGGTTGGCATGTGGGACGACTACTGGATTAACTCAAACAACTACTATTTTTATTTCGATAGCAACCACCGTTTCTACTTTATTCCTTTCGACTATGATAACACCCTTGGCACCGATGGCATGGGTATTGATCCAGGCACTCACGACATGCTCAATTGGGGGAGCCGCGGAGGCGACCGTATGCTGATGCGGAAAGTACTCTCCATAAGCGAATATGAGGAGAAATACAAACAATATATCAAGCAATTGTCAGAAAACGATTTCAGCAAAGACAATTCACAAGCTCGTATTCAACAATGGCATACCATGATTCAGTCCTATGTGTATAACGACACCGGTGAAGACTGCTACATCTACGACGAAGCTGCCTATTGGGGAAACAACTACGGCTATAAACTACTCAGCGACCAAAACAACTTCTTTACTACAAAAATACAAAGTATCTATTGGTAATACAAAATCAATAATAATTACAACTAAACTAAAAATATAAAAAACAATGAATATTTTAGTAACAGGCGGTGCAGGATTTATCGGCAGTCATGTCGTTAGACTCCTTGTCAACAAATATCCTGATTATCACATTATCAACCTTGATGCACTTACCTATGCCGGCAACCTTGCCAATCTCAAGGATGTTGAATCTCAACCTAACTACGAGTTCATAAAGGCAGATATATGCGATTTTCCAACTATTCATCGGATTTTGCAGGAGAAACATATCAATGGCATCATTCACCTCGCTGCAGAAAGCCATGTGGACAGGTCTATCAAAGATCCTTTCACTTTTGCTCGCACCAATGTGCTGGGTACTCTCTCCCTCTTGCAGGCTGCACGCCTCTATTGGGAGTCGCTTCCCGAGAAGTATGAAGGCAAACGCTTCTATCATATCTCCACAGATGAGGTGTATGGTGCGCTTCAACTCACACATCCGGAAGGCATAGAGCCTCCTTTCAGCACACTTGCCTCCTCTGGTAAACATCATCTTGCCTATGGAATAGAATTCTTTCTGGAAACCAACAAATATAACCCTCATTCCCCCTATTCAGCCTCCAAAGCCTCATCCGACCACTTCGTCAGAGCTTTTCACGACACCTATGGTATGCCTACCATCGTCACCAATTGCTCAAATAACTATGGTCCTTACCAATTCCCCGAGAAACTGATTCCTCTCTTCATCAATAACATCCGGCATCGCAAACCTTTACCTGTTTATGGGAAAGGCGAGAATGTACGCGACTGGCTCTATGTGGAAGACCATGCCCGCGCCATTGACCTCATATTCCATAAAGGCCAGGTGACAGAAACCTACAATATCGGCGGGTTCAACGAATGGAAGAATATCGACCTGATCAAAGTGCTCATCAACACAGTTGACCGTCTTTTAGGCAGGAAAGAAGGCGAGGACCTCAACCTCATCACCTTTGTCACCGACCGAGCCGGGCATGACTTGCGCTATGCCATCGACTCACGCAAACTTCAGTCGGAATTGGGTTGGGAACCATCACTTCAATTTGAAGAAGGAATAGAAAAAACCGTTCGGTGGTATCTGGATAACCAGGCATGGCTGGATAATGTCACCTCAGGCGATTATCAAAACTATTATATGCAAATGTATGGCAAATAATCAGTATATCTATTTATGATTAAGAAAAAATACAATCTAATATTACTTCTTTTCCTACTTCCAGCCTGCTTGTATGCCCAAGAAGCACGCAATAATATAGATTTCGAAGCAGAAGAGAAAAAGCAGCATGAAGAAGAAAATGCCTATCGGTTCTCAGTTGACTACCGCATAGAAATAGGCTATACCCAACCTTGGCAACACTCTCGAACCGACTCTTATCGCAACCTTTATTTGCATGGAGCCAAGGTGGGAGCTACCTTTGACTTCAATCTTCCCTATCATTTATCTATCCAAACCGGTCTCTATTATTCTGCAAGTTATGGCATCAGTGAGCAACACATTCGTGCCGTTTCCAGCGAACCTGCCCTGCCTCAGATACTCAAACATCGTATTCTCTCTCACCAACTCATCGTACCCGTTCGAGCTACCTACACGCAAAAAATATGGCGCCAATTGGCACTTTGGCTCTACACGGGTCCGGAACTATCGGTTGGCATTGCACAGAAAGACTACTTGGAGACAAGTCTCTCTGAACCGACATTGCAATGGTGTCAGAACCAAGGCATGCACACAGCCCCCTATGAAATCTATAGTGCCAGAGAACTCAACCGCGCAAACATTCAATGGGGATTGGGCGGAGGTTTGCAATGGGATAAATACCGCTTGCTGGCAGGCTATAACTTCGGTCTGAACAATCTGGCACGACAACAAACCACCCTCAAACAGCACATGTGGGAATGGAGTTGGTACGTAAGTTTCTCCTACCGATTCTGATTATCACCAACACTCATCATCATCCATGACTGAATATACCGAAGCTATAGTACTACATCTGAGCAGACATACCGACAAAGCCTATATCTTGCACACCTACACCCTACAACATGGTCGTATGCAATATCTCGTTTACGGAGTTCACAGCAAAAAACAGCAGACTCCGGCAGCGGCATTAGAATCCTTTTCTCTCATCGGCATTGAGGCACACTACCCGGCTTCATCAGATGCTCTGCCTACCATCAAACAAGCTCACCTCCTATTCACTCCTAAAAACCGACCTGCCGACATCCGCAGGCAAACGATAGCTATTTTTCTTGCCGAAGTACTATATAGATCACTTCGTTTGCCTATGGAAGACCCGCAATTGTTTCGATACCTCAGTCAAACAGTTAGCCTTTTGGATTCCTCCCCCGCACCTGAGAATCTGCACCTGATTTTTATGCTTCAGTTTGCACACTATATGGGGTTCTCTCCCACCCTCGATGAAACCGATACAAACGACCCGTCGTTCGATTTTCTCTCTGCCAATGAGAACTTCTTCACTCCCGATGAAAACAAGCTCCTTCTAAATTTAGAATATAACAATGCACTACCCGTCACCCGCAAAATGCGCCAACAACTATTGCATCAATTGTGCCGGTACTACGAACTGCATATCGATGGATTTCAAACACCTAAATCATTAGATATATTAGAAGAGATATTCGATGAATAATGAAGAAATCGCTACTTTTAATATTATCATCTGTCATACTTCTCTCCTGCACCAAAGAGTTGGAGGTAAGCCAAAGCAATACCGCCTTGGGCAATTTCGAGGCCTTATGGGAGACGATTGACACTAAATACTGCTTTATTGAGGAAAAAGGAGTGGATTGGCAGGCTATCTATACACAATATCGACCCAAAGTTGATTCTGTCAAGACCGAGCGAGAGTTGTTCAGTCTGCTCTCCTCAATGCTTGATAGCCTCAAAGACGGACATGTCAATCTTTATGCACCCTTCGATGTCTCCCGCAACCGCAGTTGGTATGAAGGCTATCCCGTCAATTATAACTCTCAACTACTCTATTCGGACCGTTATCTCACGGCTGACTATTTGCTGGCAGGTTCGCTGCGATATAACAAGATTGCCGACGACAGCATAGGTCTCATTCGTTACGAGTCCTTTACAAACAGCTTCAGCTCACTCAACTTAGCTTATATATTCACTTATTTCTCCTCCTGTAGAGGCATTGTGCTGGATATCCGCAGCAACGGAGGCGGAAGTCTTGACTATGCAAAACATTTAGCCGGAGCGTTCTTCGCCGAAAATAGGGAAGTAGGATTCTGGCATCATAAAACGGGCCCCGGACACGATGAATTCAGCCAAATGGAAACTATTAGCATCGACACACTTCAAGTGCGGTGGCTCCGACCTGTAGTGGTACTATGCAATCGGCAATCATATTCTGCCACTAACTTTTTTGTCAATGCCATGCGCTATGCCGACAACTGCCTTATTGTCGGAGGAACGACAGGCGGAGGCGGAGGAATGCCACAAAGTTATGAGTTACCCAATGGCTGGCTGCTCAGGTTTTCTTCCGTAAAGATGTACGACCGAGACACCCTCTCCATCGAAGACGGCATCCGCCCGCATGTGGAAGTCAACCTTACCTCTGCCGACAAAGATGACCTCATAGAAAAAGCCGTCACATTAATCAATAAAGCCTATAAAAAATGATAGAAGTAAAGAACATACATCACAGTTTTGGCAATTTGGAAGTGCTGAAAGGCGTGAATCTCAGTGTCAATCAAGGTGAGATTGTAGCCATTATGGGACCCAGCGGCGCCGGAAAAACCACTCTGTTGCAAATTATCGGAACATTGCTCACACCCGACTCCGGCAAGGTTAGCATCAATCAGACCGATGTTTTTTCTCTCAACGAGAAACAGTTGGCGGCTTTTCGGAATAGGCATGTCGGTTTTATTTTTCAGTTTCACCAACTCCTGCCTGAGTTCACCGCACTGGAAAACGTAATGATGCCCGCTCTCATCGGGAATGTTAGCAGGAAAGAAGCCGAAGAAAAAGCCAACCGTCTGTTGCAAGAACTTGGGTTGCAGGACCGACTTCATCATAAGCCCAACCAACTCTCTGGTGGAGAAAAACAACGTGTGGCAGCTGCCAGGGCGCTCATCATGAACCCCGATGTCATTCTTGCCGATGAACCCTCAGGCAGTCTCGACTCTGCCAACAAAAAGGAACTGCACCATCTACTGCTGTCCATGCGGGAGAAATACAGGCAGACCATCATCATTGTTACCCATGATGCCGAATTAGCCGCCATCTGCGACCGCATCATACAAATACGCGACGGAGTTATTCTATCCTAATTAATGAGCAAACGGCTCTGCATAATAGCATTCGCATTTTTCTCAGTAACACTGGCTGCTGAAGTGCACTTCGCGCCTTCTATGCTGCCTCTTATTTTCCAAGATATCTACGAAGACCTCGTTGAACAGGGACAAGAAGTCGATTTTGAAGAGTTGTCGCAGCAGCTCGCCGATTTAAGCGAACACCCTCTCAATCTTAACACCGCCACCGCAGACGACCTGCATCTGCTTCCCTTCCTTACCGACCAACAGATAGATGCCATTCTTCTCCTTGTCTATCAGCAACCATTGCACAATCTCTACGAATTACAATTAATCGACTGCTTACCTGACTATCAGATCCGGAATCTTCTTCCTTTTGTCACCGCCGAACCCGTTGACCAACAAGAGCCCGTCTATTGGCGGGAGATGTGGCATTATGCCCGGCATGATTTACTTCTGCGGCTGGATGCCCGCAATATAGAAAATACAAGAACGGCGAAGACCAACAATAATGGCAACGATCCCATGTATGCTTATCTTAAGTATAACTTCAACTATCGGAATCGTGTTCAATGGGGCATCAGTATGGAGCGAGACCCGGGAGAACCCTTTTATTCTCCGCATAAGACGTATGGCGCCGACTTCTACGGCGGTTACCTGCAATTGCAAAATTTCGGACATCTCAAACGTTTTGTGGCAGGAGATTTCCGGGCATCTTTCGGACAAGGTCTGGTCATCAACACCAACATGCGATATGGCGGCAAACTGGCAATGCTGCAGAATGGCGGCTTCACTCGCGAAGGTCTGCAACGTAAAACCTCTACGGCGGAATATAACTTTCTTCGCGGCGCAGGTGCCACCATAAGCGTGGGTAAGTTTGATTTGACAGCCTTCTACTCTGCACGGAAAATAGATGCCAACGTAGATACGGCGGAGAATACTTTCCCTTCCATACAAAAGACAGGCTACCACCGCACCGTAAACGAAATCAACAACAAACGCTCGGAATGGCAACAAATCATTGGTTTCAACGGCACTCTCCGACTTGCATCTGCCCGAATCGGTATCACTGTCACCGAGCAAATTTTCACTGACACCTTGATACCAAAAACTACCTACTACAATCATAATTATTTCCGAGGCAAACGGCAGTTCGCGGCGGGACTCAACTATCAGTGGCACCTCCGCCGTGTGATGCTCTTTGGTGAAGTAGCGACTGCCCAGAACAACACTTGGGGTGTTGCCAATATCACAGGATTGCGCTATTCTCCTATTAATGGCATCGCATTCACTGCACTCTATCGCTATTATTCACCGCATTTCGACAATCTGCTCACCAATGCTTTTGGTGAGACCTCAAGGCAAAACGATGAGAACGGTTTGATGTTGGGAACAGATATTACCGCTGTGCAACATTGGCGTTTTTCTATATATGGCGATGCCTTTCATTTTCACGGACCCAAATACGGCATTCGCGACTCACTCACATGGGGCGGCGATGCCCTATTACAAGCTGAATATCTGCCATCTCAATATATGAATATGCAATGGAAAACACGCGCTAAAATCAAGGGAGGGGAACAAAAATATGAGTTGCGTTATAATTTGAATGCTGCTGTCGGCAATTGGCTATTCAAGACTGTGTTGAACGGAAATGTGGTGCTGACAAAAGAAAAAACAGGGGGCAAGCCGCACTTAGGCGGCGTGATTTCTCAACAGGTGGAGTACCACTTTTCCCGTGTTCCCATCGTTATTCAAGCGCGCGGAGAGGCTTTCTATACGGCAAACTACGACAACCGACTTTATCTTTATGAGAACGATGTACTATATGCTTTCTCTATTCCGATGTTGTATGGCCAAGGCGGCAGATGGTTCCTCAATTTCCGATATAAGATTAACGAGCATCTGTCGCTCTATCTGAAAACCGCCCAAACCATCTACGCCCCCAAATGGGCTGTTCAGCAGAACCTCTACAGCCGCACCCGTACTGAAATTCACACCTTGCTCAGAGTGAAATTCTAAATGATTCACCTATTTTATCCCAGTGAAGTCAGATAGAGAACGAATCTTTGCGCCTAATACCTAATTGCAGATATTCTTCCAATTGGTCAATGCCTATAAAATTGCACCTCAAGAGATTGGCAGCTATACCTGTGGTACACGAGTCTGCAAATGGATAAAGGGTGGTCATTTTACTACCTTTGCTAACCTTAATAGTGTGCGATAGATATGTTTTTTAGGTTTTCCCATTTCTTGAAAATGCTTCTGTTCGTCCTTAATAAGGTAGTCTATCACCGCGCAAATATCCTGCTTGTTTTCATCTGTAAGCAATTGTTTGCAAATGAATGCGTCCACATCAAATCCACATTTTACGATCCATTGATTCTCCTTAAGTAGATTTTCTTTTGCTTCTTTGACCGTTTGTCCATGTGCATATCCTAATACTTGACAATTCTCAACATCCTCTCCCTCTTTTGGAGGAATGGTACATCCTTCGCAGGTGTAAAAAATATATTCGTTCATAGTTTTACCACTCTATGTTGCTAATTTGTTTTAGGTTTTCATACATTCCTACAACTCGTTGATATTCCAAAAAACGTACCCGCTTTTCTATTGATTGAAACATAGATACATGTAACTTGTCTTCATATTCATCCTTTCGATGTTTATCGGCAACGATATAGAATCCTGCATAAAAATCTTGTAACTCATAAAATTTAGACAAAGAATTTTTAATATCTGTCGTGTGTTCAACTTCATAAAAATCAGAAGGCATATTACGTTCGTTAAACCATATAACATCAACTGTTCTTGCCTTTTTCAACAAATCATCATATGTGAATAATGGTAATGAAGTAGTTGTAGTAATTTCACCCAATGGCTGCCCCATAAATTTTCTGTTCTTATCTTGAGCAGGAACATAAGTCATTCTATTGCGAAATCTTCCAATTTCCACAAGCAATCCTTGATAATATCCATGTGAGAATTGTTCCTCGCTATTTTTATCACCAACTTTTAATTCAAATTTCTTAAGCACTTCATCTCGCATTTCTTCAAGAGCCCATAATCCCGGCTGTATCTTGAATATGCCCTTTGTTTGTTGTACAATGCGTCTTACGGATGCTTCAGGTGTTTTAGTTGCCCATGTGGAAAAATCCACTATTTCATTTAATCTGCGTAGAGTGGCATATCCGCCTTCATTGCGCATTGCTTCAATAACTTGATCTGCTTGATTTATCTTTTTCATACAATCAGAAATTACTTATAAATATATCATCATATCGTTTACTTTCATTATAAGCAATATTATGTAACATAAACTTATATCCCTCTTCTTGCACTTGGTCGCAAAAGTCTTTCAGTCGCTTTTGTGAAAGGTCATTAAAAGATTCTTTCGAGTAATCGTTGAAACTGCTTGCATTGTTTAATGGGCGATAGGTGGGTCAAAATAAAAGAGTGCGTTGCCTTTTGCGTATTGTTAAGTTTGTAGGTAGGTCACCTGTGAGTATTTCAACATTTTGCAAAAATTCACTATCTGCATAAATGGTTGCAGCGTCGCAAATTATAGGTGTTTCGCATGCAAAGATAATAAAAGGATTTGAAAAGGCAAAACTCAAGTTTAGTTAGGCCATGATAAATGCAAACATGTAATCCCCCTTCGTGCCCGAATTCAAATCCTCTTCAAGTCCTCTTGAAGTTCTTTTGAAGTCTTATAGAAATTCAAAAATTTTGGAAGGAGTATAAAAGTAAAAATGTTCAATTTTTCCTCACAAAACTCACTCCTGTTTTCCTCAAAAAATGCACCTTTTTAGCGGACATGTAGCGGACATGTAGCGGACATCGTGCATACTTTGACCCATAACACTCTTATTATATGCACGTTATTGGCATAAAATGTGATATTTTTACTCTGTACATGCAAAATGTTCATCCGAAAAATGTTCAATTTTTCCTCGACTGAATAAAGAAACTTAGATTTAAAAAAATAAATAATTGTTGTATCTTTGCAGCGGCTTTGAGAAAAGGGTGCTATACCAAATGTATACCCGCTAAGTTCGCAGGCTGTTCGTCTGCCTACCAATACCCATTATGAGCAATAAGAAAAAATACCTGCAGTGGGTGCAATGGCTTCTGGTCGTTGCTGCCTATGCCTATCTGATTTACAGATTGGCCACCTACGACAATTATAGTTCGCTGGTTGACCATTTCCATTCAGCAGGCGTGTGGCAGTATGTAGCACTCGTGTGTGCCATCGCTCTTTTCCCGATTAATATTTTGGCAGAATCACTTAAATGGCGCTATCTGCTAAGCGAAATTGAACCAATGTCGATTCAGGAAGCTCAGAGACAGACGTATTTTGGTTTTGTAGGCGCGTTTCTCACTCCCTCACGACTGGGCGACTACCCTGCCCGAGTGACCCTCATGCACGATAAATCGAATTGGTTGAGCGCCATTACATTAGGTTTCATCGGTACTCTTGCACTCGCCTTCGTACAAGTACTATGCGGACTACCCGCCTACATATACCTCTTCAGCACCATCATCACTAATCCTGCCTATCGTTTGCCACTGGTGATTATTTGCAGTCTCACTCTCTTGCTGCAGATTGTTTTTATATTATTCTACCCTAACATAACCCGTTGGTTGCTTCGTCGTCCGCTCAAATATAAGAAGACGCGACTCACTCTCGAAGCCATCAGCCGATTCTCTCATCAGCGTTTCTTGACAACCTGTCTGCTTTCCGTACTTCGCTATGCTGTCTATTGCCTGCAGCTATGGTGTGTGATGGTGTTTTGCGGCATCAATCTGTCGCCTCTGCAAGCCCTGGTTGCCATCACTGCCTACTACCTCTTAGTCACCATCACACCGTCTGTCCCCATCGCCGATGCTGCCGTCAGAGGCAGCTGGTCCATCATCATATTCGGTGCTTTCACTGACAACATAGCCGGCGTAGCTATAGCTGCCATCCTGCTTTGGGTACTCAACTCCATCCTGCCGATGATAGTGGGCACTTTCGAAAAGAAGAAATAAATTGAGTAACTGAGCGTCTGCAGGCTAATTGAAGAGATAATAATTAAATAGTTAACTATTTATTTATTGCTCAACATGGCAATGGTCCGATGGAGGGCGGTGATGAAGGCATCTATATCGCTCTCATCATTATAGAGTCCAAAAGAAATACGGACAGTGCCGGGTACGCCTAACCATTCTATCAAGGGCTCGGCACAATGGTGACCGGTGCGGACAGCAACCGCTTGTTGGTCAAGCAACATACCAATATCATACGGGTGCACACCCTTTACATTGAAAGATATCACCCCTATTTTCTCTTGTCCTTCGGCATAAATCTTCACTTGTGGCAGTTCTCTCAAACGCGACTCGGCATATTTGCCCAGACGCTCCTCATGAGCGGCAATAGCCGACATACCTATAGTCTGCATATAACGAATCGCCTCCGCAAAGGCATAACTACCGATGAAATCAGGCGTACCTGCCTCAAATTTATAAGGTAACTCGTTGTAAGTTGTTTTTTCAAAACTGACATGCTGTATCATCTCACCTCCGCCTTGCGCTGGTGGCAACTGCTCCAACCATTGTTGCTTGCCATAGAGGACACCTATACCTGTAGGACCATACATCTTATGCGCCGAGCAAACCAAAAAGTCGCAATCCATTTGTTGTACATCTATTGACAGATGCGGAGCCGACTGGGCTGCATCCACACATACAGCTACTCCTTTCTCATGAGCCAGCCGAATAATCTCTTCCACCGGATTCCGCACACCCAACACGTTGCTCACATGCGCCACACTCACCAAACGAGTTTTGTCAGTCAGCAGTTGTCTAAACTGCTCCATGTCCAAAGTGAGATTTTCCCGCAGGGGAATCACCTTGAGTACAGCTTTCTTTCTCTCGCATAGCATCTGCCACGGAACAATATTGGAATGGTGTTCCATTGCCGACACCATAATCTCATCGCCATCCTGTATTTTACTCTCTCCGAAACTGAATGCCAACATATTGATGGCATCCGTTGTCCCTTTGGTAAACACTATTTCTTTGCTGCTGCGAGCATGCAGGAAATCAGCTATTGTCTGACGAGCCTCTTCATGCTTTTGTGTGGCCACCTGACTTAGATGGTGCACTCCCCTGTGAATATTGGCATTGAAATGTGTATAGGCATACGAGATTGCATCTATCACGCATTGCGGTTTCTGGGCAGTGGCAGCATTGTCTAAATACACCAACGGTCTCCCATGAACCTGTTCTTGTAATATAGGAAAATCTTCTCTGTTCATCGATATTTACGGTCTATAAAATGACTGCTCCATTATCTTTTGTGCATCCGGCTCACTCATCAGTTGTTGCAGACTTACCTCTTGGTTGTGCTCCATATAGCTCTGTGCTATACGCCAACCTATCCATGTGCCTAAACGTGGAGGTGCCTCCTGCGACACTTCTGCTGTGTAAGGACCATCGTTCAAATAGGATGTGAGCACTGTATTTTCCGTCTTGAAGATGTCATGTCGGTCAATCATCAGTTGCCAGATGGCGCGTTCATTATGCTCTAACCACTGCCACTGTTCTTTTGTATATCCCATTACGTCCCAGGGCTTTTCTTTGGGCATCAGAACCGACATCAGATACATCACCTTACCTCTGTAAAGCATATTCTCCAGTAAGCGGCTCTTGCTGCTGTTGAACGGTATCATTCTAAACAGACATGCCGACACCACATCGCCTGCGATGAACTTCTTGTCCATCGTCTGCTTCTGATAGTTCCATACCACTTTGTTGTACAACGGATAGTCCTTACCTAAATACATGTCCAGACTGACACCTATACGCAGTTTCTCATCTCTAAAAACCTCAATATTCAACGGTTCCCAAAAGAAAAGTGAGGCATTAAAACCGCTTACCAGACAAGTAATTTCAGGTACTTCGCAATCAGGGTACAAGTATCTGAGTCTGCCAAAAGCATCCCCCAATTGACTCTCCACATCACTCATATTGGCATATATTCGCCTCACACTGCGATTGGTCTCTTGAAAACCATAAACGGTATCGTTCAGAAACATCGGTAGTGTTGCCGCCACCTCTGAAGTATCAGCAGCATTGATGCCCATGATGTTCTCCACATAGAAAGGCATAAACTCGCCGTAAGCGGAATAGAGGTCAGCAACCTCAGTGTTCAACGGTGTTGACAGGTCCTGCAAAGCAAGCAGTGCACTATCAAAACGCACTATTTGTATTTCCGCTTTATCCACGTGTTTGGGAAAATAGTTTCTTCCCCTCTCGCAAGCAACACATAGTAGCGGCAACAACAGGATGACCCAATAACGCTTCATATCAATTATTTGCCAAAGCAGCAGCCGTTTTAGCTGCCAAACGAGCATTGTTAAGTACTAACTGAATGTTGGCTGCCAGGCTGTCGCCACCCGTCAGGTCTTTCACTTTGGCAAGCAAAAAAGGTGTACATTGTTTGCCGTGAATACCTAATTTATTTGCCTCTGCAATGGCCTCGTCAATAGCTTTGTTGATAACATCATCCGGCATGGAGTATTCCTCGGGGATGGGGTTGGTGACCAACATACCGCCTTTCAAACCCAAATCCAGTTTTGCTTTGAAGGCGGCAGCCAACTCCTCAGGGGTGTCAATACGATAATCCACCTTGAAACCGCTATGACGTGTATAGAATGCAGGCAGTTCTTCCGTGCCGTAACCGATGACGGGCACACCTTTCGTCTCCAAATATTCAAGTGTCAATCCCAAATCCAAAATAGATTTGGCACCTGCACATATCACCATCACCTGTGTCTGTGCCAGTTCTTCCAAGTCGGCAGAGATATCCATTGTGGTGGTGGCCCCGCGGTGCACACCGCCTATGCCTCCTGTGGCAAACACACGGATACCTGCCATGGCAGCAATCATCATGGTGGTGGTAACGGTAGTGGCTCCGTCCTCTTTGCGAGCAATCAGCACAGGCAGGTCACGACGAGAAGCTTTAATAACTGCCTGACCTTTCTTGCCCAAGTATTCAATCTCTTCTTTGGTGCAACCGGCTTTCAGTTTGCCGCCGATGATAGCAATAGTAGCAGGTACGGCACCATTGTCCCGAATTGTTTGCTCCACACGCAACGCCGTCTCCACATTCTGCGGATAAGGCATGCCATGACTGATGATTGTTGACTCTAACGCCACTACCGGGCGACCCTCGCGAAGGGCGGTACGAACCTCCGATGAAATCTCTAAATAATTATTCATAATATGATAAAAAAACAATGTTAAACTATCTCAAAATATTTCAACCCATCCTAAACCCTTATAACAGAATATTTGCTATTTCGGGATTGACGGCTTGTTCGCTGAGCAGGGTGGCACGGGCAGCCATGAGTCCATATTGCGCGGTCTGGGGGAAGGCTACATTTTGCAACACGGCATGCACCACACCGGCAAGAAAGGCATCGCCTGCTCCCGTAGTGTTTACTACCTCCACAGGCAAAGCAGGAAACATACGGTCACGCTCGGTATTCCGGCAATAGACGCCCTCGCTTCCTAAGGTGATATACACATTCTCCACTCCCATATCTATGAGTTGAGCTGCGGCTTCCTCCGCCGATTGTGTACCTGTCACCACCAATGCTTCTTTCAGATTCAACTTCAGCGTGTTCAACTTGCCGTTTTTGCTGTTGTGCAGTGCATCGATAATACGTTGCGCCTTGGTGCTGCTCACGGCGTCCACAAAAACAGGTGCCAAAGCGGAATCAAGCAGATATTGCAGCGATTCGGTTTGCAGGTTAGTATCACAAACGATGGCAGCCGATTGGTTCAGTTCGCCCAAACGTTTCTCGATGAATTGCGGGGTAATATGCTGAATTATCTCCGTGTCTGCCACCGCCGCTATCATATCGCCGCCATGATTATTGATACACAAATACAATCCTGTACGCTCGTCTTTCACTTGATCCGACAAACTGAGGTCTAATCCCACATTCTTGCAGTAGTCACGCATCAGTCCTCCGAATATATCTCCACCAAACACACTGATGAAATGAACCTTATGTCCTAACAAACACAGGTTGTGCGCCATGTTACGTGCTACGCCGCCATAGCCAAGAGTCACATGACCTATGTTGGAGTCGTTAGCAATAAAGGGAGCCGACAATCCTGCCGAGATGTCGAAGTTGGCTCCGCCGATTACACTGATTGTTGCCATAATGGAAGAGGTATTATTGGTTATTCGTATTTCTGGAACAGAAAATCGTTGTAAGGATATCGCTTGATGTGTATCTCTTTTATTTTCTCATACATCACTTGCTTGAGTTCCTCAATGTTATCTTTGTTTTTAGCCGAAATAAACACGCAGTCTTCTTTCAGTCGTGCCATCCATGTGCGTTTCAAGTCGTCCAAACTCAGGTTCTCGCGTAGGATAGGTGTCAAATCATCTTCTTCTTTCTGCACATAACTGAAGGCATCCGTTTTGTTGAACACCACTATCTGCGGGATATCCAACTGCTCTTTTCTTATGCGCTTACCCTCTTGCTTTTCCTCCGTTGTGATTTCCGCTATTGTCTGCTCCACTACCTCATACTGCTCCTCAAAATTCTTATGCGAGATGTCCACTACATGAATCAGAAGGTCTGCCTCCCGCACCTCATCAAGTGTCGATTTGAACGACTCAATCAAATTATGTGGCAACTTTCGAATGAAACCTACGGTATCGCTGAGCAGAAAAGGCAGGTTATCAATGGTTACCTTGCGTACAGTGGTATCCAGTGTAGCAAAGAGTTTGTTCTCTGCAAACACATCGCTTTTGCTGAGCAGGTTCATCAAAGTGGACTTGCCCACATTGGTATATCCTACTAATGCTACACGCACCATTTTTCCGCGATTCTGCCGCTGCGTCATCATCTGGCGGTCAATTTTTTTGAGTTCTTCCCGCAGCAGTGCTATACGGGTGTTGATGATACGTTTGTCGGCTTCAATCTGTGTCTCGCCCATACCACGCGAAGTGGTGCCACCGCCGCGCTGACGGTCCAAGTGAGTCCACATACGTGTCAGGCGGGGCAACATATATTGCAGATGCGCCATCTCCACCTGCGTCTTGGCATAGCTGGTCTGGGCGCGCTGGAGAAAGATTTCCAGAATCAGAATAGTGCGGTCCATCACACGAATCTTGAGTTCTTTCTCAATATTGCGCAACTGACGCGGCGACAGCTCATCATCGAAGATAACCAAATCTATACACTCCGTTTTGTCCTCGCTTTCGTTTTTCTTCTCTATATAGTCATGTATCTCCTGTATCTTACCACTGCCGACATAGGTGTTGGTATCGGGTTTGTCAATGCGTTGAACAAAGCGGCGTACGGGCACTATATTGTCCGTGTCAGCCAAGAATGCCAACTCGTCAAGATACTCTTGTGTCCGTTCCTCGGGTTGTTGCGGTGTGATGAGTCCGACCAACACAGCCCGTTGCCTGTTTTCCTGCACGGCTTCTTGAATCATATCATTCGCGTTAGAAAGGAAACCTTATGATGTTAGGTTAACCATTCCTACATTTTATAGATTTTCGATTTATAGTATGCCACAAAAGTACTGCTTTTTCCCAAAATACACAAATCTTCACAAAAAATTTCCATATATCAGAAACTTTTTGTAAATTTGCAGGCTGTAACGAGAAAAGCAATAACTCAATAAATAAAACAATAGAATTATGTCAAAAGTAACTGTTGTAGGCGCAGGCAATGTAGGTGCTACATGCGCCAATGTGTTGGCAGTAAACGAAGTGGCCAACGAAGTATGTCTCATCGACATCAAGGAAGGTCTTGCAGAAGGCAAGGCAATGGACATCATGCAAACCGCTCAACTCATGGGCTTCGACACCGTGGTTAAGGGTGTGACCAATGATTACAGCCAGACGGCTGACTCGAATGTGGTTATCATCACTTCCGGTCTTCCCCGCAAACCGGGTATGACGCGCGAGGAGTTGATAGGTGTGAATGCAGGTATCGTGAAAAGCGTGGCTACACAAGTTCTCAAATACTCGCCCAATGCCATTCTGGTAGTAGTAAGCAACCCGATGGATACGATGGCTTATCTGACGCTGCATGCACTGGGGCTTCCCCGCAACCGCGTGATCGGTATGGGTGGTGCATTGGACTCTGCACGTCTTAAATACTTCCTCTCACAAGCACTGCATTGCAATGCCAATGATGTGGACGGATTCGTTATCGGCGGGCATGGCGATACCACGATGATTCCTCTGACCAGCTACACCACCTATAAAGGTATCAACGTAAGCGAATTCCTCTCTGAAGAAGAGTTGGAGCAAGTGGTGAAGAGCACGATGGTAGGCGGTGCCACACTAACAGGTCTGCTCGGCACTTCCGCATGGATGGCTCCGGGTGCAGCTGCTGCTTCGGTGGCTGAGGCTATCATCAAGGACCAGAAAAAGATGATTCCCTGCTCGGCTGCATTGGAAGGCGAGTATGGTATGCACGACATCACTATCGGTGTTCCTTGCATCATCGGCAAAAACGGAATCGAGAAAATTCTTGAACTCAACATCAGCGATGCTGAGCGTCAGAAACTGAAAGACTCAGAAGCTGCTGTCCGCAAGACAACAGCTATTCTGAAAGAGCTGAACGTGCTGTAATAGAACTACAATTACAACAAAATAGTAAGGGTGTGTCACTTGACACACCCTTACTTGCTAATATACCCCTCACGAAATGCTGGTAAAAAATTTGGCAATTTTTCCACTCGAAATTCACTCCTGTTTTTCGAAGGAAAAGTGCACCTTCTGAGCACCTATCGTGCGGACAGCGTGCGGACATCGTGCATACTTTGTGGTATAACGTTCTTATTGTATGAAAGTTACAGGCATAAAAATGGTAATTTTTACTCTCTTCCTGCAAAAAAAAATCACTAAAAAATTTGGCAATTTTTCCACAACGGATAACCTCCTCGCTGTCGCCTCATGACTCCATCACTTCACCTATGAGGGTGGCAGCGGTGGCGGAGAGAATGCGGACACGGATAAACTCGCCTATATGACGACCGGCACGAGGGAAAATGACGGTTTTGTATTGGGAGGTACGCCCGAACATTTGTTCGTGACTACGCTTGGCAAAACCTTCCACCAAGACTTCCACCGTCTTACCCACTTCCCGTTCGTTGCTCTCTTTGGAAAGTTGCTGCTGAAGTGCGATAATCTCATTCAAGCGGCGCACTTTTTCTTCTTCGGGGATATCATCAGGCAAATGCTTGGAAGCATACGTACCCGGTCGCTCGGAATACTTGAACATAAAAGCGGTGTCAAACCCCACCTCACGCATGAGCGAGAGGGTTTCCTGATGGTCATCAAGGGTCTCGGAATGGAATCCGCAGAAGACATCTGTACCGATAGTGGCATCGGGGAGAATACGGCGGATGGCGGCGATACGGTCCAAATACCACTCGCGCGTATATTTGCGGTTCATAAGTTTCAAAATACGGTTGCTTCCGCTCTGCACGGGTAGGTGAATAAACTTGCACAAGTTGTCATGCCGTGCTATCACCTCCAAGGTCTCGTCTGACATATCCTTCGGATGGGAGGTAGTGAAGCGGATGCGCATATCAGGCACTGACTCTGCCACCATCTCCAAAAGCTGCGGAAAACCTATCTCACCAAATCGGTAGGAATTGACATTTTGTCCCAAGAGGGTTACTTCCTTATAGCCTTTCTGCTGAAGGTCGCGCACCTCATTAAGAATAGACTCCACATCCCGACTGCGCTCTCGTCCGCGGGTATAAGGAACAACGCAATAGGAACAAAAGTTATTGCAGCCGCGCATGATGCTCACAAAGCCGCTGACGGACTTGCCAATGCGGGAAGGAATGACATCGCGATAGGTCTCGGTGGTGGAGAGCTCCACATTGATGACCTTATGCCCTTGTTCTGCCTGTGCCAGCAGATTGGGGATATCAAGATAGGCATCCGGTCCGGCAATGAAGTTAACCTTGTATTTATCTATCAACTCCTGCCCTACACGCTCAGCCATACAGCCGATGACACCTAAAATCACGTTTTTATCTTTTTGCTTATGGCGCTTGCTGTTCAACTCCTGCAAACGGGAGAATATCTTCTGCTCTGCATTATCGCGGATAGAGCATGTGTTGAGCAGGATCACGTCTGCCTCTTCCGGTTCTTCTGTAAGAATATAGCAGGAAGTAGCCATGATAGCAGCAACCACCTCGCTATCTGCCACATTCATCTGGCAACCATACGTCTCAATATAAAAATGTTTATCCATCATGCATATATTTTAGGGTGCAAAGATACATAAATTTAGTAGAATAATTGTAATAAAATGAATGAAATTTGAAGTTTTTAACAAAAAAATTTGCACATTAAAAATAAAAGGCTTACCTTTGCACTCGAAAACAAATAAAATTTTCATAGTTAAGGTTTAGGTTTAATGGCCACAAGTTGCTGAGAAGCAACTTGTGGTTTTTAGGTAACTATAGCAAAACTTACTATTATGGAAGATGTTATTATTGTTATTGTCTCTTTAGGCATCAGTATGTTTTTCTTCGGCTTTGTGGTGTGGGCCATCATGAAGCAACAGAAGCTGCAGAAACGCATCCATATAGAAGAAGAGGGGGAAGAAAACAACCCTTGGGAATACAAAGAAGAACCGCAACCGGCTGCACAACATCATCGGCAGGCTCAGCCTTTTCTGAAAGGAGAAGACGGAAAACGCAATGAGATGCACACTTCTCATCCGGAAAAAGCACCCGAGGAAGCGGAAGAAAGCATAAGTCTTGACCTTACCAACATGGATGAGGTGCAGAAAGGCATCATCTATTCCGAGATACTGAAACCCAAATTTTGAAACCACTTTATTATTAAACGAACAATAAAAAAACAAAATATTATGGCAATAGTTTATTTATCAGCAGAAGGACTGCAGAAATTGAAAGACGAATTAGTCTATTTGGAAAGTGTGGAGCGTCCGCGCGTAATAGCCGCCATTCAGGAGGCACGCGACAAAGGAGACCTGAGTGAAAATGCGGAGTATGATGCCGCAAAAGAAGAACAAGGCAAGTTGGAGAGCAAAATAGCGTTGCTCAAAGAGAAAATCATGGACGCACGCATCATTGACGAGAGCCGCATCAATACGGATGAAGTGCAGGTGCTGACCAAAGTGAAAATCAAGAACAGAAAAACCAACCAGGTGCTTTCCTATCAGTTGGTGACTGAGGGTGAAGCTAACTTCAAAGAGGGTAAATTGTCGGTGAGTACGCCTATAGCCAAGGGGTTACTCGGCAAAAAGGTAGGCGAGATAGCCACCGTGAGTGTACCTGCCGGCACTATGGAATTTGAGATATTGGAAATCAGTTTTTAATGGTAATATAAACAATTTTAGAAGCAACCTTAGTAAAATTATGACACTATTCACGCGCATTATAAAAGGTGAGATACCTTCCTATAAGGTAGCAGAAGACGAGCGTTTCTATGCTTTTCTTGATATCAACCCGCTCACCAAGGGGCATACTCTGGTTATTCCAAAACTGCCCGAACCGGAGGCGGATTACATCTTCGACCTCGATGACAAAACGTTGGCAGATATGATGGTGTTTGCCAAACGGGTGGCAACAGGCATGAAGAAAGCCATCAGTTGCAAACGTATCGGTGTGGCCGTATTGGGCATGGAAGTGAACCACGTGCATATTCACCTTATTCCGCTCAAGAAAGAGTCGGATATGCTGTTCAGCAATCCAAAACTGAAACTGAATGCCGATGAAATGGGGCAGATTGCCAATTCCATCGCCATTGCTATAGACGAAGAAGTATAACCAAAATAACTTAAAATCACTATTGACAATGAAAAGAATCTTTTCTTTCCTGTTGGTGGCAATGTTTGCCATGGGCAGTTTCGGCGCCGACCGCGCACACACCCTGAAAGTGTATAACTGGGCAGATTACATCGATGATGACGTGCTCAACAATTTTCCCGCTTGGTATAAGCAGATGACCGGTGAGGATGTGGAGATTATTTACCAGACCTTCGACATCAACGAATCAATGCTCACCGAGATTGAAGTAGGTCACGAAGACTATGACGTGATTTGTCCGTCGGAGTATATCATCGAACGCATGCTGAAGGCAAACTTGCTTCAGAAAATCAACAAGTCGCTTATCCCCGACTCGCTGCAATGGTTTGACAACGTATCACCTTTCGTAGTGGACAAGTTCCAGCAGATGTCGAAGACAGAAAACGTAAGCGACTACACCGTTGGTTACATGTGGGGAACAACCGGATTTATGTTTAACCCTCAATACGTCAGTGCCGATGAACTCACTAGCTGGGGAGCCATCCTGAATCCGAAGTTCAAAGACAGGATTTACATGAAAGATGCCTTCCGTGACGTCTATTCGGTCATTGTACTATATGCCTACTATCAAGATATTTTGGACGGCAAAGTAACGCGTGCCGAATTGGTGGAAAATATCACCAAAGAACGTATGGACTCGGTAGAGCATATCCTTCAGATGGCGAAAGAGAATGTAGCCGGTTGGGAAGTGGACTTCGGCAAAGAGGAGATGACCAAAGGAAAGGCATGGATGAACCTGAGTTGGTCGGGCGATGCCCAATGGGCTATCGACGAAGCCTCTGAAGTGGGTGTTGAACTCGATTATATCGTCCCCCAAGAAGGTTCCAACGTGTGGTTCGATGGCTGGTGTATTCCTAAATATGCGGTGAACACAAATGCCGCCGCTTGGTGGATTAACTATATGTGCTTGCCGGAGAATGCTATTAAAAACATGGAGTTCATCGGTTACGTGAGTGTGATTGCTTCACCCGAAGTATTGGAATGGGCTAATAACGAAGAGGAGAACGAAGAAACCGCTGACTTGACCTATTTCTTCGGCGAGGGAGCCGAGGCAGTGCATGCCAATCAGGTATTCTACCCTGACCAAAGCGTGATTGACCGTTGTGCTCTGATGCACGATGCGGGCGACATGAACGAGGAGTTGGTGAAGATGTGGAACCGCGTGAAAGGCGACAACCTGTCCGGCACGATGCTGTTGGTAGTATTAGTGGTATTGGTACTGCTCATCGCCTTTGTGGTGACGCAGTTCGTCAACAAACGCAACCGCAAAAACGCCCAACAACGCAGACGGAAAAAATAAAACTATTATATTATTATATTACCACCCCCCGTTGAAATTATGTATTTCAGCGGGGGGGTGTATTATTTAACACATATTTAACACATCGCTGCATTATTAAGAACGACCATACTTTTCTCTGCCAATTTCTGGAAAGGTCTAAAACAAGCAAAACTGGTGGCGGAAGGCAAGTAAAAATTTGGCAATTTTTCCACGTAAACTCGCTCCGTTTTTTTCTTAAAAAAGAGCACCTTTTTAGCGGACATGTAGCGGACATGCAGCGGACATCGTGCATACTTTGTGGTATAACGTTCTTATTGTATGAAAGTTACAGGCATAAAAATGACCATTTTTACCCAATACCCACAAAAAAAATCAAACAAAAAATTTGGCAATTTTTCCCCAACTGAGAATACCTTCCCTATTTTCTCATAACTGATGATTACCATGCATTCCGTCAATCGGTATTTTTTGAAGCGGTTGCACAGCGAAAGATGTTTTGAATTTTGCAGATTATAAAAATGTTTGTATCTTTGCGCAAAGAAATCATAAGGGGAGATGCAATTATGCCTCTCTACAAACAATTTGCAAACCAAAACACAAAATTATGATACTTGATAAACTTGAGAACCTTGGCAATTATGAGTTAGGCGAGAATTTTGCGATAGCAGAAGCCTTTCTCAAAGAAAACGATTTAATGAGTCTGCCTGCATGCAAGATACGCGTGAAGGGCAGCGATGTAGTGGTGAACATCCAAGATTTCAACGGCAAAGAAGAGGAAAACTGCCGTATGGAATCACACCGAGATTTCTGCGACATCCAGATTGTGATGAACGGAAAAGAGCGCATGGGCTGGAAACCACAGGAGAACTGTAAAGAAGTGACAAGCCCTTACAACGAAGAAAAAGACGTGGAGTTCTATGCTGACAAAGCCGACAGTTTTGTGGATGTAGGTCCGCGCCAGTTTGCCATTTTCTTCCCCACCGATGCACACCAACCCGGCATTGCCCCCGGACAACAATACCGGAAGATTATCGTAAAGGTGAAATGGGATTAAAATCCCCACGATATTACAGATTGGTACGGATTAAACAGATATATAGCCATGAAGACATTGAAATTAGTTAAATCGGACCCTTATTTGCGTCCGTATGAAGATGCCATCAACGGCAGGTATCACTATGCTACGCATGTGATGAAGACCCTGGCAGGCGAAGGAAAACTGAAAGACTTTGCCAACGGTCATTTATATTATGGACTTCATCGTACCGCCAAAGGTTGGACTTTGCGCGAATGGGCACCGAATGCCACCGCTATCTACGTAAAAGGCGACTTCAACAATTGGCAGAAAGACGAAAGTTATCGTTTGTTGCCAACAGGCAATGGCAATTTTGAGGGCAATTTCCCTGCCGATGCCATGCACCACGGACAGCTTTACAAACTATTAGTGGAATGGCAAGGCGGCTACGGCGAGCGTATTCCGTCGTATGCCAACCGAGTGGTGCAGGACGAAGGAACAAAAATTTTCTCTGCCCAAGTGTGGGCTCCTGAGAAACCCTATGTCTTCAAGGTGAAACGTTTCAAACCGAATACCGACCCGTTGCTGATTTACGAATGCCACATTGGTATGGCCACCAATGAAGAGAAGGTGGGGACCTACGATGAATTCAGACGAAATGTGTTGCCCCGCGTGAAGAAGTTAGGCTACAACTGCCTGCAGATTATGGCTATTCAGGAACACCCTTACTACGGCAGTTTCGGTTATCATGTAAGCAACTTTTTTGCTGCCTCTTCCCGCTTCGGCACGCCTGACGAGTTGAAGCAACTCATAGACGAGGCACACGGAATGGGTATTGCCGTTATCATGGACTTGGTGCACTCTCATGCCGTGAAAAACGAATTGGAAGGCCTGGGCAATTTCGACGGTACTCCCTATCAGTATTTCCACTCCGGCTCACGCCGCGAGCATCCGGCATGGGACAGCCTGTGTTTCGACTATGCCAAGCATGAAGTTCTGCATTTCCTGCTTTCCAATTGCAAATTCTGGTTAACGGAGTACAACTTCGACGGTTTTCGCTTTGACGGTGTGACCTCCATGATATATCGCAGTCATGGCTTAGGCGAAGATTTCAACGGCTACGGCAGTTATTATAACCTCAATCAAGATGGCGATGCTATCTGCTATCTGACCCTTGCCAACCAAGTGATACACGAGGTGAAGCCTCATGCCATCACCATCGCCGAAGAGATGTCGGGCATGCCTGGATTGGCTTGCCCCTTCAAAGACGGCGGTATGGGTTTTGACTACCGTCTTGCGATGGGCATACCCGACTTCTGGATCAAGATGATTAAGGAAGTGAAGGACGAAGACTGGAAAGCGGGTCATATTCTTTGGGAAATGACGAACCGTCGTGCCGATGAGAAAACGGTTTCATACGCAGAGAGTCATGACCAGGCGTTAGTGGGTGACAAGACCATCATTTTCCGTCTGATAGATGCGGAGATGTACTGGCACATGCAACATGGCGACAATACCTATATGGTGGACCGCGGTATGGCACTGCATAAGATGATACGTTTGATTGTCTGCTCCACCATCAACGGAGGTTATCTCAACTTCATGGGCAACGAGTTCGGTCATCCTGAGTGGATTGACTTCCCGCGCGAGGGCAATGGTTGGAGTTACAAGTATGCCCGTCGTCAATGGGAACTGGTGGATAACGAAAACTTCTACTATCATGAGTTGGGCCATTTCGATGAGAAGATGATTCATTTGGTAGGAAGCATCAGTAATTTTGAGCATCTGCCGATAATCAATCTATGGGATAAAGAAGGCGACCAAGTGGTAGCCTTTATGCGAGGCGACTATGTGTTTGTCTTTAACTGGAACGGACAGCAATCATTCCCTGACTATGGTTTCTTGGCTCCTTCTGGGAAATATAAAGTAGTACTGAACACCGATGCCAAAGAGTTTGCGGGGTTTGGTATTTCGGACGATTCAGTAGAGCATTTCACGCAAGCCGATCCTCTCTATGAGAAGGATAACAAAGGCTGGCTCAGACTTTATCTGCCTGCCAGAAGCGCTGTGGTATTAAGAAAATTGGACTAATCAAAAAGCCCAAGACAAGACATTGTAGTTTTCATTCCGACAAACTATTCAAAAAAAATGAAAAAACAGTTTGTCGGAATGGACTTTTTTTTGTAGTTTTGCAAGCGGTAAAATGGGGCATAATAAAAGGGCGTGTTTTATTAAATTTGTTTGACTGAAACTTTATAATTTATAACATCAAAAATCCTGACTAAAATGGGCTTCTTTTCATTCACTCAAGAAATTGCTATTGACCTCGGAACCGCCAACACAATCATTATTTGTGATGACAAAGTGGTGGTGGACGAACCTTCTGTAGTGGCAATCTCGATGGCGGACAACAAGATGGTTGCCGTCGGTCGCAAAGCACAACAAATGATTGGCAAAGGCGGTAATATGATTCGCACGGTACGTCCTTTGAAGGACGGTGTGATTGCCGACTTCTATGCTTGTGAAATGATGATTCGCGGTATGATCAAGATGATTCCGCGCAAAAATCAGCTTTTCACTCCGAGTATACGTATGGTGGTATGTATTCCTTCCGGGTCAACCGAGGTGGAGATCCGTGCCGTTCGCGATAGTTCGGAACATGCCGGCGGCAGAGATGTATATATGATATACGAGCCAATGGCAGCTGCCATTGGTATGGGTATAGATGTAGAAAGTCCTGAAGGCTGCATGATTGTGGATATAGGCGGTGGTACCACCGAGATTGCCGTTATCTCGTTAGGCGGCATTGTAACCAACATGAGTATCAAAACGGCAGGCGACGATTTGAACAACGACATCAAGGACTATATGGGACGTATGCATAATCTTCGCATTGACGAGCCTACAGCCGAACGTATCAAGATACAAGTAGGTTCAGCTCTAACTGAATTGGAGGACGCACCTGAAGACTTCATGGTAGTAGGTCCCAACAAGGTTACGGCATTGCCAATGCAGGTACCTGTCAGCTATCAAGAGATTGCCCACTGTTTAGAGAAGAGTATTTCCAAAATAGAGAATGCCATTCTGCAAGCTTTGGAACAGACTCCACCCGAACTATATGCCGACATCGTGAAGAACGGTATATTCCTTGCCGGCGGTGGTGCCTTGCTTCACGGACTCGCCAAACGTCTGACGGACAAGATTACAATTCAGTTCCATGTGGCAGACGATCCGTTGCATGCCGTTGCCCGTGGTACAGGTGTGGCCTTGAAGAATGTGAACCACTTCAATTTCCTTATTCGTTAATGTTCAACCGAACCAAAGAGCAAGACGAGGAAGTTCGGTCTTCTTTGTTATTGCTCTTTTGTTAAACGGACTTTGCTGGTCTGATGAAAAAACTTCTGCAGTTTCTGATTCGCTATAGCATATTCTTCCTCTTTGTTATCTTAGAGGCGGTTGCTTTTGTGCTGCTCAGTCACCGCAATGCCTATCACCGCAATGCATTTCTTTCTTCGAGCAATGTTGTCAGCGCTTATCTTTATTCGGCAGAAACCGCCGTCTTGGAGTACTTTTTCTTACGTCAAACCAACCGGCAACTGGCAGAAGAGAACACAGCTTTGCACAATCAGATAGTTGCCTTAGAGACACAGTTGCAACAGATGGAGGACAGTGTCTTTACTTTTACCGACACTCCAATACAGCTCCACTATATAGGAGCCAAGGTGGTGAACATAACCACTAATCAGCAACATAACTACCTTACCATTAACAAAGGCAAAGCTGATGGCATCGGGTTGGATATGGGTGTATGTTCGGAAGCCGGAGTAGTAGGCATTGTAAGTTCGGTTTCCGAGCATTTTGCCATGGTGATACCGGTCATCAATCCGGATCTCTCCATCAGTTGTCGACTGAAGAAAAATGACTATATCGGTTCGCTCCAATGGGATGGACGAAACAAAAAAACGGCTGAGTTGAAAGATATAGCACGACATGTGCAGATTGAAGAAGGCGACACCATCATTACCAGCGGTCTATCCACCATTTTTCCAAAGAATATTCCGGTAGGAACAGTTCAGACGGCTCATTTGGCAGAAGGTGATGCCTATTACACTATCAAGGTGCAACTTTTTACAGATTTCAATTCGTTATACACAGTTCAGGTAATACAGAATTTGCTTGCCCAAGAACAAAAAGAATTAGAAGAAGCGGGAAACGATGAATAGCTGGTTAGAAAATAGTATCCGATTTGTTATTGTTTTCTTGCTGCAGGTGTTGCTTGTTAATCACATGCAGTTTCTGGGAGTATGCAGTCCTTGCATTTACATTTTGTTTTTGCTATTACTCCCTGTATCGTTGCCACGTTGGGCAGAGTTAATCATCGGTGCTTTGACTGGACTTGTGATGGATGTTTTCTGCAATACGTTGGGTATACACATGGCATCGTGTATTCTTCTTTCTTACATTCGCCCTCTTATTCTTAAGGCTATGGTTCAAGAGAAAGAAAGACTGACAGGCACCCCATCATCCAATATGCTGGGTATGTCGGCTTATATCCGTTTTGTTGTGATTCTTGTATTCATTCACCATATGGCACTTTTTATTCTGCTCTCTTTCAGTTGGCATAACTGGTGGATAACTTTGCTGCAGATTATAGTAAGTTCGTTAGTATCCATCGGTATTTTTATTAGCTATGATTTACTGAAAAGATAGGAATGTTTTTTGTGACACACTATGATAAACGACCAATACTATAAACGACGCTATATCATCATCGCCATTATTATAGTGATGGTCGTTATCTACTTAATACGTTTGGTTCAACTGCAGATAGTGGATACCACCACCGCTGACCAAGCGGACAACAATGCTTTGTTCAAACAGACCATCTACCCTCCCCGCGGGCTTATCTACGACCGCAATGGCGAACTGCTGGTGTTCAATCAGCCTATTTATGAGGTAACAATGGTAATGCACGAACAACGCAACGGATTCGACACAACATCGTTCTGCCGTACCCTGAACATTGATGAGGAATATTTTATCCGCCGGACGGAAGAAATAAAAAACAGAAAGAAAAATAGGGGATATTCCCCCTATACACCGCAAGTCTTTCTCTCTCAACTCAACAAAGAGGACATCGCTGTTCTGCAAGAGTCGCTATGGAAATTTTCGGGGATAGGTATCCGCAAGCGTACGTTGCGCGATTACACCTATCCGGCGGCTGCGCATGTATTGGGAAGTGTTGGAGAAGTATCACAAAACGACATAGACAAAGACGACTATTATGCTGCCGGCGATTATGCGGGCAGGGATGGTATAGAACGTACGTATGAGCGAGTGCTGCGCGGTGAAAAGGGCATAGAAGTACTGATGCGTGATGCACGGGGTCGCATACAAGGAAGCTATAAGGAAGGAGAATTGGATCAAGAGCCTGTTGCAGGTGAAAATATCACCCTTTCCATCGACATTCATCTTCAGATGGCGGCAGAAGAATTGCTCAGCGGCAAGATAGGAAGTGTAGTTGCCATTGAACCCAAGACGGGTGAGATATTGACTCTTGCTTCTAACCCCACATGGGACCCTGCCATGCTTGTTGGCAAGGAACGATCTGAAAACTACAGTTTGCTATCTTCCGACCCCACCAAACCTTTGCTCAACCGTGCCACCCAAGCCCAGTATCCACCGGGCTCGACCTTCAAAACCATACAAACACTGGTATGTATGAAGGACGGCAAATTGACCCCTGCCACCAAATATCCGTGCTCGGGTCCTTCGTCATCGCCCATCAAATGTACTCACCACCATGGTTCTCCCGTCAGTCTGCAGAACGCGATAGAACAGAGTTGCAATCCGTATTTCTGGTATGCTTTTCGCGATTTTTTAGAGCAAGACGGTTACGGTAGTGACAACGAAGATTTCCGCGCTCGCTACAACCTGTGGCGAAACGACATCATGCTTTTCGGTTTGGGTCAGCGTTTTGCCGATACTGACTTGTCTGAACAGGCATCAGGTAGTATTCCCGCCACACATTTCTACGACAAGTATTACGGAAAGAAAGGGTGGAAGGCTATCACTATCCGCTCCCTCTCCATCGGTCAGGGCGAGGTGCTTGTAACCCCCCTGCAACTATGTAATATGGCAGCAGTCATCGCCAACGACGGCTATTATATCACTCCCCACCTTAACAAAACCGACTCCATGCTCCAACATATTCATCAAACCGGCATTAACCCTGCCCATTTTGCGATAGTGAAAGACGGAATGGAACGTGTGATGGAGTACGGAACGGGGCGGTGGTCGCGTCCGGCAGATATCCGTGTAGGCGGAAAGACGGGTACGGCACAAGCAGGGAAGGGCAATGCTGACCATGCCATTTTCATTGGTATAGCCCCTATTGATGACCCCAAAATTTGCATAGCCGTCATCATTGAGAATGCCGGCTTCGGTGCCACATGGGCTGCTCCTATTGCCAATCTGCTCATTGAGAAGTACCTGACAGGAGAGGTTACACGTCAAGACCGCTATCAACAAATGAAAAACAGTATACTCAATCACAATGTCAAGAAACGGTAGTATATTAAGAAATATTGATTGGGTTTCAGTGGCCATTTTCCTTATTCTGTCCCTTTTCGGCTGGATAAATATCTATGGTGCCACCTATAACTTCGAGCAATCCAACATTTTCGATTTGTCGGGCAGAGCCGGCAAACAATTCATCTGGATTATCAGTGCATTGGTGATGGGGAGTTTTATTCTTTTTATTGATTCCAAAACTTTTAACTTCATTGCTTGGATATTATATGGCTTGTGGATACTGATTTTGCTCGTTACTCCCTTGTTGGCTCACGACATCAAAGGTTCACTTTCCTGGATAACGTTAGGTCCTATCCGTTTGCAACCTGCCGAGTTTGCCAAATGTTTCACCGCCCTCGCCGTGGCAAAATACATGAGTAGATATGAGTATAAAGTGAGGGGATTGAAAGATTTCATCATACCTTTTATCATCATTGCCGTTCCGATGCTAATTATCATGGTATGGCAACGCGAGACGGGTTCTGCATTGGTATTTGGCGCATTTTTGCTTGTTTTCTACCGGCAAGGCATGTCGGGCTATATATTACTGATTGTAGCAGTGGCTGTGACATTCTTTATATTTGTGATTCGTTTGGGAGTGGTGGCTCTTCCACTCGGTGTAGGTTCCTTGGGCATTCTGGTTTCGATGCTTATCATCCTTGCTATTGAGATTATTTTTCTTTACGTCAAATATCTCGGGCGTAGTCAAGCCGATCATTTCTGCCGTATTTCCGCCCTTGTTATGGCGGCTGTTGTGACAGGTGTATTCGGAATAGCCTTGTTCATCAATATCTGGGTGAAAAATATCCCTTACGAATGGATAGCCACCGGTTTAGTGGGTGTTTCTGTCCTGTATTTGATTTACCTTGCCATACGCTGGCGGTTGCGTGAATTAGTTTTTCTTATTCTCTTCTCACTGTTTGCAGTTGTCTATTGCTATTCTTGCGATTATGCCTTTGAGCATATTCTTCAGCCTCACCAGCGTTCCCGCATTGAGGTACTGTTAGGTTTGAAGGATGACCCATCGGGTGCAGGTTATAATGTGAATCAGGCTAAGATTGCCATCGGTTCGGGTCGTCTGACAGGCAAAGGTTTTTTACAAGGCACACAAACCAAACTCCAGTTTGTTCCGGAGCAGGCAACCGACTTCATTTTCTGCACTGTAGGTGAAGAATGGGGGTTCTTGGGTTCTTCAGCGGTATTGGTTTTATATCTGATTTTCATTTTGCGTCTGTTGTTTGTAGCAGACCGGCAAAAGGACCGTTTCGCCCAAATTTACGGTTATGCTGTAGCATCCATTTTTGCCATTCACCTGACAATTAACATCGGTATGGTGCTTGGTTTGTTACCTGTTATTGGTATTCCTCTTCCCTTCTTCTCATATGGTGGTTCTTCTCTGTTGGGATTCAGTCTGCTGCTCTTTATTTTCCTACGCCTTGACGCTGACAGAGTGGAAAAAATGTAGAAAAACTGCTCCTTCTACATTTCGAAAGGTTTCGGAAAAGCGAAAATAAGATGTTTATTTTCATATTGATTATCCGACTTTTATAAATTATACATTTCAAAGCCTCATTACAGATTCTGATATTTTGACCGATGGAGTTTTCTATTCGTTGATTATCATTTATCTTTGCGTTTCGTGGTGGTATATGTGAGATAGGAAACCATCTGAAAAAAAGTTAGTATGAAACGACAAATTTTAGTTATCTTGAGTTTTATGTTTATGTCGGTTGTTGCATTGCAGGCTACCAATGTCAATTACACAGCTGACAACTCTATTTTCGCCAACCCCGAACGAGGATTCTATTATCACTACGAGAAAGTCCTTACAACCGG
>FLNX01000136.1_pt1 | contig 52163 bp, 29 predicted proteins | sample 1140341 | NCBI WGS metagenome assembly FLNX01 (sample SAMEA3878208, study PRJEB12797) | bioreactor metagenome | biome: Moose rumen | place: Sweden | collected 2011-10
CTCTGGTTCCCCTTTACGCAGGGGAAGAAATGAAGAGGCACGACACATCTTGGCCTCGGGGTTGGTGCGCATAGCGACATCGAGGAACTCCTTGTCGAGGAAGGGCACGCGACCCTCGACACCCCAGGCCGACAGGCTCTTGTTGGCACGGAGGCAGTCGTAGAGGTGGAGCTTGGAGAGTTTGCGCACGGTCTCCTCGTGGAAGGCCTGAGCCGACGGGGCCTTGTGGAAATAGAGGTAGCCGCCAAAGATCTCGTCGGCACCCTCGCCCGAGAGCACCATCTTGATGCCCATCGACTTGATGACACGGGCCAGCAGGTACATCGGCGTGGAGGCGCGGACGGTGGTGACGTCGTAGGTCTCGATGAAGTAGATGACATCACGGATGGCGTCGAGGCCCTCCTGGATGGTGTAGTTGATCTCGTGGTGGACGGTGCCGATATGGTCGGCCACGAGTTTGGCCTTGGCGAGATCGGGCGCCCCTTTCAGGCCGACGGCGAAGGAGTGCAGGCGGGGCCAGTAGGCCTTGGTGCGCGAATCGTCCTCAATACGCATCTCTGAGTATTTCTCGGCGATAGCGGAGATGACGCTGCTGTCGAGACCGCCGCTGAGCAGCACGCCGTAAGGCACGTCAGACATCAACTGGCGACGCACGGCATCCTCGAGGGCATCGTGGATCGCGGTGACGCTGGCAGGATTGTCTTTCACGGCATCATACTGCATCCAGTCGCGACGGTAGTACCACTTCATACCAGGATCCACACTCCAGTAATAGTGACCTGGCAAGAACGGCTCGTAACGCTCACACTGCCCCTCAAGGGCCTTCAGTTCGGAGGCCACATAGACCGTACCATCGCTGTCGTAGCCGATATAGAGGGGAATCACGCCGATGGGGTCGCGGGCAATCAGGAATTCATTGCGCTCCTCATCGTAGAGGGCAAAGGCGAAGATGCCGCTGAGGTCTTCGAGGAAATCGATGCCCTTCTCACGGTAGAGGGCGAGGATGACTTCGCAGTCGGACCCCGTCTGGAAATCATACTTTCCGGCAAAGCGGCGACGGATGTCCTGATGGTTGTAGATCTCGCCATTGACGGCCAGCACCTGCTTGCCATCAGGCGAATAGAGGGGTTGTCCGCCCGACTCTGGGTCGACGATACTCAGTCGCTCGTGGGCGAGGATAGCACTGCCGCCACAATAGATGCCGCTCCAGTCGGGGCCGCGGTGACGGATCTTCTGACTCATTCGCAGCGCTTTCTGACGCAACTCCTGCGTCTGCTGCTTCACATTGAATATTCCAACAATTCCACACATAATATCATTATTTTAATTTCTCAATCTCTCAATATAACTAATGAACGCCTGATTGACGAGCCGATGGCCGCCAGGCGTGGGATAGTTGCCCGTGAAGTACCAGTCGCCGTGATGACGGGGACAGGCTTCGTGAAGCCCCTCGATGCTCTGGAACACCAGTTCGACAGGCGTCTGCATATCATCTGGACGCAGCAACTCCACGATCTTGCGGTTGATCTCCTCGACGGTGAAAGGCTCGTAGATGCGGCGGACCTGATTTTGCAGACCAGCCTGACAAGCCTGATAGACATCGGCCACCAACTGGTGCATGCCCCGCTCCTCGATGAGTGCCATCGTGGCCCGGAAGGCACAGAACTCCTCCAGACGGGCCATATCGATGCCGTAATAGTCGGGGTAGCGGATCTGGGGCGAGGAACTGACCATCACGATCTTCTTCGGATGCAGGCGGTCGAGAATTTTAAAAATGCTCTCCTTGAGCGTGGTGCCACGGACGATGCTGTCATCGATGATGACGAGGTTGTCCACATAGGGCCGCAGACTGCCGTAGGTGATGTCGTAGACATGCGAGGCCAGGTCGTTGCGGGCATTGCCGGCGGTGATGAAGGTGCGCAGTTTGATATCCTTCCACGCCACCTTCTCCATCCGCACCTCGCGATGGCGACGGCGGAAGCCCTCCATCATCCCGTAGAAGGCCACCTCGGCCGTGTTGGGGATGTAGGAGACGACGGTGTTCTCGAGGTCGTCATCGACGGCCCGCTGCACCTGGTCCACCAACTGTTCGCCCAACTTCTTGCGTTCCAGATAGATATCGGCATCAGAGCCGCGGCTGAAGTAGATGCGCTCAAAACTGCAGGCGGCATCGCCCTTCTGGGGGATGATGCGCTCCAGACGGGGCACACCGGCCCTGTTGACTATCAGCGCCTCGCCCGGCTGCAACTCGCGCACCTCGTCAGTAGCGAGGTCGAAGGTGGTCTGCAGCACAGGCCGCTCAGAGGCGAGCACCACCACTTCGTCATCGATATAATAGAAGGCGGGACGGATGCCCCAGGGATCGCGCATCGAGAACATCTCGCCGCTGCCCGTCAGACCGCACACCACGTAGCCGCCATCGTAGTCGGGCATCGCCGTACGCAGCACATTGGCCATATCCACGTGGTCGTCGATGTAGCGGGTGATGGCGAGGCCCTCCAGCCCCTGCGCCTTGGCCTCCTGGAAAAGGCGCTCCACCTCACGGTCGAGACGGTGGCCAAGCCACTCGAGCATGATGTAACTGTCACTGTAGAGACGGGGGCACTGGCCCTGGCTGGTGATCTTGCGGAACACCTCCTCGACATTGGTCATATTGAAGTTGCCGCAGAGACAGAGGTTCTTGGCCCGCCAGTTGTTGCGGCGCAGGAAGGGATGGACGTACTTCAGTCCGCTCTTGCCCGTCGTGGAGTAGCGGAGGTGGCCCATATAGAGTTCGCCCGTCATCGAGCGGTCCACCCGACTGAAAATCTCCGTGATGGCATCCTTGCCCTCGGCCTTCTCACGGAACATATACTCCGTGCCCGGCTCGGTGTGGAGGCTGACGGTGGCAAAGCCCGCTCCCTCCTGGCCGCGGTTGTGCTGCTTCTCCATCATCAGGTAGAGTTTGTTGAAGCCGTAGGCCCAGGTGCCGTATTTCTTCTCGTAATAGTCCTGTGGTTTCAGCAGGCGGATCATCGCCACGCCGCACTCGTGTTTCAACTCTTCCATAGGCAAGCCTTTACGAAGTCCATAAACAGGGGATGGGGATGGAGCACCGTCGACGAGTATTCGGGGTGGAACTGCGTGCCGATATACCAGCGGAGCGTGGGAATCTCGACGATCTCCACGAGATTGGCCGAGGGGTTGATGCCCACGCACTTCATCCCGTGCTGCTCGTATTCATCAAGATACTGGTTGTTGAACTCATAGCGGTGGCGATGGCGCTCGCGGATCAGCGTCTCACCGCCGTAGGCCTGGGCCGTCCTGCTGCCATCCACCAGTTCGCAGTCGTAGGCACCGAGTCGCATCGTGCCGCCCATCTGGGTGATGCTCTTTTGTTCCTCCATCAGGTCGATGACGAAATGAGAGGTAAGAGGTGAGTGGTGAGAGGTGAGAGAGGTCTCAACAAACTCCGCACTATTGGCATCCTTAAAGCCCAGGACGTTGCGGGCGAACTCGATGACCATCATCTGCATACCCAGGCAGATGCCGAAGGTGGGGATGTCGTGGGTGCGGGTGTATTCGGCTGCAATGATCTTGCCCTCGATGCCTCGCTGTCCGAAGCCGGGACAGATGACGACACCCGCCACGTCGCCGAGCCGTTCAGCCACGTTCTTGGGCGTAATCTCCTCGCTGTTGATGAAATGGAGCCTCACCTTTGCATCGTTATAGACGCCAGCCAGGTTCAGGCTCTCGCGGATGCTCTTATAGGCATCCTGGAGATCGTACTTGCCGACGAGGCCGATATGCACCTCGCGGGTGGCCCGGCGCTGCTTGTCGAGGAATTCGTGCCACGAGGCCATTGCGGGCGTCTCGCCGACGGGGATGCCAATCTTGCGCATGATGGCGGCATCGAGGCCCTGACGCTGCATACTCACCGGCACCTCGTAGATGCTCGGCATATCCTCGCTCTGCACCACGCATTCGAGGTCGACATTGCAGAAGGAGGCCACCTTCATCCGTATATGGTCGTCGAGGTGACGCTCCGTGCGCAGTACGAGGATATCGGGCTGGATGCCCATCGACTGCAACTCCTTCACGCTGTGCTGGGTAGGCTTCGTCTTCAGTTCGTCGGCAGCCTTCAGATAGGGCACGTAGGTCAGATGCACACACACGGCATTGCGTCCCAACTGCCAGCGTAACTGGCGGATGGCCTCCATAAACGGCGCACTCTCGATGTCGCCGATGGTGCCGCCCACCTCGGTGATGACGAAGTCCAACTCCTCACCCTGCTCCTCCTCGCGCAGCATCCGACGCTTGATCTCGTCCGTGATGTGGGGCACCACCTGGATGGTCTTGCCCAGATAGTCGCCCCGCCGCTCGCGGTCGATGACGGTCTTGTAGATACGGCCCGTGGTGACAGAATTGTTGCGGGTGGTGTTGATGCCCGTAAACCGTTCGTAATGTCCCAGGTCGAGGTCGGTCTCCATCCCGTCCACGGTGACGTAGCACTCACCGTGCTCGTAGGGGTTCAGCGTGCCTGGGTCGATGTTGATGTAGGGATCGAACTTCTGGATCGTCACTTTGTAGCCGCGCGTCTGTAGCAACTTGCCAATACTGGCGGATATGATGCCCTTACCCAGCGAGGACACCACACCGCCCGTAACGAAAATGTACTTTGTTTCCATATCTCTTTTTTAGTTATCTGAATGTTTGCGAAATAAATGAGAGAGTCTTTGGACTCACGGCTGAAGCGTGAATCCAAAGACGAGGTAGGCTTTCTGTGCCTGCGGGTTGGTGGAGATGCCCGCAAAGACAGGCAGCGAGAACCGATCCGTGATCGGGATGGCCTTCGAGGCCTGCAGCGACACGTTGGTCACCGCAAAGCCATCGGTGCCGTAGAAGTCGGTGGCGAAGGGCACGGCGCCCACCGAGGCCGTCCACTCGGCCCCTCCCAACTTGAAGGGGGCGGCCAGTTCCACGTAGGAACTATAGGCCCGCTTGCCATCCTTGTTCAGGCCGTCGTTGCCGCTGAAGTTGGTGTACCACTGGATGGAGGCCAGTCCGAAGTCGTAGCCGATGTTGGCCTCGAAGACGTGGTTCGTGCCGTGGGCATCGTACTTGAAGTAGCGGTTGTCGGGGTCGAGACCCGCGTTAAACCAATAGTCGGTCACACCGATGTTGAAACCGTCGATGGTATAGGCGAGCGTCAGGTCGAACTCCTTGGTGTCGGCAGGATCGGTCAGTCCGTAACTGCCCCAGGCCGAAAGGCTCAGGCCCTTGTAGCCGATGCCCAATGTAGGCTGTACGGCGGTACTTCCCAGATCCTGTCCGCGCCAGATGTACTGGTTCACAACGTCTGCCGAAACCGTGGTTTCTATCTTGTCCTGTGCAAAGGCCGTCGCGCCTGCGATCAGTCCCATTGCCAATATAATCATCTTCTTCATACCTTTCATTATTTCATTATTTCATTCTTAGTTATAACAACTTTCTCCATGCTCGTAGATATCCAGACCCTCTTCCTCAATACGAGAACCGACACGCAGGCCACAGGCCTTCTTGATGCCATAGAACAGGGCGAAACCACAGGCAGCAGCCCAGAGGTCGATGACGAGGATGCCGAACAACTCAGCCCCGAAGAATCCCCAGCCGTGGCCGTAGAAGGCACCATTGCTGGTGGAGAGCAGACCCGTCATCAGGGTTCCAATAATACCGCAGACACCGTGTACGCTCGAAGCACCTACAGGGTCGTCGATGTGCAACTTATGGTCGATAAACTCGATGGCATAGACCAGCACCAGTCCGCATACGAGGCCGATGATGACGGCACCCACAGGAGATACGAGGTCGCAGCCAGCCGTGATGCCCACAAGACCTGCCAGCACGCCGTTGAGCGTCAGTGAGAGCGAGGGCTTGCCATACTTATACCAAGTGAGGAACATCGTCGCCACCCCACCAGCCGCAGCGGCCAGGTTCGTTGTCAGAAACACGTGAGAGATGGCGATACGGTTCACCTCGCCAGAGGCTGCCAACTGAGAGCCAGGGTTGAAGCCGAACCAACCGAGCCAGAGGATGAACACACCGAGTGAGGCCAGTGCCAGGTTGTGGCCAGGGATAGCACGGCTCTTGCCGTCCTCACCATACTTACCCAGACGGGGACCGAGTGCCAGGGCACCAATCAACGCCAGCACACCACCCACGCTATGTACAATAGCCGAACCGGCAAAGTCGTGGAACACGTCGCCGAAGGTCGACATCATAAACGAGTCGGCTGCATCGTTGCAGAGCCAGCCGCCGCCCCAGGTCCAGTGACCCTCTATCGGGTAGATGAACAGCGAGATGGCTGCACTATAGACGAGGTACATCGAGAACTTCGTACGCTCGGCCATCGCACCACTAACGATAGTGGCAGAGGTGGCACAGAAGACGGTCTCGAAGATCAGGAAGCCCTCCGTCGGAAGGTCGCCCTTATAGAAAGAGAGGTCACCCCAGTTGGGGGCACCGATGAATCCTGCGCCGTCGCTTCCGAACATAAAGCCGAAGCCGATAAAGAAGAACAACAGGGAGCCGAACATAAAGTCGACAAAGTTCTTCATCAGGATGTTTGCCGTGTTCTTACTACGCGTAAAACCTGCCTCGCAGAGGGCAAAGCCCGGCTGCATCCAGAAAACCAACATGGCTGCCAATAGCATCCATACGGTATCGAGTGATAATCCAATTTCGTTCATAATCATTTTGTGTTTGTGTTGTTACCCTTATTTCTTGTCTCTCAAAACAGTATCGCCATTCTCGCCAGTACGGATAGACCAGGTGTCTATCATATCACTGACGAAGATACGTCCGTCACCTATCTCACCCGTATGGGCCACCTGCAGGATCACCTTGACGGTAGGCTCCACGATGATGTCGCGGCACACGATGGACAGAGCCACACGCTCGATCACGTCCGTAGAATACTGTACACCACGGTAAATGCGCTCCTGACGGCTCTGCCCGATGCCGTGTACATCGTGATACTCAAACCAGTCGATGTCTGAGTTCAGCAGGGCTTTCTTTACATCCTCAAACTTCGTCTTGCGGATAATTGCCTCAATCTTTTTCATACCTTTTTCTCCTTTAAACTTTTTACCTATTACTAAAGTGACACTTTGTTAATTCTCGAGTGCAAAAGTACGACTTTTTGCAAGAATAAACGGGAATTATGCAGCAAAAGTTTAGAAGAAAGTTTAATCCAAAAGCAATTTGATAATAACGAAAGCATTTTTGCTTCCGATTCGAAAGCAAAGTCGCCGTTTTTGTTTCAAATTGACATTACCGGCCAAAAACGTAAAAGTTCCAAATTAATTTGGATATTCCCGCGCTTTATGCTACCTTTGCAATCGAAATGAAGAAGGTGAAGAACAGCGAACTGCTGCTATCCTATATCCGGGAAGGCCGCACGATGACCCAGCGCGAGAAACTCTGGCTCATCGTGAGCCTGAGTATTCCCTCCATCCTGGCGCAGATCTCCGCCACCGTGATGTTTTTCATCGATGCCTCGATGGTGGGACACCTTGGTGCCAAGGCGTCGGCCTCCATCGGACTGGTGGAGACCACGGGATGGCTGATGGGCGGACTGGCCTCGGCAGCAAATATGGGTTTCTCCGTGCAGGTGGCGCATTTCATTGGGGCCAACGACTTCGAGGCGGCCCGCCGCGTGCTGCGGCAGTCGCTCGTCTGCTGTTTCATCTGGGCACTGGCCATCTCGCTGACCGCCCTCGCCATCAGCGGCCCCCTACCCTACTGGCTCGGCGGTTCGGCGGAGATAGCCCGCGATGCCTCGCTCTACTTTGCCATCATCGGCCTCTGCGGCATCTTCTTCCAGATGGAAGGACTGGCCGGCTCGATGCTGAAATGCTCGGGCAATATGAAGATTCCCTCCATCCTGAACATCGGGATGTGCGTGATGGACGTCTGCTTCAACTACCTATTTATATATATACTGGATATGGGCGTGATGGGCGCTGCAATGGGAACAGGTGTGGCCGAACTGATCACGGCTGGCCTGATGCTCTATTTCCTGCTCGTCCGCTCGAAGATGCTCTCGCTGAAGGGACACCCCGGCTCCTTCCGTCCGAAGTCGGACACTGTCAGCACCGCTTTCAAGATCGGGGCACCGATGGGTCTCCAGCACATGCTGATGGGGTCGGCACAGATCATCAGTACCCTGATTGTGGCACCATTAGGCACTATCGCCATCGCTGCCCACTCGCTGGCCATCACCGTTGAGAGCCTCTGCTATATGCCGGGCTACGGCATCGCCGAGGCTGCCACCACACTTGTGGGACAGGGCATCGGTGCGGGCCAGAAGTTGCTGACGCGTTCCTTCGCCCGGATGTCCGTCGGACTGGGCATCGGGGTGATGACGGTGATGGGTGTGCTGATGTGGATATTCGCCCCGGAACTGATGACGCTGATGTCGCCCGTCGAGGAAGTGATTGCCCAGGGCACGCAGGTGCTGCGCATCGAGGCGTGGGCAGAGCCGATGTTTGCCGCAGCCATTGTCTGCAACGGTGTGTTCATCGGGGCCGGCGACACCCTCATCCCTGCTGCGATGAGCCTCTGCTCGATGTGGTTCGTCCGCCTGACGCTCGCCGCCTCCCTCGCCCCGAAGTTCGGCCTGAAGGGCGTCTGGACGGCTATGGCCATCGAACTCACCTTCCGTGGCAGCATCTTCCTCGTCCGACTCTTCAAGGGAGGCTGGAGCGAGAAGTTGAAGATTGAGGCAGTGAGAGATTGAGAGATTGAAAGATTGAAAATTATGAATACAAACAAGATGACATTCGGTGAAACGAACAGATGGTGGATGCAAAGAGTGCTGTTTGCACTACTCACCTTCCACCTCTCACTTTTCACTTCTTCTGCCCAGGACAGGGCACAAGTGCTCCTGGAAACCACAGCGGGCAACATCCGTATCGAACTCTACAACGAGACGCCCCTGCATCGCGACAACTTCCTGAAACTGACGAAGATGGGCGTCTACGACTCGCTGCTCTTCCATCGGGTCATCAAGGACTTTATGATACAGAGCGGCGACACCAACAGCAAGCACGCCAAACCCGGGGAACGACTCGGCACGGGCGACTTCGACTACACCATCGAGCCAGAATTCCGTCTGCCGCAGATCTTCCATCGCCGTGGCACAGTGGCTATGGCGCGTGAGGGCGACGATGTCAATCCGGAGATGCGCAGTTCGGCCTGCCAATTTTATATTGTCTGGGGACACATCCACAACAGCACCTCGCTCGCCAAGGCCGAAGAACGTCTCGACAAGGCGACCAACGGCAACGTGGAACTGACGAAAGAGATGAAGGAGGTCTATAAGACGCAGGGCGGCACGCCCCACCTTGACGGTCAGTACACGGTGTTCGGCGAGGTGGTCGAAGGCCTGGAGATCGTCGACAGCATCCAGCAGAGCAAGACCGACAAGTATAACCGGCCCCTGGAGGACATCCGTATCCTGAAGGCCACCGTCATCAAAGATATCCAAAAAGAAGAACCCAATGACAAAGCAAGAGAAATACCAACTGCTCGTAGAGCAGGCCAGAAGCCTCGTAGAAGGTGAGCGTGACGCCATCTCCGTGATGGCCAACTTGAGTGCAGCCATCCACGAGGCAATGGGCTTCTGGTGGACAGGCTTCTATATTGAGAAGGAGGGCGAGTTGCACCTTGGCCCCTTCCAAGGCCCTGTCGCCTGCTATCGCATCCCCCACGGCAAGGGCGTCTGTGGCACTGCCTACGCGCGACGCGAGACGGTCATCGTGCCTGATGTAGAGCAGTTCCCTGGCCATATCGCCTGCAGCAGCCTCTCCCGCTCGGAGATTGTTGTCCCCGTCTGGCGAGGCGATGATATTGTGGCTGTCCTCGACATCGACAGCAAGGATCTCAACACCTTTGATGCCACCGACCAGCAGTATCTGGAGCAGATTGTCAGTTTCCTGCCCTGACTCCCATCTCAGAGCCACAAAAAATTACCGCTCTTGGGTCATCAACGACTCAGGAGCGGCACCAACAATCTATGAATAACTAAAAACCTTTTCTAAAATAGCAATTCCGTCATCCCGACGTCGTTGCGCGTTATCCTTTTCAACTAATCTTTATTACCTCTGTAATACCTATTATCAACTAAAAACCTAAAACTTAAAACTTACTAACTAACTTATTACTAACTCTAACTAACTATCTATGCAATCTCTTACCTAAAACTTTTCTCTATTGAAGATGTCTACTTGTTTTCTTTTGACGATGCAAAGGTACGGCGAATTTTCCATCCCGCAATGGATTGCCCACCATTTTTCCACAAAAACCGCCTTTCTTTTGATGTAAATCAACCGATTGTGCGCGAACACACCGTAATTGTGTGCGAAAACACTACACATTTATCCTGAAGGATAACTATTTATCAATAATGTGAAAGAGCATCCCGAATCAGATGAAAAACTAACATTTGTCACATCGAATAAAAGGCAGACATAAGACTTTGACGATAATTCTTGCTTATCTTAAGTTCATGGATACTGCCAAGAGGTTCTTTCAGAATACAAGTGGAATCTTGTATCTTCTTGATGATATTAATGTTGACGATATAACGTTTATGAATTTGTACAAAGTCAGCTGTGTATCTCAGAATGACGTCAGCGGTAGTGCGATGTCGCAGCATATAGATAGTGTTATTTGTACAAATTGTTTCCCACAGTTTTCGCTCCTGGTTATATCTGAAGAATGCAATGTCAAGAAGTCTTAGCGTCATATGCTCATTCAGGGCATTGACAACAAGGATAATTGGCAGACTATTTTCGGAGTGTGATATTTGGGGGATAGTTGCCAGTTTCTCCTCATAATAGCGAGTCATTATCTGGCTCAGATCCTGTTCTGTAGGTGGTTTCAGAAGGTAGTCGAACGCCTGACGTCGGATAGCATCAAGCATATATTTGTCGTGGCCAGTATAGAATACCACTTTGGTCTCTGGACTGATTTTGTTGAGAATGAGTGTACAGAAGTCCAGCCCCGACATGGTGGGCAGTTCCACATCAAGGAAGATAAGGTTAGGCTCCGTCTTGACGATGTCCTCAACAGCCGTTTCGGCATCGTTGGCAGTTCCCACCACCCTCACTGAATAATTCTTTTCAAGCATAAGTCGCAGTACCATAATGGCCTCCGCGTTGTCATCTACGATAAAGACTTTCACCAGTCGTTGTTTATCTTCCATCTCTTTAGTGTTATTTGTTTGTCTGGAGTTTGAAATCGTAATTGTAATGGTCAGGCAATTTAATCCATGAGCGACATCCACTTTCACCGTTCTCCTGCCAATTGCCTACGCCGAATGCTATTCGATTTTCATTCCGTTCATTCAGCAGTTCTATGGTTTGGCGAATCAGTTGGATACCAATGCCACCTTTATTGACAGGCTGCTGTAGCCCTTGGCCGTTATCAATCACCTCTATAAGAGTGCTTTCTTCTATTCGACTAATGCGGATAGTCAGTTTTCGCTGTCCTTCAGGGAGGTGGGGGGGGCACTTTTTTGTACGCAGTCCATGCTTCAGGGCATTCTCAACGAAAACCTGTACAATCATCGCAGGCAATATGACTGTTTTGGTATCGACGTCAGTACTTATGTCTTTGTAAAAATGGAAATCAGGTCCAATCTGGCGACCCTCAATCTCAACATAGTAGTCAATGAAAGCCAACTCCTCAGCAAGTGTGGCCTGCATCATATCAGCCTGTTCCACGCCCTTGCGCAACAATTGAGTCAACGTTCCCAAATCAACTTTACGACCCTCCAACTGCGCGAGCGTCTCGTGGGTCAGGGCATTGTAGATGAAATGAGGTGTGATGCGGTTCCGGATGTTTTCCATACGCAAAGCAGTGATTTGTTGGTGCGCTAAGAGTCTCTGTATTTGCTGTCGACGTCGATAGATAATGAAAAGGCAAAACAAGAGGATGGCAACTATCATAACCAAGCCATTGAGTGCCCAAGCCAGACGACTTCCTTCTTTAGCCTTCTCCAACGTCAGCCGTTGCTCCATCAAGCGTTTATCGTGCTCATATCCCAATAACCGGCTGCTGAACTGCATCCGTACGTTGTTTGCTTGTATCGAGTCGTTGAGGGTATGTATCTGTTCGCTGACGTTATATGCTTCCCGATAGTTATCTGTCAACTTCATCACTTGCTCGATGGCTTTTAACCGTAACACCTTGGCGGAGACAGAAGGGGCGGTAATCTGGCTGTTGCGTATCATTTGCATGGCTCTGTCTGTGTGCCCTTCTAATACCTCCAGTTCTATCTTTGAGGTCTCTATGTAGTATAATGAAGGTGTAAAGTCCACTTTGCGAAAAAAAGAGTCAGCCTGTTCAATCATCATTCGGGCTGAGTCTGCCCTTTCGAGACAAACATATACTTCGCCGAGATTGGCAAGAGCCATATAGTAGTCCCAGGCTTTGCCCTCGTCATCCTTCACTATTTTTGAGGCTTGGTTAAAGCAGTCGCGGGCCTCAGGATATTGCTGCTGGAAGTAGTAGTCATTACCACGATTGTTATAGTAGATGAACTGATCCGCCTTAACCATTTTTGGTAGGAGTTCTCTGGTCTTTTCCCACCAGACAGCACTATTGATATAGTCTCCCATAAAAGTATAGACAGTACTGATACCAAGCATTAGGGCAGGTTTGGCCTGCTCGCTCTTGCCCATTGAGTCGGCAGCCTCCAGTGCCTTAAGATAGCAGTCAGCACTCATGTCAAGGACACCCTTTTGTTGGTAGAAGTAAGCCCGATTGCTCAAGCCAATCAGACGCAAATCGTCGATGTCGTTCAAGCCATTCATCATTTTTAGCGCCTGCTCTGTATATGCCAATGCAGAGTCTGGCAGTCCCTCCACTGTACTGAAGTAAACGCCTCGTGCTTTCAGCCACTCTGCCCAGATCAACTGCCGCACCTTATTGCTCTCTTGCTGATGTCTTAATAGATACTGGTGGATGCGCTGGCTGGTTGCAACCATCGAGTCGGTATTCATTTCGGCAAACCATGCTGAGTTCTGCACCAAGAGCCACCTGTAGTAAGTATCGCTATCAGGAGTTTCTGCCAAATGTTTCGCAATAAGTAATTTGGCAGACTCATAATTACCTGCATTCAGCGAATCTTGTATGGACTTTATATCCATATTTATTTCCTGCTGAGAACGGGAGCCGCAAGCAACCATCCCCCCAAGAAATACAATTTCTACCAATATCCTTCCTATTGTCCTCATTTCCAGAATTAATTCGTTTGGAAGTTGCAAAAATACTAAAAAAATCCATTAAATCCACCTTTTGAGGCGAAAAAGTATTTCAAAAGATCGTATTATGCAAGTTTTTTATCCCTGTTGTCACCATTATTGTACCGTTTATTCCCTAAAATGGTCTTTTTAAACAAATTCGTTCATTCTGTCCATTTGTCCCATTATAAAAAAAAGTGTAACTTTGCAACGTTATAACCCTTTGAGAATAAACAATAACTCAACAAATTAATATGTTTATGATTATCAAGTTTCTGAAACTAAAGTATGGAGGTAGATTCAGCATACTGCTGCTGGCAATCATCTTATCGACTTTCGTACAGGCTGCTTCGGCCCAGGAGCTGGAAAAGCCGAAAAAGAAAGCAGTCAAAAAGAGCATCTCAACGACTATGCCTTCTGGATATACGCAGGTGGGTAATACTGATTTGTGTTACAAAGTATCTAGTAGTAGTATTGACTTCGTAGGATTGTATAAGGGCAGCTACTATGGCTCTACTTACAGCAATGGAGGATACAAGGTAGCAATGCAAGTTGATAACAATTCTTCCAGTAATATGGACTGCCAAAACGGTACAACAAACAATGGTGTTAATTTTAGCGCTGAAGTGGTTCCTCAAGGTGATTTGGGCAGAGTTTGCTATTATGTCACTAATAGTAATACGGAAGATGTCACTGTTTCATTAGGTATTCATGCCGATGTAATGATTGGTAGCAATGACCGTGCCCCAATTAGGAAAAAAATAGACACTATAGGCAACACATACGGACTGGCTATGCTTAATAATGTAACAGAAACAAGTCCTGCTCAACTTTGTGTGCTATTCGGATCAGGTTTGCCAGGAGTCACAGGTGTCAGTGATTTCTGGTTTGGCCAATATAGTTTAAACTCAGGAACTTATGCAATGGTAGGAAATTACACGTCGGGGAATAATTATATGGTGGAAAACGGTTCTTACGACAGCGGTATGGGTTGGTGCTGGAAGAATCGTACCATCCCAGCAGGAGCAACTGTCACCTTCTCTTGGCTAATCGGTGTTGGTGAAGTCAATTTAGAGCCAAACTCCAACTTTGAGGTAACCCCGGAGGATCCTGAGGGTTGGAACGACCTGAGCCGCATACATGTATTGGCAATGCAGGGTGACTATGAGAGCCCTGCAGGGCTAATGGGTAAAATTCAATATGCAGTTGAGGATAGTGATGAGTGGATTGATTTAACAGATATGATGGGGTCCGGCAGTACCTTCCAAGATACTGTTCGTGCAATGTTTAATCCGAGTTTAGACAGACATACCATCAAGTTCCGTACAGTTGACCAAGTCGGTAATACCTCACTACTCCCTTCAATTGTATATCCAGATGTTTCTTTCCAGACTTTGGAAGGAGTTGTGGAAAAGACATATACAGGTGATTCTATTTTCCAAACTGGTGTAACCTGTAGTCTTGATGAGGACAAATACGAACTCAAGACTTATCGGAACAACGTGAATGTGGGAACTGCCTCATTCAACATAGAAGGCGTATTCCCCTATACCATAGGACGCAAAACTTACAACTTCACCATCAATCCTGCTCCTCTTGCTGGTGAAATCACACTTGAGGAAAGTGACTTCGTGTACGACGGGCAGGCAAAGACACCAGAATGGTCATTCTCCGAAGAATCCTATGCAACCCTGGTATACGACGTAGACTATACCGTAGAATGGAGCGACAACACGTTGCCAGGAACAGCCACCCTCACTATCTGTGGTAAGGGCAACTACACAGGAAGCCTTACCAAGACATTCCAGATAGACAAGGCTCCCCTAACTGCCAATCTCTATGAGATTACCCTGCCAGACGAGGACATCAGTTATGATGAAACTGCACATAGTGCCACCGTCAACGTGGCAGAAGGCGTTGGCACCGTCACCATAACTTATAAAAAAGGAGAGGACGTCTTTCTGGAAGCCCCTACAGAAGAAGGCACCTATGACATCTATCTCCAGATAGCCGACGGCACTCTCTACTACGGCTTGTCAAACCAGATGATCGGTTCTTTCACTATTTATAAGTTCAATGAAGAAGAATGGGTCAGCCTTCAGGCTCTCTACGACCTTCTGGCACCGTCCAACCCTGAGTGGGCACAAAAGTGGGAGCCTTATATTCACGCCGAGCACGGCATCCTCAACGTTGGCAGCCTTCCTGGCGTAGAAGTAGGAGAAGGCCATTTAGTAGGCATTAATCTCACTAACGAGAACCTCACTGGGACATTCCCCGCTGTATTGCTAACCTTCAAGGAATTGCTGGTGATTGACCTTACTGGCAACAACCTTTCCGGAGACATTTCTGCGACGGCTACCTTTATGAACGAGTACCTGCAATCTGCTCCCGATTTCACGTCAAGGCTGCAGACCCTCAATCTGACCGGCAATCATTTGTCTGGTAACATCGGCCTACTTGCCAAAACGACAGGAGCATCATCCATTTTGAGCCATTTCCCGGAACTTAACACTTTGTGGGCAGCAGGCAATCAGTTTGATGAGGTGCAACCATATCTCCCGGCAACAATTGTCAATCTCGACCTCAGCAACCAGATAACAGACAGAGGTCTGGCTATCGACCTGGCAGCCCTGAATGCAGAATCATTCATAAGTACCGTCCCGGGGCTGCTCCTCTACAACCATCAGGAACAGTCGTACAACACTACGCCTTATTTAAGGCTTGCCAATTACCCGCCTACTGTGGCATCAGGCACCTACTCTTCTGAAAAGCCATATTGGGGTATTGACGTGTCATTCCCCAGCGGCAGCCCCAGCGTTGCCTGTATTTCTGGTAACAACACCTACAAGGGAGCCAGTGGAGACACTCTGTATATTTCTTACCCGCTGAGTTCTGCAGAAGTCACTGGCAGTTATTGCTATACCCTGTATGAGTTTTTGATGGGTGACGTCAACTTCACAGGCGATGTTAACGTACTGGATCTTCAGGCTACCATCAACTATATCTTCAATGACTATCAAGTGAATCCATTCAACTTCACCGCTGCAGACACCTATGTTGACAGTCATCTCAATGTACAGGATGTGGTGCGCACAGCAAACATCATCCTCGACACAGAGGAGCCCGTCGGTGCCCGCAAGAGCCAGATTCAGACCAGAAATGAGGCAAAAGTGCCTGATGCCTACCTCTACGCCAGAGACGGGAAGTTAATGGTAAGCACTTCTGTACCGATTGCATCTTTGGACATCTCATTTGATGGAAATCCGCACATCGACTTCAGACTTGATGCCCTCGGCTATGATGTTGTCACCAAGCAACAGAACGGCAAAACCAGGACCATTGCCTATACTCTGTCTGACCAGTTCATCCCCGTTGGAGAGACAGCACTTGCTACCTTTAGTAGTTCATCCCCCATTGTGGCTTCCGTGACCTTGGCAAGTCCTGATGCACAACCCGTCAGAGCAGCCTTCGTAGACAACATTACCTCTATAAATGCAATATCTGATGCTGCACCTAACGATAAGACCGAATACTATTCGGTCGGCGGTGTCCGCCTAACCAAGCCTGGTAAGGGTACTACTATCATCAGGTCAATATCTGCCGATAATAAAGTTTCTACAAAGGTTATATATATTAAATAGGTATGAGTATGAAAAAGAACTTGTTTATCCTAACACTATTCTCGCTCTTAGGGCTCATGCCTTCATTAGCGCAGAACCGGAATGTCTTAAGCGTACCAGATTTCACTGTGGCCAATACACAAAGTATTGTCCTCCCCATCGATCTGGAAAACACTTCCAACATTGTAGCCGTACAATTCACGATGCAAGTGCCGTCGGGCGTTAGCATCAATACATCGACGGCCAGGCTCAATGCTGCAAGGAAAGTTGACCACAATATTACCTTCCGCTCAATGGGTGGGAATAAATATATGTGTATGATCAATTCTATCAGAAACAGTGTCTTTTCCGGTCAGGATGGTACACTGATGACCGTTTCACTGACAAAGTCGTCAGCCCAGGAATCGTTCTCCTGTCCTGTTACTCTCTCCGACGTTGTCATTGCTACCGCTGATGGAGCGAATGTTATGACCGACTCACAGTCCGGAACTATTACCTTTAAGCTGCTTAATGGCCAGACTGTCTGTGGCAATGCCGAAACTGCAGTTGAAGACTTCTATCAACTATCTTCCCTTTTCGACTACAATTGGAGCCTGAAAGAGATTCCTAACTCTGTGGAAGGCTATACCGAGAGTGGAAGGACTGCCATTCCGCCGATGACACTCACCAACGAGGGCATTGGTACGGAGGCTTTGACATACACAGTAAATGCAACATACGGCGGCATCGCCATCTACTCTTTCGAATATAGCATATCTGTGCGTCCTGCATTGCTGGGTGCTTTCTTCAATGTAACGCCGCGTAACCAAGAATGCACCTCGTCAAACGCTGTCAATCTCACCTGGAACAACATCCTAAATGCAGTCTATGACGTCTATATCTGGAAGACAGGAGAAGACCAGCCGAATTCACCTGTTGCCAGCAACCTTACTACCACCCAATACTCAGCCAATACTCATTGCACGAATGGCGAGACTTATAACTGGCGGGTTGTTGCCCATAACGAATGTCAGGAAATTGTCAGTGATGTCTACAGTTTTGGTGTCCGAGACCTTCCAGATCTGCATGTAACTGCCGTTCGTTGCTCCGACCCTGTAGCCGGACAGGATATGACGGTTGAATGGGTAGTGAAGAATGAAGGAGCAGGTTCTACAGAGGATGTCGAATGGAACGACTACATCTGGCTGGTTCCCGACATCAAACTTGGCACTGCTACCACAGGCAGCAAACTGATGAAAACCGTGAGCAACGTGAAGGCACTGGATGCCGGAGAATCATACAACAACTCCTATGAAGTGCCCCTTGACGAACGCATCTATGGCGACTATTACATAGTAGTCACGTCAGATATGTATAACGTGACAGACATCGACTGGCCGACGGAAACACCTGCTGCTACCTATAATCCGTCGGCTACAGGTTATCTCACAGCCAAGACAACAGCCTCTTATGTAAAAGTGTCAGAACCGACGGCAGGAGGCAGGAAGGATAATTTCTTCTACACAAAGATCAATATTAGCGTACCTCCCCTCCCCGACCTTCAGATTCCAAAGATTGAGGTATTCAAGGATGGGGTCCCAGTCACGGAGGTATTTGGCGGTTCTACGGTGGAGGTCGTCGTGACGATCCAGAACAAGGGGGAAGTGGCTATCACCAATAAGACTGTCTCTAACGTCTTATACCGTTCAGATAAGGAATATCATGAAGATGCGCCTCTCACGAGGATTACGACATCGAGCAAGACTCTGAACCTCATTAAAGATGCGAGTTACGAGGAGAGATATACCGTAACTATTCCTTCACGCTATAGCGGTGACCTGTATTTCCATGCCTATACAGACCAGAGGGATGTTGTGTATGAACTGGCTAATACGGAGAACAATTGGGGAACGAGCGGAAAGATCAGTGTACTCGTTGCGCCAGGAGCCGACTTACAACCTACATCTATATCAACAAAAGCCACGCAAGTTGTCGCCAACCAGGCTATTACCATTTCCTATACAGTAGAGAACTTGGGTGCAGGGCAACCTGACGTAAGCCAGTGGAATGATAAGGTCTACCTCTGTCAGAATGTTGATGGATTAACTGACCAGAAAGTGCTTTTGGCCACAGTCCCCGTGACCTACTCATCCGATAAATACAGCAAGGATGTGAATGTCAAATTAGGCTCTCTCGCGGGTACCTATTATATATATATAGTTACCGATGCCGATGACAAGGTTTTCGAATATGAAGGCGAGGAGAACAATATCATGCGTTCTGACAATAGCATCACATTTGTCAGTCCGGACCTCACTGTGGAGTTAACGAAGATCTACGCAGATATCATCAAGTCCAACGAAGAGGTATCCTTTGAGTGGAAGGTCAAGAATGTCGGAGCCGGCGATATGCAGAATGTCAAGGTGACAGATGCCTTCTATGCCTCTTCATCAGAAACGGGGGCCAATGCACGCTATCTCGGTTCTGTCAGCAACGATCTGTGGATAGCAGCCGGCAGTGAGAAAGTACTCAAGGGCACGCTGACTATCCCGTATGGGAACGCTCTTGACGCTACACAGTACATTTTCGTAAAAACAGACACAGAGAATTTGGTTAAGGAAGAGTCGGAAAACAACAACATTTCAAATATGGTTTCACGGCAATGCCATTTTTCGCCAAAACCGACACCCGTAGTCAACTATGCGGACCTGAGCGTAACAAATGCCAACGCACCCGAAACTGCTCAGACCTCTACCTATCAGGTTCTAAACTGGACTTGCATCAATAATGGCCAGACTGCTGCTGGTGCTTTTACGGCCGCTGTCTACCTGTCAGATGATGACAGATGGAGTTCTGATGACATTCAGATCTCATCACAGCGGGTAGCATCACTTGCCGTCGGTGCGTCCACAGACCTTCAGGCAGATATCTATCTGAAAGATGAATATGTCAATAAGAAATTCTTCATATTTGTAGTAGATAGCGGGAGTGCCGTGGAAGAGAGCGACGAATCCAACAACGCCTTCGCCAAGGCGATTGCAATGACCCAGGCTCCCTCTGCCTCCTACAAACTGCCAGACGTCAGTATTTCATTTGCGAAAGTGCCCGAGACGGTTTCTTCCTCGGAGTATTTCACCGTCAACTGGACATGCTCCAACATTGGTTCAGGTAATGCTGGTGCATTTACCAATGGCATCTACCTCTCTGACGATGAGACTTGGAGTCCAAACGACAAACTGCTGGCCACACAACGAACAGCATCCTTGAAACAAGAAGACAAGGCTGACTACCAAACACATCTGTGCATCGCCAATGAACACGTGGGCCAGAAATACATTATTTTCCGTGCTGACAAGGACAACGTCCTCGAAGAAGAGACAAAGGCAAACAATACAATGGCCGTGAAGATAACCATTGTAGCAGGCAGTGCCCCTGACCCGGCCGAACCAGGTGCTGACCTTACTATTACAGCCCTGTCTACGACTCCGAGCGGAACCATAGTGACATCATCAGACTTTACCGTCAACTGGACTATTGCAAACACAGGTACGGCCAATGCCACCTCGTCGATGGTGGGTGTCTACCTCTCTGACAACGTGACATTGAGCGATGATGACACTTTGCTCGCCACGCAGTTCATAGCGCTATTACAGGGCGGCAGTTCTATTGACTACCAGACCTCGCTTAACATCCCCGACCTGTCCGCCGGTAATAAGTACATCATCGTCTGTGCCGACATTGACAATACGGTGAACGAGAATTCTGAGGCCAACAATAGTAAAGATATAGCAGTTAATTTCCGCAAACGTAACGTAGTGTCACGTCCGGACCTGATTGCCACCGTTGTGTCTGTCCCATCTTCAACGACTGCCGTAACAGACTTCACAGCCACCTGGAAGGTCAGTAACAGTGGGACTGTGGATACCAGTGCATTTATGAGTGCTGTCTATCTGTCGAGCGACGCCAGTTGGAGCAGTGATGATGAACTGCTGGTTTCCAGAATTGTGCAGTCACTCCCAGCAGGCGAAAATACGGAATTCACGTTTACACTGAACATTGCTCAGAAGCACACTGGCGATAAGTATCTCATATTCCTCACTGATGTCTATAATTCCATCACCGAGAGCAACAAGGAGAACAACTACGTAGTCAAGGCTATCTCTGTCGCTAACTCTCCATCTACCAGGACTTACGCCGACTTGGCTGTTGAAACGACGACAGTACCTGATGACCTCTCTACCTCAGAGGAATTTACGGTCAACTGGACTGTTGTCAACAAGGGTACTGCTGATGCGGGTTCATTTGTAAGTGCGGTCTACCTTTCAGAAGATGCCAATTATAGTAATGATGATGTGCTATTAGGCAGCGAGCGCACATCCTCTCTAAAAACAAATGGTACAATTGAACACAAGACCTTACTGACAATAGCCGACAAATATAATGGCAACAAATACTTGATCTTCAGAGCCAATGCATACGGCTCCGTATTCGAGCAGAATATCTCTAACAACTATATGGCTGTACCTGTCACCATCGCCTGTTCGCCACTGCCCGACCTGAAGGTGCAATCTCTCAAATGTGAGAGCGAGTTCACGGCAGGACAGGAAGTAGAACTTACCTTTACGATAGCCAATATCGGCGAGGCCGCCACCCACCAGTCGCGCTGGGTCACAGAATTCTATCTTTCACAGAGTGCGACATTCAACAAGAGCAATGCTGCCAAGATAGGCAGTTCTGCCCATAGCGGTATGCTGAATGCTGGAGATGCGTATACGGAGACGGCAACAATAACGCTGCCACAGGACCTTAGCGGTAACTATCTGATATATGCCTATGTTGATGCTCTGGATGCCGTTTACGAGTCTAATGAGACGAATAATGCAAGCAAAGGCATCGTTGTACAGATATATCCTGTTGAGGAGCGTCCTGTAGACCTGTCTATTGACAAACTCGATGCCCCACTCTCTATTACGGCAGGCGAAAGTTTCACACTTGCCTACAGGATTACCAACAATGGCGAGTATGCTGCTAATGGTACACTTCGTGATGTCATCTACCTGTCCAATGATGAAAACTGGGACTACAATGACATTCAGATAGGTGTCGTAACAGGCAAAGTAAATATACCTGCTGGTCAGAACATCATCAGGGAGGCAACTGGACGAGTGGTCAATGTCCCCGAGGGCAAATACTATTTCATCGTGAAGACAAACTCTACAAGAAGTATCCCGGAAGTGTCGGAAGAGGACAATGTAAGTGTCAACTCCCTACTCAGCGAAGTGAAGTTCAAGACACTTCAACTGGGAGCCGCTGAGAACGTCAACACTTGCGGTTATTACAAAGTGGATGTCGATGCGACCTCCAATTCGCAGACCGTGGCCTTTACCCTGACGCACCCAGAAGATTTGTCGGCCGGTCTCTATATCAGATATGAGAGTGTGCCTTCGACCGCCAAGTATGACTATGCTTCCACAGCCCTGTCAACCGACGAGCAGATGGTGATTCTCCCTGTCACTACTGCTGGCAGGTACTACATCTTGGCACAGGACAATTCATCACTGGTCAACAATGACGGTTATGCCTTCAGTCTGAATGGAGGTATAGAATGGCAGGGGGCTGATATGACACTCACTGCCGAAAGGATCAATTTCGGGGCTACAGCACTGAGCGTGATGGAAGGCGGTACCGACGGATGGATTACTACAGAGATAAGGGGCGCCCTCTTCGATTCTATTATGGACTTCCGTCTGGCAGCAGAGAAAAATGTCATTCCAGTTGAGCATCTGGTGTACCATAACCAGACTTCATCTTCTGCGACATTCAACCTTCGGCATGCTGAAGTCGGTATATATGACATCATCTCAGAATTGCCTAATGGAACCCGTGCGACATTGCCAGATGGTTTCCATGTAATCCCCGGTGTACAATGCGAACTCGGCATCAAGATAGATGCACCACGAGTTGTGCACAGTGGTTCCCACTCTCCCGTATCGATAGCATATGCCAACGGCGGAACGAATGATATTCAGATCAAGGGCATCTTGGTGAAGATGCAGGGAGCCTACCTTGGCAAAACTGTTTCTGATTTCAAGAATGCCAGCACGGAGTTATATCTTGTGCCAGAAGGCTTTGAGCCAGACCGCTTCGGTTATATCTCCATACCGCCAGGCACTCAGAAGGTCATTAACTTCTTTATGGAGCAGCATGCAGGAACGAGTCACATGCAAGTATATATTATCAAATAATGAAATCTTACAAGAATATGAAACTATATAAAACTATCATTATGCTTTTATTGGCAACCGTTGTGCTGCCAATAAAAGCACAGAACATCATCCATCCGAAGATAGCCGGGCCTAACGGTCTTTGGGTGAACAGTTATAACGGTGTATTGTTCTTCGGACAGACCGATATGGAGACACAGAACACAGCAATGCCAATGTCGCTGCGCTTCTACTACAATAGTTCTCACTATGCCACTAACTATGGCTATGGTATGGGTTTCTCGCTGGGCTATGAAATGCGCTATACAGAAGACGAGAAAGGCAACGTGACGATTGAGTCTGGTGACGGCCGCTGTGACACCTTTACAAAATATGACACAGACTATGAGGCACCCGCCGGCGTGTTCAGTGAACTGTCAAGGTCGGAAAGCGGCACCTACACGCTAAAGGAGAAAAATGGCGTCACCTACACTTTTGCAGACACAGAAAGTCAGAAATTGACAGGTATGACCGACCGTCAAGGCAATCAAACAGAACTGACGTACACCAATGGGATGCTCACCCAAATCAGGGATGCTGTAGGTCATATCATTTACCTGAACTACACAGACGATCTGCTCACCTCGGCCAGCGCATCGTTCCATAACGGCACCATCAGATATGAATACAACAGCAAGAAATGTCTGCGAAAGCGTACTGATGCTATGGGTAATAGTACTCTTTATGCTTACGATGACAACAACCGACTGGAAACAATCACCGATGCCAACGGACACAAGACAATGATAGCGTATACCCCCGCCGGTATGTGTAGCCGCATCAAGACTGAAGTAAGTGACAAATCAATCCGCTACGAAGGTGACAAGACCATTTTCATTGACTATACGGAACCCAAGAACTTGTATTCCTATTATCGCTGGGACAAGAAAGGCCGCGTCATCGAGAAGGTAGGTCTCTGCTGCGGCATCCAATCGAAATTGGAGTATGACGACGATGACAATGTGGTACGACGCACTGATGCAAACGGGAATATCACTTCCTACACCTATGACGACCGAGGAAACATGCTCTCGCTGACCGATGCCCTTGGCAACACTGAGCGCTACACCTACGATAACAATTTTAATTATATTACCTCTTTTTCTGACAAGAATGGCAATACCTACCGATATACATACGATAGCAAAGGTAACTTAACGTCATTTGATGGTCCTTCAGGTGTCAGAAATGCTTTTACCTATAATGACAAGGGATGGCTACTCACTTCTACAGATGCCAGCAACAACGTAGCCCGCACTACTTTCAACGCAGACGGCACAATGGCAAGTGTCATGGATGCAGCCGGCCACACTACGTTTTACACTTACGACCAGTGTGGCAACATTACGACGATAACCGATGGCCGCAACAACAGCACAAATTATAGTTATGATGACAACAACCGCATCATTAGTCAGACAGATGCCTTAGGCAACACCACTTCTGTCAGTTATGACAAAGTTGGAAACATTGTTCGCATACGTAACGCTAAGAATCAAATTTCTGCCTACACCTACGATGCACATGGTAATATACTGTCAATGACTAATCCCCAAGGCGGTATCTATACTTACACCTATGACGGCAGAGGCAATCTGCTTAGCGTTACTGACCCTATCGGCAGCACCCAGACTTATGCCTGGAATGAAAAGAACAAGATACAGTCAGAGACTAACGGTGAAGGTGAGCGAACTAATTACGATTATGATGCCAAGGGCAATCTGACAGCCGTGTTCCAGCCCAACGGGAACGTGCTGAACTTCTTCTACGACAAAGTGGATCGCATCAGTCAAGTGAGTGACAATATCGGCATTATCGCCAAATACACATACGATGGCAATGGGAACCGCCTCACTGCCACCGACGGAATGAACCGCACGGTAACCTATACATACGATGCCCTGAACCGCCGTATTACCGAGTCGCAACCCTCAGGAAGCACCATCTACTATAGCTATGATGCAAACTCCAACCTGATCACCATCACTGATGCCTCAGGGAGCATAACGAACTATAGTTATAATAATATGAACCAAATCATTTCCTTCAAAGATGCCATAAATGCAGAGACAAAGTTTGAATATGATGCTAACGGCAACCTCTTGAAGGTCACTGATGCCAAGGGCAATACTACCACTTACACCTACAATGCCGTAAATCGCAATACTGACATTGCATTTGCCAATGGAACCACACAGCAGTATGGTTATGATGAGTTGGGACAGATCATTATCTCGAAAGACCGTTCTGGCAACAGTTTCAAGTACACTTACGATGCTACAGGTAATTTGCTCTGCAAAACATATCCAAACGGTACTACCGACAAATACACCTATGATGCTGTTGGCAGGATGCTGTCGGCCGTCAATAGCAGTGCTACCGTCAACTTCACCTACGATCGTAACGGGCGACTGTTGACCGAAACACTGAACGGTAAAACTACTAAGTACTCTTATGACGTGGCTTTAGGCAAAAGGTCTTTTACCTATCCAAGCGGCCTGGTAGTGGTAGAGCAACTCAATGCACGTGACCTCATTACTTCCATTCTAAAGGATGGTAACGAAGTGGTGACTATGGCCTACAACACGGCAGGCCAGAAGACGCAACAGACTTATGCCAATGGCATTATCACACGTTATACTTACAACGAGAACGGCTGGTCAGACTCTATTAAGGCTAACCACAATCTCCTTAACTTCGCTATGGAATATGATGCCATTGGTAATATTACCCTGCGTAAGGATTTACTTGACAACGAACGTACTGAAAGTTACGGCTATGATGTCATCTGTCAACTCACCTCTTTCAGACGCGGTTCCACAGTCGCAAAATCCTACCAGTTCGACTTACTTGGTAATCGCACTAAAGCTCTTGAAGGTAACGTGACCACCACTTACTCCACCAACAACACAAACGCATACACTGCCGTTACTGGAGAACTCTCGTTTACGCTTGAGTATGACAGTAACGGAAATTTGTTACGCGATGCCACCAACAAATATGACTACGACTACAATAGCCGTCTAATATTGGCTAATGGTTCTACCTACAATTACGATGCCTTGGGCCGTCGTATTTCCAAGGATAACACCAACTTCTATTATGCTGGCGACCAGGTAGTAGAAGAAATGAAAGGTAATGAGATAACATCTTACCTGTTCGGGAATGATGTGGACGATATGTTACTAATGCAAAAGAATGAAGCAGTCTACTACTATACGACCAATCATCTCGGGTCCGTCATCAATATCACTGATAATACAGGCAGTCTGGTGGAGCATGTGGATTATGATGCCTATGGACTACCTGTCTTCACAAATGCGGCAGGAGACTTGATGGAAGTATCCTCAATTGGCAACAGAATCCTCTTTGCCGGGCGAGAATATGATGCCGAGACTGGCCTCTACTATTACCGCACTCGTACTATGCACCCCGGAATCGGGCGATTTATGCAGAAAGACCCCACAGGCTACATCGACGGAATGAATGATTACGCATATGTTGGGAATTCTCCCGTGATGTATATCGACCCTTCTGGATTGTTTACAGTAAACGGTTTCTTACAAACTATGGGCTTTGAAGGTTGTCCTGAGCCCACATGCGGAAAAGAAACCAAATTCGGAAAAATAACAAGTACCTTGAATGGCGCATTCAATGACTGGAATGTACGTATAAGTGCTGTCCTAGGAACTCAGGGAAAAGTCTATTTTAACCAATCTGCCTCATGGATGAAGACAAGTTTCAGTTATAAGGGGAGATATATGCAGATTGGAAAGATGAAACTGGGTTGGGATCCATCCAAGGTTAATCCCGGACGCGGTTGGAAGGGAACTGGTAACTCTATTGGCCGTATTGGTACGGGACTCGCCTGGCTCTCTGCTGGAATTCAAGGAATGGATCTTGTCAGAAAAGTGTCTGAAGGAAAGTCTACTTGGTGTGACTGGGCTGACGCTGCATTAACGGCTGGTGCTCTGTCTAATCCTTGGGCTGGTGCTGTAATTGGCGGTTTCCAGATAGGATGGGATTTCGGAACTTGGTTCAGGACTAAAACTAAGCCAGGACAATGGCTTGACCAGAAAATTGGTGATGGTTTTGGATTCTTGGCTGAAAAGTACTATACTTGGAAATATGACCTCTGATGACTAAGAAAATAGAAAGATTATGAAAAAGATATTATTTATCATATCAACGCTGCTTTGCTTGACGGCAATTGCAGATGACAACGTGACATGCAACCAGGGTGACCAAGAACCTGCTCACCGCGACCCGAATGAGATAGTGGGCGACTCTGCAGATTTTGCTGGGCAGACCTCAGTTGACCCAAATGAAATTATCGGTCCTACTGGCTATGACTCTCTACAGTGGGTTAGTATTAATGATGTGCTGAACTACACCATCTACTTCGAAAACGATCCAGAATTCGCCACTGCCAATGCCCAACGGGTAGACGTGCGCTTTGAGTTTGACAGGAAGGAGTTGATGAAGGACTTCGTACTCGGGCAATATGGTTTTGCCAATATGTCCTGGGACATAGAAAATGCAACCAATACCTATCAGAACCGTCTCAACCTGGTGGACACAATGAACATCTATGTCGACCTAATAGCCGGTCTTGACGTGACAAAGAAACAGGCATTTTGGAAATTTTCCAGTATTGATCCAGAGTCAGGCTTTGCCCCCTGGCAGTCTAATAGGGGTATGCTACCCGTGAATGACTCCACTCACGTGGGAGAGGGATTCGTCCGCTTTTCTATCAAGCCTGTGAGCACTATGAAGACAGGTGATAGTATCTGCATTCAAGCCAATATTGTATTTGATGAAAATGATACGATTCCAACGAACCGTTGGAAAAACGTCATTGATGCCGGTAATCCCACCAGTAAGGTTATTTCTACCCCAGATGCCCAGAACGCAGGTCATTTGAATCTGACCTTCGAGGCTACTGACGACGAAAAGGGTTCTGGCATTAAGCAAATACGGCTCTACCTGGCCAATCAGTTTGGGGTATACGAAGAATATGCTATCTGTCCTGCCGACACGACTATTGACTTCGTCCCAGAAGCAGGCCGCAAATATGAATTCTATTCGTTGGCGGAAGATAACGTAGGCAATCGAGAAGACCTGAAGGAGCAACCAGACCTGATATTAAACAACAATGTTGCTCCAACAGACATTGAACTATCTTCAACAACCTTCCAGGATGATATCGCGGAAGGAGGATATATTGCTGAAATATCATCAGTAGACACAGAAGAAGATGGTACATTCACTTACGCGATGGCAGAGGGTGACGGGGCCATTCATAACGACCTGTTCCAAATAGAGGGTTCACAATTGCAAGCCAAGAACTGCTTCAAATGTGCAGAGGAAAGCGTCTATAAAATCCGACTGAGCACCACTGACAAGGATGGTTTGTCATTTAGTAAGGCATTTGTCCTAAATATGGAAAAGGTACTTGTCAAGCCCCAGGTCGACACCTTGAACATTGATATCTGCGAAGGGGAGACTTGCCTTCTTAATGGGGTCGAATACAGGAATACCGGCCAGTACAAATTCTCTAAGGAAAACGAGTTTATGTGCGACAGTCTCTACGTGCTCAACCTTCGTGTATTGCCTAAGTTAGACGAACCAATAGTAACAACGGAAGGAAGCACCACGCTGGTGTCTTCTGCTGAAAGGAATAACCAGTGGTTCCGTGAGGACGGTACACCAGTTGACGGTGCGACGGAAAAGAAATTTACTCCAGAGGAAGACGGTGTCTATTATGTAGCCGTAACCAACGGATCCTGTTTCTCCGACCCCTCCCCACTCTATCGCGTCGTACTGACCGACCAAATGGATCTGACGATGGATCTGCAGGAAGGCTGGAACTGGGTATCTTCGAACCTCTCTGATGCCAGCATGCTGGATGCCAAGCAATTCGTCACCCCCATCGCTGACTATACGAGCCGTCTAGTAGGCGTAAGCAGCGAGTTGACGAACGACCCGCAATACGGACTCGTCGGCAACCTGTCGACACTTGAACCACAGCAAGGCTACAAGTTAAAGATGACGCAGGCTACTAGTAACACCTGGTCAGGTCTGACCTCCAAGCCGGAAACAACAACCATCCACCTGCATAAAGGCTGGAACTGGATCGGCTATGTGCCAACTGCCAGTCAGACATTGGCGAGTGCCCTGTCCGAACTGGAGGCATCTGAGAACGCCATCATCAAATGCGAGGATGACTTCTCAACCTACGCAAGTGGCGGATGGACGGGTTCTTTGGACGCACTCAACCCCGGTAAGGGATATATGTTCTATGCAGACAGGGATATGACATTCACCTATCCCGCAACGCGTATCTTTGCCGTGACTGATCCGCAGGGAATCAGAGCCAAGGCATCGAAAATAGCAAGAGCCATTGCGCCATGGGACTATAATGAATACAAGTATCCCGACAATACCACTATGATTGCCACACTGAAGGTGAACGGCAGTCAGGCTTTAGAAGGTGCCTATTCCGTCGGTGCATTCTGCGGTAAGGAATGCCGCGGCATCGGCAAATATGTAGATGGGCTACTGTTCTTCACCATCCACGGAACAGTCTCTGCAGACAGTGAGATCAGTTTCAAGGCTGTGGAGAATATTACAGGTAAGGAACTGAACATCGGCGAAACGGTGAAGTTCCAAGGACAGCACACCGGTAGTATTGTCAGCCCCTTTGTGTTGAACGCCAAAGGTGATGTCACCGCCATTGAAGACATAGACATCAACTACAACGTCTATCCCAAGCCACTGCGAAGCAGGATGTACATCAATGGACCTACAGAACTTATCAAGTCTGTGTACATTCTGGCAGCGAATGGTCAGAAGGTCATTACAGCCTATAGTTATAACGATGAGGGTATCGATGTCAGTCAACTGACACCTGGTGTCTACGTGATAGCCATCGTGACCGAAGGCGGCAAGACAAACTACGAAAAAGTATTAAAAGCAAATAATTAAACAAGGATTATGAAAGATAAGAAGGTTTTTCTGTCGCTTTTATTTCTGTTGACGAGTGTTCTTGGGTTGAAAGCCCAGGAGAGCACTCATTGGCAGTGCGACATCCATGAATATGAGTATGATATGACTGTCTACTTCGTGCTGACCAGGGACGGCAATCCCATTGCTGACTACACAGACTATGAAGTGGCCGCATTTGTTGGAGAAGAATGTCGGGGAGTGGCTGAGTTCCAAACTCTTGAATTGAGCAATGGTACCACGAAGAAATATGGCTATATTAGAATCCGAAGCAATCAAACCAATGGGGAGTCAATTACCTTCAAGGCATATATGAAACCTTATACTAAAGAGGTGACTCTGGAAGGGGCGCCCATTTCATTTAGGTCGATGGATATTCAAGGATACCCAAGCACCCCAATGGCTCTTGAACTACCAGAGGTCTTACCAGGTGATGTCAATAATGATGGTGTTATTGATGTTAGTGATGTTGTGACTGTTGTGAATATTATCCTTGGGATACCCGCCAGTACAACTGTCAAAGAAGTGGCAGATGTAACAGGTGACGGAGAAATTGACGTATCTGATGTGGTGAAAATCGTCAATATCATACTTAATAAGAATGTATAATTAATCAATAAGAGCAATTATTGGTGTCCGATAAAAAATTGATCTGAGCCGCCAGAAAAGGGGACAAACCTTTCGGCAAGTCCCCCAAGATTTGTAATTTTGCGTTTGCTACAACAAAAAAATTTCAAATCTATGGGCAAAGGTACAAATTTCTCCGGACAGCCGGTACTAAGTCAACTGATAAAATTGATGGACAGGCAAAAAATTAACACTTTGGCATCGAAAAGCGGTGCAAACTACTACACGAAGCACCTTGACGGGTACTCTCACCTGGTAGTTATGCTCTATGCCGTGCTGAGCAACCTCCGCTCCCTGCGTGAGGTCTGTCTCGGCTTCGCAGCCAATGCTACGCGCATGAATCATCTCGGTATAGACCATATGATTTGCCGCAGCACGCTGTCCGATGCCAACAAGCGGCGCAAGTCCAGCTTCTTCGGTGCCATCTATCGCTCGCTCTACCAGCGTTATGCCACGTTTTTATCGGACAGCATCTCGAAAAGGGAGCAATCCATGAAACTTTACGTGATGGACTCGACCACGATAAGTCTTTTCTCTCAGATACTTAGGGGCACGAGGCGCAATCCGAATAATGGCAAGAAAAAGGGCGGCATCAAGGCTCATACCATCATTGAGGAGAACATCGACCTGCCTGTGTTTGTCGACTACACGGCAGGCATTATACACGACCATGAGCTGATGCAGCGGATATTCGACTTGCCCTACGGCTCGTTCATCACCTTTGACATGGGCTATACGGACTATCTGCTGTGGAAGCAGCTTGACGAGAAAGGGTACAAGTTTGTCTGTCGCCTGAAGGATAATGCCAAGTTCAAAATCATTGAGCAGCGGAAGTGTCCAGAGAAGGACATCATTGCCGACCAGATTATAGAGTTCACGTATGACAAGTATGTAGAGCGTCCACTGACAGAGGAAGAGCTGAGCCATCGCCGTGGCAGAAGACCGAAGTCAGGAATCGTGACTGTAAAGGAACGTGTGCAGGGCACATACCGCTGTCGCAGAATTGTACGCAGAACAGACGACGGCAAGGACACCGTGGAGTTTGTAACCAATGTGCTTGACCCTGAGGAGATGTCGGCAGAGCAGGTCTGTGAGACGTACCGCAGACGCTGGAGTATCGAGTCTCTCTTTAAACGTCTGAAACAGAACTTCCCGCTGAAATACTTCCTTGGCGACAACGTCAATGCCATCGAAATCCAGATATGGGTGACCATGATTGCCTACCTATTATTAAGGGTTATGCAGGTCAAGTCGATGAGCAAGCTGGCCTTCTCGAACATTGTGATGCTGACCAGGGTGACTTTGGGTGCCTATATCGACATTATCACGCTGCTCAACTGTCCGAAACTGGACTGGAACCTGATTGAACAGCAGCGAGCGAGATGGGTGATGAATCAGAATATCCGACAATTGAACCTTTTCGATGCTCAGGAGGGGGTACTTTTGGAAACGAGAACTTAATTCGCCTGTCTAAAGGCATTTTCAAACGAATATTAATCAATTCCGATTTTTATCGGACAGCAATAAAGAGCAATATGAAAAGACTATTATTATTAACCTTTGTGCTACTTGCTGCAAATATGATGTGGGCGGGTGTGGTGACTGAGCAACAGGCACTGCAGAAAGCACAGCAATTTATGAAGGGCAAGAAATTCCAGGCCAAGAGCCAGCCCAGATTCTCTGGAGGTGGTACGACAGCCAGCCCAAGTTTATACATCTTTAATGCCGAGGGCAAAGGCGGTTTTGTCATTGTGTCTGCCGATGACCGCACAGACGAGATCTTAGGCTATGCCAACAGTGGAGAGATGAACGTTAACAATTTGCCCAGTAACTTGAAAGCATGGCTGGAAGGCTACGAGAAGTATATCCAGTCTCTGGGCAATCGAGAGGTGAACAGCACGCCCCGGGCATTGGTGGGAGACGCTATACCCTATTTAATTAAGACACAATGGGATCAAGGGACTCCTTATAATCTGCAATGTCCAGAATACCCAGAGGGAAGCGGACAACGATGCCTAACGGGTTGTGTGGCTACGGCTATGGCGCAGGTCTTGTATTACTACAAGTACCCCAAAGATGAGATTAGCGGATTGGAATCCTACACCACTAGAACCGACCCGATCAGTGTTGACGCTTTACCATCCACAACATTTATCTGGAAAAATATGACAACAGATGACCAGGAACTTGCCAAGTTGATGCGCTATTGCGGCCAGTTGGTGGAAATGGACTACGCACAGGACGGTTCCGGTGCTGCTACTCAGAACATTCTCAACTTGAAAAACTGGGGATATTCACAGGAGGCAAAGATAGTAGAAAGAACAGCCTATTCAGACGAGGAGTGGGAGAACCTCATTTACAGGGAATTGGCAGCAAAACGGCCTGTCCTGTATAGCGGGAACAATGAATCTGGGGGTGATGGTCATCAGTTTATCTGTGATGGCTATGACGGTAATGGACTCTTCCACATGAACTGGGGATGGGGAGGCTATCAAGACACATATTTTGTTCTTTCTGCCCTGAATCCAAATGGATACAACTTCAATTATGGCCAAGATGCCATCATCAACCTTCAGCCCAGCGACGGATCAATGCCCATGAACCTCGAAGGGACAGAATTCACGGCAACGACAACAGAAGGTGTCGTGATGAACTTCAAAATTACATACGATGATGGTTGCACCAGGACTTGTGAGGTCAGCCAATATAAAAATGACGGCACACGCAATCGTTGTATCAGTACTAGTTACAGAGGTGCCGTCACCATTCCTGCAATGGTAACATATAATGGGAACAGTTACACGGTAACAAAAATTGGAGCAAATGCTTTCGAAGACTGTCAGATGGCATCCGTCAATATTCCTTCGACCGTTAAGACTATTGACTCCTATGCTATTTCCTGGTGTAACTATTTGAGAGAACTAAACATTCCTGCCAGTGTGACAAGTATTTCCAACAATGCACTCTATTATACTACCCGTAGCCTGACCTCGCTGATTGTAGACGCAGATAATCAAGTTTACGAATCGCCTGACAATAGCAATGTAATCATAGAAAAATCTACGAATAAACTGTTGTTAGGCTGCAAGGGATCCCTGATTCCTTCTAATATCACGGAGATTGGTGATATGGCTTTCTATGGTATCAGCGGACTAACCATTACGATTCCTAATTCTATAACAAAGATAGGTTATGGTGCTTTTGCATATTGCAGTGCCGCCATCATCACTGCAGAATATCAAGACCTATCCTCAATTTGGGTAGCAGACGGTGCATTTTCCGGTGCCAGCAATAATAATATGATTCTGAGAGTACCCGCAGGTACCAAGAATGCATATAAGGAGGCACAAGGCTGGAGTGCCTTCCCTGTAGACAACATTTTCGAAGGTGATGAGGGTACAGAGTTCACCGCCACAATGAATGGGGTTAGTATGACCTTTACAATCACCAGCATCAGCGAAAAGACAGTGAAAGTAGGCTACCTGACGGGCGACAGGGACCACACGGCCATCAGTCGGACTACACAGCAGACCGCTATAACTGTGAATAATACCGTGAACTACAATGATGTGGACTATACGGTAACTGCGGTTGGCCCGTATGCTTTCTATAACATAGAGAATATGCAGAGAATCAATCTGCCGGAGACGATTGAGAAAATTGGTAACTATGCATTCCAAGATTGTTACAATCTTACCTCCTTTGAATTGCCTGCCAGAGTCTGGTCGTTTGAGAATAACATTTTACGCAATTGTCCAAACTTAAATTCTCTGACTGTCGCATCGGGCAACACGACCTATTATTCTGTTGAAAACAGCAATGCTGTTCTTGAACAAGGTAGCAACAAGTTGATTCTGGGAATCAAGAACACGGTCATTCCAGAAATAGTCACAGAGATCGGAGACTATGCTTTCGATCACGTTTCCAGCCTGAACCTCACCATCCCGACTACAGTTAATACTATTGGCCAATATGCCTTTGCTTATTGCAGTTCGGCCATTATCACTGCTCAGTATGAGGATCTGTCTGAGATAACAGTCAGTCGGTACGCATTTAATGGAGCAAGTGGAAACGGCATGACCTTGCGAGTACCGGCTGGAATGAAGGAACTCTACAAGAATGCTACTGGCTGGAGTGAGTTCGCCGAAGATCACATTTATGAAGGCAATGCTGGTACGGAGTTCACCCAGAAAGTGAATGGCGTTGATATGACATTCACCATTACCAGCGACAACAGTACCAGCAAGACGGTTAAAGTGGGCCGCCTGAATGGCAACTGGAGCAATACTGCTATTGCAAGGGATACTCAACAGAAGACCATTACTGTTCCAGATAAGATTACGTATAATGGCACAGATTATTCAGTCACATCTGTCGGTGACTATGCTTTCTGCAATATTAATAATATCCAACAGATCATTTTGCCCACAACAATCGAGTCAATAGGTAACTCTGCCATCAGAGACTGTGGAAGTCTGACCACGATAGAGATTCCTGCCAAAGTGGCAACACTTGGCAATGATTTGTTCACCTACTGTTCAAACATCACTTCACTGACTGTGGCAGAAGACAATACTATCTACGAATCCCGTGGCTGCAACGTCATTATTGAAAAAGCAACCAATACGCTGATCCGAGGTACAAAAAACGGAACGATTCCCACTGGTGTTGAAGTAATTGGTGCTACTGCTTTTTCCAATATGAACGGACTTAGCCTCACCATCCCAGGAAGCGTCACTTCCATTGGCGACTATGCTTTTGGATGGTGTTCGAACAGCGTATTCACGGTGGAAAGTGACACGCCATTAACAATCAATGAAAATGTATTCGAGGGAGCCGGCTATAATCGCTGCGTATTGAGGGTTCCCGCCGGTGCCAAGGCCGCTTATCTGGCAGCCACGGGTTGGAAACAGTTCGGAGAGGACAATATCTTCGAAGGTAATGAAGGACTGGAATTCACCGAAGAGGTAACTGTCGGTGAAGAGGCTGTCATCAGTATGATCTTCACCGTGACTGGTGATGGTGACAATAAGACTGTCAAGGTGGGTCATCTGGCTGGCGACTGGGAGAATCCCGCTATCAGCAAGACAACGACTGTCACTGCTATCAGGATGCCTGATACTGTTATCCATGACGGCGTTGAATATACAGTGACAGCCATTGGCGATTACGCTTTTTGCAATATAGAGAGGCTCGAACAGTTGCAACTGCCTACTACCATCACCTCTATTGGGGACAACGCATTTAACAATTCCTACAATTTAAAAGCATTAGAAATACCCTCCAATGTTTCAAAGATTGGTTCAAACATTATTCAATATTGCAGTAGCCTTGTTTCTCTCACTGTGGATGCAGACAATGCATATTATGAGGCTCCCGACGGCTGCAATGCGCTGATAGAGAAGCAAAGCCACAAACTCATTGCCGGTACCAAGGGAACCAAGACCATACCAAATTCTGTAACCGAGATTGGTGACTATGCATTTGAGGATGTGTCAGGACTAACCCTGACCATCCCTGAAAATGTACAGTATATTGGTATGTATGCATTCGCTTGGTGTTATTCAAGTGTTTATACGGTTAAGCATGAAACGCCCATAGCAATCCACGAATTCGCTTTCTACAGAGCGAGCAATAATAATTCCATTCTGAAAGTACCCACTGGCAGTAGGGATGCATATCTGGCTGCGACTGGCTGGAACCTGTTCAAGCCCGAGAATGTACTCGAAGGCAATGCTGGTACCGAGTTCACAGAAAAAGTGAGTGTAAGAAAGTGGGACAATAGCACAAATGGTCTCATTGACGGAGAAATCGATATGGTCTTCACTGTCACAGGTACTGATGGGGAATACCAGACTGTTAAAGTGGGTCCACTAAATGGAAGTTCTTCAAATACCGCCATCAATGAAAGTCTCACGCGTGGCTCGGAGATTGACATTCCCGAGTTTATCACACATGAGGACGAAACTTATCGTATCACTGCCATTGGGAACTATGCTTTCCGCGGGAAATCCTTCTTCAAGAAGATTACTCTTCCAGAAACGATTACCAGCATAGGTGACTGTGCATTCGAATCTTGCAACAGCCTGACTGAATTTGAAATTCCGAAGAGCGTTACGGGCATCGGAAACTATGCTTTCAGATGGGATTATAATATTGTTCTGTCTGTGGCAGAAGGTAACACTGTCTATGATTCACGCGACAATTGCAATGCCGTCATTGAGACAGCCTCAAATACGCTGGTGATAGGTTCACGTGCAACCAAACAGATTCCTTCCTCCGTGTCTGCCATTGGAGACGATGCTTTCTACAACCAAAACTCTTTAGAGTTGACAATTCCTGAGACGGTTAATTATATCGGGAACTATGCTTTTGCTTACTGCTATTCGAGCACATTTACTGTAGAAAGCAGGACTCCAGCCACTATCAATGAACATGCTTTCGATGGTGCACAGGAGAAAATAATCATCTTAAAGGTTCCTGCAGGCTGCAAGGAGACATATCTGGCAACTACAGGCTGGGACAAGTTCCAAAGACAGAACGTCTATCAAGGTGACGAGGGGACTGAGTTCTCAGCAAATATCAATGGTATCAACTGGATCTTTACGGTGACAGACGGCTCTACCACCCCGCAGAAGGCAAAACTGGGACGTATGAGTAGCAGTGACGCTGCCATTGATTGGGCTACAACAGACGGCATAAACTGGGATGATATTCCTCAGCCCTATGCTATCCCTTCGACAGTGGAAAACAATGGTGTGACTTATCAGGTGGCTGCCATTGGTGCATACGCATTTTGGGGGGTTGACATTCCCTCTGTTTCACTGCCAGAGACAATCACTGAAATAGGGAACTCTGCTTTTGCCTATTGTCCAAATCTGACAGAGATTACGATTCCTGTCAATGTGACCAGTATTGACACGAGGGCATTCTATGGCAACAGCCTCACTTCAGTAACCGTAGATTCCGACAATCAGGTCTATGATTCCCGCAACAACTGCAACGCTGTGATAGAGACGGCCACGAACAAACTTGTGATAGGCACAAAGGGCACCGTGATTCCGGCTACAGTCACAGAAATTGGACAGAATGCTTTTGCAGAAATCAGAGGTCTTATAATCACCCTGCCAGAAACAGTTACTACTATTAATTCGTACGCATTTGAATATTGTGTAGATCTCATCTTGACAGTTGTAAACGAGACGCCACTGGAAGTTGACTATGACGCATTCTGGGGGGTACAATGGAACAACGGAACCCTAAGAGTCCCGGCGGGAACAAAGGATGCTTACTCAACTGCTAATCAATGGAACTATTTCCCCACTATCGATGAATACGACTCGGATATAATTCCTGGAGATGCCAATGGAGACGGAGACGTTGATGTCACAGACGTAGTATCTATCGTTAACTATATACTTGGCAACTCGTCAGACAGTTTTGTTGCAGCCGCAGCAGATGTGAATGGCGACGGAGATGTTGATGTAACCGATGTAGTGGCAGTCGTTAACATCATCCTCAATGTGGGTGCTTCTACAAGAAGTAAAGATAACACTTCTGAAGAAAATACCGACAACGACCGTCTGACGCTGGCACTTAGCAACAGACAGGAGGCCACCCTCTGCCTTGACAACAACGGCAAATATGTTGCCTCACAGTTTGATATCCGTGTTCCTGCGGGACAATCACTGGAAAAGATAGTTTTGAACGGAAAGCGTGTTAGCAGCCATCAGATAGTTTACACAGAGATAGAACAAAATCTTTATCGTGTACTCATCTATTCTGTTGGTAACGAAACCTATCTGGGACATCAGGGTGATCTACTGGCAATCAAACTGACCGATGGAGTCGACAATTTGGAGATTAGCAACATCCAGTTTATTACCGAGTGCTTCTCTGTAAAGCGATTTGCCACTTTATATGGTCAGGCAACAGGCATTGATAGTATTGAAACTATGCCAGCAGCAGATATTTATTCACTGAATGGACGCTTAGTAAGCAAGCAGGCCAGCACTACCAAAGGATTAAAGAAAGGAATCTATATTATTAATAATCAAAAAGTTTACGTAAAATGAAATTAAAAGAATTATTAACATTGTTTGTCTTGCTCACAATAGTGGGCAAGACCTACGGCGATGAGATTTCAGTTGATCCAGTATCTATAAAAGCTGGAAAAAACCAAAATGTCTTCGTCAAACTGAACCTTGCAGATGAGGTTTACAGTGCTTTGCAATTTGACATTGTTCTTCCAAATGGAACTACTCTTAAGTCAAGTAATAACAAATATGGCGTTCTCCAAAATGACCATAGTACTTATGATGAATGGAGCGAAACTTGGACTCACACAATGAGTTCTAGCCTATTTGCCTCTAATGAAACTTCCACAACATATCGGTTTGTTATTTATGATTCTGATAATGCAAAACTCAAATTAGGAGATGGCAATATTGTCAGAATAACAATCGTGGCAGATGTTGAAGCAAACGGGGAATTGGAAGCCTCGGTAAAGAACATCATTCTCGCCTCTACTGGTGGTGCAGGCGGCGCTAGTGATGTTGGTAAGGTCACTTTGGAGGACACTCAATTCACAATTAAAGTCCAAGGTCTTCCAATTGTTACAGCAGATAATAAGGAACGTGAATATGGGGATTCCAATCCCGAGTTCACCTATACAGTTTCTGAAGGCGAGTTCACAGGGTTGGAACTGACGACAGAAGCGACCATTTCTTCTCCTGTGGGTACCTACTATATTGTTGTTCCTGCAAGTAGTACAAGTGAGTATGTCGCAAAAAATGGAACACTGACTATTAAAAAGGCTCCCTTGTCGATTGGCATTGGCACAATTACAATAAACCAGGGAGAGCCTTTACCATCCTTGAGTGATCTTATTTACTCAGGATTCAAGAACAATGAGACGTCAGAAGTACTGACCACTCAGCCCACTTTGACCTTTGACCCAGCAATCACTCCAACAGGAACACCCGAACCTGGTACATATACTATCATCGTATCAGGGGCAGAAACTGAGAATTACGACATCACCTATGCTAACGGAACCCTGACCATCGAGTCTAATGAGTACACAGACGACTTTGGCAACACAATCGAATACACTGGAGAGGGCGCAATACTTGTTGAAGTCAGCGAGGGAGAGATCGATGATAATGGAAATCTTGTGCTGAATACTAATGTCGACAATCTTACGGGAATTGCTGATGACGCTTTAAATAACCTTGAAAAGGATGCTATTAAGTCTGTAAATTTGGAGAACCTGAACGTTACTATCAACAGGGCTAGTCGTGAAGAAGGACTATTCGCTGGCTTCCCTGAAAGCACGCTCATCTATCTCCCAGAAAACTGTAGCGCAGATGACGGCCAGAAAAACTTTGTTATCGATGGCAATTGTGAAGAATTATTCGTTTCTGAGGACAAGGATTTCAATGCTCCAAGGCAATTCAACGTTCACAAGGTTGAATTCGACCGTGAATTTGTTTCTGGCGTGACTGCCACAGTTTACCTGCCTTTCACCATTCCATGTGAACTGGCTACCTCTTTGGGTACATTCCACTCATTCAAGGATATTAATGCCGAAGGACAAGCAGCCTTCAATGCAGCCGAAACTGGTGATATTGAGGCATATACGCCATACATTTTCATACCAAGTACCACCCAAATCAGTATTACAGACAATGGATACGGTATCACCGTCAATGTAGCCGGGGCGACTGAAGGCACAAATGGAGAACTGGTAGGAACTACAGAGGCTATCACCTGGACAACGTCTCCAGAAAACACTTACGGTTTTGCAGGAGCAGCACAGGACGGTGCACAGGTCGGTGATTTTGTTAAAGTTGGAGTAGGTGCCTCAATAAAGCCCTACCGCGCATATCTAGTCATTGGCGATGCAACTGCTGCAGCACGCAGTTATCCTGTGATTGTTGAAGACGGTCATGCCACAGGCATCCAGGCTATCAGCAAAGAGGTATTGACATCCAACGACCAGTGGCACAACATAAACGGACAGAAGTTGAGCAATGTTCCGACCACAAAGGGATTTTATATTAAGAACGGACAGAAAACAATCATCAAGTAAACTATGAAACGTATTTATATCGAACCGATTACGGAAATAATCTGTATAGACAACATTCAACTGCTCGACGGAAGCGTTGGAGAATTTGGTGGTCCCCTGAATGCCAGAGGCTACGAATATATCTGGGATGAGGATGAGGATCTATGGGATGAACTATAATGATTAATCCTTAGGTCACAAAATTGCAGCAACAGCCTTTCGCTTCAACAGGAGGAAAGGCTGTTGTTACTTTTTTACAAATCAGCCACCAGATTCGTCAGTTCCACAAACTGAGGGATGCTGAGTTGCTCGGGACGGAGGGTAAGAAGCGAAGAGTGAAGAGTGAAGAGTGATGAATCCGGCGGCAACAACTGACGGAGGGAGACACGGAGCATCTTGCGGCGCTGATTGAAGACGGTCTTCACGACGCGGCGGAAGAGTTGCTCGTCGCAACCAAGGTCAGTCACGTCATTGCGGGTCATGCGGATGACGGCAGACTGCACCTTGGGAGGAGGATTGAAGACACTGGGCTCCACGGTGAAGAGATACTCCACGTTGTACCACGCCTGAATCAGCACGGAGAGGATACCGTATTGCTTGTTGCCCGGCTGCGAGGCCATCCGCAGGGCCACCTCGTGCTGGATCATACCCGTACAGCAGGGAATCAGATCCTTGTTGTCGAGCATCTTGAAGAATATTTGCGACGAGATGTCGTAGGGATAGTTGCCCGTCAGCACGAACTGCTGCCCGCCGAAGACCTCGCGAAGATCCATGCGGAGGAAGTCGCCACCTATTATATTATTATGTAGGCGGGGGAAATGTTCCTGCAGATAGGCGACCGACTCACGGTCAATCTCCACCACCTTCAGCGGACGGGGCTTCTCATTGAGATACTGCGTCAGCACACCCATGCCGGGACCTATCTCAAGCACGGGCAGGTCAGGACAGGCATCGACGGTGTCGGCTATCCGCATCGCGATATTCAGGTCGGTCAGGAAGTGCTGGCCGAGGTTCTTCTTGGGTCTTACTTGTTTCATGGGGGCAAAGGTACGAAAAAAAATGTAATTTCCTTACTTTATCGGTGCAAAAGCTTTCCTGTTTGCGAACACAATCATTTTTTTAGGGAAAAGACAAAAAAAAAGGTTTACTATTGCAGTCTTTTAAATAATTTTTGTATCTTTGCAACTAGGAAACAATGTTTAATGATAAACCCAATGCGAAGATTTATTATTATGCTGGGCCTTGTACTCGGTTTCTGTGGCGCTATTCAGGCACAACAGGACACGATGGAAGGTCGTCGCATCATTTCCAATGGAACAGACTTCTTTGTTCCTCACTGGTTTTTAACTCTACAGGGTGGTGCCGCCTATGATGTCGGCGAAGCCAAGTTCACAAACCTTATGTCCCCTAGTCTCCAGTTCGCAGTGGGATACCAGTACAATCCGCTGCTGGCCACTCGCTTAGCAATCAGTGGATGGCAAGCCAAAAACGAGTACGCCTATCCGCAGGCGAAATACAGTTGGAACTTTGTGCAGCCATCTTTCGACGTGATGCTCAACCTAACATCATTGATTGACGGATGGAAACCTGAGCGATTCTTCAACGCTTACGCTTTTGCTGGACTAGGCGTTGCGTACTCATTCAACAACGACGATGCCATGGAAGCCGACAAACGGTTTGGCATAGACTTCCAGAAATTATGGACTGGGCATCGTTGGAATCCCGTTGTGAGGGCAGGATTAGGAGCCGATATCCGCATCACTGACAACATTGCAGTCGGGGCTGAGGTGGATGCCAATATGCTGCCAGACCACTTCAACTCAAAACTTGGGAAGAAAGACAATCGCGACTGGCACTTCAACGCCCTGCTTGGTGTGAAATTTACCATCGGAAAGGATCACGGACGCACGGAAAAAATTTACGAGACACTACAACCAGAGCCTGCTCCCGTTCCAGTTCCCGATACGGTATTTGTGGATGTGCCTATCGAGAAGATATCGTTCAACGTGAACATCTACTTCCTCATCAACCAGAGCATTATCCGATCAAACCAGATCTCAAAACTGACGCGTCTGTTACAATATCTGAACGAACATCCGAGAGCATTTATCCGTCTGTCGGGCTATGCTGACAAAGAGACTGGAACGCCGGAAATCAATATGCGTCTCTCGAGGGAACGCTCGCAGGTGGTATCCCAGTACCTGCAGGATGCCGGTATACAGGAATGGCGTATCCGCCGATTTGCCAAGGGCGACAAGGTGCAGCCATTTGACATTCCAGAGGACAACCGCGTATGTATATGTTTCGTTTATGATCCAGACAACCCCGTACCCCAGACTTTTGAGTATTGAGAGATTGAGATATTGAGATATTAAGAAATTAAGAAATTAAGATAGTTAGAATATGAAGAAGTTATTATTTATGTTTGCCCTCCTCTTTATGACGGCATCATGCACAGACTACCAGGATGAGATCGACGCACTCGACTACCGTGTGACGGTTTTGGAGAACCTGGTGAAGAAGGTGAACAGCGATATCGAAGCCTTGCAGATCATCGCTGCAGCCTTGGAAAGTGGTGATTACATCACCAATGTCACAGAGAATAGTGAAGGCTACATCATCACCTTCAAGAATTCTGGGGCCATCTTCATCCACGACGGTGTCGACGGACAGGATGGCTACAACGGGAAAGACGGCAAAGACGCCCAAGTGCCCGACATCTCAATTAAACAAGGGGAGGACGGCAACTTCTACTGGGTCATCAACGGAGAATGGCTGACGGGCCCTGACGGTTCCCCTATCCCAGCAAACGGAAAAGATGGTAAAGATGGAAAGGACGGCAAAGATGGAAAGGACGGCGTTGACGGGAAGGATGGTAAAGACGGCATCGACGGTAAAGACGGTAAGGACGGCGCTGACGGAAAGGATGGTAAAGACGGCGTCGACGGAAAGGATGGTAAAGACGGCATCGACGGTAAAGATGGTGTGGCAGTATCACCCAAAATACGCATCAATCCAGACACTGGTATCTGGGAAATATCTGTCGATAATGGGGAGTCTTGGATTCCGACAGGAACTTCTGCCACAGGTAAGGACGGAAAGGACGGTGAAAAAGGTAAAGATGCCAATACTATTGTAGATGTTATTACGCATTGGAATGAAGGCTATGTGGAATTCATCACTTCATCTGGCACTTTCCGTGTACCCCTTCAAATAAACAACTAAATGAAAAGTATATGAGAAAAAAACATATCAGGCATTGGTTTATCTGCCTCATGTCCTTACTACTATTGGGGGCATGCGACGACAAATACGGAGACGACTTGAGGAGCCTCGGCACCAGGGTTGAGATATTGGAAGCAGAACTGCTACAGATAAACACGGATATCGAGACCCTGAGCATACTGCTTCATCAGATTGAGTCCCAAGGCTACGTAACCAAGGTCGTCAAAAATGCAGATGGCACCTACACCATCACCTTCAACGACGGAAGAGTCGTAACCCTACGAGACGGCAAGATTGGCAAGGATGGCGTAGACGGCAAGGACGGAAGAGACGGAAACGAGGCTGATCTGCAGATCGGTGTCAACCAAGATATTGACGGTCTCTGGTACTGGACACTGAACGGAGAATGGATCCTGTCAGAAGATGGCCAGAAGATGAGGGCGTCTGCCGTGGACGGCAAAGATGGCGTAGACGGTAAAGACGGCAAAGACGGTGTTGACGGCAAGGACGGAAAAGATGGTAAAGACGGGGTTGATGGTAAGGACGGAAAAGACGGCCGAGATGGCAAAAATGGTATTGATGGTCAGAATGGAAAAGACGGCCATAACGGCACTGATGGAAAAGATGACATCAATCTGGCGCTACCTATTCCGAGAGTACGTATCAATGACAATACTGGCGAATGGGAAATTTCGACAGATAACGGTGCGACTTGGACTTCCACTGGTATCCCTGCCAATGGAAAAGATGGCAAGAATGGTGAAGACGGAAAAGCCGATATCTTTTACAGTGTAACACCTTCGGAAGACGGAAAGACGCTCATCATTATGTTAGCAGATGGAAGAGGTCCCTACACAATTCCCATCTTAGACTCATAGCAGAGGAAATTAACCAACCTTTGCACCAATGGAAGCGAAAAGCATAGTGGGAAACATAGCGAAGATAGCACTGCCCTTTATCCTGGGCAGTGCCATCTTGTGGTGGATGTACCGGGGAGAGGACTTCGGGAGCATCAGGCACGTGCTGACCGACGAGATGAACTGGACGTGGATGCTGCTGTCATTCCCATTCGGCATTCTGGCGCAGATGTTCCGGGGATGGCGGTGGCAGCAGACGCTGGAGCCGCTGGATGAGCGGCCACGCACTTCGACGGCCATCTATGCCATCTTCATCAGTTACGCCGCCAGCCTGGTGATTCCCCGCATCGGTGAGTTCTCCCGTTGTGCCGTGCTGAAGCGCTACGAGGGGATTTCCTTCACCAAGGCCTTAGGCACAGTGGTCACCGAGAGGGCGGTGGACACACTGATCATCATGCTCTACTCCGGACTGATCCTGTTGCTGGCTATGAGCACCTTCGGAACCTTCTTCCAGAAGACAGGCACCTCGCTCGACCATATACTGAGCGGTTTCTCGCTGACAGGCTGGCTCGTGACGGCCATCTGCGGCATTGCCGTACTGATATTGCTACACCTGCTGCTGAAGAACTTCTCTATATATAATAAGGTGAAGATGACGCTGAGCGGTATCTGGGAGGGCGTGCTCTCGCTGAAGGATGTCAAGAACCTGCCGCTCTACCTCTTTTTCTCCATCGGCATCTGGGTGTGCTACTTCCTGCACTACTACCTGACGTTCTTCTGCTTCGACTTCACCACGGGGCTTGGCATCGGCTGCGCCCTGGTGTCGTTCGTGGTGGCTAACTTCGCGGTCATCGTGCCGACGCCCAACGGTGCAGGTTCCTGGCACTTCGCCATCAAGACCATGCTCGTGCTCTACGGCGTGGCCGACGAACAGGCCCTCTGGTTCGTGCTCATCGTGCATACCGTACAGACGATGCTGGTCATCGCCCTCGGCATCTACGCCTGGGCCGCCCTTCTGTTCACAAAACGATTAAACCCTAAAACAACATAACTATGAGTGAAATTAAGAATCTAAATCCAGCGTGCATCTGGAAGAACTTCTATGCACTGACACAAGTTCCACGTCCCAGCGGACATCTGGAGAAAGTACAGCAATTCCTGCTCGACTTCGCCAAGGCAGCAGGTGTCGAGGCCTTCAAGGATCCTGCCGACAACATCGTGATGCGCAAGCCGGCCTCGCCGGGAATGGAAGGCAAGAAGGGCGTCATCCTGCAGGCCCACATGGACATGGTGCCCCAGAAGACGCCAGAGTCGACCCACAACTTCGAGACCGATCCCATCCAGCCTTGGATTGACGGTGAGTGGGTGAAGGCCAAGGGTACGACCCTCGGAGCCGACAACGGCCTCGGCGTAGCAGCCATTATGGCTGTGATGGAGGACAAGACGTTGAAGCACGGCCCCATCGAAGCCCTGATTACAGCCGATGAGGAAACAGGCATGTTCGGTGCCAACGCTCTGCCCGCAGGCGAACTCAACGGCGACATCCTGATGAACCTCGACTCTGAAACATGGGGCAAGTTCGTGATTGGCTCTGCCGGAGGCATCGACGTGACTGCCACCCTCGACTATCAGGAGGCTGAGACCGACCCCGAAGATGCTGCCGTGAAGGTGACGGTGAAAGGTCTGCGTGGCGGACACTCCGGTCTGGAGATCCACGAAGGTCGTGGCAATGCTAACAAACTGCTTGTCCGTCTGGTGCGTGAGGCCATTGAGGAACTCGACGCCCGTCTGGCCTGCTGGCAGGGTGGTAATATGCGTAACGCCATCCCCTTCAAGGCCGAGGCTGTGCTGACGCTGCCGAAGGAGAACGTCGAAGCCCTGAAGGAACTTGCTCAGGACTGGCTCGAGGACTTCACCGACGAGTACAAAGGCATCGAGAGTGGTATCGAGGTTATCTGCGAAGACGTGGAGACACCCGCCAAGGAGGTGCCCGTTGAGATTCAGGACAACCTGATCAATGCCATCTACGGCTGCCATGACGGCGTGATCCGCATGATTCCCTCCTACCCCAGCGTCGTAGAGACATCCTCTAACCTCGCCATCATCAACATCGGCGGCGGCAAGGCCTCGCTGCAGATCCTGGCCCGCAGTAGCCGCGAGGATATGAAGGACTACATCGTGAAGACCCTCGAGAGTTGTTTCAACATGGCAGGTATGAAGGTGGAGACCGCTGGCTCGTATGGCGGTTGGGACCCCAACCCCGAGTCCCCCATCCTGCATCTGTTGCTGAAGGAGTACAAGGATCTCTTCGGTCAGGACGGCATCATCCAGGTGGACCACGCCGGCCTGGAGTGTTCGATCATCCTCGGTAAGTATCCACATCTCGATGTCGTCAGCCTCGGCCCCACGATGAAGTCGCCCCACACCACCACGGAGCGTGCCCTCATCGCCACCGTCGAACCCTTCTGGCAACTGCTGAAGAAGACGCTGGAAGACATTCCGGAAAAATGAAATAATGAAAGAATGAAAGAATGAAGAAATTTGCTGCCGTTCTTGGACTGCTATCCTGTAGCGGCAGCAAATTTTTCATTTTTCACGCTAACTTTTCCCTTCTTAGGGGTTAGCATTTCCAGACCTTAACTGTACTATATAAGAGAACTATGCAGGAGAAACAGACGATAGAGGCACTATACCGCCAGCACTACGAGCGGATGCTGCTGACAGCACGAGCGCTGCTCCACGACGACGAGGAGGCCCGCGACGTGGTGAGCGATGTATTTGCCGAACTGCTACAGAAGGGCAAGGAACTCAATGGGCAGCAAGATGAGAACTATCTGATGGTCTGCGTACGTAATAAGTGCCTGAATCAGTTGGAGCATCGTCGCATTGTGAAAGACTCTGAAAAAGAGTTGCACCCCGATATTGAGGACACGGCATACGCAGAGCCACCGCTGGACGAGGTACTCGACTATATGAACACACAGTTGACACCCAAGACCAAGCGTGCAATGACGCTGCGCTTCCTGAACAAGAAGAAATACAACGAGATAGCCCACGATATGGGCATCAGCCGTATTGCGGTCTATAAGCATCTGTCGAGCGGACTGCGCCTGCTGCGGACTCATTTTGCATGGTATTATGTCGCCATAGCCTTCCTCCTGCTGTCGGGTGTCGCCTACGCCATCTTCACACAGATTCGAAAATCGTCGGCACCAGATTCGTCGTCAGTGCCTGCCACCGAAAATGTTTCCACAGACACACGACCTGCCGTCATCCACTATGAGAACGTTCCACTTGAGCAGATTCTCTCTGACATCGCCATATATAATAAGGTGGAACTCCGATTCCTCAACGAAAGGTCCCGCCGGTTCCGTCTCTATTACGACTGGCACCAGGAAGAACCGGTCGACGACATCGCACGTATGCTGAACACCTTTGAAAGTATCCACATAGAATTCCGGCAAAATACACTCTACGTAGAATGAGAAAAGTGCTCATCCTGTTACTTTGTACCCTGCTGGCAGCAACACTCTACGCCCAACGGGTAAGCCGCGACTACCGCGATTGTCCTATGACCGATGTGCTGACGGATTTGAGTCACGCTGCAGGCCGAGAACGCATCATTTTCATCTATAACGACTTGGAGGACTACATCGTCACACAACGCTTCGACTCACTGACTATTGCCGACGCTATCCGTGCCTGCATAGGGTTTTATCCCATCAGCCTCACCCTTCGCGGTGACTCCGTCCTGCTTGTAGAGTGTACCCAGAAGAAGCCCTATAAGTACATAGGACGGATAGTGAACGAACGCAATCTCCCTGTGGCCAATGCCAGCATCACCCTTTTGTCGGCCGACAACACCCTTTTGAACCGAGGCATCAGTAACCGCAACGGAATGTTTGTCATACCCAGCGAACAGCAGGAAGCCACCGTCAAGTTTACCCACGTGTCCTACAAACCTGTCAGCCGGAGGTACCACGCAGGCAACATTGGAACTGTCCGCATGGAGACTGCAAACATCAGGATTGACAGTATTAAGGTGACTGCCACCCCAACGCAAGACGCTGAAAGCCGATATTATCAATTAGCGGCACAGGTGGAACAAGCAGTATGGAATATGGACACCCCACTGTTTGAGACAGACACTATACCTGAGAAATATTGTAGCGCAACAGCCGTCGTGCTGGCCGACTATGACTCTTTAGACTACGAGAGGGAGCACCGGGAGGGCAAGTGGACAAATACCAGGCATCTGCATCGCAAGAGGTATTACATCAATAGCCAAGACACAGCCAGCGAATTGTCCGTCATCACCTACTCAAAGCGGGAAGACTTCACCGATTTCCTGTTCCATAAGACGACCGTTATGGGGGTCAGGATCATCGGGGCCGACGGCAGCCGGAGATTGGTCAATACGCACCCCTATTTCAAGCCTCAGGCTTCCCGACCAGCAGGAGACGAAGATACGGACACTATCCACATTGGGAGGCTGAAGAAGGGCGACATTCTCGACGTCTTTACTTACCACGACTTCAAGGAAGTTTTGTCACCCCACTGGTTCGTGCCACAGGCAGACTATCCAACCCTTCATTATGAAGGGCTGCTCAGAGCCGACAAGTCCGTCAATCTGCAACTTCGCGAAAGTGGATTGGTTGCAGGCAGGCAGATGGAGGACGGGGCAAGGAGGCTGCTACTGCGCTATGACCTTCAGGACTACGATGACCGTTCGACCGGGGAACGCCCACAGGCCTTCCTCTACGCCAGAACGGTCCGGAAAGGAACAGCAGGTCCCAAAAGTGCCAGGAAAGCAGGGATAGCAATCAACCCTTCTCTTGCAGACATCCTCGATGACGACAGGTTTACCAACCGACAGACATATCTGAGAAACATCGTGAGTCTGAAGGTGAACGCTTTTGGCCAAGACTCCCTGAGCCATATAGCCGCTATCAGGTCCATTGCTGACGAACACATCTCTCAGCGGGAGATGGCCGATCGTCTGTATCGTTACTTTGCCGGTATTTATCAATATAACGGGAAGCCAAGGATGTCACAGACCCAGCGCATCTTCTATGCAACCAACTTTCTCGAAGCCTTCGTACAGGCACTGGTCTTAACTGGCATACCTTTCGACTTTGCTATGACAACGAGAGCCGGGACGCCGCCCATTGACCAGTTGATGGACGTTGACAACATCGTCTGGTTCGTCCGTCTCAAAGACGGTACCTGCTACTTCCCTGCCAGCGGGACACCAGCAGGTCAGACGCCCCAGGTGCTGAAAGGCCGCAAGGCCACACTCGTCGACTGGAGCACTTATATCAATCTATAAATACAAAAGAATATGAAAACAAGAATTCTAACAATTATGATGCTGCTTGGCAGTATGGCAACGCTGAACGGGCAGGCACAGGAAACACTTCCAGCCAAGCAACCATCAAAGGCATCACACACTCTGTCAGCCAATGCCTCTCCTGGTTGGATTACAACGAAGGTGTTCACCCCGCAGGGCAAGTACTCCTGGCGATTCGGCATGGGTGGTGAACTGAACTATCGTTGCCTGTTCCACAGCGGGTATGGCTTTGGGTTGGAATACGCCTATAACCAGACGGGCTATCCCGTCGCAGGTTCAGTCAACGAAAACCTTAAGATAAACTACGCAGGGGCTTCGTTCGTCTATGGCGGCACCATCAGTAGCGGGTGGATTGCCGCTGTATCCTTGGGGATGGGCTATGCCAACTACGCTGAGAGTGGAGAAAGCCACAGTGGATTCGGCACGAAGACATCTCTCAGCATTGAGCGGCAACTGAATAAGGTGCTGGGCATCGGTTTGGAACTTGGGCACCATGTCCTGACCTTCTCCAAGCAAGAAAGCAATGACTACTACGATGCAGACGAGTACACGAACGGCTTCAAGCGACTCTCTGTTAGTATTGGGTTCAGAATTCATATATAACACACTTTTAAAAGAACAAGTAAAGATGAGAAAGTATTTAATTTCACTGCTCTTCCTAACGGCAGTTGCCACAGGACAGGCACAAAGCGGCTATTGTTTGTCATTCGCCGATTATCAGTCTAACACGTGGCACACTGTGGAAAACCTACAACTTGAGTATCGTTCCGGCAATAAGTCGCTTTGGAACGGGGGAGCCACCTATAAGCCCGTGACCGGCGACGCAAAGACAGAAAAGGTCTTGAAGAAAGAAGCCCGACTCATCTTGCACCACGACTCACTCTTCATCAACTGCCGCAATCTGTCGTACCAAAAGACACGCTTTGGCAACTGGTATGCCCCAACCTGTGTGTTTGACCGCGACTACCTGATGTTTGTCGCTCTTAGTCTCAAGGCCATCAAGCAGACAAGAAACAGTTCGATGGCATTCGGCATCATTGGCGGTGCCATTGCGGCTGCCAACCATCAGGATGACTATCAATGCTATGTATTCTACCCCAGTTCAGAGACTGTGAAGCCTGTAGACCAAGAGATGATGGAAAGTCTGTTAGAGAACCACCCAGAAATGCGGGAGGCTTATGACAAGACCGACAAGAAAAAGAAATATGCCCCAGAGGTGGTCATCCCCATTTTGCAGCAACTGGGACTGATTGACGAATCACCGTATTCGCAGATTCGGCAAAACCAATAAGAGGACATTGCCATAAAGTGAAAAGTGAAATAGCAGAAAAGAAAAATGCAGATTTGCTTGGCAAATCTGCATTTTTTTCGTATCTTTGCACCCAAATTCACTAAAGTATAACAAAATTATGGACGATTACCCGGCGGAAAATTACGATTCGTAAAGGCGGGGGACGAGTGGCAAGGCTGCTAATCCCTTTGCCGCTAAATTATGCATTATGCATTATTAATTATGCATTAAAACAGGATTAGCACAATGAAGACTTACTGGAACACCCAAGGCGGACTGACCCAACTCCCAGAGTGGCAGCCCAATTGCTGGATACAGGTGACATGCCCCACCGAAGACGACCAGCACGAACTGGAAGAGAAGTTCAACATCCCCGACTACTTCATGTCGGACATCAGCGATACCGACGAGCGTGCCCGTTATGAGTACGACGACGGCTGGATGCTCATCATCCTTCGTATCCCCTACGTCAAGGAGATACGGAGCCGTACGCCCTACACCACCGTACCGCTCGGTATCATCCACAAGCGCGACGTGACCATCACCGTCTGCTACTACGAGACGAATATGATGATCGACTTCGTGTCGTTCCAGCAGAAGCGCGGC
>FLNX01003317.1_pt1 | contig 52117 bp, 43 predicted proteins | sample 1140341 | NCBI WGS metagenome assembly FLNX01 (sample SAMEA3878208, study PRJEB12797) | bioreactor metagenome | biome: Moose rumen | place: Sweden | collected 2011-10
GAAGTAACATTCTTATAAAACTCGTTATGCCAAGCTTTGGGGTCATCAAACTGACGCTGCTCACGCTTGCTCATCATAAACATACTTGATGAGGAAAACAAGTCGCCTTGATACTCTGATTTCGTCTTTCTGAACATAGTGAATAAATTGATTGTCAATTTAATACACTACAAAAATCGAGCCAAATTAGCATTATTTCAAAGAACAAACCAAAATAATTTTGATATTTTTTTATGACCTCATTATGCGGGGTCTATCTTAAATGAATTTTTAAAGTAGACTCATATATTTAATTTATATCTTTTGTCTTTGCACTTTATTCTATTTAGAATAAACAAGCAAAATTACAATTAATTCTTGACTTTGCCAAATTTTTTTTGTTTTCTATATGGATATATCAAAGAATAGTCAACTATTGCAAGGGAATAGCGGCAAAAGGGTACTGCTACCTGCAAAAAAAACGAATGTGCTATACTGCGCATCCGTTTTATTTTCAGGAGATATCCCCTTGCATCAGGAAACTTATTTTATTGATATTCTGTAGTGCGATACCTGTTCCTTTGGCAACAGAGTGGAGTGGGTCATCGGCAACATGAAAATCTATTGTCATCTTGTCGGACAAACGTTTTGCCAGACCGTGAAGCAGAGCACCACCGCCTGTGAGATAAATTCCGTTTTGCACAATGTCGGAATACAGTTCAGACGGTGTTTGACCCAGAGCCTGCAATATAGCGGTCTCTATTGACGATATATTTTTATTCAGACAATGGGCTATTTCCTGATAATTGATTTGTTCTTTCAGCGGTAAATCAGTAGTTCTGTTTGGACCTATAACAACCATATCTTCAGGTGGATTCTCTAATTCCATCAGTGCCGATCCGACTTGCATCTTAATGCGTTCTGCAGTTGGTTCACTTATACGCATACCATGAGCTTTGTCCATATAATCGATAATATCCTGATTAAAAGCATCTCCGGCGATAGGTATTGACTTGTTAACCACCAAAGTACCGAGCGACATAACTGCTATTTCGGTTGTACCACCGCCTATATCCACCACCATACAGCCGTCAGGACCTTCAATGTCGAAACCCATACCCAATGCTGCTGCCATAGGTTCATATATTAAATAGAGGTCATGAGCACCGGCATGCATACATGAATCGTTGATAATACGTCTCTCTGCATCGGTCGCCCCGGAAGGTACACAAACAACCATCTTGATTGACGGATTGAATAAACGTCTGCCATGCGGTATCATAGCAATCAACCCTCTAATCATCATTTCGCAGGCTTTATAGTCAGCTATAACTCCTTTCTTAAGTGGGCGAACGGTATATATCGTCTTACCTTCGCCGCGATCTTGCATGACGCTGGCTTCCTTACCTACGGCAATCATCTTGTCATCTGATTTGCGGATAGCTACAACAGATGGTTCATCAACAACAATTTGACCATCAGAAATAATAATTGTGTTAGCAGTGCCAAGGTCAATGGCTACTTGCTGGGAAAAAGAAAATAAACCCATTGTTTAGGTGGAATTTAAAAGGTTAGTAATTTTTGTTTTGATTAGTTATAATTGGATAAATGTGTGAATTTAAGGTATTTAGTGGGGCACGATATGACACTTATTTTCACATCACAAAGATAAACTAAATATTTAATTTGACAAATATATAATAGAAAATTTAACATAATTTGACATATAAGTCTTGCTTTCTTGTTGTTCATATTCGTTTCGTTTTTAGTTGTTTGCGCATTGCAACTCGTCAGGGCTAATATACCTGCGAGGAGGGTTAAGACTTTGGTTTTCATATTGTGCGTTTGATTTGATGGTTTTTATTTAAGTCGCGAGTGAGGACACTCGCGCTCCTGGTGTTGGTTGCGGGCGAGGACGACCGCGTTCCAAGTGTTGTCGCAGGCGGAGACGATAGCACTCCTAGGACGCTGCAAAAATGCAGCCGAAAGGCATAACAAGCGGCGAATAAGATTCGCCGGTAATGAACAAAGAAACTCGGCAGAGCCGATGTCGGCATCAAATACCGGTGTTGATAAACGAGAATCAGCTCGGCGGCAAAAGTAGTGCTTTTATCTGATACGGGTATGTGCAGAAATTTCTCGGCACTACGCCTTCTCAATTCCGCAAACGCAGTCGGGAGTAATTTATATATTCCCCTCATGATTAAGTGCGGAAATAGGATTGACATTTTTCTTTTCCTTGTACCTGCCGACAAGGAAAAATAGCAAACAAGTTATTAGGAAATATGCACCGCTGAGAATCCACAAGGTGATGTATTCCATTCGTGTGGTCCAAAGCGTAGCCCCCATCGAATTGATATGAATGTATCCGTGCGCACCGGCGGTATAAGGAATGACGTACGACAGATACCTCCACGCGTCAGGAATCAGTTCTTTCGGCCATGAGATACCGGCCATAAACAGAAAAATAAGCGAAGTGGAAATCAATAACACAATACCGGTTTCCCTATTGCGGATAAAAACACTTATGCTCATAGAGAAGAAGATTGTGGCTAACAGGAAAGGCACAATGAACCGCAGCAGATCGCCGACCTGACCTATATGTGGCAGATCAAACAGTCGCGGCATGGCAATCAATAAGATAGCAGCTAAAGCATAGTAAATCAGGAAATAAGCCGCCGAGCGTCCCAAGACAAGCCGGAAGACGGAATAGCCTCTTCCCCGTCCGGAAAGACGATATAATTCTTTGTTTTCCTCGCGTGCCGTTCCGCCCAACATACAGATGCCGAACAGCAGCGTCTGGTGAAGAATCATCACCAATACCGCAGGAATAAGAAACGAACCGTAACCGCCTGTTGGCGTGAACAATGCCGTCTCGGAATAGGGCGCATCCTGTACCAGTGACCAAGCCATTTCCTTGCCCGTTCCCATCTGTTCGTAGCGGTCGATCTCGATATTATTCATCGCCTCAAGCATTACCTTATTACAACTCAGATAAACTCCTTTCATATAGAGGAACGATGACATATCGCAGTAGAGCGACAGATGCGCTTGTCCGAAGGGGTCTGCCAACTGTGCGGCGAAATCGCGTGGGAAATAAAGAATCCCGTGTATCTTTCGGTCACGCATCAACTGCTCCGCCTCTGCCATCGAAGTACAGGAATATGCCACCTTAACATCGGGTGCTGCGTTCCATTTATGGATAAACTCACGGCTCTGAGGCGAATGGCTCATATCCACCACCGCCACAGGAATGTCGGTAATCTGCTCGTTCCAGTAAATAGCTTTGTAGATAACCGGATAAGCCAGTGTGGCGAGGAAGAAAATAACCATCACTCCAGGGTCGCGCAAGATGCGTTTCAGTTCGCCTACAAAGACATTCCAAGTGTCCAGTGTCTGCAACCAAAGATGTCGGAAGATATGTTTCATTTCAATGGATAGTTTTGATAAACCAACGCTTTATGCAAGCGTGGCGAGATGAGGAACGCTAATAACAGGAACGCGCAAAGCGAGAGTGCCGGAACCATGCTGTTGGTCCATGGAGCCGCCATCAATGCCTCGTTCACATAAATCAGATAGTAATGTCTCAAAGGCTCTAACCAACTGAGTGCCTGAAAAGGCGGCAACATATTCGACACAGGATAAGTGAAGCCCGAAAGCGAGAAACTCAGCATGGAATACAATGCTCCGACAGAAACGGCATCCCGTAGCGTGGGGACACAGCCAATCAGGAATATTCCCATCGCCTCCATAGCAAAGATATACAGTAGCAACCCGAACAACAGCCGTGCATGACTGCCATACACAGGGAAACCGGCGAAACCGAACATCATCGCATAGCAGCCAAAGCCGAGTATCACATACATGACTGTATAAGGAATGAGTTTGCCGATCATCGCTACGGTGTAATTACCTCCTGCGATATGCAGCCAGTCGTGCGAGGTTTGCATCTTCAACTCATAGCCGATGGCAAAGATGGTGAGCATGATACATACCAAGCCCAATATCCCGGGCAGAATAGTACTGACCAAATAGACGGAATAGTTGTTCCACGGGTTGGCAATCATGTGTCCTTCTACCACTAATGGTTGGATGCGCCGCATAATCATATCATCCGACATTCCTTTCTTTCGTAGCACTTCGCGTTGGAAAGCACCGGACACAAGGTTAGCCACGGTCAGCATCTGTTTGTAAGCGGTGCTGCCGCCTACGGTATAGGCGTTGGTTACATAGAAATCCAACTGAGGACGCTTGAACGCCACCAGATCGCTGTAAAAGCCCTCGGGAATAACGAAGATACCGTAAATATGTCCTTGCTGCATTGCCTCACGCGCCTCGGAATAAGAGGATGTGATGAGACATATATCCACCGATGAAGTAGCCTGCATCTCATGGCACAGCCTGCGTGAGATGGATGTCTGGTCTTCGTCCACTATTGCCACAGGCATCTTTTCAGCATTACCCTGACGCATCAGCGTGATAAAGAAGAACGTGGAAAGCAGCATCACACCCACCGATGCAAACATATACAGCGGGCGGGCGAACATCTGCTTCAGTTCCCTACGCATCACATGCCAAATATTTACAATAATCTCTTTCAACTTTTCACTTTTTAACAACCAACGCTGTCATTCCCGGGCGCAGATTAGGAATAGTCTGCTGAGGACGGCATTTAACATCAAATGTCCTGACATCATATCCTCCGTTCTGCTGCGTAGTACGCCATGTGGCATAGGTACCCATCGCCTTCACATGCGTCACGATAACAGGATACCGGGCTTCTCCGAGCGCAGGGATTTTTACATCCACTACGCTGCCAATCGCGAAATCAGATAACATATCCTCGCGCACGGCGAACGTGAACCATACATCATTCAGATCGACGATGGATATCACCGGGCCGCCTTGACCTACTAACTCGCCTACCTTGGGGAATAGTTCGCTTACCTCGCCGTCACAAGGCGAGAGCAAATACCGTTCGGCCTCCGCAGCGGCTACCTCTTGCAGAATACCGTCCACCTGCGCCACTTGCGCTTCGGCTGCGGCTTTATCCTCTTTGCGGGCACCTGCCAGAGCCATGTCATACTGACTTTTGGCAGCATTCATGGTTGCTACAGCCGCCTTGTACTGTGCCTCCGCTTCATCGCGTTTCTGCTCGCTCACTACGCCCTTTTCGTACAACCGTTGCACACGTTCGTAACTCTTGCGGTAGATTTCCTCACCGGCTATTGCTTTCTGGTACAGTTCGTACGCACCGGTTATCTGCTCATGCTGGGCACCGTTCTTGGCTTTCTGGTTGACGGCATTTGCCATATTGCGGGCAGCCAACGCCTGCGCTTTCTTCGCTTCCACCTCCGGCGAGTAGATGATTACTAATGTGTCGCCTTTGTGTACATGATCACCTTCTTCGTATAGGTACATCTCTATGCGCCCTGCCACTTTGCCGGACACACGGTACTCGGAAGCCTCCGCCTCGCCTTGGATAAGTGTTTCTTCAGGCCGGAGGGCAAACACACCTACCAGAGCGACAATAACCACTACTGCTAACAGAGCCACCAAACCCAGCAGCAGTCCTCCTTCTTTTTCCTTTTTCATATCTGTCAATTAATTTTGTCCTATATATTGAAGCAGTTTCGCCTCATTCATTTTCGCCTCCGTCTGCGCGTCCACCAGATCCGTGGCGGCGGACATCCAAGCCGTCTGTGCCTGCATCAGTTCTGACGAGGCAATCATCCCAGACGCGAACGATTCTTCCGCCATGCGTAGCACCTCCGCTGCGTTACGGCAGGTCAGTTGAGCCACGGCTATCTTCTGCTGCGATTCCATCAGACGCTGGTTGGCTTGCGTGGTCTGGAGTGTAAGCAGCTCGCGCGTCTCTTCGGTCTTGAGTGTTGCGGCATTGGCTGCATGCTTGGCGGCTTTGTATCGTAAAATATCGTCCGCGTGTGCAATAGGCACATTCACCATCACTCCGGCGGAAAAGAAACCGTGTCCCTTCCAGTCGCTCCGCACGCCGTTCTCCATACTCGGGTTGGTATAGACGTAGCCGGCAGAGGCAACGATGGTCGGTTGCAAACCCGCGCTCGCCAACTTGGCGGTACTACGCGCTATCTTCTCCGCTTCTTGCGCCATCTGTAACTCCTTGCGGTTGGCTACTGCGCTTTCCGCATCAACCGTCTCTGTCGCTAAGGTGGTTTGTTCCAGACCGCCGGCATCCACAGTAAACACCTCGCTCAACGGCAAACCGCATAGTTGCGCCAACGCCATCCGAGAGAGCGTCAGACCGTTCTCTGCTTGCAGTTTCTTCACTTCCGCCTCTCCGCGTTTGGTTCGCACTTTCAGAAGGTCGGACTGAGTAGCCATTCCCTCATTCACTAACTCCGTCACATCGCTCTCCAATTGGCAAAGCAATCGGTAGTATTCGTTTGCCAGACGGTGTTTCTGCTCCACGTTCACCACACGCCAATACGCTTCATCCACTTTGGCTATCACCTCGTCGTGCTTGGTTTCAGATTGCAGGGCGGCTATATGCTCCGTGGACTTGGCGATCTTGTAGTTCTGCGTCAGTACGCCACCGGTATAAATAGGTTGCGTTACACCCGCATGAGCCACTACCACATGCGTCATATCGACTGTCAGACGGTCATACACCTGTTGGTAAGCATTGGCTATCTGCTGACCTGCTGCGTCTTGGATATCCAATATCGGTTGCTGCAAACGGGTTCCCTCCAATTCGGTTGCCATACGGCTTAAAAAAGTCTCGCTGCTCCAATTGAAATAGTTTGTCCCGTCTGAATTCACCCCTGCTGTCCCGAAATCAAAAGCATGCTCGTTGGCTAATAGGTGGATATTTTCCGAGTTCCACATATACGCACCGTTGGCAGTCACTTTCGGGAACATGGCAGCCAAAGCGGCTTTGCGGTTCAGTTCTGCGGCTTTCTGTAACTCCTGTTGGGAGCGGTTCGCGCTGCCTTGACTCAATGCCAACTCTCTGCATTCCGCCAGACTGTATTGTATGGTATCGCCTACGACTGTATCGCTTGTTGCGTCTTCGGTTATATTGCCTGCATGGGCATAAACCGCAACAGTCAGCAGACACCCGATGAGTTTAATTTTGGAACGAATCATTCTTTTTTAGTTTTATAAGTCCGAGTTTACTTCTATCAAACAGTGTGCCAAAGGCCCCTTTTGTCAGTTTTCTATATTTCCTTATTGATTGACCAATACTACAATTGCGTTAATCTTCGTTTGGATTAACGCTTTAATGTCACAGAGTGAAAATGTAAACGGGCTAACAGTGGAGAATGTTTCCGAATGTTCAACAGCTTAACGGTTAAACAGTTCTTGCACAAAAGATGTGTCCTAAGTTCCTTGTATATGTCAGAATCCGTATCTTCTCAGCCGAGAGTTGCCGGCAAAGAACATATATCAATAACCTGTTGGCGGAATTAAAAAATAACGTTCTTTGACTTAAAATAAGCAACAAAAAAGTATGCAAATTTCGTGGAAATTCTTGACGTATGCAAGTAGTTTTCCAAAAATCTGGTCAACGAACAAGGAAATATACCGCGTCGGGGTGTTGTTCCTCGTTTTTCTGACCTCGAAGTTATCGCACTTAGCCTCACCGCTGAGAAATTTAGTATTGACAGCGAATCCCTATTGTTCTCTTACCTTAAAGATTATAAAGACGAAATGCCGAATCTAATTTCTCGTCGCCAATTCAATGACCGTCCTACAGTACTTTAACTTTATTAACAATAAACCGATTGGTAGAATCAAATATGCGCTGGTTTAATTCCGCCAACGGGTAAAAATAATAATGTTCCTATATTTGGATATATAAAATAATACACGTAAATTTGCGAAAACAATTTTCGATATATGAGAAAGTATGTATTTATTGTCTTAGTCAGTTTGTCGTTTCTTAATCTGTATTGTCAAAACATTGGTTTGCACGATAGTCTTTTTACTCTATATGCGCCTAATGCAGAAAAAGTAAGCTTGATATTGCAAGAAAAACAAATACCTATGCAACGTGATTCAGCCGGTCGTTTTTCAATCGAAGTTAGCCGCCTCAATTCAAATTTATATTCTTATTATTTTGATGTTGACGGAGTTAGAACTCTCGACCCGACCAATCCGCGAACTATGCGCGACATGGGTAATATATTCAATTATACAATTATAGGTGATGGTGATGCCGACCTGATGCGTGATAATCATATTGAGCATGGTTCCGTCCACCAAGTATGGTATCCGACCTCCGATAAACGTATGCGCAGGCTCTCAATCTATTTGCCGTCAGGATATGATATATCTTCGCATAAATACCCCGTTTTATATCTCTTGCATGGTAGCGGAGGGGATGAATTGGCATGGATAGAATTGGGTAGGGCGGTTCAGATTTTGGATAACCTTATTGCGCAACGCCGAGCGCAACCAATGATAGTGGTGTTCCCCAATGGCAATATGTATCAGGACGCTTCACCGATTTATTTCTATGAGGATTATCCTAATGGCAAGATAAAGTGGTCTAATCGTGATGTCAGGTTGAGCGGGCAATTTGAAATATCATTTGTTGATATAATCAGATATGTTGAAGAGAATTACAGGGTTGAAAAAAACAAGTCAGGTCGAGCTATTGCCGGACTATCAATGGGTGGGTATCACGCAATGCATATCTCACATTTTTACAATCAGTTATTTGATTATATCGGACTTTTCTCACCTGCAATTTCTACTTATTACGATGCTGCAACAAGCAATACTGCAAATGCTATATTATCGTTCCCGTCCTTCAAGAATACCCCTGATGTGTATAAATATGTTGAACAGGACATTGAGAAACAATTCAGAGTTGCTCCAAAGCTATACTATATAAGCATAGGTGGTGATGATTTTCTATATGCCGAAAACGTACAATATCGCGCTCTGCTTGACAAGTATAATTACCCATATACATACATAGAAACCGCCGGTGGTCACACATGGGACAACTGGCGGCATTATCTGATTGACTTCCTCCCGAGATTGTTTAAATAACAGATTGGTTGGAGTGGCAGGTGTTTCCTAATTATCTACAGGTATATTGCAATATATTCTATAATATCTTTTGAGAGTTGGCATAGCTGGTTTGACATTCCGTTTTTCTTTGCTCCTTCAAAATTAGAAAGACAGATTTGTGTGATAACCTGTTGCGAACCTTGTTTGCGAATATCAATCGTGCCGCTTACTTTGGCTCTGCTTTTCTTTTCTGTAAATGTCAGAGTAGTTATATTTATTTCAGCCACATAATCAGACGGCTGTTCGGTAAGTTGAAAACCGCGTTTGTTTGTCTTGTTGAATTGCTTGATAATATATTGCTTCACTTTGCTTATATCCTTGCCGTATTTAGCCTTTTTCTTATCATTGAGGCTTGTCAAATAGTTGCTATATGTCTTACCATTGATTTTAGCATTGTCGGCATTATAGGTAACGGCAATCGCAGTGGTATGCCCGTTGAGTGATGTCAACGGCTCGCCGATTATTGAGGCATAATCAGCTGCATTTACGTAAGTTATACATATAAACGCAAGTAAAAATACATATAATAATCGATTTGTTTTCATATACATACCGTTTTGTTTATTCATCATATAAGGGCAAAATCAATTACTTGATGGATATCGTTTACATAGTGGAAAGTAACACCATTGACATATTCAGGATTGATTTCGTCAATATCTTTCTGATTATCTTTGCATAGAATAATATCGGTAATCCCTGCACGTTTGGCAGCAAGTATTTTCTCTTTTATACCGCCAACAGGCAGCACTTTGCCACGGAGTGTCATTTCTCCGGTCATAGCCAATCTTTCGCGTATTTTTTTGTGTGTGAATGCACTTGCAATAGCCGTTGTCATTGTAATACCGGCAGAAGGGCCATCCTTTGGAATCGCACCTTCCGGTACATGAATATGAACACTATATTTGTCAAAGTCTTCAGGATTGATATCAAAATCAGCAGCGTGAGAATGCACATATTCCAATGCTATGGTTGCAGACTCTTTCATCACGTCGCCGAGATTGCCGGTCATTGTCAGTTTGGGTTGTTTTGAGGCACTCAAACTCGTTTCGATAAAGAGTATTTCACCGCCGACCTGCGTCCATGCAAGACCTGTTGCAACACCAACATAATCATTGTTTTCATACATGTCACGGCTATAACGCGGTTTCCCGAGATATTGTAATATGTCCTCATTTGTCAGTTTTATATTATATGGCTCGTTAAGAGCTATATGTTTAACAACTTTACGTACTACTCGACCAATCTGCCGTTCCAGCTCACGGACTCCGGATTCACGGGTGTAGCCGTCAATAATGGTTGTCAATGTATCCTTTGAGAATTTAAGTTGACCGGTTTTAATTCCGTGTTCTTCAAATACTTTAGGAATCAGGTGGCGCTTTGCAATCTCTATTTTTTCCTCTATCAGGTATCCCGTCATTTCGATAAGTTCCATACGGTCGAGAAGGGGGCGGGGGATGCTGTTGAGCGAGTTAGCTGTAGCGATAAACAATACTTTGGAGAGGTCGTAATCCACATCAAGATAATTGTCGTGGAATGTTGCATTCTGTTCAGGGTCAAGGACTTCAAGAAGTGCCGATGACGGATCACCGTGATAATCATTTGATATTTTGTCAATCTCATCAAGAACAAACACCGGATTAGAAGTCTTTGCTTTTTGAATGTTTTGAATTATTCGACCCGGCATGGCTCCGATATATGTTCTGCGGTGACCTCGTATTTCTGCTTCATCATGCAGTCCCCCCAAAGATATTCTGGTATATTTTCGACCCAGTGAGCGAGCTATTGACTTGCCAAGAGATGTTTTGCCGACTCCCGGAGGTCCGTAAAGGCATAGGATAGGGGATTTCATGTTTCCTTTCATTTTGAGTACTGACAGAAATTCAAGGATTCGTTCTTTTACTGAGTCAATACCATAATGGTCGTTGTTGAGGATTTTCTGGGCTCTGTGTATATCGTAATTGTCTTTGCTGTATTCGTTCCATGGAAGGTCAAGCATTAATTGCAGGAAATTAAATTGCGTCGGATATTCCGGAGAATGTGACATCTGCTCAAGTTTTTTTAGTTCTTTCTCGAAAAAATCAGCAGTTGTCTTGTTCCATTTCTTTGTCTTCGCGTCCTTGCGCATTTGTTCTATTTCCTGCGCACTTGTATCACCCAATTCTTTCTGAATGGTCTGCATTTGCTGATGCAGAAAATACTCGCGCTGCTGTTTGCTCATTTCCTCACGTGTGCGATTGTTAATATTGGCTTTCAACTCGCTTACTTGTTTCTCTTTATGCAGCATAGCCAAGAGCATATCGGCACGTTTGGAATACTCGTCAACCTCCAACACTTTTTGCTTGTCTTCAATATCAAAACTATAATTTGTGCAAATATAATTGATAAAAGCGTAAGCGTTTGATATTCCGCGCATTGCTTGAGTAATTTCGGTTGGCACATTATTAAGTTTGAATATCTCTACTGCAAGGTCTTTGACCTGACTGACGGTAGTAAGAAATTCTTTTGAATTGAGTGCCATAATCTCGTTCTTTATGCTTATATTTCCGGCGAGATAGGGTAGTTCTTGAGTAATTGATGTAATCTCAATACGTTCTTGACCATCGAGGATAGCCATGACAGACTCATCAGGTAAGTCAATGATTTTCAATACATACGCATATACACCGATTGAATATAAGTCATCTTTCCCGGGTATTTCCCGTTCAGATTCCTTTTGACATGAAACGGCAATAGGAATTTTGCGTTCGTATGCAAGTTTTACAACTTGCAGCGAAGCGGGTCTTGCCACAGAGATTGGCAACATTATATGCGGGAACAAAACTTTGTTTCTAAGTGGTAATACAGGCATCAAATCTCCGTCAACAGGTAAGATTCGTTTTGATAATTCTTCCTCAGCATCAATCGGAATAATTTCATGAAATTCTTTGTTTGGCATATTTAAGTTCATTATTACTGACAAATTGGCGCAATAATCTCAATCTGTTCGACAATCTGTCAGTTGTGTTATTGTTTTATAATGTTTTTTGCGGTTGTAAAATACAGATTTCAGTTTTACAATTTGTATTGCAAATCGCGTGCCATTATTATCAATTGTTTAGTATGAACATTTATAATCGAAACATTGGTTAAAAACAATCAGTATAATTTACATTATGTTAAATAATATATTTCAAACGACTATAGATATTTAGCTATTATTTATTTCCCTACTTATATTATGGAAAGGTAATGCCTTTCAGAACATCTATCGAACTGAGATAGATGCTTTATGGACTGCGCTAATAATTGAGCCGTTTTATAGTTTTTTTTTATAAAATGTAGAGACGACATTTATAATAATATTGTAGAGACGGTATTTCCATACCGTCTCTACAATATTACCAAATTAATCAGAACAACTATGTTTTACTCTTAAATTTGGCGAATTAAGTGGGAAACTTTGTTAATTATTAAACGTTCATCATTTCAGCGACTTCGGAATTGATTTTTTCAATAAATTCCTCGACACTCATTGAGCCTTGGTCACCTACTCCTTGGCGGCGGACAGAGACACGTTTTTCTTCCGCTTCTTTTTCTCCGACAACAAGTAAATAAGGAATTCGTTTCAATTCATTATCACGAATTTTTCTTCCTATTTTTTCATTACGGTCGTCTATAAGCGTGCGAATGTCGCTTTGTTTAAGTTGAGACATAACTTCGCGAGCATAATCGTTTGATTTTTCTGAAACAGGAAGAACAACAACTTGATCCGGTGTAAGCCAAAGTGGGAATTTTCCGACTGTATGTTCAATCAGTACGGCAACGAATCGTTCCATTGAGCCGAATGGTGCGCGGTGAATCATTACGGGACGATGCTTTTGATTATCTTCGCCAGTATATTCAAGATTAAAACGTTCCGGTAAATTGTAGTCAACCTGTATTGTTCCAAGTTGCCAACGGCGACCTAAAGCGTCTTTAACCATAAAGTCCAATTTTGGTCCGTAAAATGCTGCTTCGCCGTACTCCACATGGGCTTCCATACCCTTTTCTTCGCATGCTTCGATTATAGCACGTTCTGCTTTTTCCCAAACTTCATCTGACCCCACATATTTTTCGTGGTTGCTCGGGTCACGTAAAGAAATTTGTGCTTCAAAACTATCGAAATGAAGTGCTTTGAAGATAATCTGGATTATTTCCATAACCTTTATAAATTCCTCTTTTACCTGATCCGGACGGCAGAAAATATGAGCATCGTCTTGTGTAAATGAACGAACTCGTGTCAGGCCGTGCAGTTCTCCTGATTGTTCATAGCGATATACAGTTCCGAATTCTGCACATCGGAAAGGAAGGTCTTTGTAAGAACGCGGTGAGTTTTTGTAGATAGCACAGTGGTGAGGACAGTTCATTGGTTTGAGCAAGTATATCTCACCCTCTTCCGGTGTTGTAATCGGTTGGAAAGAATCTTTGCCGTAATGATCCCAGTGACCTGAAGTGACATAAAGATTTTTTGAACCGATATGTGGGGTTATAACTTGTTGATAGCCATAGCGTTTTTGTATTTTTTTCAGGAAGTCCTCCAAGCGTAGTCTCAAAGCTGTACCTTTCGGCAGCCAAATAGGCAGACCTTTGCCTACCATATCGGAGAACATAAACAGTTCCAGTTCTTTGCCGATTTTGCGGTGGTCACGTTTTTTGGCTTCTTCGAGGAATGTGAGGTATTCGTCAAGCATTTTTTGTTTTGGGAATGTAATGCCATAGATACGTGTCATCATAGGGCGTTTTTCATCTCCGCGCCAGTATGCAGCACTGACAGAAAGAACTTTGATAGCTTTTATCGGCGCTGTATTAAGGATATGCGGACCTCGGCACAGGTCGGTAAATGAACCTTGGGTATAAGTTGTTATTGTTCCGTCTTCGAGTTCGGAAATAAGTTCGCATTTATAGTCTTGTCCTTTTTCGCCAAACCATTTCAGCGCATCAGCTTTACTTATGTTTTTTCTGATGAGTGCCTCCTTGCGTTGAGCCAATTCTTTCATTTTAGTTTCGATTTCGGGCAAGTCACTTTCTTTAATCACCTGACCGTCTGCCGGATATACATCATAGTAAAAACCATTTTCTATTGCCGGTCCTATACCAAATTGAATTCCGGGATATAACTCCTGTAGAGCTTCTGCCATAAGGTGAGAGCTTGTATGCCAAAATGCATGTTTTCCTCCTTCATCTTCCCATTTCAGAAGACGTATTGAACAATCTTCATTCAGGGGCAGTGAGAGGTCTCTAACCTCGTTATTTACTTCAATTGCAAGCACATCTTGTGCCAACCGTTGGCTGATGGAGAGTGCGATATCCATGCCTGTTACTCCATCTTGGTATTCGCGGATATTTCCGTCTGGAAAAGTTACCTTAATCATATTAAACAGTTGAGATTATTTATCTTCTAAACAACTTGCAAAATTACAAAAAAAAAATGACATAATCAAAAATATAACAAAAAGAAGTGTGTCGTTATAACACACTTCTTCAAATACGAAAAATCACAGATTTGCGTTATCTTGGTTATTTGTTTGTGCTTTTTTGGTTTTTTGGCGCGTTGTTTTGGGTTTTTGAGTCTCTTCAGCCGGTCCTTTCTCGGTTTTGTTTGCTGTTTTTTTACGAGTTTTTTTCTTTGTTGTCGTTTCAATGTTGTCAACCGGTTCGGGTTTGGTATTCTCATCGGTTGTTTTTCCGACCTTTGATTTTTCCGCTTTCTTCCTACCCTCTTTTTTTACCACTGTTGTTTTCTGTCCGGATGGTTCTTTTCCCTGATTCACGTCTGCTTCAACATCATTTTTTTCTTTGCTCTTGATATTTTCTTTCAGTGCTGTTTTATCTGTTACTGATAGTGCTTTGTTTGCTTTTTTGTTTGCTTTGGACTTTGTTTGTTTGGTTGCTTCGTTTTTTTGTTTTGTATCAGCATTGTTTGTGTCTTCCTTAATGGTTGAAACTTCCTTTGGGATAGTAACGTCCTTGGAATTTTTAGGTGTGTTTTCAACAGTAGTCTTGACGGGTTTAATCGTTGCGTCTTGTTTCTTTAGAGGTTTTTCTTCTTCAAAAACGAGTTTTTTAGGTGTTTGTTCCGGTTGTTCGACTTTCAGTTGTTGACCTTTAGAGTCAAAAAACTGATATTCAAGAAAGCCCAATGACTGGTTTTCAAACAATTGTAACCCGTACCTAAAGCGCCAATGCCACTTCATGCTGAATATCCATCCTTTTGACAAATATGAGTATACGTATGGGTGGACGTACAATTTGAGTTGTCTGCCATACTTTTCAAACATTTGGATGATTGTTTGTTCCAATTGGTCTGAAAAAAGGATGGATGATTGGATGTGACCTTTTCCGTGGCATGTCGGGCAAACTTCGTCTATATCAATTTCGACAGCCGGGCGCACACGCTGTCTCGTTATTTGCATAAGACCGAATTTGCTTAATGGCAGCACATTATGTTTGGCTCTGTCTCGGCTCATAAGATGTCGCATATATTCGTATAATTTCTGTCTGTTGTCGGCATTAGACAAGTCGATAAAATCTATTACAATTATTCCCCCAATATCTCTTAGACGTAATTGGTGTGCGATTTCATCTGCTGCTGCAAGGTTCATGTTCATGGCGTTTTCTTCTTGTGTTTCGCCTACCTTGCGTGTTCCGCTATTGACATCAATGACGAATAATGCTTCAGTTTTGTCCATTACTAAATATCCGCCATACTTAAAGCTGACTGTTCTGCCCAGTCCTGTTTTAGTTTGCCGTGTGATATCAAAATGGTCAAATATCGGTTGGTCACCATCATAGAGTGTTACTATATTTTTACTCTCCGGTGCTATCAGTTCCACATAATCCAAGATTTCAGAATACATTTGTCTGTCATTGACATAGATATGGTCGAATGACGAATTGAACACGTCACGTATGATACCTATTGTCCTGCCTATTTCTGCTGATATTAGTGAAACCGGTTGTGCTTTCTGAAGTTTCAGTATTACATCTTCCCACCGTTTGTACAAAACATTCATCTCTCGTTGCAATTCCTGAAGCTGCACGTCAGCTGCAACGGTTCTGATGATTACGCCGTATCCTTTTGGCTTGATTGATTGTACAAGGTTGCGAAGCCGTTTTTTTTCTGTTTCGCTTTTTATTTTGCCGGAAACCATTATTTTATCGTTGAACGGGATGAGAACCAGATATCTACCCGCTATGGATATTTCGGCAGTCAGTCGTGAACCTTTTGTATTGATTGGTTCTTTCTGAATCTGTACAAGAATGTCTTGTCCTACTTTCAGTACATCCTCAATAGAACCCATTTTTCCAACAATAGTCTGCGTTGGTGCTTTTGGAAACGGTGGCAAATGTTTTTTGTCTGTAACTACTTTGTTTGTGTAGTCATATACAGTGCTAAATTGTGAACCGAGATCGAGATAATGCAAAAAAGCGTCTTTTTCGTGTCCGATATCAACAAACGCAGCGTTGAGTGCGGGCATTATTTTTTTTATCCGTCCGAAATATATGTTACCTACTGACCAATTCATATCTCTTGGTTCGCGGTTTATTTCGGCAAGTCGTCCGTCTTCAACAAAAGCGGTTGTTATTTCCGATGATTGAACATCGACTACTAATTCGCTTTTCACTTTTTCAATAAATTTAAAGGAACAACATTGTTTTTTGCGCCCGAAAAACAATTTATTTGCGTTGTTCCGGAGTTATTCAGATACCAATAAAGGTATTTTTTCTAAAATGAAAACAAACCTCGAAATAAACTTTCCGTTGGCTTGTTTTCACTTTGATAAGACAAAATTATTTCTTCTTATGTCTATTCTTGCGTAAACGTTTTTTACGTTTATGCGTTGACATTTTATGTCTCTTATGTTTCTTTCCGTTAGGCATTGTGGTAAGAGTTTAATTATTATTTCATTTTAAGTTTAAATTCGCGAGCCGGTTTAAAGGCGGGAACTTTATGCTCAGGTATTTCCACACTTGTGTTTTTAGAAATGTTGCGAGCAAGTTTTTTCTTACGTGTTTTAACTGTAAAAGAACCGAAACCACGGAGATATACGTTTTCGTCTTTCAAAAGTGAAGATTTAACTTCGAGCATTAAATCCTCAACAACTGCTGATACGACTTTGCGTTCGTATCCTGTTTTGTTAGCAATAGCTGCTACTAATTCTGCTTTTGTCATTTTTGTAAATATTTATTTAATTAATTTTCAAAGTTTTATTTTGCCGAATACGTAATTCGAGTGCAAAATTAATGTTTTTTTTTAAAACAAGCAAAGTTTTAGACAATTTTTTTGTATTTTTTTGTAAAATATCTAAAATTTGACAGTTATGTAGAGTTTTATTGTTGATTTTCTATTATTGCTTTGTATTCGTCAGGTTCAAGATTTCGTGCTACAATAACACCGTCTTTGTCAATCAGCAGGGTTGAAGGAATTGCTGACACCCCATAGAGTGTAGCTGCATCTGATTTCCAGCCTTGGAGGTCAGAAATATGGTTCCATACTAAACCGAGTGATTCAATTGCTTCAGTCCATGCCTGCTCATCCTGGTCGAGAGATATTCCCAAGATGTCAAGTTTGCCTGACGGGTGAAACTCGTTATAAAGTTCGATCATTTGAGGCATTGCTCTGCGGCATGGACCACACCATGATGCCCAAAAGTCAATAAGCAGATAGTCAGTATTGCCGACCAACTGACTGATAGCTAATTGTTCGCCTGAAGGTGCAGGAAGTGAGATATCCAAATACGGTTGCCCTTTTGATGTCCGGCGCATGACATTGATTTTATCCGTCACAAATTGAATTTCCTCGTTTTCCTGCGTTTGTTCGTTCATGAGTGACAAGATAAAGTCGATACGATTAATATCAAAGAGTATGTAATTGGTGCAGAATTGGAACTGACCGACTACATTATTTATATTGTCAACGATAAAACTGTCAAGAAAAGCGATATACTCTTCTTCGGATTCGATTTCTATCAGTGATAAATTGAACTTATTCAGGATATCATTGTTTTCTGTTCCTGACACAATAAGTTCGCCGTCAGTATTCAAGACACATTCGGCAGCACCTTTTTCAAAAACCACCTGCCCTATTTGAATGTCTTCTATTACAAGTGTGACAACACGTGGTTCTTCAACGTTAGCAGAGATATAAAAATGTCCGTTATCGTCTATTACGGCAGAATCAATAACATTCCATTTTTTTTGTTCGCGGACATAAAAATCAATTTGTGCACCGGCTATATCTTCTGCAAGTTGTTCATCAATAGAACCGTCAAGTGTAAAATTATCAGCTTTTTTGCAGCCGATAAATGCCATCGTTATGATGGTGAAAAGTAATAAATTTTTTTTCATACCGGTATATTTAGAGTTATTCTTTTGAATCTGCAAAGTTAGATATTTTTTTTCATATTTGCAAACATTTGGTTATTTCATTTATTTTTTATAATTTTGCAATCGAAAATTGTCTGGATTATGAAGAAATTGAAATTTATTGCTGTATTGATATGTTGCTTTTTTGTGACTGCTGCCAATTCTCAAAATTCATTTTGGGTGGAGCATAGTGGTGATTCCATGTGTTTTATAGTGTTGCGGGCCGGAGTTTACAAAGTTGCTTTTGCCGGTTGTAAAAACAGCACATTGCTAAATATCCCGTCTTCGGTTGAATTTAGGGGGGTAGAATATGAAGTTACCTCTATCGCGTATCAGGCATTGACGGGAAATCGCAAGGTTGTTGAGATTAACATACCTAAAAGTGTCAAGTCGGTTGAAAACAATGCTTTCGAGGGGTGTACCAATTTGAAAAAAGTATCTGTATCAAGCGGTGTGACAACAATTGGTGATTATGTTTTCCAGGATTGTACAAGTCTGCGTGAATGTGTTTTACCCGAAACGGTTAAGACCTTAGGTGAGGCTGTATTTCGCGGATGTGACCACTTGAAAAGTGTTGTTCTGCCGAATACGCTGACAGAGATTCCGTATAAGATGTTTATGGGGTGTTTCAAATTGCAAAGTATCAATATACCGGCAAGTGTGATTGCCATTGGTGATTATGCTTTTTGCAATTGTACGATGCTGCGTGATTTGAAAATCCCTGATGCTGCTCGTATTGAAAAACATTCTCTGCAGGGTTGTGGCGCCTTGGCTCAATATGCCGGTCGCATTAAACCTTGAAATATGTCAATAGAAACATAGCAGGACACTTCCCAGTGTCCTGCATATTTTTGTAATAAGGTATTAAAAAGGTATAAATAAAGATTTGGTATAAGGAAAACATACTTATTTATGTTCGCTTGCAAAGTTACAGCATTTTTTTTTATTAAACAAGAGCAATAATTATGTTTAACAACACAAAAATCAATTCTTAGATGGTTAGTGAACGAAAAAATATCAATAGACAGATATTGTCATTGGCGGTTCCGAGTATGTTGGCAAATATTACAGTTCCCCTTGTAGGAATTGTGGATATGGCTATTGTGGGACACATATCAGATGCTGTCGCTATAGGCGGAATAGCCATTGGGACGATGCTGTTTGACTTGTTGTATTGGAATTTTGCATTTTTACGCGAGGGGACTGGAGGTCTGACCGCGCAGGCTTTTGGGCGGAAAGATGTTGTCGCTCAGGGTCAGTTGCTAACCCAAGGGCTGTTCATATCCATTGCAGGAGCTTTAGTTATCTGGTTGATACAATGGCTGTATGTTTCATTAGTTTTGCTGGTTGTTCCTTGTAGTGCCGAAGTTGCTGATTTCGCCGCGCGTTATTTTTATATACGAATTTGGGCGGCACCTGCAACGTTGAGTGCCATGGCAATCAAAGGCTGGCTGATTGGAATGCAGAATACCGTAGGTGCTATGATTTGTGATTTGACGATAAATATAACAAATATTGTGTCAAGTTATATTTTGGCATATTACAGTCACTTTGGTGTGATGGGTGTTGCTTGGGGAACATTGATTGCGCAATATACCGGATTGATAGTCGGAATCGGGATAATAGCATTTAAATATCCTGAGGTTGTCAGACAGATAGATTTAAAAGAGTCCCTTCAAATCGGCAAGTTGAAGAAATTGTTGGTTTTGAACGGAAATCTTGTGATTCGTTCTGTCTGTATGTTAGTTATATATGTCGGTTTTACCTCCATTGCGTCAAAATATGGAGACAACGAATTGGCTGTAAGTGCAATTATGATGAAAATGTTTATGCTATTCAGTTATTTTGTTGATGGATTTGCTTATGCCGGTGAGGCTCTTACCGGAAAGTATATAGGTTCGAAGGACAGACATTTGCTTGTTGCTTCAATCAAGTGGCTTTTTGTATGGGCAACCGGTGTAGGAGTACTATTCACGTTTATTTATTGGTTGGCAGGCACTGATACTATTGCCATTTTGACATCCGACACTGATGTTATAGAAGGTAGCAAGCCTTATATTATATGGCTGATATTGATGCCGTTGGTTAGTTGCACCGCTTTTATGTGGGATGGGATATACATTGGAGCCACAGCCGGCAGAGAAATTCGTAACTCGATGATTTGGGCGGCAGTAAGTTTTGTCGGAGTATATGCTGCATTGTTTCAATTGATAGGTATTCATGCATTATATGCGGCATATTTTGCCCATTTGATGGCTCGTTTTATTTACCTGACGGCAATATGGAATAAATTTATTATAAGATTAGGAATAAATAGTTGGTAATTTGCCTGTTTGAAAAAAAAATAGTAATTTTGCAGTTGAATTCAGAATACAAGATAGATGTACACACCAACAGACAAAATGTGTGATTTAATCGGGTCACGATATGAATCATTACAAATCATAAGTCGCTTCGGGCTTCCGCTCGGTGTCGGAGAAAAAACAATACATGAAGTATGCAAGGAATATGGTATTGATACTACAACTTTCCTTATTATAGTTAATTATAAACTATTCGGCAATCAAATGTTGCTGAATTTAAATGACATCTACCTACCCGATTTGTTGCTTTATCTGCGTAATGCTCATAACTATTTTTTTGATTTCAGTCTGCCGATGCTTCGCAGGAAACTTATAGAAGCAATCAATCAAGCCACTGATAATAAAATACCTCTACTGATTATCAAATTTTTTGATGAGTATGTTCAGGAAGTGAATCTCCACATGCAACACGAGAATGAGCAGTTATTTCCATACATTGAGGGATTAATACAGGGTAACAAACCTGATAACAGTCTGATAGAGCAGTTTGCCAATCAGCATCGGGCGATTGACGACCAGCATATTGCAACCAAACTGACAGAATTGAAAAATCTGATAATCAAATATTATCCTGCTTCAGACAACACTACTCTGCTCTATGCTGTATTATACGATATTTTTGATACCGAGCAGGATTTGGCAACCCATTGTGATATAGAAGACAATATCCTGCTGCCTGCGGTAAGACTTATTAGTAAGCGTCAATTGGGTGGTAAAAATGCCAAAATGCAGCAGCAGGACACCTCCGAAGTGCTCAGTGAGAGAGAAACCGATGTCCTTCGCGAGGTTGTTCGCGGATTAAGTAACAAGGAAATTGCAGATAAATTGTTCATTTCCATACACACGGTAATATCTCATCGCAAGAATATAACAAGAAAATTGAACATTCACAGCACAGCAGGTTTAACTATCTACGCAATAGTCAATAATCTGGTTGATATTTCGGATTTTCAATAATTTCAATCGCGATAGACAAGTTTGATTGTTCTGCGGGTTGATTGTTTGAGAAGAATATCCTTGTTCTTCTCTTCTTGTTTTATAATATCGGGTGTTGTACCGCGTATGGTCAGTAATTGCAGGTTGCTGTTGTATGTAACATTATAGTCGTGTTGCAGGTCAGCAATGGCATTATCCAAATTGCGTGAATTGTCAACGCATACAGAAACAGTAACGGCAGAACTTTGTATTAGTGAGACTTTCAACTTATTAGATTCAATAATTCTGAACAACTTTGCAAGTGATGGCTCTAATACAAATGAGAAGTCTTTTGGTCGGATAGTTATTAGCACTTGGTTTTTTTTCAGGATATATACCGGAACGTCAATATGTTTTTGCGTTTGTTTTCTTATCACAGACCCGGATGCGAGAGGATTGTAAAATGGTTTTACAAACAGGGGTATGAGTTTGTTTTCAAGCGGTCTGATAGTTTTAGGATGAATTATTTGCGCTCCGCTGTATGCCAATTCTACGGCATCATAATATGTGAGTTCCGGTATGTGGATTGCGTCAGGGAAGAGTTTGGGATCTGCATTCATTATGCCAGGGACATCTTTCCATATAGTTACGCTTTCTGCGTCAATCATATTAGCGACAACGGCGGCGGTGTAATCCGACCCTTCTCTGCCGAGTGTGGTTGGTTCTTTATTTTCCGTGCCGCCAACAAAGCCTTGTGCAATATGTATATTGACTCCCGTATGTGTTAATAAGTTCCTTAGTTCGTCTTTAGTTTCCTCTATCAGTACATTTGCCTCACGGTGGTTGTTGTCTGTTTTAAGTATAAGCGGCATGTTGAACCACTGATTTTTTAGTCCGATATGAGTGATGTAGTCGCTGACAATAATGGTTGATATCATCTCGCCGTAATGTACGATATTATCGTATGAGCGGTCAAAGTCGGTATCAATATCGGCATCAATAATTTTTTCTATATCACGGAAAAAAGTGTCTGCATTGTAACTATCTATACCGAGGTGTCTGATGATATTATGGTGGTATTCTTTGATGTCATTGAGTAGCAGGTGTGCAGTTGTTTTGTCATTATTATAATATGCAGCATGGACATTTTCCAGACTGTTTGTTGTTTTTCCCATAGCGGAAATAACTACAAAGAGTCTGTGGTTTAGGTTGTTTTTGATTATTTCTGCCAAATTTCTGACACCTGTAGCATCCTTTACTGATGCTCCTCCGAATTTAAAAACTTTCATGCGATGATAACAATAAAAATGAATCAAAAAAAATCAGAGCCAAGTACTTCGATTTGGTACGGAGCTCTGATTTATCCTATGGATTAGAGTTGTAAAAATTCTGTTTTTCCAACCTTAAAGGTTTGCCATTCGTATTGCTGCTATTGCTCCTTCAACACCTTTGTTTCCCAATCGTCCGCCTGCTCTATCAAGAGCCTGTTGCATATCAAGAGTTGTCAGTATACTGAATATGACTGGAATGTCGGCTTTGAGGTTGAGAGCAGTAATACCTTGGGTAACGCTTTGGCATACATAGTCGAAATGCGGTGTTTCTCCTTTAATCACGCATCCTATAGCAATTATTGCGTCAACATATTCGCAGCAAGCTGCGGCATAAGTCAGTTCAATCGTTCCCGGGACATGGGTTATGTCAATATTTTCTCGTTCAACACCACACTTGACAAGTGTTTCCACTGCTCCATTGAGCAATTTGCCGGTAATTTCTGAATTCCAATCTGCAACAACTATTGCGTAACGTTGGTGTGACAGTGTGTCGGCATCAGGCAGGTTTTGTTGTTCGTACTCTGATAAATTATGATTTTCTGTAGCCATAAAAAGTGCGGTTATTTTACTCGTGCGATAAACTTGTCAATATCTCGTGCTTCATCGCTACTGTTATAATCGTCTTTGATTTTCTGATAAGCTTTGAGAGCTTCTTCTTTTTGGTCGAGCGATTCGAGTGCCAAGCCTTGTTTTTTCAGTGCACGCGGACTGAATACGGTATTTTGTTTTTTTGCAACCTTGTCGAATATTTTGATAGCTTTTTCTGTTTCATCGAGTTCTACATAAGTATCGCCGAGAAGTATTTTTGCTTCAAGATTCAGGACTTCATTATCAGACTTGAATGAATTAAGATATTCAGCAGCATCTTCGAAGTTGCCTAATTTGTAAGCGCAGACTCCTGCATAGTATTTGGCAACATGACCGGCATCTGTGGAGCCATAGTCCTCAATTATTCCAACGAAACCGATATTCTCTGCGCCATCTCCTTCAAGAGCAATCTGCCAGTTTTTTTCACCGAATTGATATTCAGCTTTTGACAATTCGTATGATGCTTTTTCTGCGCGCGGAGTCAATACATACTTGTTGAGAGCAAAAATTCCAAATACAATAAGGATAATGATAAGCAATCCCCAGCTGATTTGATTCTGATATTGTTCGATAAAACCTTCAGTGGTGTTCAGCGCACCTTCTACATTTTCCAAACGCTTTTCAGCGTTGTTCTGTTTTTTTTTGTTTGCCATATAATTTTTTATTTTGTTTCAGTATATTTACTACATGAAAACCCCTTTTGAGAAATTTCCTGCAAAGTTACAATTATTATTTTAATTAGTAAAATTTGTGAGAGTTTTTTTTACAAAAATATGGTTATAATTTTTTTTGTGTGAAAAAAATTTGGTCAAGTGAATGCTTTTTATTACTTTTGTACCAACAAACATAGCGGTGGTAACTGTTCAGAGAGCGGAAAACTCAACAAATAAATTTTACCGAGCAATGTTGGTCTGTAATGGCGGGCTGCGCCCCCTCGGGGGTATCCTTCGGACGGCAGATTACAAAGCAGGCATACAGCTCAAATCCTGTCTTCAGGAGTTTTCTCGTCCAACACAGTGCTACCGCTTTTTTTTATCGCTTATCTCAACCTGTTCATTGAGCGAACGAGTGCCTCGTCTTTCAAAATCCCGCGTAATGCCATTAATGTAAGTATAATACATACTAACGGGAGGGCGAGTGGAACTTCCACGTGCCATGAAGTAGCATGTACAACATCGGGCATGTTCAATGCTAACCATGTGTACCATATTACTATGGCATAATATCCTGCCATCAGTATGACATTTATCACACACAACCTTGCTTGAACGATACGGTGTTTGTACAAAAATATCGTTATAAACGCAATCAGAGGGATGATGATTGATATTATCATCAGTGCATAATTCGTCATACCTGCTACGGGCAGGTATTCATCTAATTCCTCGCCATTTGCAAAGGTTTGTTCCAAACCGAAAATATCTATTTGATACTGGCATACGCTTCCAACGCTGTATCCGCTTTGCATATTGTCGAGTGTAATGACCGGAAAACAACATGTCAATATACCGCAGATTACTACGAGGAAAAGCCATAATGATTGAGTTCTTTGGAGCATAATTGAGAGTTAGTTTGTTGGTTATATTTATTGGTTGATGAGTGAGACCTCGTCATTTTCGAGTTTATACAGTTCTTTTGTGGCAGGGCATTGGGCTATTCCTTTATCGTCAAAGTGTAGTTTTTCTCCGTTTTTGCTTACCCACCCTATGCGATGGGCAGGATTGCCTACCATAAGTGCAAACGGTTTGACATCCTTGGTAACAACCGAACCGGCACCGATTAGTGCATATTCCCCAATCTCATGACCGCATACAATTGTGGCATTCGCGCCGATTGAGGCACCTCTGTGAATCAATGTCCGGCGATACTCGTTTTTGCGGGATACATGACTTCTCGGATTGATAACGTTGGTAAACACCATTGATGGACCGAGAAACACATCGTCTTCGCATATTACACCGGTATATACTGACACATTATTCTGAATTTTTACGTTATTTCCCAAAACTACATCAGGTGAAATCACTACATTCTGACCTATATTGCAATTCTCACCTATCTTGCAGCCGGACATTATATGCGAAAAATGCCAAATATGTGTTCCGTTTCCGATGCTGCAGTTGTTGTCAACGTATGACGATTCATGTACAAAATAAGAATCCATAATATTTTTGGGGTATATAACTATTCGTGATTGCAATAAATGCTGTAAATTTTAACTTCCAATTAGCGTTTAAACCATTTGACAAGGTCGTTTCCGTTGGCATATATCAGCAGCAGGAGCAACAATATAAAACCTATATTAGTTGTCCATTCCATAAATTTATCGCTTGGCTTTCTGCCTGTAATCACCTCGAATATAAGGAAGATGAAATATCCTCCGTCCAATCCGGGTATCGGAAGGAAATTCATGAAGGCAAGGATTATTGACAGGAATGCTGTCATTGTCCAGAAAGCATGCCAATTCCATGTATTAGGGAACAAACTGCCTATTGCTCCGAAACCGCCCAAACTCTCGGCTCCTTCTTTGGTGAATACAAGTTTGAATTGTCGCACATAGTTGACCAGGGTTTTCCAACCGAGAGATACTCCTGCCGGTATAGATTCCCAAAATCCGTATTCTATCTTTTCCGGTTCTATGAGATTTTTGAATGTAACGCTTAACAATCCTTTGTCACCCACATATGCCATCGAAGTGTATTGTTCTTCATTGCGTATATAAGTAATGATTATACTGTCACAACTATATAATGACAGCTGCTTTTTGACATCAATAGTGTATGGTGTTGCTATATTGTTTATTGCAACAACTTGGTCTGAGCTGATTAGCCCTGCTTTGTCAGCCGGTCCGTTTGGAATAACAGAATCAATGATAAACGGCATGGCATATTGTACAGGTGAACCTTCCTCCTGGTGGCTCATGAACGTTTTTGAATAGTCTTTTGGAATAACGACAGTAAGTGTTTCTGTTCCCCTTAATACTTGTGCCTGTTGTTCTCCGTTGAGGAGGATATCATACAGTAAGTCTCCCAATTCGTAATTTTCGACATTATTACCGTTGAGTGACAATATTTTATCGCCGTTTTCGAAACCTAAATTCTGCATTGATTCCGAGTAATACAGTCCGTAAGGAGCTTTTGATATCGGCATAACATAATCACCCCAATGATGCAATATGCCTGCGTATATGAGTAATGCAGCAATAAAATTGACCATCACGCCTCCGGAGATAATCAACATTCTTTTCCAAGCTGACTGTGAGCGGTATTCCCATGGCTGTGGTTCTGATGCAAGTTGGTCGGATGAAGTTGTCTCGTCAACCATTCCTGCGATGCGGCAATAACCGCCAAACGGCAACCAACCGATTCCCCACTCTGTTGTTTCAGGGTATTTCCGCCAATCGTCGTCAGGGAGTTTGTCGAGGTCTTCCTGCGTCATTGGTACGTATATCGGTTTGCCTTTGTTGTCAAACTCCTGATTTCCGTTGGCATCTAACTTTTCTTTCATTGCCTCGGGTGTATTAGGTGCTAAAAAGCGGAATTGCAGTTTGCCGTTAATTTTTTTCCAACGAATCAAAGATATAGAAGGATTGAAAAATACATAAAATTTCTCAACTCTTACCTTGAATAGTCGTGCCCAAGTAAAATGTCCGAGCTCGTGAATAACTACCAAAAAACTCAGGCTCAATATTAGTTGTATGGCTTTTATCCAAAATGTTGACATAGATATTAATGTTTAATTTTCTTTTTTTTCATATGCTACAGGTTTCTACCATTTCCTGTGTTATTTTTCTTATTTCACTATCAGTTTGCACATAATCTTCATACGTTGGCTGATGGATGAAATTCGTCCTGCCAAGTATTGTTTCGAGCGCATCGCCAATGCGAAGAAATGTTATTTTATTGCGACGGAATGCTTCGTTTAGAATTTCGTTTGCAGCATTCAAAGCGCAGGGTATATTACCGCCTTTTTCTATTGCATTGTATGCAAGCGGCAGGCATCTGAATTTTTCCAAATCCGGTTTTTCAAAAGTTATGTTATGCAGTTTACAGAAATCGATTCTTGGAAAGTCAGACGGTATTCTCTCGGGAAAAGTGAAGGCATATTGAATAGGCAATCTCATATCTGGCATTCCTAACTGTGCTTTTACAGAACCATCGGTATATTGCACCATGCTGTGAATGATGCTTTGCGGATGAACAACAACCTCGATATTTTTCGGTTCAACACCAAAAAGCCATTTAGCTTCAATTACTTCAAATCCTTTGTTCATCATAGTTGCAGAGTCGATAGTGATTTTGGCTCCCATATTCCAATTTGGATGTTTAAGTGCTTGAGCGGCTGTAACATTCTGCAACTGTTGCATGCTGAAAGTTCTGAACGGTCCTCCTGAGGCGGTAAGCAGTATTTTTTCGATATCATTGCCGTTTTCGCCTGTAAGACTTTGAAATATAGCCGAATGTTCGCTATCTACAGGCAGTATTTTTGCGTTGTGTTGCGCAGCCAGTCTGCAAATAAGTTCACCTGCCACGACAAGAGTCTCTTTGTTAGCCAGTGCAATCGTCTTGCCGGCTTTAATGGCTTCTATTGTAGGTTTGAGTCCGGCATAGCCTACCATAGATGCAAGCACAATGTCAATTGACGGCAAAGTAACCATTTCTGCTATTGCATCGGCTCCGGCAAAAACTTTGAGCGGGAGATCGGAAAGAGCTTCTTTGAGTGTCTCGTAATGCGCTTTGTTGGCAATACAGACTATTTCAGGGTGAAATTTCCTTGCTTGACTAATCAACTCGTCAATGCTGTTGTTGGCAGATATTGCATAGACTTCAAACCTGTGAGGATTAGCTGCTATAACATCAAGAGCCTGACGACCAATCGATCCTGTAGAACCTAATATGGCGATACTTTTTTTTGTCATCAATCAGAATGCTATAACTGTTGCCGGATCTATTGGTGTTCCTTTCTGCCATAATTCAAAAATACAGAACTCACCATTGTCAGTGCCTGCTATTGCAAGTATTTCGCCTGCTTTTACAACATCGCCCACACGTTTGAGCAGTCTGATATTGTTTTTATATACAGACACGTATTCGTTGTCATGCTGAACAATAATACTCCACCCGTTTTCCAAAGTATAATCAGTATAGATTACTGTGCCTTGAAGAACAGATGTTACGTTGGAATTACGTGTTGTAGCCAGTTTAATACCGTACAAGCCTGAAGTCGGTGAGAAATCCTCCGCAATAACACCTTGTGATGGTTTGAAAAAAACGTATTTGCGAACATCTAATTGTCCGACAAACAGCTCGAGTTCGTATTTCTCTTTTGCCTCGTATTCTGCTTTGAACTCTTCCATCAGGCGTGATTTTTCGGTAAGTAATTCGCGTCTTTCCACAGAGTCTAACTGTACTACAGAATCGCTGCTTACCTGACCTGCAAGAATCTCACGAATCATGTCTGAATACCGTGCTTGCAATTCAACTTCATTGCTGAGTGAGTCAACAATCATAGTTGAGGCTATCAATTCTTCGCGTGTTGTGTCATCGACATACCCCGGCAGGACTTTTCGAACAGGAGTATAGATAATCAGAATAGAGATTATACCTATTGCGATAATAAACGTAAGAAACAGCAGCAAAAGAATTCGTATCCACGACAAGCGTATGTGAAACACCTCGTCTAAAGTTGTTTCGTTCAGTACAGTCACGCGGAATTTGAAACGTAGTCGCTGCCAGAAAGACATATCTTTGTTTGATGCCATGAATAGTCTGATTATTGTATTATTTTACACCCTTCACATGGTTTGAGTTGTTTGAAAAAGTCATTGCCTTTGTCGTCAACAAGTATGAATGCGGGGAAATCTTCCACGTCTATTTTCCATACGGCTTCCATTCCGAGTTCGGGGAATTCAACACATTCTATTGATTTGATATTGTTTTGTGCGAGTATTGCTGCCGGTCCACCGATGCTTCCCAAATAGAAGCCTCCGTGTTTCTTGCAGGCATCGGTAACAGCCTGACTGCGGTTGCCTTTAGCCAACATAACCATGCTCCCGCCGTGTGATTGGAACAGGTCAACATACGGATCCATTCTTCCGGCTGTTGTCGGACCCATAGAGCCGCAAGGCATTCCTTCAGGTGTCTTTGCCGGTCCTGCGTAATAAATGGGATGTTCTTTGAGATATTTGGGCAGTTCTTCACCGTGGTCAAGTCTTTCTTTGATTTTCGCATGAGCTATGTCACGACCAACGATTATTGTTCCGTTCAGGCTCAATCGTGTAGCTACCGGATATTTGGTGAGTTCGGCGAGAATATCCGGCATTGATTTGTTCAAATCTATGCGGACAGCATCACCTTCGCCTGCTTTGCGCAATTCTTCAGGAATAAGACTGCCCGGATTGTCATCCATTTTCTCAATCCATATACCTTCACGGTTGATTTTGCATTTTATATTGCGGTCTGCAGAGCAGCTTACTCCCAGACCAATCGGACAACTCGCGCCATGTCGTGGCAGACGGATTATTCTGACATCATGAGCCATATATTTGCCGCCGAATTGGGCACCGAGTCCGATTTTATAAGCCTCTTGCAGAACTTGTTTTTCTAACTCCACATCTCTGAATGCCCGACCTGACTTGTCGCCTGTTGTCGGGAGTTCATCGTAATAATGTGTAGAAGCCAGTTTGACGGTAAGCAGGTTTTTCTCCGCACTTGTGCCGCCAATTACAAAAGCGATATGATATGGGGGGCATGCCGCAGTGCCAAGTGATTTCATTTTTTCAATCATAAAAGGCACCAATGTATCAGGATTAAGCACGGCTTTTGTTTCTTGATAGAGGTATGTCTTGTTAGCCGAGCCGCCGCCTTTGGTAACGCACAAGAATCGGTATTCCATACCTTCGGTGGCTTCAATATCTATTTGTGCCGGAAGGTTGCATTTTGTGTTTACTTCCTCGTACATGGTGAGAGGAGCGTTTTGCGAATAGCGTAGATTTTCCTCTGTGTAGGTTTTGAATACACCTAATGACAATGCTTCTTCATCACAATAGCCTGTCCATACCTGCTGACCTTTTTCTCCATGGATTATCGCAGTCCCTGTATCTTGGCACAAGGGCAGTTTGCCTTTTGATGCAACCTCTGCATTTCGCAGGAAAGTCAGTGCCACATATTTGTCGTTTGCAGAAGCTTCCCCGTCACGCAGAATCTTGGCAACCTGCTCGTTGTGAGAGCGGCGGAGCAGAAAACTTACGTCACGGAATGCCGCATTTGCCATTGCAGTCAGCCCCTCTCTTTCTATTTTCAGAATAGGTTTGCCTTCAAATTCTGACACACTGACATAATCTTTTGTCAGCAAATAATACTCGGTTTTGTCTTCACCGAGCTGAAACATAGGTTGATATTCAAAATCCATAATGTTTTTACTACTTGATTCTTAAAAATTAAAGATTTATCAAAAACATGCAAAATTACTTCTTTTTTGTGGAATTTCAAAATAAAATGCAATTTAACTCAAAAATTTTTCTACAAAATGGTGCATTCTTTTTAGAGCTGTCAGCAAATTTTCGCGTGATGTGGCGATATTTATTCTGATATATCCTGTTGTGCCGTACATTTCCGAGGGATTAAAAAGCACATGTTCTTTTTCTGCAAGCCGACTACAGAAATCGGTTGCTGTGACATTGTATTTTTTGATATTTACAAATGCGAGGTATGTGCCTTCCATTTTTGTCACACTCATTTTGGGTAAATATTCACTAATAAAATCAGACAGGAGATTATACTGCTCAAAAATGTGATTGTTCAAGTCCTCAATCCACTCTTCTGACTCATTGTATGCAGCCATCAGAGCAACCATTCCGAACGGGTTGATGTCACATACTTCATGGACATTGACTGCATGATTTATTTTGTCATATATTTCACGGTTGGGTACGTATATATTGGCACACTGAAGTCCGGCAATGTTAAATGCTTTGGAGGCTGAAGTGCAGACACAAAAATTGTTGTTTTTTGCCGTTAAAGCGTATGGTGTGTAATGGTAATCAGGGAGGACAAATTCACAATGTATTTCATCAGAAATAACAAAAACATTGTTTTGTTCGCATATAGTCGCAATATGCCTCAACTCGTCATATGTCCATATTCTGCATGTGGGATTATGAGGGTTGCATAAGATAAAGACTTTAGCAGTCTTGATTTTCCGTTCAAAGTCTTCCCAGTCTATTTCGAAACGGTTGTTTTTGTCACTTAATTCGCATCTGACAAGATTGCAGTCAAGATTGCTTATACAACTGAAAAAACAATTGTAGGCAGGAGTAAAGGTGGCTACATTGTCGGATGGATTGGTAAGTGCTCTGAGTATTGCGGAAATTGCGGGAACAACACCTGTGGTATAAATAAGATTGCTGCTGTTGATTCCGCTCCAACCATGCCGTCTGCTGAACCAATTGTTGACTGTCTGATAGTACTCTTCAGGCACTTGCTGATAGCCAAATACTCCGTGAGATAATCGTTTTTCTATGGCTTTTATGATAGCCGGTGCGACTTTGAAATCCATATCTGCCACCCATAGCGGCAGGTTGCCTTTAGCTTGCGGAGAATCCCACTTGTAACAGTTGGAATTTTCGCGATTTACGTATTCTAACATTCAGATAATGATTTTAAGGACGCATTTCTTGCATGCGCTCTGCGTAACGGTTTGCAAAAGTACAACAAAATAATCGAATGACAAAATCTTGAATGAATTTTTGAATGTTGATAAGTTGTTATAAAATAAATTTGTATGATAATGACGAAAAAAATTGTTGTTTTTGTGTCGTATTTTTTTGAAAAATCTATTTTGTTTCAGAAAAAAAATGTAATTTTGCAATCGAAATTTAACAAAAACAACCGAATGATGGAATTATCAGAACAAGAGATTGTAAGACGCAACAGTCTTCAGGCGATGCGTGATATGGGCATAGACCCCTATCCCGCTGCAGAATATCCTGTTAGCGGTTATTCTGTAGATATAAAATCAGGATTTAAGGATGAAGATTCAGGAAATCAGGTATGTATAGCCGGTCGTTTGATGAGTCGCCGGATTATGGGAAAAGCCTCATTTATTGAGATTCAGGATTCCAAGGGTCGTATTCAGTGTTATGTTTCACGCGATGATATTAACACAGAAGCTCAACCGGAAATGTACAATATCGTATTCAAGAAATTGCTTGATATAGGTGATTTTATTGGTATAAAAGGTTTTGTTTTCCGCACACAAATGGGTGAAATTACAGTTCATGCCCAAGAGCTTACGGTGTTGAGCAAGTCGCTTAGGCCGCTACCGATAGTAAAATATAAAGACGGTGTGGCATACGACAAGTTTGATGATCCGGAGCAACGTTACCGCCAGCGTTATGTTGATTTGGTAGTAAACGAAGGTGTCAAAGATGATTTTCTAAAACGTGCAACCATAGTCCGTACTCTGCGTAATGCTCTTGACGAAGCCGGTTATACAGAAGTGGAAACCCCTATATTACAATCTATTGCCGGTGGTGCTTCTGCCCGTCCGTTTATAACCCATTATAATGCGCTTGATATTGAAATGTACATGCGTATAGCAACTGAACTATATTTGAAACGTCTTATTGTCGGTGGCTTTGAAGGTGTTTATGAGATTGGCAAGAATTTCCGCAACGAAGGTATGGATCGTACTCACAATCCGGAATTCACGTGCATGGAGCTCTACGTTCAATACAAGGATTATAATTGGATGATGTCTTTCACTGAGCGACTTCTTGAGCGCATTTGTATAGCAGTTAACGGTAAGCCTGAAGTGGAAATAGAGGGTAAAACAGTCAGTTTCAAGGCTCCTTACCGCCGTTTGCCAATTCTTGATGCTATCAAAGAGCAGACCGGTTATGACCTTGACGGGAAGTCGGAAGATGAGATACGCGCTATTTGCAAAGAGCTGAAAATGGATATCGAGCCTTCAATGGGGAAAGGTAAACTTATTGACGAGATTTTCGGAGAATTTTGCGAAAAGACATTTATCCAGCCTACTTTTATCATTGACTATCCTGTTGAGATGAGTCCTCTTACCAAGATGCACCGTTCCAAACCCGGTCTTACAGAGCGTTTTGAGTTGATGGTTAATGGCAAGGAATTGGCTAATGCTTATTCGGAATTGAACGATCCTATTGACCAAGAGTGGCGTTTTAAAGAGCAGATGCGACTTGCCGATAAGGGCGATGATGAGGCTATGATTATTGATCAAGATTTTCTCCGTGCTTTGCAATACGGCATGCCGCCTACAAGCGGTATAGGCATAGGAATTGACCGGCTTGTGATGATGATGACCGGCAAGACGGCAATACAGGATATACTCCTCTTTCCGCAAATGAAACCTGAAAACAAACCTGCAACTAACGAAGAATAGAGTATGGAAAACATGAAGAAAGTTGCTGTGTTGGGTGGTGGAAGCTGGGCAACAGCTATAGCTAAGATCCTGCTGAATAATGTGCCGACTATCAACTGGTACATGCGCAGACAGGATCAGATTGACGAGTTTATTCGCAACAGTAAAAATCCGTCTTATCTTACTGCCACAAAATTTGATGTCACAAGAATAAATTTCACAAGCGATATCAATGAGGTTGTGAAGCAATCTGACATACTTATTCTTGCTATTCCCTCGCCTTTTCTGAAGATGCACTTGAAAAAACTTCGTCGCAAGATTCACAAAAAGATAGTAGTTTCTGCAATCAAAGGCATGGTTCCGGATGAGAATATGGTTATATCCGATTATCTGCATATCAAATATGACCTGCCTCTTGAGAATGTTGGCATTCTTGCAGGACCGTGTCATGCGGAGGAGGTTGCATTTGAAAGGTTGAGTTATCTGACTATCGGGTCGATTGACCGTGAGCGGGCTCGCGAGTTGTCAGAATACATTGAAACTCCTTATGTTAAAACATCAGTAAGTGATGATATTTACGGTTTGGAGTATTCTTCGGTAATGAAAAATATCTACGCTATAGCGGCAGGTATATGTCACGGACTGAAATACGGCGATAATTTTCAGGCTGTTTTGCTTTCCAATGCCTCGCAGGAGATGGCTCATTTCTGTAATGCTGTCAGCCCCATCCATCGTGATGTCAACGAGTCTGCATATCTTGGTGATTTACTTGTGACCGGTTACTCTAAATTCAGCCGTAACCGTCAGTTCGGCAACATGATTGGCAAAGGATACAGCGTGAAAACGGCACAATTGGAAATGGAGATGATAGCTGAAGGCTATTACGGTACTGATTGTATTCATCAACTGAACGAAAAATTCAAGGTCAACATGCCGATTTGCGATGCGGTTTATAACATATTGTATCAGCACGAATCCCCTACCCTTGAAATCAAAAAACTCGCAGAGAAGCTGGCGTGATAAAAATCGTCAGCCGTCAGCAGAAGGTAGCAGGGCAATTCAGTCTTGCATTGAATGAGGCTAATAGCCCCGAACAATTTAATGGCGATATATAGGATAAACATTATCTAATTAACTCAATATACTCGAATTATGGATATTCAATTTTCTTTCGACAAAGCCCTTGGGTTTGTAAATAAAGAAACTGTTAATAGTTTCAAGCCGCAGATTGCAGAAGCTCAACAGATGCTTCATGCCGGAACAGGCAAAGGTAATGATTTTCTCGGCTGGCTTAACCTGCCAAAAGAAATCACACCTGATTTTCTTGACGACATCAATGCCACAGCGCAACTTCTGCGCGAGCGTTGCGAAGTAATCGTTGTTGCAGGTATTGGAGGAAGTTATCTTGGTGCGAAAGCTGTCAATGATGCGTTATTAAACACATTCGCATGGATTGAGCGCAAAGATCCGTTGATTGTTTATGCAGGTCATAACATAAGCGAGGATTACCTTGCAGAGTTGCAGGATTTGCTCAAGACAAAACGTTTTGGTGTAATCTGTATTTCAAAATCCGGAACAACAACAGAGACGGCTCTGGCTTTCCGTTTGTTGAAAACACAGTTGGAAGAACAGCAGGGCAAAGCAGCCGCAAAAGAGCTTATTGTCTGCATTACCGACAAGGCTCGCGGAGCTCTGCGTACGTTAGCTACACAGGAAGGATACAAAACTTATGTCATTGAGGACAACATAGGAGGGCGTTTTTCTGTTCTTTCGCCTGTTGGTTTGTTACCTATTGCTTGTGCAGGTTTCGACATCAAACAATTGGTAGCTGGTGCAGTGCGTATGGAAGAACTCTGCGACAAGGATGTCCAGTTTGAGGAGAATCCAGCAGCGCAATATGCCGCAGTACGCAATGCTTTGTACAATAGTGGGAAGAAAGTTGAGATTCTTGCCAACTTCCACCCAAAATTGCATTATGTTTCCGAGTGGTGGAAACAACTTTACGGTGAAAGTGAAGGCAAAGAAAACAAAGGTATATTCCCTGCATCAGTTGATTTCACTACCGACCTTCATTCTATGGGTCAGTGGATTCAGGAAGGCCAGCGCATTATCTTTGAGACCGTTATCAGCGTAGCAGACGCCAATCGCAGTGTAAAAGTTCCGTTCAACGAGGACAATCTTGACGGTCTAAATTTCCTTGCAGGCAAACGTGTTGACGAGGTTAACAAGATGGCTGAATTGGGTACTATGTTAGCTCATGTTGACGGCGGTGTTCCAAATCTCAAAGTTATATTGCCTAAACTTGATGAGTTCAGTCTCGGCGAAATGATTTATTTCTTTGAAAAGGCTTGCGGGATAAGTGGTTATCTTCTCGGTGTTAATCCGTTCAACCAGCCGGGTGTAGAGGCATACAAGAAAAACATGTTCGCTCTGCTTGACAAACCCGGATATGAAGATGCAAGTGTGGCAATTAAGACCCGCCTACAAAAATAACAGCAATTATTATTTTTTTAACATTAAGTATAATGAAAACAATTAAATTGGCAGCACTCATGTTCGCTGCATTAACCGTTACAGGTTGTGGTATGCTCCAAAGCACATCAAATTCAACAAGTTCAACAACATCTTCAAGCACTAATCTGTTTGATGTGGCAAGTGTGGTAAATGCCAACACATCAGCATCCAACGCAGGCTCAACAGCCGGTGCAGCATTGATGTCTCTCTACTCAACCTACAAGCAGAACGGCAAGATTGACATGACCAACCTCAGCAATCTCATTTATATGGCTCAATTGGTTAACAGTTGCCAAGGACTCAAGTCATCTGATGCCACATACAAAAAGGCTTTCGGAACAGGTCTTGTACTCGGCTCTACCGGTTTGGTAACACAAGCAAGTTCCCCGAGCATCACTTCTGCTCTCGCTTCGTCATTATCAGGAACCGACACAAGCAGTTTGGCTAATCTTTTGTCGGCAACAAGTGCTAAGACTTCAACCCAGCAAACCAATCAATCCACAGTCAACTCACTTGTTTCTGCATTGGGCGGTACTCCGACCAACACTACAACAACAGCCACTACTACAAGCAAGGCTTCTACAACAGCATCTGAGGTTAGCAACATTACATCATCTGTTGCTAATATCCTCAACATGCTCGGCAAATAAATATAACGAAAGCCTTTAGTCATCAGTGGAAAGGCTATATCTCCGTATATAATGCAAATAACTGAATGACAGACTAATCTCAAACTTCAAATCTTCAATAATATGTCTATAGTAGATCGCTTTCTTCATTACGTCAGTTTCCCCACAACCTCTGACGAGAACACCGGAATGAATCCGTCAACTCCCGGTCAGATAGTTTTTGCCGAAGCTTTGCGCAAAGAACTGACAGAAATGGGCATGCAGGATGTCTGCCTGGATGACAACGGCTATCTTTTTGCCACACTGCCTGCCAATACCGATGCCCCGAAGCCTGTTATCGGCTTTATTTCGCATCTTGACACTTCGCCTGACGCTTTCGGTAAACATATTAAACCGCGTATTGTCACCGATTATGATGGTGGTGACATATTACTCAACGAGGAAAAGCAGATCCGGCTCAAGACAGACCTCTATCCTGAAATTCTGCAATACAAAGGGCAGGATATAATCGTAACTGATGGTACTACTCTGCTTGGTGCGGACGATAAAGCCGGTGTGGCAGAGATTATTTCCGCTATGGAATATCTTATTGCTCACCCCGAAATCAAACACGGCAAAATACGTATCGGCTTTACTCCTGACGAGGAAATCGGTCAGGGAGCAGATCATTTTGACGTGCAGAAATTCGGTGCAGACTTTGCTTATACCATGGATGGAGGTCAGATTGGTGAATTGGAATATGAAAATTTCAATGCCGCTGCCGCAAAAATAACCATCCACGGTCTTAACGTACATCCGGGCAGTGCATACCATAAGATGCGTAACTCCATGCGTATAGCTTACCAATTGGCTGTTATGATACCGCGTTGGGAAACTCCGGAACACACTCAAGGGTATGAAGGATTTTATCATCTCGTTGGTATGCAGGGCGATGTTGAGCAGACCACTCTGAATTACATCATACGTGATTTTGATAAAGCGCGTTTTGAAAGCCGCAAGAAAGAGCTCCGTCATTTGGTTAACAAGGTAAATGCAGAATTTGGTGAGGGTACTGCCGAAATTGAACTTCGCGACCAATATTATAATATGCGTGAAAAGATAGAACCGGTAATGCATATTGTTGACCTTGCGAAACAGGCTATGGAGGCTGTTGATGTCAAACCAATTGTCTCGCCTATCAGAGGAGGTACAGACGGAGCCAGATTGAGTTTTGAAGGACTCCCCTGCCCTAATATTTTTGCAGGAGGACATAATTTCCACGGAAGATTTGAATATGTACCAATCCAAAGCATGGAAAAAGCCATGCAAGTAATCCTTAAAATTGTTGAATTAGCATGAAAACAACCCCTTTTACTGACGTACATATCGCTCTCGGAGCTAAAATGCATGAATTTGCAGGTTATAACATGCCTATCGAGTACACCTCAATCACTGAAGAGCATAAATGCGTGCGAAACGGTGTCGGAGTGTTTGACGTGAGTCATATGGGTGAGTTCTGGGCTAAAGGACCTCAGGCTCTTGACCTCCTTCAGCATATCACTACCAATGACGTGAGCAAATTAGAGGCCGGTAAAGCGCAGTACACCTGTCTGCCTAACGGAAAGGGCGGCATAGTGGATGATTTGATTATATACAAATACTCTACCACCAAATATTTGCTTGTTGTCAATGCAGCAAATATAGAGAAAGACTGGGCTTGGATTAATCAGAACAATCATTTTGATGTCGCTTTGACTAATGTGTCAGATCAAATGGCACAATTGGCTGTACAAGGTCCGAAGGCAACTGAAATGCTCCAGAAACTTACCGATTTGGATTTGAAATCCATTCCGTATTACGCTTTTCGCGAATGGTCGTTTGCCGGAGTGCAGCCTGTGATTATCAGCAACACCGGTTATACCGGAGCCGGAGGTTTTGAGCTTTATTTTCCGCCTGAAAAGGGTCGCCAGATATGGGATGCCTTGTTTGAAGTGGGCAAAGAATATGGTCTGCAACCTATTGGTCTCGGTGCAAGAGACAGCTTGCGTTTGGAAAAAGGTTACTGCTTGTACGGCAATGATATTGACGATACCACATCGCCTATTGAAGCCGGTTTAGGTTGGATTACCAAATTTGTTGACGGCAAGGATTTTATCGACCGCCAACTTCTTTGGGAGCAGAAGCAGAATGGTGTAAGCCGCCGTTTGGTACGCTTTGAATTGTTGGAGCGCGGTATTCCGCGTCACGGCTACGAAATTTGTGATGCCCAAGGCAACTCTATCGGTAATGTGACCTCCGGTATAATGCTTCCTACAAATAAAGTAGGTATCGGAATGGGTTATGTAAAACCGGAATACACCAAAGCGGACAGCGTTATTTACATCAAGATTCGCGACAAACTTCTCGCCGCCAAAGTGGTCAAGTGACATAATGTCAGATATTCACCCCGCCAGTTGATGAAATAAAATTCAATGACCGAAAAAGAAAAAATGCTCGCAGGCGAAATCTATGATGCTTGTGCACCGGAATTGGTTGAAGAACTTAATCTGGTCAAAAACCTTTGCCGGAGATACAACAATCTGATGCCTACGGATTTGATTGCTCGCAACCAACTGATTCAACAAATACTTGGAAAGGCTGACAATGATACTTTTATCAATCAGCCTTTCTATTGTGACTACGGCAGACATATACGTGTCGGCAGGCGTTTTTTTGCCAATTTTTGTCTGACAGTACTTGATGAAGCTTATGTAACTATCGGTGATGACTGTTTTATCGGACCTAATGTGAGCATCTATACAGCCTGCCATTCAACCGACCCCGTTGAGCGGAATACGCGTCATGAGTGGGCTAAACCCGTTACAATAGGTGATAATGTATGGATAGGCGGCAGTGTCACTATATTGCCGGGGGTTACTATCGGTGACAATTGCACTATAGGCGCAGGGAGCGTAGTAACTCACGACATACCTCCCCGCTCTATTGCCGTCGGTAATCCGGCTCGGGTAATCAAAACAATATAAGAATATGGAAACAGCATTTGACAACGACAAATATATACGGATTCAGTCCGAGCATATCAAAGAGCGTATTCAGAAATTTGGCAACAAATTGTATCTTGAGTTGGGCGGCAAACTTTTTGATGACATGCACGCCAGCCGTGTGCTGCCCGGTTTTATGCCGGATAGCAAGCTGCGTATGCTGACCCAGCTTCGTGATTCAATGGAGATAATTATTGCTATCTCCGCTTTGGATATTGAGCGCAACAAAGTGCGTCAGGATTTCGGTATTACTTACGATGAGGATGTGTTACGATTGCGTGACGAGTTCAACCGACGCGGATTTATTGTGTCGTCAGTTGTCATAACCCAATATTCAGGTCAGCGTTCGGCTGATGCCTATCGTCATCGCCTTGAGCGTTTGGGTATAACAGTTTATTATCATTATATCATCGAGGGTTATCCGCATAATGTTGAGCTGATTGCTTCTGCTGACGGTTTTGGCAGGAATGATTATGTAGAGACCTCTCGACCATTGGTTGTTGTTACTGCCCCGGGACCCGGTAGCGGCAAAATGGCGGTATGTCTGAGTCAGCTGTATAACGAGCAGATACGCAACAGAGAGGCGGGATATGCCAAGTTTGAAACTTTCCCCGTGTGGAATTTACCTCTTAAACACCCCGTCAATGTCGCTTACGAAGCGGCAACAGCCGATTTGCAAGATGTCAACATGATTGACCCTTTTCATCTTGAAGCTTATGGCAAAACAGCAGTTAATTACAATCGTGATATAGACATATATCCTGTCCTTGATGCCTTATTTACCTCGATATATGGACAGAATCCTTATAAATCGCCTACAGACATGGGAGTCAACATGGTAGGTTTTTGTATTAGCGATGACGCTGAATGTTGCGAGGCAAGCAAACAAGAAATTATCCGCCGTTATTTTCACGCATTATGCAGTATGGCTGACGGTGCGTGCAACGATACGGAAATACATAAACTTGCAATCCTTCAGAAGCAGGTTGGTATCAATACCGCCTACCGCAAGACAATGGTTGCTGCCCGCGAGAGAAAGGAGCAGGCAGGAGGCAGTATGCGCCCGTTTGTACAAGCTGCGGCTATAGAACTCAAGGATGGTCGTGTGATAACAGCCGAATCAGGTCCGCTGTTGGGGTCTTCTGCGGCATTGCTACTTAATGTGATGAAAGAGGTTGCCGGCATAGACCACGAGTTGAAACTCCTGCCGCAGGTTATGATTGAGCCAATTCAGCATACCAAGATTGCTTATCTCCATGGTCGCAATCCGCGCCTTCATACTGATGAAGTGCTTGTTGCACTGTCTGTTTTGGCGCAATATGACGACAACTGCCGCAAAGCCTTGGCAACACTACCCAGTCTCAAGGGTTGCCAGATGCATTCCACTGTTATGTTGCGTGATGTAGATTTGCGTACCTTTGCCAAACTCGGCATTGACCTCACCTGCGACCCCGTCAAAGACAGAAAATAACAACTCCTGTTTATTTTTTAATCTTGACTGTTTTACCGTTTTTCTTTGTAAGTAGGTATATACCGGGTGGGAGGTTGTCAAGAGTTGTTATTTTGAGACTCTGTCCGCAGAGTGTAATGATATTTTCTATTTCGGCTGTTTCAGGGACATTATCAACTGCATCGACATAATGCAGGTCAACGGCTCCCATCACTTCGGTTGAGGTCTCGCCTATCCAGCCGCAGGATTGATTTATTCCGGTTACCACCTTGACAAAACGAATAGCCGACAAGTTGGCGGGCTGTCCGTTTTCATCAACAGCCCAGTCAATATTTATTTTTGACTGTTCTGAATTGTTCGGATAATTGTCGGCATAGCCGTAGTCGTAGCAATAGAGTACATACATGCTGTTGGCGCTGACCCATTCTGCATTGTCTGCAAGACGTGTTCCGGTGAATGAGAGCGAGTCGGCATCTATCCATTGTGGGAAATAGTCCTGTGTGTGGTAGGAGTTTTTCTCTATATAGCCGGTCACACCGTCAGTATCTTGCCAGCGGATATATGTTGTATCAATAAGAACTTTATTTGTCAGACTCGGAGTCGGCTGATGATCCTGCGGGGTGCGGTAGAAAGTAATAGTATAGTTATGTACTGTAGCCGGTTTAGAGTATTCGCTTCCTGCAATTTCGTACCATCTGTCGTCAGGCAATCCGTTGCCGTTTTCATCGGTGGCAACATATATTATGCCCGGTTCTGAACTTCCGCCTGTTCTTCCGTCAGAGGTACTGCCGGACAACATGGCATTACCCAATATCTGAAAATCAGCCTGTCCTGCAATATTAGGTATGTCATGGTCGAAGCCGAATGTTATGCTGCCTCCGAAACCGCCGAGACAGACCATTGAACGCTTGTTGTGTGCCAGTGCGTTTTCTGCTTTTTGCACCATCTGTTCGTATGTATCGCCTTCTTCATATTTGGGCAGAGTGTTGATGAATTGTCCCGGTGCAGGTATGTAGTCATACACGCGGTCAATATATGGCGAAGTGTCCGGGGATATCGCCTGTGCGAATTGACCATTTGCGAACACCATCAGGAGTATAGCAATGCAATACTCCGGGAATAACGTACGTTTTTGCATCTGTAATATATATATCTTTGGTTATAGGATTGACACATATTCCATAGGGTACTTCGATATCCGCTTCTGTACCATCGGTAATAAACTGTTGCGAAACAAGTTGATGCGTTTTTATATTAACTATTCCGAACGATATCGTGTTTGCCATATTAACGTAACTCCATTCCACGCTGTAGAAATAGAGCGAATCACCATTGATACAGAAGTTTCCGACTGCGAAGGGGAGTGTTGTTATTTTTTCGGTGCCGTTATCAATGCAATAAAGGCGCGATGGTTTGTCATAGTAATCACCCAAAGAGTTGACCCACAACTGTCCGTAGTGGTCGGCGGTGACATGTTGCATATTGACATCAACTTTCAGCCGTTTGATTTCTTGAAAAGAGTTGATATCAATAACCGAGAGTGTTGAGTCATAGACCGGAGCCATATAGCCGCCTGAATTTGCCACATAGAGTCTGCCGCTGTTTGTTCCTGAAGCATGTTCGGAAGCGTGTGATATTACTGCAATACCCTCGGGTTGGAATCCTACATGGCATGTGTCAACGGGTTGTAATGTGGCGGTATCAAATTTAAGCACGTAACCTATTTGAGCATGAGTCTCGCCAATCATTATAGGACCGGCATAAGAAGTTACGTATCCGTATTGTCCGTCAAAAGTCAGACAGCGGCAGTTGGGTATGTCAATCTGCCCTATCCTCTTGCCACTGTCGGCAGTCATTACTTCGATTTTGTTTGAGGCATTGATGACAGCATACAGACGGTTGCCGTAAATTTTCAAATCATTACCTACATCGCCCAACTCCTTGACTACAGACGGATTGCGAAGTGCATAGATATCGGTGGTATATACACCTGTTTCATAATCATAGTAGTCAAGCGATGCCTTGTTAGAACCCAAATTGCCTTCGTTAAGCAGATAAAAGCCATGTAGTCCTTTAAGTGTATCCCCTACTTCATGGTCATCGGACGTGACTACGATTATTTCGTGACGGCAGGATAATAATATGGCAACAAAAAGAATCAGAGTATAGTAGCGTTTCATTTTTACAATAATATTTTTGCCACACCTCGGTAATTTCTTCCCGGCATGGGATAATTAAGTATTACATCATATTGTTGGTCAAGCATATTGTTGAATTCAAAGCTGAGTTGCAAGCCGATTTTCTCCCATCGGTGCAGGTATGTGACTGACATATCGTGAGTGTACCACGACTGTTCATAATTCTTCGGAGTGTTTGCACTGCTGTGATACCGCTCGCCTACATAGATAAAGCTATAGTTCAGACTTATATCGCGCCATGATATGTTGACAACCGCCGAACCGCTGTGCCACGGGATATATGGTATCTGCCCACCATAAGTCAGTTCATCGTCAGGGTCGGTCAGGTCTTGTGCACGCTGATAAGTGTAATTCAGATTGAAACGCATAAATATGTCATAAGGCAGCGACAAATTGAGATAAGCATTGACATCAGTTCCCAAAATCTCTACATAGCCGAGATTCATCATCTGCCAGCGATACTGCCCGTTACCCTTTGGTATTGCCACTATTTTGTCCTCAATAGAGATAAAATAAGCATCCGCTTTGGCTCCTACATCACTCACTATGCCATGTAGCCGCTTGTCATACGCTAAACCGGCATTATACTGGTTGGTGTATTCCGGTTTAAGAGCGATATTTCCCACATCTGTGTAATACATGTCGTTGAAGGTAGGCATTCTGAAGATGCGTTTGTAGAATGCTCTGACAAAGAAATTTTCGCTCAACATAGGCTGATAGCTGACAGCGGCAGCAGGAGTAAAATAGTGGGACTTTGAACGATTGAATACCGGCTCATTGTGGTGTACGCTTTCCGAATTAATCGTGAATTGGGAGTTCCGGATTGTTTTGTCCCAAACAAATGTTCCAAGTACGGAAGCTTCGGCTTTTATCCATTTCCAATCTATTGATGTAGCGGCTGACAGGAGCCATGTGTTGCGTTGCGGAAAGACAAAATTTGTCAAATTAGCGTCAAGTCGGTTATACTGATAGTCGGACGCAAGAGCTATATCCCAAAATCGGAAGATATGATACCGACACACCGCAGAGAGATAAATCTCATGCTGTCTAAAAGTATTGTCAATATACATCAAGGTTGTGTCGGGATTTAGATAACGCATCTTGTCGAAACTATATTTGCCGTTGAGCATTATATCGATTGAGTTGAGAGTCGGGTGTTGAGAGTTGAATGAAATCCTTCTCTGCCAACTGCCTTGGACAAAAGCGTTTCTATCCCATTGCCGCTGGCTGTTGGTCCACACATTGTTGACTATTGCCCCGGGGATACCGCGCTCGGAGTCATAGAAATACATCTTTGCATGCCATTTGCCCGACTCTGTCAAACCAAATACTCCGGCTTCAGCCCGCCATGCTTGTACGTCACCATTCTGTCTTACTGCCGTAGTGTCCCACGCAACAGAGCCGTCCTGATTAACTCTGCGATAGCGGAAGGGATATTTGCCTGTTGCATAGGTGTATTCAAAATTGGCAGAGGTTGAGATATCGTTGGTTATTTTCTGCTCATATAATATTGATGGGTTGGCGAGACCGAAAGAACCTGTTTTCATTGCTATCTCGACATTGTATGTTTTGTTTTCGGAAAAACGCGGGCGGCGCGTTTTGATATACAATGTACCTGCTGACCCAAAGTCCTTTGCCGACTGGAAGATATCGCTTTTCTGACCGTTATAGAGTGACAATTGCTCTATATTATCCATTGAGAATTTGCCGAGATCCACAACACCGTTTTGCGCATTGCCTATCTCCAAACCATCATAAAACACCCCCAAGTGATTTGTTCCCATGCTTCTCAAATCGATAGTCTTTAAGCCTCCTACCCCGCCATAATCCTTGATTTGTATTCCTGAAAAATAGCGCACTGCATCGGCGACTGACTGCACAGACAACTGTTTCAGTGCCTCCCCCTCAAGATGTTGTACGGGTATTACTTCTGCATGACGATTGGCAACAACACTTATTTCAGACATCTCCTGTATGGAATCGAGCCGCCCCTGCCAACCTGTTGTGTCCGTCAGATAACGCACCGATGTCTGGGCATGTATTGCACACAGACATACTATTTGTAATATAGTCAAGACGATGCGTTTCATCAAATTTATCTGCTCTTCACAATTGAAATAGTGTTATATTGAGTCGGTTTGGTTTTATTTTTTGTATGTTTAAAAATTGAATTTAGTCATGGCTTGCACTTTATGGTTTGTTACCCAGTGCAGGTTGTTTTCAGCAAGACCATTTGCGAGATTCAGCCCTTCTCCGTATTGAGCGGAAGTAACTTCATATTCAACACCTAATTGGAATCTGCCTATTGTCCACAAGATAGTCGGAGACACACGATATGCACGATTCAGGTTGGTGAAACTATTTTTGCTGAACCAGAAATTGTCGGTTGAGAGAAGTGGCTCTTTAGTACCGAAATTACGCACATATCCGGCAAAGAGCATTCCTTTGATTTGTTTGCCGTAAGTCAAACAAATCCATGATGATGAGTTACGTGTCGGAGTGTATTCCCACGAGCCGTCACTATTTATTTTGCTTACTCCGTAGCCCCCGTTTAGATTGACATGCTCGCCTGCTTCGGCAAATACAGACTTCGCTTGAAACATAAAATCACCATTTTTGTACTGTAAGTATAAAAACGGAGTTACGGTAGTCAAACGGTCTTTGACAGTAACCTTGACTTCGCTGTTGTCAGGAGCAAGACGTATCCCGATATGTCGCGGGCTGATACTCAACACATCCACTCCGGCACGGAGCAAAAAGTCTTTTTTGTGCATAAAGTTAAGTCCAACAAAAACTTCAGGTGTGCGTGAGTATTTGATATAATCGGCAGACGCACCATTAGGACCTGTGGAAGTGTATTGCATTTGCCATATTGCGGCGGCAGTAAGCGAAAACCAATCGGCAAGACGCGCATCCATCTTAATCTGCGGCGTGCGACTGAAAGGACCGAAAGGAGCACCGCTATTCAGCGAAATGACATTTGCCAAATCTATAGCCATCGGATGCCAGGTCTGACCTAATAGCAAATCAACACGTGCATACTGCTCACCATTGCCCATCTTCAGACTATCCCACGCAAGAGTCATATACGCATGACGCAAACGAAACTGCGCCACACCGGTGACACCTGTCAATCCTGCATAAAAATCAGCTTCTATCGTACCTCCGAACTGTGTGTTTCCAACTTGATAGTCAACGATATTCAGTCCTATACGTGTGGTTAGCGAGAGAAAACGAAACGATTGCTGCGCATTAAGGTCTTCACGTTCAATACCTGAAATCAAGGCTTGAGCTTCTGTCTGATTCCAATCGTTGTCCTTCGGCAGATAGTTGAATAAATCGCCTGTCCCCGCAACGCACTCGCGCGTATCGTATGAGAAATAGTTACGCACAAAACCATACGGCTTGAAATGCATCTCAATATGTTTTTTTACAGCACCCCGTTTTTCCTGACCACTGTCTGTGTCATTGGCGGAAGCGGGCAAACATATAGCGGAAATAATAATCAAAAACAAGTATTTTGTCTTCTCCATAATTTAATGAGTTTAATGTTTTGCAAAGTTAATACTTTTTTTTGATATTACTAAACCTGCATTTCAGAAAAAGGCAGGAGCAGTACCAACCCAATTGACTGCTCCTACCGCCACACATGTTATTGGCAGAAAACACTGTGTTTATTAAGGACGTGGACTACAATGGACTTGTCACGTTTATACAATAAAAAATCTTTTCCACTTCAGAGGAAAAGACAATGAATAATACACAGCAGAAATCATAAGTCGGTTGCCAATAACTGACAGACAAACAATGGTTCTGTTTTATTTGAATCTGTTTCAGTGTCTCCTCCTCGGGAGTTGAAATTCTGAATTATATATAGCGGCAGGTCTTCTGACTTACTCCAATCAGTAACACCTTCCCATCCGTCAGATAACGAATAGTGGTATATCATCACTGATTAGCGGAGTTTACAGCAGCGGGACTGTTCAGGATTTACACCTGATTCCCTATTAATTCCGACAAGTGGAAACCGCTACACTAATAATGCTTTGGGAAATCTTGCGGATTACACCTAATCCATTCCTAAAGACTGACGCAAAATTACTATGTTTTTTGCTACCTACCAAATATTAAGTGAAAAAAAATAAAAATATAGTTATAACCGGTGCTGCTAATAGCAGACTGTCAAAGCGGTCTAACATTCCGCCGTGACCGGGTATGATATGCCCTGAATCTTTGATGCCTAATGTGCGTTTTGTCAGACTCTCAATCAAATCGCCCAAAGTTCCAAATGTTGACACAAGCAAAGCAAATACAAGCCACACTACAATATTCAGGCTTGCCGTATCTGCCAACACGACAAACGTTGAGCATACCCAACCGGCAAGCAATGCAAACATCATTCCGCCGACAAGTCCCTCCCAACTTTTTCCGGGCGAAACACGCGGAAACATCTTATGCCTGCCTAATAAACTACCCACACAATACGCACCCGTATCATTAGTCCATATTATTACAAACAAAGCCAAAAGCAACCATTTGCCTTCATCATGACAGAACATTATATAGTTTAGCGAGGCTAAAGGTAAGGCAACCATTACCTGCCCCAACAAAAGATATGCCCAATTATGAATCGGATTGTCAGCTTTGCGAAACAACTCTGCAACCAAAACACCGATTACAAACATGGCATATAGTCCCAACACAGTATATCGGACACCACAATATCCAATAACGAAACAACATACAAACAATAGCACAGCAGCAATTGTCCCGAATAATCTGTTATGTGTATTATCGTCTGTAATGGAATAAAATTCCCACATCGTCAATCCCGCTACTATAGCGAATAAAATGCCAAAAGCCAAAGGATGAATTAATATTGAGGCAACAATAACTGCAACAAATACCGCACCGCTTATAGTACGAGTTACTAAATTCGACATGTTTATATTGTTTTTACTTAAGTTTCCTAAATGTTTAACCGTTCAATCCGTTGTTCTACCCGTAGAAAATAATTTTCATATCCCGACTCCACGATTCTAACCGATTGCAAAATTAATACTTTTTTCTGAAAAATGTAAAAAAAATTTGCACGTTAACCCAAAAAGCAGTAATTTAGCGCAAAAATTATGAGTAGTTTTTCTCTAACGACTATTGACTTATAACTATAAGTTGACAGTTTTCGACTAACAACTAAAAAAACACAATATGAAACAAGAAAACGATGATCTTGACCTCATCTACGATGATGATGAGTGTATTGAATTTATTTATAGTTGGATACCCGAAGAGGATCGCAAACACATTATGAAAGATGATATCCAGTTTGTGCTTGATGCCATCTATGAATTTTACAACAGCAAAGGCTTGGTTGAAGAGGACACAACCGAAGAGGCTGACATAGATGAAGACGAAATGTACGAATTTATCAAACAGTTCGCCAAAGAAAACAATGTAAAACTGTCAAGTGAAGATATCCAACTCATAATGGAAGGCGAATACGAATACGGACTCGAAAAAGGAATCTACGACGAAGAAAAGATTAATTAGGAATGTTTTCCATAATCAAACTATTGAGCCGTATGCCGCTCTCCCTGCATTATTTCTTTGCGGATGCATTGCTGTTTCCGCTTGTTTATTATGTAGTCCGTTACCGACGCCGTTTAGTTCGAAAAAATCTCAATAATTCATTTCCCGAAAAGACAGGTAAAGAAATCAAAAGTCTTGAACGTAAGTTTTATCATTTTTTTGCCGACATGATAGTGGAGACCATCTATGGATATACGGCTGACAAAGCTGAAATAACTCGGCGCGTCAAAATACATAATGCACCCCTGCTTGAAAATCCCGCTTATACCCATGGCGGATGTATAATCATGCTGGGTCATCTCGGCAACTGGGAATGGTTAGCAGACTATAGCAACCAACTCCAACAACCCACCACACGCAGCTACAATATATACAGACAGCTGAAAAACAAAACATTCGACCGGTTAATGAAAGATATTCGCAGGCAAAGAGGAGGCGATGTATTGGAAAAACGAAATGCAATAAGACATATTGTCAACAACAAAAAAAACGGAGAACCATCAATATACACCTTCCTTGCCGACCAAAAACCCTCTGCCAACGCTTTAGACTACCAAACCACATTTCTCAATCAAGACACACCGGTAATTACCGGAACAGAACAAATAGCAAGAAAACTGAATTTCCCCGTTGTTTATGTACGGACAAAACGCGTCAAACGAGGATGGTATGAATGTTGGGTTGAACCAATATCTGACAACCCCAAAGAAACTCAACCAAACGAAATAACCGAAATATTCACCCGCAAACTCGAAAAAAATATACTCGAAGACCCAAGTATCTGGCTCTGGACACACAACCGCTGGAAATATGTTCGGACAGACCAACACACAGCAAAATAAAATCATACAACAAAATGCATAAATGCTCCGTAATAATACTAAATTGGAATGGTGAAAAGTATATCGACAATTTTTTGCCATCCGTTATCAAATACTCGCAAAGCAAAAGTATAGAAATCGTTGTCGCCGACAACGGCTCTACTGATAAGTCCGTTCAGTTAATCCGCAATAGCTACCCATCTGTCAGAATAATAGAACTCGGACAAAACTTTGGATTTGCCGAAGGATATAACCGAGCCGTTCAACTAACCCAAGCCGAATATATCGTGCTGCTAAACAATGATGTAGAAGTTACCGAACACTGGTTGGACAATATGCTCGACTATATGGATTGTCATCCCCAAACAGCCTGTTGCCAGCCTAAAATCAGAGCCTATAACAAAAAAACTCATTTCGAACATGCAGGAGCAGCCGGAGGAATGATAGACTTTCTTGGATACCCATTTTGCCGTGGCAGAATTGTGGGTACTGTCGAAGAAGACAAAGGACAGTATGACACAATATGCAATATCTTTTGGGCAACGGGAGCATGTATGGTGATTCGCCGCAATGCTTATATTGACAATGGCGGATTAGATGCTGACTTTTTTGCACACCAAGAAGAAATAGACCTATGTTGGCGACTGTTATGCAGAGGCAACAAAATAGTATGTATCCCGCAAAGCGTAGTATATCATGTGGGCGGAGCATCGCTGTCGTATCAGAATCCGCAAAAAACATATTTAAACTTCCGCAACAACCTCTTCTTATTATACAAAAATCTACCCAATAGCAAATTATGGCGCATAATGACAATACGCTTCTTTATGGACTATGCCGCCGCAGTACAATTCCTGCTCACAGGACAATGGCAGAATTTCCGTATGGTTTTCAAAGCACGCAAAGATTATAAACGAATGAAAAAATTATTCAAACCAAAACGAGAAACCAACCTCCAAAAATCAACCACTCCCTACCCCGAAGAAATAATACACAGAAGCATTATTGCAGACTACTATATATTTAGAAAGTTGAGAGTTGAGAAATAGATTTCCCCCGGATATAGACAGATTTAGAAGGATTTAGACGGATTTAGGAAGTAGAAAAAGTTGAGAAGTTAGAAGTCAGATGTTAGAGTTGAGAGTTGGCGCAGATGGCGGAAAAAGCAGGCTGCAATGCGGTAGAACTGAATTTCTCCTGCCCGCAGATGAAACTCGCAGGCCTCGGCAACGACATCGGGCAGAACCCCGAATTAGTGTTATTCTACACCGCCTACGCGCGCCGCAGTATGTCGATTCCGGTTATCCCGAAGATGACACCCAACGTGGCGCAGATGACACCGTTGGTGATGTCGTGTTTCTATGCCGATGCACAGGAAAACAGTGCTATCAACACCATCAAATCCGTCACGATGAGCGACACGTCCGCCGTCTCGGACAAGAAGACCGTCAGCGGTTATTCCGGACGGGCAGTCAAACAGATTGCCCTGCGATTTATTTTAGAGATAGCCGCTAACCCGCAGATTGCCACCTTATGCGGCAGTGGAAAGATATTAAAGCACAATATCCGGACGCTTTGCTTTTGTTCCGTGTGGGTGAGTTTTACGAGGCATACAACGAGGACGCAAAGGACGCTACCAAGATTTTGGGCATAACGCTGACCAAATTCGGCAAGTCAAACATACCGATGTGCGGCTTTCCGTTCCACGCGCTCGATACCTATTTGCCCAAGTTAGTGCGAGAGGGCAAGCGTGTGGCTATCTGTGACCAAATAGACAATGTGAACAGAGCCACAAAAAACCTCAAAAAGAAACAAGTTACACAATTCAACAAGTTATAAACCCTTTAATTGCTGTGCTAACGGCAGGACGGGCAA